>CDYE01010519.1_pt1 | contig 169951 bp, 150 predicted proteins | sample 557661 | NCBI WGS metagenome assembly CDYE01 (sample SAMEA3182080, study PRJEB8094) | gut metagenome | biome: human; feature: gut; material: Stool; isolation source: human stools | place: Canada | collected 2012-11-08
GCTTTATTATCCGTTTTCTCATTGCCGGTGTAAGCACTTCCTTGCGATGTTTTTGCTGCTTGCGCCTGTCTGCTTTTCGCTGGGCAAGCTCCATGCTATAGCTACCACTTCGGGCGTCGCAATTGCGCTTTATCTCCCTGTAAACAGTGCTTTTATCTACTCCGATAGCTTCCGCTATTGCTTTTTTGCTCATCGGTATTTGCAACATCATAGAAATTGCATACCTTTGTTCCTCGGTTATATGTTTGCTCATCTGCAACTTTTTTTTCTTTGGACGGACAATTAAAGCAAAGATAGCAAACTTTATCCATTCAGAGTGAGAGAAAGGGGGACATTGTCTCTCTTTCCTCTCTGAAAAATAAATGTTTTTATTGCTTATTATCCGCACCCAAAAAGTTGCATTTATAAGTTGAACTCAAGTATTATAATTAATATGAGGATGACAGTTCCCCAAACGAGCCAACCTTTTACATTTCTTTTCATTCTTATCATAAATCAAAATCTAATAAGTTTTAAAACAATATTATCAATTCAAATATAATCATGATTTTGATAAATAAAAAATATTTCCAGAAATAATAGATTCCAAAGGTACTAAAGTTTGTTCTTATTTATCACAGCAAACAATATAATATAAGTGCTCACCAATTATAGCTATACTTGACTTAAAAGAAAAGTGCTCACTTTTTTATATCCTTACCGAACTTTTCAATTATATATTAGTACTATCTTATGTAACCCTTCTGGAGAGTTTGTTGATTCGTGTGTTGTTGATTGGAGGGATTACAAAACTAAGAGGTAGCTTATTCGGCTACCTCTTTATGTTTACTCACTTTCTAATTTCAAACGGAATTCTTGAAGCTGATTTAGATTAAATGAAACTTATTTTCTTTCAAATCGGCTCAAAAGTTTTATTTTAGAAAAATAATCATTCCAATACTCATTTGATGATTGAGGATTAGTTCTGTCATTGTATAAATAAATACGATTAATTTTCCCATCAGTATCTCTCTCTACAAACTTTTCATCTCCTGCAATTTCAAAAAGCTTCTTTTCTGTTACTTTCTCATACTCTGTATGGATGGGAATATTGCCAAAAGAATTATCTGAATTTATATCTACCGGAGAATCCTCTCTTTCATTCCACCCAAGAGGTAAATACTCCCGATTGAAAGCAGACCATCTACCTTTGGAATCTCGGACAATACCATAAGGAAGATTAATTCTAAAAAAATCAGTTAGTGCCATGATGCATTTTTTTTAATTAATAATTATGTAAACTGTAATACAAAGATAACATATTGTTAGTCATTAGCACTTTGTTAGTACACCAAATTCATGATATTGATAAAAAAGCCCCGACTACACTTAGTCGAGGCTCATTCCTTTGGAGTTAATAACGTATTATCTCTCAAATCCAAAATCTAGCAAATCTTCTACGTAGAGAGATGATACAAACAGACATCCACGTCTGTACACAAATATAATAATTATAAATGAGATAACCAAAAGAAAAGCCCCGAATTAGAGAGACGGGGCGAAACATAAAAAAACATTCTATTCTTCTTTTATATTATTAAGAAGTTCTTTACTCAAAGATGACAAATTCAATGTTGGCAACAAAACTGTTCCAACACCTGACAATGATGTCAGTAGTGATATATATGCTCTTATATATGGAAATAAAATTGCAGGAGCATTTACCGCAAAATAATGAGGCAACATTTTTATATCAATGTTTTCTCGAAAATAAAAAATACCAACAACAGTTATATCTATGCTTACAACTTCATTCTTATCCTTTATTTCAATCTTTAAAGTTAAATCAAAACGATCTTTGCTTTTTATTCCTGAAGGAGATATGTTTATATTATATTCGTCATCAGGAAGTTCATCTCTTTTTATACTAATGAATGATTTGAGTATTTTGTATTCTTCAAATCTAAAATCTGATTTATTAATGTTGCTATCCATATTATTATGCTGCTAAAGAATAGTTTTCTAATGAGAACCAATAATCAAAATCTGATTTAAAATCGATTATATTATTATTCACCGTGAATGAGTTATAACCCACTTCAAGCGTTGAGTTATAACCCACTTCAAATATTGGGTTAGATATTTTTGTCAAAGAGTTATCAGATACAAACATTAGAGTTTCTCCGAATTCTTTTTTTATCATTCGAGAAAGGTCGTATTTCGACTCCCAAATAAACTCCTCACACAAGACACCGGTCTTAGATAAAATTTCAACAATATGTTTTCCTTTTATTTCATTATATTCATATCTAATCATTAGATTATTATTGTCTGAATATAATCTTTCAATGAAAGAAATGATGGTATCCCTACTATTTTTCATACATGGAAAAAGTTTATAAGTTGTTTTCTAATATCGTACGCTTTTGAGATTGAATCAGAACTTTTGGAAGATAAAATTTCAACGTTACCATAATCTGATTCTTCTCTAAAATCTTTCAAGTCTTCAATTAAATCAACAAATATTGAAGCTTCTTTTTTATCTACAGAACACATTATTTCTTCAATCACATCAATCATATAATTATGAGAACCTGTTCTTTTAGCTTTTTGAGTTTTCAATTGGGATATTTCTATTTCTTGCTTATCATAATCTATTCCAATTTTGTGACATATAATATATTTCATTAATTGAATACAACTATAATATGCACAATGTACACTTGACGAATATAAATTATTCTTATATAACAATTCAGCCGAAGATATGTTTATATCAGATTTATTTTTTAAATAGCCCATTGCATATATCGAAAACTTCAGATTATTTTAATTCAAATTAGCTTTATCGCTACTTTTGTTGCGACAAAGCTAAACATTTAATTTTTAAGAAACAAATTTCATTTTTCAAGGAAATTTTGTATAAATCTTATACGTATGTATGATTGATTGATTGACTGATGAGTTAAAATAGATGTATAATCCTATTATTCAATTAAATACATACTTTATTTATCCCGATAAATGAATGATATATTCATCTTGTTACTGACGTAATGTTAATACATTTTTAACATAAAAGCATCGTAATCATCGTTAAGATTGATGTATTACTGTCACAAAAGCGTAGCAAGAAATCAGAAAAACTAGTGATTTGCAAAAGTGTCTATTCAAGCGCTATTTTATTTTAGTTCTATACACCAACCATACAATTATTATCAAAACAAAAGCAATAACCAGTCCGAACGCCCACCCGCCCAACTCCATTTTAATAGATTGCCATCGGCTTAACTGTTTTTCGATCGGATAAGGAACCTGTACCGAATCAGTCTTAATCACTGTATCCGCCCTATTTATATACTGATACTTATACAGGTATTTATATCTATACTGATATACGGTATCACCTTTGACAAATACATAGATGCTATCCTGATTATAGATGCTGTCAACTCGGATACTATCACGTGTCTTGTACTCTGTGCGTATGTTCTCCACTGGCACATATTGCACGCTCCGGCATGAAACAAACCATATTCCCGACATCAGGAACATGGTTATATAGATTAGCATTTTCATACTTTCAGATATTTACAAATACCTTTCACATGAAGAGAGACAATAGTCCGTTTACCTTCTTCTGACAGCAGGAAATCCACATCCTCTTTGTTATCCTGAAACAGATTCTCCGTCAGAACAGCCGGACACTTCGTATGCTTTAAGATATAAAAACTACTCTCCTTATCTGGATCACCGTCTGCCATATCCTTCCGTATTTTCATTCCAAACAAACATTCTTCAGCAGTAGCATACAGACAGTCAGCCAGCTTATCGGCTTTTGTCTGTCCCACACTGGTCCATGCTTCCCAACCACGTGCTTGCATCCAATTTGAACCATTACCGGCTGCATTGCAATGGATAGAAATAAGAATTGCTTCAGAAGTCTTATATTCATTCACTCGCCTACAACGTTCTGACAAAGGAACATCTATTTCCTCTTTCACGACCAGTTCCGCATCAATACCTAATTTACGCAATTCAAATACTACACGCCCAGCAATTTCACGGGTATAGGAGTATTCCCTTAACCTGCCATCTGGAGAACACTTACCCGGAGTATTACTACCGTGACCGTTATCAATCAATATTTTCATATCTTTCCTCTTTATCTAGTTCGTTTTCGATTCTATCAATAATTCCTTGTACATGTGTAGGCGTAGCCCGCTTAAATTCAAAACGTATTACATGGTAAATTATACGAAACCCTTTGTTTCTAGGATAAGCAATAATCAGATTCTTAAATGCGTTCTGAAGATATACATAAGAAAATACATACGTAATAGTCTTAATAACTAACAATGAGTTCTCACCATCTCCTATCAAGCTCATAAAGGAGAAGACTACTTCAATGATTATAAGATAGAGGAGAAGTTCGACCAAGGCATTTTTAAACTTATCCCACTTAAAGTTTTTACAACGTATAATTGAAACACCATCAGCCCTCATTCCGCACCAAATATTAAATCCAAACATTACAACTAATGCTATAAGAAAACCTTTAGTCGGCGTTAAATAAGCAAGAAGAGAACTGAACATCGAAACGAAAATAATTCGTATCTGGTCTACATTAAATAACTCATATAACCATCTCATAATATTAATCATAAAGTTACTACCAATATTGAAAACACAGTAATCAGCCCAGGAAGCAAAACAGTAGCTAATGCGTCAAGCCAATCAAAGATGAACCCGCACTTTTTCTGAATGTACTCAACCACTATTGCGGCAATGGCGGTTGTCGTTAAAGAAACAATAGCAGATTTACAGAAATCAATGCCTAATAGAAGGAAACAGAAAACAAGCATTACAACAAAGACGAACATCCCGGCTTTGACGTGTGCCGGTCGGTTAGATTGCAAAAGCCAATCATACAATACTTTTATACCCATACTCATAGCGTTTAATTATTAATAAAATATTCTGTATGGAACAAATGTATTGAGTATAATAACGAGTTTTACAAAAATGGAAAATCTTGGAAATCAATTCTATGATAAATATCTATAAAACAAGACATTATAATTTTCACTTTTTCCATAAATAAAAAAGGGATGCTTGATAAGCACCCCTAAACAACCAACAGATTGAACTATTAATCCGTAAACATATACACGGAAAGATCAACCTTTTCTATTTCGTCTGAAATTGTATCTCCATACATTGTTAGACACACCCGATAACGGTCAATACTTCTTTGAATCTGTTGCAAGGTAGGTTTCTCGGGATATTCCGAACTGGCAAAAGTTACCAGTTCTTCACCATTCTCACTGGTACCAACCACCCGGAAGTGATGACGTACAATCCAAGTTCCGTCCGGCTGTTGCTCGATAGGCTTAGCAATCCCACGCGGTAAGATATTTTTTTGATCCATGTTTTTTGATATGTTTAATTAGTTGTTTTCTATGGTTATATTTATTCTTCAATACAAACTTTTCAAAATGTCCTTCGATATAAACATATTCCCACCATTCAGGAAGTAACATCGCTGCAATTCTACGGCGGATATTGTACGTTGCAAAGTGTTTCATCAAGCCATAATAAGAATTCATTGTACTCACAAATTTCTCAACATACGCTTCTGCAAATCCATTTTCAGCTATTTTATTAAATTTCCTGACAGCGTTATATGTGTTACCAACCACCCTGTTAGATACATAAATTCTACCAGGCAAAATGAACGCCCCTACAAACAAGACTCCTTTTTTATAATGCTGAAGATACAGTTTGCGTGGATGCAACCGTAAAAGGAGTTGTTCTTTCAGGAAACCATCAAGAAGATGGACTTTGGACAATATTTCTTCCGGAGATTTCACCACAATACAAAAGTCATCAACAAAGCGTACATAATGCCTGAATCCTAACATCACCATTACATAATAATCGAAAACAGACGCCAAGAAGTTAGCTATGAGTTGTGACGGCAGGTTCCCGATAGCCACTCCCCTGTCAGGGTCATTATGAAACAGACTTTTATTACTGGGAAGTTTGTCCCACATGGAGACGGGAGAGCGTCTGATACACTTATTTTGTGGACAATGAAAGATAGTAACGGCTAGAAGGTAAAGCAGACATTCAATATCATCGCCTTTATAATTGTCCCTTACGAATATGTTCAGCATTTCCCATACCAACGATTTCGAGATAGACATGAAGAAACTGAACAGGTCATCTTTGAAAATGTACGCATCGGCAGTATAATTCTCACTGACCTCGACTATCATGTTATTCAGATAGTGCACGGCAGACAGACATCCCTCACCTTTCCGGCAGTTCTTCGAGACGTTCCCTTGTTCCCGAAAACGTTCCTCTAAAATCGGCTCGATACGAAGAGCGATCCAGTGATGGACAACACGATCAATGAAAGCGGCGGCAAAAACCTCCCGATATACCGGGTAAGTCCGTATGAATACTTTTGAAAAGTCCGGTACATATTCACCGTAAATAATAGAATACCATAGCCGCACCAATGCGGACTGATAATCATTATAGAACTCAACACAATCCGTACTCGTTCTTTTCTGTCTGGCACAATCTTCGGATGCTTCGAAAATACTGCTAAGAAGTATGTCATAGATTATATTACCTGTTGCGGCGAGGGGACGAACCCGGTTCGCGTTCTGGCGGTTGTTCGTGTTGACGTTGCCGTTGTTGAAGTTCACGTTCCAACTGCTGGAAGCCGTTGCATCCGCTATCTTAGTCTTTCCCGGCTCATCACCGGGGGGATGCCCAATAAATAATTCTAATTGCTCACCCATAATCTCCGTAAAGATTACAGCTCCGGCTTTGCGACTTGTTGCGATCCGTTAGCTTTTTGCCGTTGGAGATCTGCAACCGTTTTTTTGTACCAGCCGGTACTTTGTTTACCGATACTCTCTGCAAGCAGACAGATTTCGGCTGTTTGAGTCAGGCTGGTCAAATGTCGTTCTTCACACACTCTTAGCAGTAATTTCAATGCATCAAACTCACACAAAAACTTCATCAGATAATCTGCACGGTGCTCAAGGTTCATATCTGTATTTGCATAACGGATATATTCGCAACAATGGACGGCAAGCATCATCAACTCCGTACCAAATTCATACCGGAACGCCTTGGGGAATTGTTGCCGGGCATCAATGATAAGGTTCAGAAGCTTATACATCGAATTTGATATAGGAAGGTCTTGTGTAAGTGCCATGTTAATTTTTTAATATTTTAATGTATGTATTAGAGGGCGCAAAGTTAATAACTGTAAAGCAATTAACACAATTTTAGCTCAAAAAAGTGAAACTAAAAAGCCCCTACCGGGGCTTTTATTTAGCTAACTCTCTAAGGGATAAATAATTAAAGGGATAAAGTGTTTATTGCGGCGAGGGGACGAACCCGGTCCGCGATCTGGCGGTAGCCCGTGCTGACGATGCCGCTGAGGAAGTACACGTTCCAACTGCTGGAAGCGTCATATTCGGTACTAGACCAATACCAGTCATTTGTAAATATATTTTGATTGCCAAACATAGAAGTTATGAGCTCATTGATTTCGGTTTTATACTTGGCCATAAGCATAAGTTCACCCAATGCGGGCAGGTTCCACACGGTTGTATCTTCAATTCCGTCAGATTCAAGCGTACAGGCTTTATAGGCTCTGGCAACTTCGGCGGCAGGGGCGCCGACAGTTCCCTGGGTGTCCTTGACGCCTGCAAGGGTTTCTATTATAACATCGGTATTTTCCTTGCCGTCGAAGGTATCATAGAGTCCTTGGTTACCACTACCGTAGTTTTTCAGGCCGCGTAAGTCGGTTCCGTAGCCACCCCATTTGAACGTTTTGTTGCCGCCTGCGTCAACGCAGTCACTTTTGGCGATAATGAACTGGTGGCATTCGGCACGAAGTCGGATGCCAATACGGATATACTTGGAGCGGTTATTTGCGCTCATGGAGTTCCATTCGGAAGCCGTGAAAAAGACTTGTTCACCGTCTTCAATTCGGAGAGTAGCCAAAGAAAGGTCAAGAAGCGTACCTGCCCATTGCATATACTTGGCGATGTCACTCGCCGGGGTATTTTCATTGACGGTTGTAAAACCGATTGATTGCAAAGCTGCAACTTGGTCTTGTTTATTCAGGCGCATAAGCATTGCGTTAGCGATATTTTTATCCATTTTATTATATAATTTTAGGTTAATACTATTCAGAAGCAACAGCTCTCACATGGAGAAGATTTGAATTTTTGTTTTGATTCGTAATACGCCCGGTATTCAGTTCGAACGCCCAGGCGGAGTTAGTATCCCAAATTGTTGATGACCAGTAGTATTTATCAGTCATCAGCATACTGTCACTACTCCAAAAGGTACGCATCATCTCATTGATTTTATCGCGATAGCGGTACATCAGAAGCATTTGGCCGGATGAAGGAAGGAACCAGTTAGATTCATCCTCGATACCGTCACTTTCCAAAGTGTAGGCACGGTATGCACGGGCGGCTTCGGCAGCTGGCGCACCGATCACACCACTATTATTTTGGTCTTTCAGAGTTGCGATAATGAGGTCAGTATCTTCCTCACCCGTGAAGCAGCCATACATGGCGCCCAGTCCTTTTTGATTCAGGCCATCTATGGCTTTGCCCTGACCGCCCCAGTAGAAGGTGGTAGTCATGTCGGCATTATAGCACTCCTGGGCGGAAATTACGAAGGAGTGTCCATGTGCCCGGATACGAAGACCGCGTTTGATAAACAACTGTTTGTTGGTAACCGTGAGGGAATCCCATTCCTCACGGGTGAAATACCATTTGGAGTTATCCGAGATGCGGTTACAGGCAAGATTCAAATCAAGCAGGCCGGCAGCCCACTTGATACGTTGTCCAAATTCAGATGCGCGGGAATTCTCGGTGATATCCGAGAATCCAACGGCGTTCAGTGCTGCTACTTGTGCCTGTTTATTCAAGCGAAGCAGCGTTGCGCTTTGTTCATTCGTCATAGTTACTTGTTGATTAAATCATTAATATCCATATTGTCTTCAGCGAAGCGTTCGAGATATTCTTCGTAGGTTTCGCCGTTATAATATTCAAGGACTTCATTGATGTTGTCCAGCGTTACGTTATCGTAGTACGGTTCCCCGCCATAAGACTCATTATTGAACCAGTTGATCAGGTCGATGTAGGCATCTATGACGGTAAGGATGACAAGGCCGTCGATACCGGATTCAAGAGATTCGATTTCATCCGTTTCACGGATAACTGTCAGTTCATACGTGCCGTTGACTACCGGTTTATCCTGTCTGTTGCCGTCCTCATCCATTCCGGCAACTCCATATTCGAGAATGGCAAGAAGCTCGGAGCCGTCAGCCTTCAGGGTCATGTTCGAGATACGGAGCATGGAAAGTTTACGGGATGCCGCTTGTGAAGCGAGGACGTCACGGAGCATCTGAATGGCGTCAAGTTGAGGCGACGTTTCAAGACGCAGGCGTTGGACGTTCGGCATGGATTCTATTTGCAGGCCGGACGGGGCGGAAAGACCGGTATAGGTCAGTTCAGGAAGACCGACAAAACGGAGGCTTGTCATTGTTGCTGGAAGAGAGATGTCATTAATCGGAGAAGTCTCTGCAAGAGTGATGTTCTCCAGTTTGCTACCGGACGCATTGATATGGGCGATACGTGGGCATTTGTCGGTAACGAGCGTAGCGATTTGTGTGTTCCGGATATCGAGTGATACGAGGAAGGGCATTTCGCCGCAGTTCAGCGAGGTAAGCGGTGCGTAAGAACCGATGGATTGTTCTGTATGGGTGTCAGAGCCCAAGATAAGGGTTTCCACAAGTTGCATGGCGGAGAAGCTCACCGTACTTGACAGGGAGATTTCAGACAGGTCGAGCAGCTTCATGCGGTCAGCCTGATAGATATACAGCAAGGCGCCTTCCTCATGTGAGAAGTTGGTGAATACATATTCTTCGCCCGCTTCAAGGAAGCAGCTTTCGGAAAGGTTGCCGCTAGCGTCATTGCCGACACCGAAGTAACCGTTTTTAGCAGCGACAATCCGGATGGTGGCGTTTGATTTGGAAGATACGCGCCCGGAAATTACACCGCTGAAGAAATCACCGGTTTGGAAATAGCCGTCACGAATACGCCAACGTCTTTCAATGAAGGACGGAAGGGCAGTAAGTCCAAGACCTTGCAGGGCATAAAAGTAGATAGCGTCAGAAGTGGCTGTATAGGAGATGTATTTCCGTTCACCATCGTAAGAACTAACCAGTTTCTGCCATTTTTTGAGCCGTTTGTCAATGAAGAAATGCGTAGCTCCTTCGGGTGAGAACGGGTGCAGGGTGACGCCGTCAATGGTCGCCTGAACGTTACGCATGGCGGCGGCAACGGTACGCAGGGAGAGTTCCGTACCGGATGAGTCAGTCCACACTACTTGCTGGAGATAGATGTTATTAAACAGAACGGAGCCGTAGCCAGCATAAGGGTTAGTGAATGTTTCATCGCTCGTCCGGTTGGGGTCCACCTCGGCATCAACCGTGCAACCACCGTCGTTGTCCTTGCTATTGAGCGTATCGCAGTCATAGATTTTATTCAGGTACATGCGCATGGCATCCTCGGAGCTGTACACACCGTCTGTTACGGAAGCATACTCTTCCAAGAACCACATCGGCTGCATATTCTTGGCGCGTTGGTCAGTGGCGGCAAGGTAGTCGGTGAAGATGTCATAACTCAAGACACTTTCTGGGCAGGCGTATTTATACAGGTTTTCCTTCCATGTTCTTTGCCAGTTCCCGCCTTTGGAGTAATCGCAGGAATCACAGAAGCGCAACCATCGGTAGAGGTTATAGGGCACTTTCTTACCCAAAGCGTAATCAATGGCGAGCTGGTCATCATCGACAAGCGATTCAAAGTAGTAAGTCCATGCCGGGAAGGTATCAGCAGAGATAGTTCCGTTATCCACGAGTTTTTGAACCCATGAGGACTTGTCCGTTTTCATGGCCATCATATCCTGAACAGAACCGACGCCCTGAAACCAGTCCATACCTTGGTAGTTAAGAAGTTCGAAACCTTCAACCGGATTCAGGACGTCACCGGTGACATTCCATTTGCCGTTTTCATACTTCATGGAACCGGACTGCTTTTTCCATGAGCTGTCCTGATACCTCATTATCCGGTACGAACTACCGCAATACAGGGAAAGCAGGTACACGCTGTCCGTATCGAGTCCGTCAGTCTGTTTGAAGCGTATCTCAATTGCGTCTAAAGTTTCGTCAGGAGTACCGAAGAACTCTATGAAGTCACCATAATTCAGGCAACCTTTGTTATAGCCGGGGGTATCTTTGAAGCCGAGGGCGAACTGTTCCCCTTTGTCTTCTTTCCAGTTGCCTTTGGCATGGAAATAGACGTTTTGCAGGCTGTCATCCTTACACCGATAGGTGGCTACCGGGTGATTGGCGGTAGAGTGGTTCATCTGCAAGTCTTCGATATGCAAGTCACCGCTGTCAAATGTTCCGTCAAATGCACGTTGGACAGGTGTCATATAGTTACCACCTAAGGCACGGTATGTAACGTTCATCATTTCACAGGCGCCGCAGTCGTTCGCATTACCGGAATCGGAGTAATCGACTTTTACGGTAATGACATCGACCGGGATTGTATTATCACCGACCTGTACCTTGTTGATGGCAGCCAAGGCTATTGCACGGCGTCCTTCCTCCGTCGTATCGTCCGGATTAAGTAGTATGATTCGAGTGTCCTTGTTTTTGCCTTTGCTCTTGGCGAGGTAGTAGCGTTTATTCTTTACCGGGCGTTTGGCAGAGGTGGTTCCCTGGTTGCGGGTTTGGACACTCACGGCCTTGAAGTTACGCCACGGGCGTTCGGGGTCAAAGTAATAGAGCGTGATGTATATCTTCGTACTGGTGGAAGTGGTGCCGTCCAGTGCTTCTATATCGGAGCCTTCATAGGGGCATTCGACAATGTAAGGCATACCGCGTGAATAGATTTCGGCAGCCGACGGGCGGCTTTGGGTACTACCCTCGGCTGTCTGGCTTTTAAGGATGTCCTCAAAGGCGTATTCCTTCACCATTACCTCTGTATCGGTCAGACGGACAAGGTAGTTCTTGAACGCCTGTGCCCATTCCATATAGGAGTTCCAGGCCATCATGTAATAAAGATACAAATCACCCAGTTTGCCATCCATCGTTATATACTTGGTCTGAATCAGGGAGCCGCCGCCCGGAACATAACCAAGGCAGGCGACTTCCTCACCGCTGAGGAAGAGTTTCATCATGGAATACCGTGTGCCGTCACGTTCAACGTAGTTGCTTGCAGGTTCAACAACCACGGCTACGGTTATCTTTTCACCCTGTCGATAGGCGCGTTCTTCACGACGGGAAACGCCATTGTTACAGAAGATGCCGACCACCCGGCCGGTGACATAGAAGCCGGCACCGGACGTTTCGTCATAGCAGCTAAGGAGCAGGGCATCATCATCGGTCACGTTCTTGGAAGCGAAAGCGAACTGGATGGCGGCACCGTTGGATTCGATGGACGAGCCGGCAAACGGGGCATGGTTTAATGACACGCCCACATTCTCGGCTACGCGAAGGCAGTTCTCACCCAAGAATGTGCCAAAACCGTTGGTAGTCCAGTTGGCACCGTCCACTTTCATTTCATAATTACCGCTGACAATGCTATGGTCAGTTTCCTGATTGGTACGGGATGAGAAGTCAAAGTTATAGATGGCGCCTTCTTTTATGGCGGCGTCAATGGCGGAACCGCTAACTGTCACCCGGACAGGTTCGCTAGTCACGTCCTTGCATACGGCAGTATAGTTGACCGTATCGGTGCCGTCAGCCTTGTAGCCCTGCAGTTGTTGTTTGACCTGATAGGTTTTGTTACGACTGGCAGCAATTTGTGTTACCTGCACGTTATTGGCTTTCACGCTGACGGGTGAAGTCATTTCCAACGGGTCATAACAGGCAACATCAAGTTCTACGGTTTCGTACAGTCGGACTACTCCACCGTTTTTATCATCGTATCTCAAGGCGACAAGAGGTGTGGAACTATTCGGGTCAATTACCATGACAGCCGTGTAGATGACATTTCCTTTCACTCCGGATGCGACATCCGTTCCTTGGATGCGCAAGGGATAGGTACCGTGTTCTAGGCCGAGGGAAGCAGGGCGGATTACAACGGAGTGCGAGTAGTTGTCATTTACAACGGTGGTAGACAGGGATTGCCATTCACCATTAATCTTGATGTCAACCTGGGCACTGATACCTTTATCAGAGGTGTTGTTTCCGAACTTATAGAGTGGAAGGCTGAAACTTTCAGTTGTCGGAGTAAGCAGAGTTTCAGGGGTATAGTTGAGCACCTGCACACAGGTACAGGTAATATCAACAGCTGTTACATTGACATTCTTGGAACCGGTGTTGCCGCTTTCGTCAGTGGCTATCAGCTTGAATTTCCGAGTACCGGCAGCCGTAAAGTATGTGGTGAAGTCCAGTTCAAAGGAGAAGTCCTTCATGTCACCGGAAGATGCTTTGTTGACGGTTTCAGTCCAGACGGTAAGCCCGCTTTCACGGTCTACGAGTTCCAGTTTCTCAATCAGGTTGTCAGAGGATTCGACACCGTTCGAGGTCACGGAACGAATGGCGGCAAAGGTTCGTAGCGTGGAGCCGTAAGAGCCATAGACAGGTGTCGACTGGAAAGCAATGGCAACAATGGTACCACCAGTTTGACCGCCGCCACCCGTGCCGATAGCGAACTGCACTTCATCGCCAAGGGTTTCACCGGCAGCGTTCTTCATCTGAAGTTTTACAATGCCTTCTGTTTCCACGTTTACGTCGAGGTTAGCCGGAACATAGGCATAGGCGCCACCAGTTGAAAAGGCGTCCTTTCCCCCTTCCGCCGGTTCATCGGAAGTTTCAAAAACGGAACCGCCACCACCATTCCCGAAGGGTTTCCAAAGAGAAGGGGTCGCAAAATCGGACACAGCACCCTGGAACTGCCGGGTTTCCATTTCATACTCGCCTGTTTTGTAAGTAATGATGAGACCCGTTCGCTCATATTTGACGCCAGATTCCTGTTGATAGGACACTATAGCAGCAATGGCTGTTTCAAGGGTATAATAGCCATTTGATAATGGTGCAATTTCATCGACAATGACGACTGGGTGTGTCACATCGTCGTCAGGCGTACCGTTCTTCATATCCTCAAGGGCTTGCTTATCCTCGGCGGACAAAAGGCCGGCTTGTTCAAGGGTAGCAGAAGGCAGACGGAAGCTGTCATCCGTTTCTTTACCGGTTGTTTTGGACACTTTCTTAAAATACACATTGAGATAGGAAGCGTCAGACAGGACGGAGAAAGAACCCGGTTTGATTATATCGGAAGGGATATTTTTCATTGTATCTTCCAAAGACTTTCCACGGTTGCCGGGGAAAGCTTCTTCTTCACCTTCCCCAAGAGACAACGGTTCAGGCAGACATTCAGAAGGAACTTTACTTTCTTCGTTCAAAGGAGCGATACCGTTCGCTTTTCCTATCCTTTCCTCAAAGTCATTTATTACAGAGGTCCATTTGCCCCATGTAACACTCTCATTGGAAACAATACCTATTCGTGAGATTGTACAAACTGTACCTAAATATACACTTTCGGCATTGTCTGACATGGTAGCCAGTTGTATACACGAAGTGAATGATTGACAAACCTTATTAAGCTCCAACCGTTCAATTTGTATATTTACAGGAATCTTAGACGAATCAACAGACAAAATACACCGATAATTCCCAATAGAAGAATCCCCGGAATACATTGTTTTTAATTTATCTTTAAAGCTACCAATAGCGGTAAAAGTACCAATACTTTTAAATGGGTCAGTCAAAGGATTGGATTTATCAGACACTCCTGTTATACGTTTCAATAACTCGGCGTCTCCATCCGATAAATCTTTTGCAATCTTATTGACATTCTCCACTAATGCATCAAAATCCCCATTCACCATTTTAGCAATGGTACTTGAAAGTAAATCAATAGATATTTTCCGACCGCCACTAACTTCAACGTACATATCTTTGGATAGCTCTGTTGTATCAGTCAGTTGCTCTATTGTAAGACAGTTTGTCTTCAACGCTTGTAACACAAGGCTAATAATCTGTTGTTTTTCTGTTTCTGTCATAATTCTCTTTTTTAATCATTTTCATATACCCATACAAGCTCAATGGTCATACCAAGATTATCTATGTCGCACTCATAGACATTATCAAGATAAAGTTGGAACTCCTTCAGAGCACCAATATCTCCACCGTTAATACCTTTCAAGACACATACACCATCCCTACTGATTACACTCCCTTCAATGAGGTTAGTATACGAATCTCCTTTATATAGTACAGCACGCAAATTTATCGAACCGTTGTCCAAATCGTTCTTTAGTCTATCCAGTCCATTAACTGTAAGTTTACCGTAACCTCTTCTACCAATATACTTGTTATCTATGTCAGTCGTCTTGATTGCAATCAAATCCCAATATGAATTTTCATCAACACCTGGGTGATGAATACTGTTGACAGTAACCATAGTATCACTATTAATAGAAACTCCAGTATTAGGAATAGCCTTAGTCATATTGATATATGCTCCGACCTCTGCAACCTCACTTTCTGAACCATACTTGATACTACGTATTCCTTCATCATCTGCTATCCTATAAGCCCCGCTTTGTACACACCTCATAGCAAGCTGGTTATTCCATTCCAAAACTGGATTCATCGTTCTTACCTTCTGTAACATTTGATTGAACACAAAACTCTTCAATCCCTCTATTTGCTGGTTAAGTTCTGGAACATTACTTTCCTTTCTGGTATATCGAACACCATCAAAGTAGACGTAATTACAGCATAAGACACGATTCAATAATTCAGCAAACCACACAGGGCATCCCATCCCATTTCCAAGCGTGAATAATACTGTTGTATATTCGTGGCTGAATAGCTCAACAATATCCTCATCAGAGGTCACGAACTGCTCATTATCCACACCGAACGTCCATCCGTTATCTTTGAAACCACCAGGAACGCGAAAATCAAAAAAGTATTGCATCCCATCTATCCACCAGACAGCATCAAGACGCTGCTTATTATCTTTCATTGAATACTGAATAAGGCTGGTTTCTGATAACTCACATTCATCGTCCGTAACTTTAAAAATCTCACTCGTATTCCCATTAACTGTTACAGTATAGTATCCACATGGAAGCAATGAAATGTTATAGAAATAAAGAATCTTATCATCATTCATCTTCCATGAGCTTAATGATACAGGTGTAGATATATTACTTAAAAGATTATTAATGTAAACTATAGGCTCCTGCTCTTTGGCTGTCAAAATCAATTCAACAAAAATCCTGTCTGTACGTGCGAATAATTGCACATATTTACTCTTCGCTCCAAATTTATCGGTAGACGGAGAAAAAAACAGTGGGGTAAACGGGCTTATAATCATATTTCTAGGCTTTTGTTATTGAACGGACAAATAAATCATACTTCACTCCCTCGTTTCTCTCAACTGTACTACTCACCTCTTTGATGTAGCCCTCGTAAACTAGATCATCTTTTAAGATTTTAATCGTTTCATCATCTGTTGGTGGAATATCTTCATTATAAGTTGTGAATGAAACATCTCCACAAGTTATAATACCACTTTCAACGTTAAAATCATCTTTCATTCCTATACCATTGACAACAACATCACTATTACCGTCAGAAGAAGAATAAGATAGTTTTTTAGTGAACATACCAATATAGCCGGCATTTGCTTGCAATATGCCTCCTTGCCAATACATGGTATTAAACATCGTTTCAGGATCAAGTACACCACTTATTTCCCAACCGCTCCTTATAAGCCTATACTCTTTATATGTTTGTACTCCGCCATTATCATGTAATGTAGTACTGGCACAAACAAAAAACACATCATTGTCACTTTCACTATCCGTTGTATCTTGGCCTCTCTTTTGCGATAAGAATTCAATTCCATAAACATCAGCACGGTAAGGGCTAATCAACTCTAATACATTATCAGTTATATCAATGCCAGTAGTATATTCAGTAGTAAATCGGAATTCGTCACGACCATTCATACTTTCATAGTCCTGTTTATCATATCCTACCCTAACCAAAGAATATATTCTTGATGAATCAACCTTATACTCAAAACTAGAAAAGCTGCTATTTAAATCCTTTACATTGTTATCACTAAACAATTTGTCCCGGTGTTTAAAAAAAACAGTGACACCATTGATCACAGGCACAAAGCCAAAAACTGTTTCCATCCAGTTTTTAAACTTTGTATAAGAAGTATATAGCTTAGCTTGGGGGATTCCACGGATACTTTCAGCAGCTAATATCACGCAATTATCTAACCTTTCATCAACACCTGAAGCTATTTCACCATAGATACCTTCATTTCCACCATTCATGCTTTTAAGCAATCGGTTTAACACATCAATAGGTCTTATTGCATCCACATAGATAGGGTTAGCTCGAGAAGTAAAGCGTGTCTCAAATTTGAAATTACGAAAATAAATATTGCCAGTAGAAGCATTAACTCTGTTAAATGTTACCTTCAAATCAAAAAATAAAGCCTGCCCTTTAGTCAGATGAATCTTGATGGATTCATTCAGATTACTTGGAGTAACATCCCCCTTATTATACCCCCATCTTTTCAACTCGACTAAACGACCATCTTCGTAACGCCCACCTAGAACAATTTCAGCTTTAGTTGTATACGCATCACTATAACTGATATAGTATTCAAAACTAAAATTCAATACTATATCAATGTCGGACAAGGCTTTAACAAATACATTTGGATCATCTTTCGATTCTTGTGGTGCATCATAAAACTCAAGAGGTGAATCCCGTGACGGAAGTTCACCACCAGAAATATATAAGGGAAGCGAATATGTTATAGCTTCTACATATATTCCTTTGTCAATTACAATATATTGCAAAGAAGCATCATTTTCTACAGTATTACCACCTAATGTATGCGGTTGACTATAATTCATACTTACAGAATCATAATAAAGCTGATATACATCTTTTATCTCATCTACCGAATATTCGTACTGCGTTCCTTTGTTAGCCTTTATGATATTAGCGACACTATCATCTATCGAATTAATAGAAACAGCATTTCCATCATAGGTCAATGAACCGAAATCCAGTCGGCAACTGAAGAATTCTTCATAAGTATGAGAATTAGTTATAGTATAAACAGTGATACTAGCATTAGAAGCCAGGTATTTGCTCAAATACTCCTCCAATATGAGATCATAGGCTTCTCCCACAAACTGGAATTTTGAAGTAAAGGTTCTAGTTATTCCTTCAAGTCCGGAGCGTTTACGGGAAAACTTTATTTCATCCCAATTCTGAATACAAGATTTGGGAATATCATAGGAAATACTATCAACTGTAAGTACATATTTACAAAGCATTTTAACTCGTTTTGAACGTTCACGAGCAAATATATAGAAAAAGCCAACCGGTTTCCCGATTGGCTAAATTCTTGAAAATTGCATTTTGCAAAAGCAAGACATAACTATTTATTTTTCAACGCAATAGATAAAACATAAAATAATTATGACTTTCTGCATTCTCAATTTACAAATTAATACTTTCATAAAAAAGCTCCGAACCCATATATAAAGGAACGGAGCCTGCCTTTGTCTTAAAACGGTCTCGCTTCACAGCGGTACACTATCTTTAGAAAGTGGCTGCGGAAAGTTCTTTAGATATACGTTCCACCGCTACCCGTATCTTATCATATTGTTTTTGTCCGGCTACTGTCACACCGGAAGTATATTGTCTCATCAATGAAGCATTGATACCTGCCAACTCTGCAACCTTAGTAACATTCAGGAATGAGAAATAGTTGAAGAAAGACTGCATATCATATTTGTAGATAAACTCCAATTCCGGCATTTCCTTGCCTTCTTCTGCCTGCATCTCCTTTATTTCCTCATATGCTTTCATCATATCCTCTTTCGCGGCTTCCGCCGTATCTCCATACCCTGCCAAACCAAAGCCGGGTAAATCTTCCTCGACAAAGCATGAGTAATACCCATCGCTCGCCTTTTCCATGATTACAGTTACTTTCATATCCATTGCTTTAAAAATAGGAGTACGGCAATATACCGTACCCCATTGTCTCAACATTTACAGTCCTTTAGATAATAAAGCGCAAAAGGTAGGGGGATTACTCCCCCAAAAGAACCTTTCTTGCTTTACGTTCCATTCCGGTAGGCACTTCCTGTTTGCCATGCCTTGACAGGGCAAATTTGTTTCCTGTCTTGGGGCTGTACCAAATATCATGATTAGCCCCATGCCTAAGAACGTAACAACCTGCTGCGGTAAGTTCCGCAAAAAACTGATTGTACTTCATAATGTAAAAGACCGTTTATTTAAGACGATACAAATATAGCGTTTTTGCTATAAACCACCAAATAAAAATATAACTATTTTGCTATATTTATGAAAAAAGTTATTTCCATACACTTTTAATCGATCATCAATATCCAATTTCATGAAGCAGAAACTTCCGACCGGAAGAAATACGACTTCTTACAGTTCCAACAGGAATGTTCAGGATTTCACTTATCTCATCATAAGAATACCCACTAGCATAATACATCACACTATCAATACAACGGGATTTTTTAGCACACCGTTGTATTATGGAAACCAAATCATCAAACAGTATTGAATGAGCTGTACAGTTAGAAATGGCACTTCCGTCTACCATATCAAGCCCTGTAAAATGTATAAGGGAATTTCTATTGTATCTTATTATATAAGTATTCCTCATTATAATAAGGCACCACGGTTGAAGCGGTTTAGAACAATCAAATTTATCACGATTCACAAGTAGCTTATAAACTGTATCACCGGCTAAGTCTTCAGCATCTTGCATGGAACAGCAGAATTTTCTTGCCACCTTTAATATCCAAGGATATATTTCTGATAATTCCTTTTCAAAGTCCATTGTCAGCCCTCCTTATTAGGTGTATCTTCGGTTCGCCATTAATGCACCTTTCCACATATTTCCGGTGCATGATACTTTGTTCGTGCATTTCCTTAGCAGAACGCTCGATTGAACTAATAAGAGTGCCTATATCGGGGGGCAATAAGGCAATCATTTTTTTTACCTCGGACACTTCTGCTGTTATCCGATTACACTTCGTCTCTAATGTACGTAATTCTGACAATAAAACATTGTATAAATGCCTATTTATACAATGGATGCTGTTTTTTTTATTCATAAAAAAGTCGTTTGTGATTCTAAAGGAGATGTACAAACGACTGTATGAAATAATTCGCTTTAATTAAAAATTAATCGAATTACAGCATATATGTAATACCAATATTATCATGTGCTTCTTTTTCTGATCGATATTTCAACATCAGCTTGATGAACGATATTCGCATAGACAGCAGCATTAATTACACGGGAATCAATACTCATTTTAAAGAATGTCATTAGAAAAGCAATCTCTGCATCAAAAGAAGAACGAATTTGTTCAGGAGTAGCCTTACTTCCTTTATGTTCCTCACTGCGTCTCTCCTCATTCCGTTTTTGCTCAAAAATTGCAGAATGAAGTAAATAATCAAGCTTCGATATAACTTGCTCATCACTCATATTTCGGGTATCTACATTTAGTTGACCCAATACCTGACGAACATCATCATAAAAGCCAAGAGAAACAAGAGCCTGACAAATACGAAGACTCAATAGTTTGGCACGTTCTTTCAGCATATCCTCTTTGTCCATTACCATAGCCTTCATATTTGAAGGATTAACAATACTTCTGTATTCAATGAGCAATTTAGATGCTATCTCTTTAAGCGTGCTCTCTGACACAAATTCGCGACCCGAAAGCAAACAAGCATAGTTTCCGCATGAAAGCTCAATGAAATCATTCAATGTTATCTGATTTAATCTTTCAATCATGACTATTTCAGTTTAGATAACTTATACAGTTCAAATTCACGGTTAGAAGCATCCTGACGCTGCATTTTAAGACTCTTCATCAAAAGAAAATTTGTTCTATCAACCCTTTTTTCTAATCGGGAATAATCATTGAAAACAATGGTGTCACCGGAAGAAGATGCAAAATATGTCGGTGAAAATGTAGGAAAGTCCCAATCCGGCATATCAAAATTAGAGATATCTACCTTATCAACATCAGGAAAGACTTGTGCACCTTTAGGAATATCAACTAAAGTTGGAGCATCAGGAGTAATCCATGCTTTTCCGGAATACATGATAACTTCATGTTTACCGGCATCACCAACTAAAGCGGTACCGCCGGGATGCCTATCATTACCTTTAGTACCGTCTGCATAGGAAGGAATAGGAGTTGCAAGAATTGTTGCTACTTGCATAGCCCCCATTGCCCCGATAACAGCAGCCATAACAGCACCGGCAATCGGACCTAACTGGAAAGCCTCCATAATACCACGAGCCGTCGCAATTCCCGTTTCTGCTACTTGTACCCCTTTGTTCCAAACAGCTTGCTTATGCGCAATCTCTTGCTTTTGCCTTTCCAGCTCTTTATTCTTGGCTTCAGTCTGATCCTTTGCTGCACGTTTACGTGCTTCTGCTTCCTCTTCAGATATGGCCCCCGATTCTGCTAAGTTCTCTATTCGTTCAATATCCTCATCATACTTTTCCTCATTGGCTTCCCGTTCTTCCTCTATTTTCTGAATCTGTCCATCATAAATAGAAGAGACTAAGTTTCCAATGGTCCCCACAGCTTGAGATGCAGTTTGAAGCCACTTTTTCAAGTTTTTCTGACGCTCTTTCTGAGCTTTCTCATCCGCTTTAGTAACCTTATTGATAGCCTCAATCTCCGCTTCTGCTTCTTTTTGGGCAAGGTCTGCTTTCAATTTAGCAAGTTTCTCCTCTAGTTTCTCCCTTTTATCCGTACTCAAATTGGCAGTAGCAAGTTCGGACTCCAAAGCATCAATAGCTGCTTCAGCAGTTTTACGTGCATAGTTTAATTTTAGCTGATATTCAAGTTCTGCATACTCCTGCTGGGTTATTTCCTTAGAAGCTAACTGTTTTTTAAGAGCAAGCGTATCCATAACATATGCAGCATCCCGGATTTCCTGCTCATGCGCTGCATTCTCTGCAATTAACTGCACCTGATCGGATGCATGTCTTTCGTTAAGTTCTTGTTTCTTTTTTGCATATTTTTCGTCAATGAGAAAAACATCTTCACCTGTTTTCTCCGCTGCATCAATTTCTGCTTCACGTTGCAACTCCAACTGGTGCAATTTCAAATCAAGTTCTTCTTGGGACCCCTTTTTTACAACAGCAAGAGCGTTCTCAACATCTTTCTTTTCACGGTCAGAATTATACTTAATAGAGAATTCATCTAATTTATCCTGCATTTCTTTCGCCAAATTCTGACGAATAGCAATTTCTTCTTTACTATAACCCTTAACAGCAGCAATCTTCTTTGAGTACGCTAAACCAATTTTAGCAAGTTCCTTTTCTAAGCCTTCATCCATGAGGGCGAGTTCAGATTCTTGATAAGTTTCTTTAATCTTTTGTTTTTCCTTAGCAGCTTTCTCCAGTTCACGTTTTTCTTTATCTGTGAGAGGTTTGTTAAATGTACTTCCCATATTTTCCTCTTGATAATCATTGGTAATACCTTTGATTTGCTCCATTTTTTCTTTCAACCCAGCAACATATGCAGTTTGCTCTTCAACAAGCTTGAAAGACTCATCTATGTCTTTTTTCATCTGATTAGTAGTTTTTTGAAGCCCTAGGCCTTGTTTCAATAAACTACGATTATTATACTCACTCCACTGCTTTTGGTTTCGTTTAGTATAAAGTTGCAATCTAGCTTCTTCTTGTGATAAAGTTCTTTCCAATATTTTAAGTTGTTCTCCTCTAGCTTTCTCAAAAGCTTCTGCACCGTCAACTCCCTCTTTTCTATATTTCAAAGCGACCCTATCAATACTTTCCTCCTTAGATTTAACCCATTCCTTATCCAATTTAGCAGCTTCTTGACCGTTACGAGCTGCATTGGCTAATCTTTCTTCACCAAGCTCTTCAGCAGTAGCAATAACAGCACGCATAGAACGAACAAGTTCAGTAAATTCATTTATAATTCCAGATAAAACGCCAGTATTCTTTCCCAAAGAAATCATGAGAGCTTCCCAAGCAGAACTTAAACTGGCAATTGCTCCCTTTGCATTATCTTCCATAGTATGAGCCATGTTCCCTAATTCACTCTCAACACCTGTAATCTGGTCACGCAAAGGAACTATTTTATCGGCAGCAGTTAAAAAAGCGTTGAAAGCAGCGACACTTCGTTTATCTGTCATTTCAAGAGTACTATTCAAATCTACTCCCTGCTCTTTCAATTTTTGCAATCCAGCGACCAATTCAGGTAATGTTCTCACCGGACCACCTAACGACTTGGCAAGTACCCCGTTTGTATCGGCTAAATTTAGAAGAATATTACGAGTAGCAGTAGCAGACATTGAAGCATCAAATCCTGCATCTGCCAACTTACCAACCAATGCTAAAGTATCTTCAATAGAGAAATTAAACGCTTTAGCTACTGGCCCCACGATTGGAAGTGCAGTAGCAAGATATGAAAAAGACAATGCACTCTTTGTTGTCGCAACAGCCATTGCAGATACATAGCGTTCAGTCTCACGGGTATCAGCATTAAACATTCTTAATGCAGCTCCTGTCAACGAAGCAGCCTCTCCCAACTCTGCACCGGTAGCTTGAGCAAAACGTAAAACAGATTCTGTTGCATCTAATATTTCTTTTCTTGTAAAACCTAATTTCGCTAATTCAATCTGCAATTCGGTAGCTTCAGAAGCTGTATATTTAGTTGTAGCTCCCAACCTTTTAGCATCAAGAGTTAATTCTTTTATTTGGTCTGATGTGGTACCGAGTATTGCAGCAAGCCGGCTATTAGCAAATTCAAATTCAACAACACTACCTACACCCTCACGAAGTTTAGTGAAAAGAGCAACGACACCACTTACAACAGCTTGCGCACCTATATATCCAGCAGCCCATCCTTTCAATCCGGCACTAACTTTACTTAATCCAGGAGCCATCTCCGTTTTAAGCATCCTTCCTGCATTCTGGGCAATAATACCCATATTCTGCATGGACTTATTACCGTTCTGTATTTCAATCCATGCCGCCTTTACTTCTTCCCGATATGCACCGATGGTCATTTTCTGTTGACTATATCGATCGGAATTTCGCTTTATGTAATCGGTATTGATTCCGATTGTAGAATTAAGACGGGCAAGCGTACGAATATAATTCTCATCAGTATCTTTCAGTAAATCAACAGCCTTTTGAAGCTGCTTATTCATTTCCTTTGCCTGGGAACGACTGTGTACTTCCTGATTAGTTAGTATTATTGCCGACCGGATAATCTTTAAACGTTCTTCTTCAGATAGAACAGCTTTCTTACGAGTAGTATTACCGACATTCTGCGCTTTTGTCAAGTTAGCTTCCGCTTTAGCTGCTTTTTCCAAGGACACAGCATTATCTTGATTAGCCTTAGTGAGTTTCTTTAATTCAGCAGAAGACAGTTTTTCTACATTTAACTTTTCCTCTATCCTCTTGCTTACGGCTTGGGTTATTTCAGACTGTTTTCTAAGAGCCTCTGTTAATTCGTTAGATGCAGAACCTGCAACTTTAACTTGAGTTTTATAAATGTTACCTAACTTCTCCAAGTCAGCGATGCCGTCCACATTTATCTTTAGACCTTTTGCAAGCTCAATAGCTGCATTTTTATAAGTTTCCCTTACTTTACCAATAGTATTATCAAGTTCAATCAACTTTTGAATCTCACTATCTTCAACGAAATCTTTTAATTTTAAATCTGCCATAATTACAGGTAATGTCTATATTCAACAATCTTTCCTTTTATCTCAACTCCAAGTTTATCAAAAGCATAGGTACCATCTTCTTTCTGATAAACGACATACATGCAGCCATCTAAGACAGCTGCTTTCTTTGCAAGATCACTGATACGTTCCAGTTCACTCTGCATCTTTTTTGTTTCACAACCACAAGCCATTTTCTACCGATATCCACATTCTGAAAAGAAACGTTCCATCCAGGGACGGAGATACATAATATTAAAGTACTCTTTAGCTGTATCACCAATGCCTAAAATCTGCTCACCGTATTTCTTCTCAATAGAACTACCGTCCGTAAATCCTTTCGTTGAGAATCGAAGCCCGGAATCAATTCTATCGGCAGTTATGCTATCATAGAAAGTACCAGTAATAAAGAGGTTAGGTACCTCAACCGGACGCGGTGGCAAATAAAGCATCTCACTTCTAAGAGGTGGAGTTATCCTCTCCTTCCATCGTTTATATTGTTCCGCACGGTTCTGCCAGGGACCGGGCTCGTTAAAATAGGTGTCAGTATCATAATCAGGATTCAATAGATGTTCAGTACCGTCCAGACCGGAATATAATTGTTCCTGAATGCAATCAACGAGTACATTCTTATGTTCTTCCATACACCTAATACATTCCTCTTCAAACCCGGATGCAATGGAATGAATAACTCTATGTAATTCATCAAAATCTGCCATACAGTAAAAATATAACGGGCCGGGCTGTAATCACACCCCAGCCCGTCGGTTACTTAGTTATCGCATCGTACACTTCCGAGAGCTTCTTCTTGCGGTCAGCTTCCTTCAGTTCCTGCCACACGACTTTAATGTGCGCATTAATAAACTCTTCCTTCGTCATGCCCTTCACAGCAACCTCGACGAACGTAACATTATCTACCTTCATGACACCTGCTCGATACCTCTGATTCCTTTTTCATACAATACAGAAGGAGCTTTCAACGAAGGAACCGCCCCGGCTTTAGGAACAATGGTAATGATACCATCCGAATATGTAGCAGAAGTTACGTTATTCATAACTTCAGCAGCACCATCAGCAATAAGACTGCCAAATTCTTCTGTACGGTCATAACCACCAACAACTTCAACTATTTTGTAAGTATTTTCGGCCTCCAACTTTTGAAACACAACATCAACCAAGCCTTTAACGAAATTCTTGGGATTGAAGTCTAACTGCACGTAGTCAAAGTGCAATTGGCTGTCTTCCACATCTTCATGTGAAAAACTAACAGTCATCGCAGACTTAGCACTACTGGTCGGGTACTGTGTCACGGTCGGGTAAACAGTAGACATCGGAATACCGGCAAGGATATCAGTGTCATCATTATAACCGATCAACATATTATCCTGATTCCAAAAGTAAACGTCCCATCCTTTATTGGCACATTTCAGAAGCTGGGCATTCAAAACCTCATCAAATTTCTTCAAAGTGAAGGTGTCTGTTTGAGCGCTAAGCCCGTTGTATTCACTTGCACCGTACCCTACAGGATTAACTTGAGGCTCTCCACCATTCTTGGCATACTCCAGGAATGGCAAAATAGGGTAAATACGCCCGGGACGGTCTGCATGGCACAATTCGAGCAACTTCTCACCTGTTATATCAGCAGGGAGTTTGACACCATGTTCTGTCAAGATAGCACCTTTGACTTTTTTCCAGTCAATGCTACAGGCAGAACTACCAGTGTTCATCCGGGAACCCTTACACGTTCTAATCTTTCTCATTTTCTTCTACAATTAAGATTATTAATTTTTATTTCCATCGAGCGTATATTTATGGCATCAATCGGCTCGCTCACAGCCTCACCGGAATCTGTATAGGCTCCGTATCTGCCATATGAATAGTTTTCTGAATAACTATGTTTCACTTTTTCGTCATAGTCGCAGTCGAACCGAGAATCTTCATATAATACTTCCAATAAACGTTTATAGATTGGCCGAAGGATATTTTTAAAAGATGTGGTTCTGCGCATCTCATTGCTCCACTCTTTACAAGAAGAACATGCTATAATTAACGAAACCTTTGCTTTTGAAAAATAATCCGCATCACCTCTATCCTCACTAATTGGAGTGAATAGTGCAACCAATGGAAACTTCCTTTCAGACTGGGCAGAAGACTTACTGTATTCATCTAAAATATCTTTGATATATTGACTGCTACCGAAGATGTAATTCAACCTTGGGGACTTCATAACTTTAGTTCCCCCTTTCCCATTTGGATAGAGAATTTCAAGCCCTTCTGGAAGTTCCTTTACAATCTCCTCAAACAGTTCTGTTATATCTAAATCTATCATAAATTGAAAGCATTAATTGGGGTCAAAAGATTCTTGGTTATTTTCACATCGAAAGGACAATCATTCGACATAGCCCATTCAACAAACTGTTTATTCTTCTCTACCATGCTATTCCATGTGCTTACTTGTCTCTTCAAAGGAGCTACATATTCATTAGCACATTTCAAACGAACAAGCCCGGTTATTGTAGCCTGGGTGTTTGCGTCACGAAGAATATGATAAAAGACATAGTCAGCGAACGGTTCACACAGCTTCTCGCATAATACTGCATATCCGGACTGGGGGGCTTCCTTCTCTTCTGAAATATCAACTTCATCTGAAGAATCTTCCTTTTCTCGTTCAATAAGCTCCAAATAATCTGTGATAGCTTGGGAAAGAGTCACACCAACAACATTCCGGAGAAATTCGGGCTGAAATGCCTTAATATACCCATTTATCACCTCATTCACAGCAAGAGATTGGGGCGAAGGCATTTCAGCGACCGAAACATTCTCAATATGCCTGGGACCTGACATAAAATATGAAACATCAATCAACATAGCGATAGTTATTTAGAAGTCTTGCCTTTCCCGGTTTTCTTTTCATCTTCCACGGAAACGGCTTTATCATCTGTAACAATTACCTCCTTGGCATCTTCCTCTTGCAAATCTTTTGAATCGGCAACCGGAAGATTCTTTTCATCAGAAGGCACCTGTACTTCAAGTTCTGCAATGCGAGCTTTCATTGTTTCACGCTCTTCTGTCAGTTCAACAATTGTCTTATCTTTCTCTGCAATGGATGCAGTAAGCCTGCCAATCTCTTCATTTTTCTCTGCAAGCATACATTCCAATGTCTTTCGGGCATCTTCTTCTGTAACAAGACCACATTCGGAAATAGGGATGAGTTGAATCATCCCTCTATTAATCCGAATGCGTTGCTCTTTAAGCACATTGGTTACATCCTTATCGTTACCTCTAAGTATGTAATCCATAATCCTACGCTTTAGTTATTGCAGTCTTCAATGCGGCCAAATCCCCATAAGCGAAAGCCCACGGCATATAAATCGGGAAGATAACTTCTTCTTGTGCCATCAGCACAACCTCATTGCAAAGCTTGGTCTCCACATCTTCAGCCCATTCAAGTGTCAAAGTGGTATAATCAACCAAATTTGCGGCTTGGTTAAAGTCACCCAAAAGATACTTACCTGGAAGAATACCACCATACTCGATAATCGGACGACCGGCAATATATTTCACCCCATCAACCATTTTAACGATACCAAGATTACGTCCTGTCGTATCTTTCTCTGATTCCATACCGTTAACAGTCATTGGATTAAGAATAATAGCATTCGGAAAATACTGGGCATATGTCATTGCGGCGAAAGCTGTTTTCACTACATCTTCAGAGTTGGGTTCCTCAATGTTCTTAAAGCCGGCTTCATGAACACTGAATGTCATTTTATCCGTAGCCGTTTCAGCACCGGAGAACGCGACACCAGGAATAAGGATACGACCATCTTCCATTTTCACAAGAGCGTGTGTTTTGTTCAGTTCTGTAAGAACAGCGGCGCCAGCGAACGTGATACTCATTCCATCAAGAATCAAATCCTGTGGTTCTGCAAACTCTACAATCACATCCTTATCACCGTTATATCCGGTAATAGCTTTTACAGCACCGGCGGCACCTGTAACAATGGCTGTACTAATAATCTTCTCTACAGAAGTCACCCCAGTATTATTAATAATACCAAGCAAATTCTCACCATTACCGTCACCAAACAAAATGTTCCAGTCTTCTGCCATCCAAACAGCTTCAGGAAGCATGTTCAAGATGTAGGAACGAATGTACACTCTTGATTTCAACATACGTTTTGAGATACGGATATGAGTACCAAGGCGCTTAGTTCCTGTCTGTATCTCTTTTACCTTGATACTTGATTCCGGTAAACGACCGTTCTCTGTTACAAAACGGGCATTGCGGTTGAAAGCATATACTTGCGCATAGGCGAGTTGAGGATATGCAGGATCAGCTGTCAGCGTCGTTAATACATCACGCATATGCAACTTTTTGTTGGCAACCTGAGTCACAACACGTTTCTGTTGTTGAGTAATCAACAAATCACCGGTGTAATTGTCAGTCATGGAAACGACATCTTTCAAGGAGAAGCCGTCAAATTCTCCTGATTTGCGTGTTTTTCCTTCTGCGAAATCTCTGAATTTTTCAGAATCAAGCATCTCGTTCAATTTCTCGTCAAACTTGTTGATAGTATCCATAGAAAGACCTTTCTGCTTCATTTTCTCGATACTTTCACCAAGAGTTTTAACTTGTTCTACAAGTTGCTCGTTGTCCTTTACCAATTGCTGGAACTTTTCTCCATCATAGGCTTTCAATAGATTATTGATGTCACCAAACTGTTTCGTTACCTCCTCCGGTGAGGCAAATCCTTCAAGTGACTTGTTAACTACTTCACACATCATGCCGACGATGTTTTCCATGAAAGTTTTCTGTTCTGCCGGCAGACCGTCTGTTTTCAGATTAAAATCTGATACTGTAAATTTTTTAGGCATAAAATTTAAATTTTAAGTTATTTATTCTCGAAACAGCTATTCAAACTCTTGAAATCGAGTAAAGTGCCATTATCAGCGGCTTTAATCGTTACTTCATCGTTCCCATTTTCCCCGTCATTCTTTTCTTGAGTGTCAACAGACGGCTCATTTTTTCCGGTGGTATCTTCAGAAGTGTTTTGCAGAATAGCATTCGAACGATATACTTTTCCCCAACAGTGGGGACATCTTACATAATTCATAAGGTCTTGTAGACCCTTTTGAGTAAATTCTTTCTTTTCTGATTTGACAGAATCAATAAGAGAAATTACTTGGGTTCTAATCTCCGGAGTGAGCTTCTCCATTTCTTCCCTTACAATGTCCTGTGTTATCCATCTCTGATAATCAGCAGCATAGTCCAATACCTGCTGGGCAAAGGTATGCTCCGTTTCTGCATCATAATCAAATTGATGACCACAATGAGGACATGAGACAACGGCACCACCGTTGAGGCTCTTCAGTAATAAACTTAATTCCATATCGTAACCTTTTAAACGCTCATCACTATATCCATGCTGCAAGAACGCTTTACGAACGAAATCAACAGCCTCCTTTACCTGGTCAGCAGTAGCAGACTTAATATTCACAAGGAACGTCTGGGGATTACTCCCCCAACTTGTCAATGTTGAATATTCCATCATACGCCATTCAAGCACTTTACAGGGATCAACAGAATCTCTTTTAATGGCCTTGACCCCAATAGAATGTTCAAGTGTTCTGCCATTCTCTGCAAACAGTTTATAATCAGCTAACGTATCACGGCCAATCTGTTTTTCAAGATTTAACTGACCGACCATAACCAAATTACCTTCTGTTTCCTTACCACTCAACGGAACACCTAACAACTGGTCTGTACGATGATTCAGGAACCAACGCATCCGACCAATATTTTCTTTCAATGTCTTATTGAATGAGCCGGGCATAGATATGTCATTTTGTGAGTCCTTCACACCGATACCGTTCACCGCAACGGTAACGATACCCTTCTCATCAACATCATTTGCCTTTGTCTTGTACTGAAGGCTTTTGATTTTCTCTTCCATCTTTTTCATCTCCACTTTTAGTGTTAAAAACTCGATTTACTTTATCCAGTTCCTCATCTGACATATCAAATTTCAATTTGTCAAACAAGGGATTTTCTATCATACTTTCGCCTATTTGGGCACGCCAGTCATTGAGTGTTATAAGCCCACATGAGAATTGTTCACGACAACGTTTATTTATATTTGTCTTTACGTCCTCGGATTCTTTCAATCCTTCCTGCAAACAATCAACATCAGAGAAATCACAATCCAAATAATATCCCCCTCCTTCAAGACCAAGGAAAGCTGTAAAATCCTTGCAGAATTGTTTGGCCATAGGAATAACAGTTGAACAATATACGCTCTTTTCAGCAGTAGCCTGATTGCTAAATGTGGACTGGTCTTTTCGCGGAACAAGAACGGCAGGGATGCCGTATGCCCCTGCAATATTTATTGCATCAGCCAAAGTCTCTTCAAACGGCTGTAACTCTGCAATAGAAAGATTAGTACGAACAAAGTCAATGTCTGCATCTGAAATACCATAAGGTACCTGGCCCTTCCTTACACCATACTTCTCAAAATTTTGCTTCAAAAGCTGTTCCTTTTCATCGTCAGTCAACGCTATTGAACCGGTAGCATCAGTTTTCTTACTTACAATAAAACCCAATCCACCCCGCTTTACATAAATCACATTTCTAGCTTCATATACAGCTATTAGATTTGACATTGGCTTATTTTGAGAAGCAAGACGACTTTTGGACTTCAAGAACATAGCCCCTGAATAGAACTCTGCATTTCCGTCTCTATCATGCCATATTTGGTATGGAGGAATTTCCAAACTACCATTCCAACCATACTCCAAACGATAGCTACGAATAATATCTTCTGTTTGGGCAATGCCAAACAATGGCATATTCCCGTAAACAGGTTCTACAATAGTCTTATCAGAAGGTAGCACCCAATAATTATCGCAATATCTCCATTTTTCAGCTGTAGAAAAGACATCAGGCATAGCAGCACGAATAAAGCTATTCCCTGTACACAATTTATAAATATGGTGCTGATAAATCAATTCTTTCCAACGCATCAAACAATTAGGACGGCTAAGTATGCCATTCATTCGTCTGTTTGCCCATACTACACTATCATCCTTAGTTTTCTTCAATTGAAAATTAGCACCTGCAATTCGCGATGCAATATAATCGATCGGAAAAAAGACTTCAGGTATCGTACTGAATAGCGTTAGATAGTTACTGCCCGCTACAATAGGACTAGTAAGGTCCTCAATGTATGCAACTGACCATTTTTCAGCCTTGCCACTTTGAGTATCTATATCCTTATTTTCAGATGAAGTAACTATTTCAACTTCACCTTTAGTCTTAGATTTCTTTCCAAATAGATTATCAAAAAAAATATTCATTGGGTTCCTTTTTGAGCAAAACTAAGTAAAAAGGAAAACCGTTTTCCAAAACACTAAAATCTTGAAATTACGAAAGCATAACATCAACAATATAACATTCTTATTTTCAATCACATATAATACAATTCAATTCAAACCTAATTTTACAACGAACTGTACTAGCCCACTCAAAACAGCACTGGCCTCTTTTGTTTCACTATCTTTATTATAGTCCATCAGGTTATTCATGAAGGCAACATATTCCGTATCAGATTCTACTTTTGATGCAGAAAAAAGAATACTATTTTTCACATAATCAGATGTTGCAGCAATACGCTTGTCTACATCCGGAAACTCTTTCATTACACGAATCTCCTTGTTTGTACTAGAACGGAGTTCCCGGATAAAAGGGAAATAAGCATCTGTACATTCAATTACACATGAATCAGATTCATGGGACAAAATAGAAGAACGTATATCTTCTGTTGAAGTAGTATCCATAAATACGACATCAACAACATGCCATTTATTCCCACATCTAAACGCTTGTATAAGGACAAATTTCCCATTAACATTCGGCATCACATATAGAATCTTCTTAGTGTATTTACATTCGGTATCTGGATTGAAGAAATTAACAGTGCCATTACAAGCATACAAGTTTCTTTTTCGCCGGTTACTAAACTCTATATACTGCTCACTACACAAATCCACAACGACATATCGGAACGTATCAGACAGGTGCCCGTGCTCCTCATAAGTCTGCAAGGTAGTTTTATTCTTGACCTTAGTTTTAAGAATGGCACCGTTAGCATCTTTCTGTACGCTCATGTAGTCCTCAATAGATACCGAACATGATTCGTCAATGTATATCTCTATACCGGGAACAGTACAATCAAAGATAGCATTGATAAACTCACCGGTCATTGCGACACTCGGATTCTTGTTGCCTACCTTATCTTCAATCTCGAACCCTTCTTTCTGCAATGTGTCTATGAATAAGTCCATCCAGGAACGCTTCTCATCGTCAATGCTGTTTGCTGCTTTCGTTGATGCATCACCATGTACATATAACCTATCAGAATATTGGATAGATTTCAGATACTTTGCAACAAGTTTGGAAGCTTTCTTTACTGTATTGTTGGGGCTTTCAGCACACGTTTCATGGAATTGCCAAACCTTGGTACCAGTTGTGAAATCGACCTGCCAATATGATACACTGATATACGGAAGCACGTTGTTATCGACAGAGATATGAATAGGTAAGTCCGGAACATACTTATGTTCACCGGAATGTTTGCCACGATTGAAGGAACCGAAGAACTCACTACCGGTACGAATGACACCCCATTCTCCCAATGCGTACACATTATAATAATCCGGGTCGTGAACTCTATCATATTCAAAGTCGGCAACACATTGCTCATCATAAAAACCGTATGTGCCATCAGGACTACCAACTACCCAAAAATTATTCAGATAGGTAGATTGGATAATAACTGTATTAGGTGCCTGTTCCTCGATTTGCTTAGTACGAAGATTAAGTATTTGCCTGGGTGCGTTCTTTTTTACGGATTTGACTTTGGTAAGTTCTTCCGGCAACTCTTTGCCGGCAATGGTAACAGTCATCGGTACATCATGCCATTTATCTTTATCAATAAACTCTTTCTTTATCCAATGGCTTTCACTGATCGGGTTAAAGGTACAAATAATCTGCTGCCCTTTCTTACCACGCAAACGTTTACGTAGCTGCTTGAAATCCGGATGCTCGAACTCTGACCATTCCTCTAACTGAACTCGCTTATAGTTAGAGATACCTTTTATCTTCTCCGGATCGTCAAGACCGGAGAAATCTATCTTCGCACCATTTACCAGACATTTAATAGTATTCTGTTGGAACTTGAACAAATGGGAGATGCCAAGACCGGCCGCAGCGACTTTATAATCTTCATAAATGGTTTTGAGAATAGAAGCTCCTACCTTACGCATGACAAGATTGTTTTCACCATCCTGTAATGTCTGTATCAGTATGGTTTGTGCCACACTATACGATTTACCGGAAGATGAACCTCCATAGAGAATGATAAAACGGATAGTCTCATCATTCAAGTACTTCAATAGATAGAATCCGTTAGGATTTAGCTTCTTATAATTTATAACCATATTGTTCTAAAAGTAAGGTTTCTCCATAGGGTGAATACCGGATTTTGCAGTTCAAATTGTTCTATTCTTCCGGATTCTCATTATCTTCAAAGCCGATACGAAGTTCACCGACTTTATTTCCGTCTCCACCTTTGATATTGACATTCTTATCGGCTTCCCATCCATTCCAGGCACCAAGCAAACGAGCGGCTTCTGTTTTACCGTTGAACTCATAGACAACTTCCCCTCTCTTATTCTGAATCTTCTTCAATGCATTACGGGTACGCTTTGGAAGCTGCGAAGGACTTTTCATCTTTACCTTACCTGTTAGCTCATCGACAATATACAAGTCATTAGGATCAGAAGTTATGATATCCATCAGCACACGTTCAACTGTTTCACGTTTAACTTCAGATTCTTTCGCCCTCTTTTCTCTTATCTCTTTTATCCTTGATGTAACCTTGATGTTCTGCATAAGGGCATGAGCATTGCGCCAAACGCTCTCCTGCTTCATCTTAGTGCAGTCGTAAGCCATCCGGTATGCTTCACTTGCGTTGCCATCAATATCAACGTAATATTGACAGAACTTCTCTTGTTTCAATGTTAATACATTCTCTCTACTCATAGCTTCAAATTATTAAATTCCTGCATGAAGAAACAATGATAGTTACTCAACATGCAGGAATAAATTAGAATGGTTGTACATTCAAAGGATTTCTATTTCTCCGCCCCCGCATTTTTTTGAGAATTATCCTCTCTCCGCATGGCGAATACCTTTTTTACTCCGTCCTCGACTGACGTATAGGACAAAGGTACTAAATAGATATCCTGGTTCACCGATTGCTCCAAATTGTCAAAATCTCGTTTTTTATTAATCAACTCTATTTCAAGCGGTTTATAGTATTTTACTAAAGATGCAAAATACATAGTAGTCACAGGTTGGACGTTACAGATGTTGATGAGCTGACGATTACAGCCCACCGCATAGATAAGTCCCTCGACAATATCATCTATGTAAGTGAAGCACCGGATATTCTGACCACAGTTGTATAAAGACACGTTTTCCTTTTCTATCAGGAACCAGAGAAGAGTTCTTTTTCGCGGATTAGGTCCATATACATTATGCAGCCGGCACCCGGTCGCAGCCTTACAATAGATAGATGCATACTGTTCATCAAAGTACTTACTTATTCCGTACATGGAAGTCGTATTCTCCGGATTCGCAGTTGACGAACTGGCATATACTAACTTAACATGATACAGATTACACGCATCAGCAACTCGCATGAAAGTATCAATGTTGTCTTTCCTGATTTGTTCCAAGTTTCCATTAAACACACTGGTTTGCGCTGCCAAATGGAACACACAATCAATATCTTCATTCTTCAGAAGCTCGCATACTTTCGTAGCTTCACTACCAGACTTTCGGTCAAGTCCTATGACTTCAACACCTCTTTTTGCTAATTCTCGGCAAAGGGCTTTACCAATAAATCCCTCACTGCCGGTTACAATCATTTTTCTCATCATTACAAAAAAATAAAGGTGTATTGAATAAACAATACACCAAAGGTTCAACATAAAAATAATTCATTCAAAAGAGTTAATTTATATCATGTTTATATACTATTTATGATTAATTTTGCACCACAAAAATGAAATATTATGAGCTTTGAAATACCAATAACACAGCACTTAGAATCCTTTTATGAACATTTACAGTCCAATGACAGAACTATTTTTTCTGCAAAGTTTGGTGATGGAAAAAGTTATTTCCTAAAAGAATTCAAGGAAAAATACAAAGATGATTATTACTTTATTACACTATACCCTGTAAACTATTCAGTTGCAGAAAATGCAGATATTTTTGAATATATAAAACGAGATATAATTATTCGTCTCGCAGAAGATGACATTCTATGCAACATTGACTTTGAAGCACTAGCTGATTCCATATTTAATATGGAAAATCTCATGGAAGTAGTGTCATTTCTTGTCTCTTTCCTACCCCATAGTGCCTTTATTCAAAAAATTATAGATAAAACCAAAGGAATCTTTGACAATTATCAAAAGAAAAAAGAAACATACAAAAGTTTCTTGGCTACTTTCACACATCAAAAAGGTGGTTTATATGAATGTGATACATATACCAAAATGATAGAGCAAGCTCTACAGTATATCAACAGAAGCCAAAAGAAAAAAACATTATTAATAATTGAAGATCTAGACAGAATAGATCCAGCACATCTTTTCAGAATATTAAATGTACTAGGTGCACATCTTGATTTCTGTAATCAAAGGGATATCAAACCGAACAAATTCGGTTTTGACAATATTGTTACTGTCTTCGATTATGAAATCACATCACATTTGTTTCACCATTTTTATGGGAAAGAAGCCAATTATAATGGATATATCAACAAATTTATTACTCACTATCCTTTCTATTACTCAATCAATCAAATTGCTATAGAATATTTATATACATACATTGATAAAGAATGTAACATCCCAGCAAAAAGATTGAAAAAATTGAGACTATCTTGTTATGATATTGAAACTATTGGCAATAAAATAGATAAGCTATCAGTTCGTGACGTCAAACATATTTTAGATGATATAGAAAAACAAATTATCTGTGAAACAATTAATGCTAATCTTCTTATGAAATTCTACACACTAAATTCCGCAACAAAGTTTTTTGCAATATTAAAAAGAATGGACATCAACCTTTTTAATATAATTCAGTCACTTACAAGTGATTTTACTACAATATCCGAGAGACTAAATCTCACAAGTTCTTTTACACTATGCAGTAAATATATCCAAAACACAGACAGCATAGCCATTGAAGGTTCAAACCATTATTTCTCAATTGAAAAAATAACAGATGATAAACTAACAATTACAGAATTAAAGTTCAACGAAAGTCTTTGTGGCAATAAAATAGAAATGAAAGTCATCGATAATATTATAACAAAAGGATTGAATATGGCTACTCAATACATTAAGCCCTAATCGTACAATTTAATTATTAACTCTCTTGACCAAATATCAAGACTGTCATTCGCTAAATTTCGGTATTGGCATCCAGTGAGTAATACACCCCATAGATGAATCTGGTAAGAATATTCGATGCTCGGATTCCCAGTGCCCACTTCCATAATATACCCCAACAAAATATCCTTTATGGAGATCTTTCCATTCTACAGTGAAAAATACACTTGTCTCTACCTCTGGTAACCGTTCCTTTACATTTATCCAAGGAGATTGCTTTTTCTGCCACTCAACACCAGACGCAAAAACTGTACGCATATATGTTTCAACCACATATGGCTGATTGATGCGATTTGCTAATTGAGCTACCAATGATTTAAAATTCATATCTATCTTGTTATGAAGGTTATTTACTGGGGAAATACTTCCCACATTTATTACACATGTCGTTATCTGCGTCAAACATGATAACCTTTGTAGAGCCACAATAAGGGCATCTTACTTTAAGATTTTCATCTTTTGGATATAGTAAATCAATAGATTTACGCAATACAGCCTCTATATGATCTTTCTCCAGTCCAACAGGGCATTCTTTATTAAGCCAATCCAAATCCTCTTTGATTAGCTTCATGTATGCTCTTTTATCAATCTTTATGCTCATATCTATCCTGTTTTACTCTAATTGTTATCAAAATATTCACTACAGACAAATCCCTTTCGCGGGATGAAGTCTTTAAACTCACAGCTTCTAAAAATCCACTTCTTATCAGCCCATCCAGCTAAATCCTTTTGCCATTGAGGAATAATTTGACGAGGATTATTTAAGTCCCGGTAAGGCTGACAATGTGGTAAGAACCGACCACCCTTCTTTTTCCAATGATTTACTCGTTCAAATGCTTCTTTGAAATCCTTCAATAAGATGCAGTAAAAGAAGTACTCGCCTTTATACCCGTATTTGTCAATCAAAGCCGTAGCACGTTCGCATTCTGCAATTTGTCCCGGTGTATCACAACCGAACCGTATGCGCTTAATCCATTTAACACGAGCAAGCAACCGGGCTATATCATCCGTTACCAGCCGGGCGTCTAAACCTTGATTGAAGTCTACACGTACTCCCATGGAGATAATCTTTTCAATCTGCTGCAAACCGTAGTCGGATGCAAGTATGTTGTTATCCATGAGTATAATGTTTTTTCTCCCATTAACGGCTATCTCTTCAATATCCATGTAAGTAGCGATGTTTCCTTCTTTCTTCGGTACCACACACCACTTACAGTGGTTTGGACATCCGCGGGTGAGAAAGCCATAAGCCAAATTTTTATCAACATTATACAGATCGTAATCAGGAATCATTCTATCAATCTCTGGCAAAAGAACCTTTTTTATGTCATACCCAGTACCGCCTTTCTCAACTTGATCGGCATTGATGTAATAGCCGTAATCCGGCGTAAAGCTAAATACTTTTGCAATGTAAACCTTATCATAAGAACAAAGGGGATTATACCATTCTACATTATCACCTCTTGCCTTGTGATAGCTACTTATCTTCATCAAAGCTAGATTAGGATAATTGCTATCGACTGCTAATATTCCAATATTCATCGCTTATTTGGGGCTATTTAAAAATTCTCCTTAATCCTGAATTAACAGCATCGGTTTTAGCTTCCTCTGATGGATGAACATAAATATTCAAAGTGGTACCTACATCTGAATGACCAAGAATAGTAGATACAGTTTTGACATCAATTTTATTCTCTATAAGAGTCGTGGCAAAGGTGTGCCTTAATCCATGATACTTGATACAGTGGTCTAGTTTTACCTTTTCAAGAATAAATTTCTCATAATAATTCCGCAAAGTCCGAGGTTCTGTATATTGCTCACCACAAGTACACACATAATAATCGGGATTACACACAGCAGAAAACTTCTTCACCAAAGGAAAAATGTTCTTTAAGATAGGAATATACCTATCAGAATTTGAAGTTTTCGGGGGCCCAATCTCAATATGGGTTTTTGCTTTATTAAATGTACCATCCTCGCCTGGCATATATATGCGTTCTAAGGTTTTACAAATATGAATAGTCTTTTTATCTAAATCTATATCCTTCCATTGTAAGGCACATACTTCCCCTATACGCATACCAGAACATATCGTTAGCAAAATTCCAAGATTACGTGGAGATGGATTCGCTAACACGTAATCGACGATTTTCTTATATTCAGCAGGAGAATAACGTTCCAGCTTTTGAGCAGCTATCTTATTTTTACTAGGCCATACCATCTTCCATGTAATGTTATGTACCTCAAGGTCTAACTCTTCGTCAGCAAACCGAATTAGCATTTTTAGAACTATCAGAATATCATTGCAGTACTTCACAGACAACCCCGAATTATCCATAAGATCGTTCATGAATGGCACAATAACCTTTTTGCTCAATTCCCCAACTTCCATACATCCTAATATTGGAGAAAGCTTTTTCACGTATATCTGCTGGTACGATGCCAGTGAACTAGTCTTGACTTGCCTTTTCTTTACAGAAATCCAAGCCTTGTACACATCATCCAATTTCATATCTTATAAATTTGTTATTTAAATCAGTTTCAATTCTCGCAAATAAACATCAATCTCCTTATCCAATTCGGCACGTTTGGCTTCCAGCTCTTTTATTTCATCCATAACAGCCTTAATGTCAATAGGTTCTTCTTCCTCAAATACATCTATGTATCTCGGTATGTTAAGATTAAAATCATTAGCCATAACCTCTTGCAATGTGGCACAATGACTGTATTTCTTAATTTCCTTACGCTCTTGGAACGTCTGTACAATCTTGTCTATTTGTTCATCACTCAAAGAGTTCTTGTTTTTAAGCTTTTCAAAATCTTTGCTTGCATCAATAAAAAGGATGTTGTCATCTTCTTTACGACATTTCTTTATTACCAAGATACAAGTAGGAATACTAGTACCATAGAATATATTGGCCGGTAGCCCAATGACAGCATCAATGCAGTTTTTATCTTCAATAAGAAACCTGCGAATAACACCTTCGGCAGCGCCACGAAATAAAACTCCATGAGGAAGAACTATAGCCGCAATCCCTGTTACATCCAGTTTATGGACTATATCCAAGACAAAAGCATAATCAGCTTTTGATTTAGGGGCTAATTTCCCAACTTCACTAAATCGTTCATCATCCATAAAAGAGACATCTGCACTCCATTTGGCGGAAAAGGGCGGATTTGCTATTACTGTTTCCATTGTGATTTATTTTTTTGATAATACATTTTCATATACTCACGTATTTCACTTTTGTGAGCTAATTGATATTTTCTATTTTTCTCTAATATTTTTTCCTTATTAACCTTATATCTACGCTTGTAACTAGCCCTCTCCAATTCTCTATAATGTTCAATATTGGCATTTCGCAATTCTTTCCTACGGGCAAGTAATTTGTCTCTGTTACGAATCCGATATGCCTTATTATTCTTCAGTATTTTTTCCCGATTTTCAATATAATAACATGAATTACAAATTTTCGTACTTAAATAGAATTTGCTTTCAGGTACATACTCCCCACATTTATTACATAATAAAATATTTTCAGGAGCATTTCTAATTGCTAAATCAGCTTCCGCAAAACGGTTGTTTCTTTTTATAAAGGAAACCTCATCGTAAATCAGGCGATCAACCAAATCCCGCCAATTTTCAATAGAAAAACGTTCGTCAGCTATAACGGAATGAGAGATATCCATGTAATTAATATCAATGCCAGGAAACAAGAAATTGATTCTTTTCCTAGTGTATTGGTACAGATTCTTTATAAAATTATCGTCAATCATAACTAATCTTTTCTATAATGGAAAAATCGAATGGAATATCTTTCACGTTCAGCAAGCGATATTCACTTTTTATTGATTTTACAAGTACATCACCATGATACACAGTTGCATTAATACCACGTATCGATAAATTAAGCAAGAGTAACGGAATAGACCTATCAGACAACTCCCAGCATTCAACGGGGTGTTCAGACGGTTTGAAATCAGTTCCTAAAGTTTTAACTCTATGCCACCAGTTAGAAATAATAAGGGAACCATTCCCGGCAGTAGGTTCGTAAATCACCCCTTTGGAAACCCCTGTCAATCTTGATAGTAGTATTCCTACTACATTAGGAGTAAAATCCTGCTTGTTTTGGTTTCTTTGAGCCAATTCACCCTCATATATATCTTGAAACCAATCTCTTGAAAGATCATGAGTATTGAGTTGTAATAACTCTCGATATATATGATGCAATCTTTCGTCATTATCAAAGATTATTTTAAAAATCGCATTAGGAAGTGATAATATATCCTCTATTTGAAACAACTTCTTTAATTCTACTTCACTCATATTTACTCTGTATTTGAATATTAATCTCTTGCTTCAGCCATTCTTCGGCCTTTAGCCGTTGCCGAATAGATATTCGGCTTACCACCGCTGAAACATTTAGTTTTTATCCATTCATATCTTTCAGCTTCCCGGAGATAGAATAATATTCCGTATTCAGATGTATTTTTCAACCAATCTAATTTCTTGATTTGCTCAAATGTCATAGGACCGCCATATACAAGCGATGATGTTAACATCTGAACTCTTTCTTTCAATGAATATTCACTCATAATCAATACGGGTTTATGCAATTCTCCATAGCGTTCCGCCACTCATCCTCCGTTATCGGGATCATGTCATCATAAAGGTTGAACCCTATGATGTAGCACCCGCTTTTATAGTTGTTCTCGATACATTCATAATGGAAAGTCCGGGATTCCTTGTCAAACATGCTTTCAGGAGTCAGCCGGAACACCTTTCTTCCATGTCTGTACCACCTGTGGGGTACCTTCTTGCTGAAATGCTTTACAAAAACGCTCATTTCTATTTTTATTTTGAGTGTTATCATTTTTCTTCATCCTTCAAAAAGCCACTCCGGTCAGGATATACCTTTTGTTCCAGTTTCTCCATTTCCTCAATAGCTTTATAGGCATTATTTATATCATCTTCACGATATGGATTATTAGGATTATCGCCAAATAAACCATATATGACCTTGTATGAGAGCATGTGAGCATGTTGTCTATCAATATATTTTTGTTCACAGGTCGCAGTTCCGTCAAGCGATCCTCCAAGACTATTTGTGACAGCCATAAGCCTTGCTAACAATTCCTTTTGAGTTTTATTCATTACTGTTCTTGTATTGAGGGTTATTTCCACTTGGTGATTGTTGAAAAATCACAAGGGGAATTGAATCTATTAGTTAATATATATACTGCCTTATACTCATTCCTCAAAGTATCTCCGTGGAATACTATACCGGATATTCCACGAATAGATAAATTGAATAGAAGAAAAGGTACTGTTTTATCAGACAGCTCACCACACACTATCAGATGGTCATTTGGTTTATAATCAATAAAACTGATAGCATTCCGGTGATTGTACCAATTTGAGATAAGCATCCCGCCAGTTCCGGCAGTTGGCTCATAGGTAATGCCAGTGTCAGAACCTAATAGCTTAGAAACCAAAGTTGAAAGACATTTAGGAGTAAAATCCTGCTTGTTATTCTTCCTATCAGCATGTTCATCTTCAAAGTATTCATGAAACCAGTCGTAGCTAATGTCACATTTGAAATAGTTTAGAAACTCCTTAAATACTCTTATGCACTCTTTTTCATCTCCTGTTAGAATATTCATAATCTTTTCAGGAGCCTGATAACTATCAGTTATTCCAAGCATTCTGTTTATATCAGATAATATATTTTTCATGGGCTAATTTAACTTCGTCATTGGTTGATTGTGCATAAATAGTAGTTGTCTCAATGCTCTCATGCCCTAGCATCTTCTGTACTTGTTCTATTGGCATTCCTCGTTTTAGGGCTGTAGTTGCCGCCGTTCTCCTGAGTCTATGTGGATGTACATTGGATATACCCGCCTTCTTCCCTAGATTCCTTAGCATGATTTCAACAGCCCCCCTCGATATACGGGATAGTTTATTCATATCTTTTATCTGTTGGCACATACCCTCATAATCAGACAAAAACAAGGCGTCTAAATTATCAGTCCTTGAATCAACATATTCCTGAAGAGCTATTTTACAGCGAGCAGACAAGTAAACAGTTCGGTACTTACGCCCTTTTCCAAGTACATCAATCTGCCCATTTTGCCAATCTACATCATTACGGTTCACGTTAACCATTTCAGAAACACGGCAGCCGGTAGAAAACAAGAACTCGATTATCGCCTTATTTCTCTTTGTTTTTGCCAAAGACCTTAGTTTCTCCATGTCATCTTCACTTAAAGGTTTCTTCAATTTCTTCACTTGTCTCACTCCCTTGATTCTAAGCATTGGATTTCTATCAAGGATACCTTCTTCTGTACACCAAGTAAAGAAACTGCTTAAAGTTCTTCGAATGTTGTTAAGAGTATTATCACTGCATTTATTAATCTTCTTATAGGCTAAATAGACACGGACATCATCGGTGACGATTTCCTTGATATGTTTTCCTACTTGTATGATAAACGCTCTTAATATGATACGATAGTAATCTAATGAACTTTGGCATAATCCTTCCACAGCTTTAGCTATGAAAAATCGGTTTATGATCTGCATATCGGAATTATCATAAACTACAACAGAAGTTTCTTTTGCCGTAATCTCATAATTTCTCAAACAAAATGATATGGAATCAATTACGGTTGAGATTTCCTCATTGGAGATTTTACCAAATAAGGTATTACGTATTTCAGTTAAAATATATTCTTTCATTTAATTTCTTTCTTGTAATTAAAAAATAACCTTTGTAAATTCATATGAACTAAGTGCATTCTCTAAACTATCAAAAGAGTCAAATTCTCTTTTAATACGTCCAAACTGATATGAATATACTTCTTCACCTCGTTTACGCTCCATGCTAATAATATATCTGAAACCATCTTCCCGTATAACTGTAACAGGATAACCTTCTGTTATACTATCAACTATTTTTTGTCCGTTTAATGTCACTTTATTCATACTATTCTATGTATTATTGATATATTTATTTGACTTTTAGTTCTTTACATCTATAAAGGTAATCGTTATTGACAAGTTTAGCAAACAGAAACTTCGCCATTTTAACGCCATTTTAATCAGTTTTTTTCTTCAACAATTCACGTCTAAATCTTTCCTCTAAATCAAAAATGGTTTCTCCACTATTACGACGATAGGGCCTATCGGTATTTAACTGAAGTTCTTTCAGCTTTTTCCAATACCATGGAAGGTACAAATACATATTCTTCAACTCCTTCAAATTCTTATTTCCACAACACCAGCAACTCACACGATCAAGTAGTTCATATAGCCTTACTCCATCCTCACACCAAACAAAGCCTTTTGTATAACAGTACTGGAGTGCATCTGCTTCTGTAACCCCCCAGTCACGAAGTGGTAAAACCCGATTAGCCCGATTTTCTTTTTCAAAGCGATGCATCTCATCGGCAGCAATACCGACATAATCAATTCCATCTTTTGTGTGAGCTTTCAACGCACGAAGTTTTTCACTCGTTCCCCATCGGCATGTTCCCCCACACCAACTATATCCTTTTTTATGGATAATATTGGTCCCTCTTTTCTTAACCGGCCTTTCAAACATTGTCCAAAGAAAAGGTTGCTCCGGATGCAGTTCTGTATATTTAATGCCAAGTTTTTTAAGAATTGGAAGAACAGCATCACGAGTGTTATAGATTGCCTGAAATTCCATACCTGTATCATAGAAAACGACTTCATCCAACTGATATCCTTTATCTATTAGCATGAAAAGCATTGCCAAGGAATCCTTTCCAAAGCTGACTGAAGCATAATATTTCATACAAAAAATTTAATAGACAAGTCACTTTTTCTTCTTTGCCCTCTGATTATTAATCTGTGACATACACATACGGCACCAGGAAGTCAACAAATGATATTCCTTACCTTTTCTCACCACTATACGATTGTAGAACCGGTTCAAGTAGAAGTAATTTCCGCAATGGGTACATCTTTTCATTTCACGTCCTGAATCATCTATAATCCGATTACGCGGCTTACGATGAATTAGAGTACAACTTTTACACTTCTCATCAGTTTCGCGGTGCCGCCGGCAATGTGATAAGGATTTTGCTCCACATTTAGCAAACACTTTACAATCTCTACGAGGTATTGATTGACACACATTCATGGCTTCCTCGCATTCAAGAATTTATTTACTACACGAGAAAGTACATCCTCATTCTCCGGCATCAGCCATTCTTTTGCAACGTTCCAAGCAATACTCATAGCAGGATTGAAGTTATCCTTCCTGACTGTGTGATGAGACAAACGTCCTTCAGTGGGCTTCAAACCCTTATCATGTAAGATACACAGTCCATTCTCGAAAAAAGCACAATACTCCTTACCAGCAACGGGCTGAATCATCGGAATAGCAATATTAATAACCCCTAAGAATATACCAGCAGCCCAGTTCGTCAGCGCTAACCTGTCGGCATAACCTGCATCAATAATTCGTTCAATATCATCAGGAGTACCTAAACATGGCGTATGACATTGTTGTTTACAAACACTGCATGAGCATTGTACAGGTACACGACCTGAAGCCCTCATTACCCTTTGTAATGAGGTTTCTTTTGATAATTCTCTCATAGTAAATTATTTGAGATACTACAAATTATTAAACATCGCCCCACAGCTTTACTGCAAGGTCATAATTTTTTTTAGCCTCTTTTACTGCTTTATTGGCATAAGCCATAGCGTATGTATGCTCGCGTCGGTACTTACCGGACTTCAATCCTTCGTGATATTCTTTTGCTTGTTCCAACTTATGTTCGTAGAAATCTATACTTTCCGGCATGGACAAGTTTATCGTATTAGCCCTTTTTTCCCAATACTTCGCAACTCTTTCATGTTCGGCAGCCTTATCGCTAAACTCAACGCTTTTCCCCATATTGTTCCACGCATCATCTATCGCTTTTCTGTGTCGCTTCTCGCTATGATGTCCCACTTTGATAGGCTCACCTAGAGAAAGAAAATCCTTATCTTTATTGGACTTGTTGTAATATTCACAGCTTTTCTGTACAGCAGATGTAGCCCATTCATGACGACGTTCAGCTCTTTGTTTGGCCCACTCTTGCACATTAAAGCCATCAGCCCGTACGATTGAGTAGTAATAGAATCCATCACGTTCGTAAATGAGGTTGAAAACAATACATTCATTTTCTTTTCCATACTTGGTGGTAACTTCAATAGTTTCACCTTTTTCGTGCTTCTCATCACACTTTGCCAAAAATACATTTGGCGCAAATTTGTAATACGTGTTCATTTTTTTAATTAAATTGGTTTGACTTATATGAAAAATGATGAAACCACAGCTACTTAGCCGTGGTTTCATCATTAAATAACTTTGGTTGACTGGGTTGAACCAAATCATCGAATAAACCAGGAGCACGAGGTTGTAACGCCTTGTATTCTTCCTGAAAGAATTCTTCTTTGGTTCTCCCATGTTTTTTACCCTTTCGTGTATGTACATCGAAAGTGTAATCTGGAATAGGAATAGGGTAACGCCTGACATCATTTATCCACTTTTCTATATCAATATCCTTTCTATCATAGATGAAGTTTTGCAAATGATCCGCATCACGATTCTTTCTACATTCACAAAGGAGAATAACAGCTTTACTGACAAATATCCTCCCTTTGGGTTCAGTAGCAGTCTTGTTTACCAGCTCATGCCCCTGCCACAATGCTTCTATCTCTTTAGTAATGATTCCATAGCAATCTTCAGCACTAATGGTAAACAGACGCTTCCACACATAGTCGCGGTACCCACTCGCCCAAAGTTCCAATGCAAAAAAGCCGGCTACCCCGGTGTCGGCTCGCCTAATGGCTTTCTGCATTGCAGAACTCACCTCAAAGAAATCATATCCGCAAACTGTTCTTATAATCATAATTCTAATTTAATGGTTTGACTTTTAGTTTATTACATCAGTAAAATTAGCTAAAAAAGGCGAATATGACAAACAGAATGGACGCCATTTAAACGCCTTTTTTACAGACTATTAGAATTTGAATTTGCATGATATATTATATTGAACGAGCTGCTTTGTTTTGTCTTTCCCATTAGTGGTTGCACTCTTTAGCAAAATACTATCACCAAAATTCTTTTTGATAAAGAGGATAGATTTACGTTCCTCTTCCTGATTCCTTATAGAAGCAAGCCCACCAGCGTTTACAAAAGTGTTCTTTTGCTCAAAATTATACCGCAAATCGGTTAAAACCTTACGTTCTTTGTACTTCATGTAACAAGAAATCCAAAAATCTTCCTTCAAACGTATTTCCTCATTCCACCAAGTGTTTTTGTTATAGATTACTCCATAACTGCAACCGGTTATCATTTTCGAAAGAGAAAGAAAAGCGGATTCATCATACATTACCGGCGATATCCGAGCGGTGAAGCCAAACAGATGTACATCCATCATACTGGCCATCTCAAATAATGACTGAATGATATTGGTTATCTTATCTTTATCCTTTATCCGGCTAGGTTCTCCTTTTTCCACATAAATAGGTTTGCAGGCATGGACATCATCATCAAGCATGAAAAGTTCTCCAAAATGCTTTGCCATCCAGTTACGTTTCGGGATGAGGCCCATAACGTCGTCAGGATGAGTAACAATTTCACATTCCGGGTTAAATTGTTGATATAAGTCAGCTTGACTTTCAGCAACGCAAATGATAGGATCGTTCACCAACTTTTTAGCGAACACCCGGTCATGGCGTTTATGACTTGGTATTACTATCTTGCAGGGCATGGCGAACGTCTTTTATATCAATTACATTGGATTTACTTATTTTCCCGGTTTTGTACGACTTCATGTGCTGCATGTCCAGCCTTTCACGAAGCCAGTTGCTATCTACCTCATTACTTGAGGTGATGATAAACAACTCATGTTTTTCGTCATACTTTGGAATGAGAGGATAAATGGCTGTATCATCCGTGATGGCATCGAAGCGCTCTTTAAATTCATCCTCTTTCTTCTCCGGGGCAAATTCGATGCCCCAATCTTGGAGTTCCGCCTTATTCCACTCGTTTTCCATAACGTCCAAATCATTCTCACCAAAATTGACATTATCTTTAGTGGCATATTCCCTCAACTTCTTAACGGGGGTATCAGGTGCCAGAATTTTACAAGGCAGTTCTTTATAACCTAACTCCTTGCAAGCTCGCAAACGTAAATTACCACAAACAACAATATATCTGCCATCATTGTAGGGAAAAACTATAAGTTCTCGAAGCTCAAGCATCTCTGGCGAATCCTGAATGCTTTTCTTCATCGCTTCAAAGCGGTAATCACGAAAAAAACGTGGATTTTTCGGCAATCCCGTGAGCTGCCCCTTATTAAAATCAAGTAGGCAGACTTGAATAATCTCTGTCATAACTAACTATATTAAAATCAACAACACAAAATCAACAACACAAACAGTCAGTAACAACACCTAATCATTTTTTCTATCATCGAACTCTATCTTATCTTTGATAAGCTGTTCAATGTCCTCACAACCAAATCTTTTTAAATAGGCAACAAGGTAAATTATCATCTCGGCTGCCAATTCTTCATCTTCCGAATATTTAGGAAGATTATCACTCCTATATTTAGAAGCAATATCGAATTTTCTCCAAACGGCTTCAATTCTTATGCTAAACGCTTTTCTTGAGCTATGCTCATTCATCTTAAAGCGCTTCCTCATGATATTCAAGCATCTCTGGGCAAACCTATTCAATGTTATCATATCGATCGGGTTAAATTGTTAGACTATGAATAATCTCACACGATTCTATTAGGTTGGTCTCTGATGCGAAACCAATGAACATATTCTTTATCTATCAGCATACTATTATTTATTTTGAGGGGTCTGTTGTATCTAAATATTTCCTGTATTCCAATTCTGTTTTGGCAAGATTGATTACGGTATTAACCCCTTGGAAAACTTGTTTTGCTTGGCTCACTTTACTAGGATCTTCTTTCACATCCTTAATTTGTTGAAGAACCAAATTCCTCAAATCTTGTAAAATGGTAGGGTTCACTGTAGACACCTTATTCAACCGTTCATTTGCCAACACGACAACAGTATTTGTTATTGGCCGGAAACGGTTCAACTTGGAAGCCAAATCAAACATACTAAACACTAACACTTTGCCATTATTCAAGTATATCTCAACTTCGGTACCATCATCACCGGTACCGTCACAGTAATTGAGAATTACAACTTCTTCATTCTGATAAAGGAATGGTTTATTAACCATTTCTTTCAATCTATCTATTGCTCCATCAGTCATGATTCATTCTTTTTTGTTGCTTTATTAATTTGTCTATTCAAAGCTCCTTTTAGCTTGATTAGGTACTGAACATCTTCCGGATATCGGGCATACAAAGAATTCTCTTTTTTTAATTGTTCAGAACGACTAATCATGTAAAGGTTCTCAATGGAAACGTTTTGCCTGTTGCCATCTTTAAACTGAATATTATAACCAGGGGGGATTTCTCCATTATGCTCAATCCATACAAGCCGATGTTTAAGTTCAAAGACATTCGGTTCGGCAGTTTTCACTTCAATGTAACCGTCACGAGTTATGCGTTCATAACCGACTGGTTTATGATTTTTGGGGACATGTCCTTTCTTAAATCGAGTAGCTTTCGTTTTTGCTAATTGTTCCTCTGACATATATTCCGTTTGCTTACGTCCCTTGTTCATCGGTTGGTGGCCTTTGGGAAAGAAACTTTTAGAAGCGCATTGAAATTTAAACTCTTTAGATTTAAAGAGCCGTAATTTAAATGCAATTCTATTTACAGCAGAATAAGTGGTACCTAATATCTGTGCTATTTCCTCATTAGTATGATTGGAATATAACTTTTTCAATTTATCAAGCCTCTCACTATTCCAAAACGAGATTCTCGGAGAGCGCCTAAGTTTTCGAATCAAGGCCTTTGTTTTAACAGCACTAAGTGTTTTATCAAGACGCCTAGCAAGTTCTTTTAAATCAGCAGTCGGGTACTCACTGTCAAGTATAGCAAGTTGTTCGTCAGTCCACGTTTTCATAAGTGCGTCAATAAAGAGAGGAAACCACTAGGCTTCCTCTGTGTTATCGTTATTTAGTTCTTTCAGTCTTTCTTTGAGCTTCTTTTCTTTCTTATCATATGAATCCGCAAGTTTCTTAGAGAGCGCTTTGAAATCATCCGGATATTGTTCTGCAAAAAGGATTTTCTGACACTTTTGCAAATAGGAGTAGAAATTCACATTATTCGATGATAAGCATTCAGCAATAAAGGCTCTATACCATTGGTGTCGGTCAGCTTGGTTGTTCTTGACATAATTTACAAAATCACTCTCACCATTCCATTTTTTTAAATTCAGTTTTTCAAGATAAGTACTGCTACAACCGCTAAGAACCAGCACATCAAAAACAAGTTGTTCATTTTCAGAGAATTCTTTTGTTCTCTGATAATATGTTTTCTCTTGCGCCCACTTGCGCATTTCTTCAGCAGACTTCTCCTTGACTATATCCTTCGCTCTTTTTAATTGGGCGTTTATTTTTTCCCTTTCTATCTCTTTTAGATCGGCAACGGCGGAAGTAGAGGAAGCCGTTTCTTTTCTAACATAATAGAAACTAACGTTAAATTCGGGAGAATAATGTCCAAAAAATGAAAGACAACGATAAACTTCTCCATCTTCAAGCATTTTCAAAGTGCGTTCATCATCTTCTGAATACCAGCACTTACATCTAAAGATTTCATCAGGATCAACTATTTCAAATCCAAGTTGTTTAACAGCTTCCAAAGTTTTTTCATAGAAAACCTTTCTATCTTCTCCCCAATATGTATCGGGACGTCTAGCGATAATTACTGTTTTTCCAAATGAAAGAGGTTCGCCAACTTTAACAAGATGTTCATATTCTAGTTGAATTTTCCGCGTCACATAAGCAATCTGTTTTTTCTCATAGCAAGCAGCATTGATACATCTAGCATCCTTACTATTCATTTCATAGAACAAACAACCATGATTACACGTATTATTCTCACATTGAGAACATGATTTAATATCGGTATTTTCCCAATTATCGGAATCATCTTTAATCCAAGGTGCGTTACCAAGCTCCATGAAAGAATTACTCACAAATTCTCGAATCATAGCAGTAGTACATTGTTCTTCCTCCTCCTCATGAAACTCTTTTTGAGTATCTTCATCCAATTTAGAAAGAATCATAGCACCGGACAATGGTATATCTCCATTTCTTACCCGCTCTTTTAGTTCAGGAATAAGAGAATTCAATTTAATACGGTCAAAAACAAACCGGGTAGACTTTCCTATTTTAAGAGCGATATCTTCCAAAGTTCGTCCTTTTTCAGCCAACTGCGCAAAGGCAAAAGCTTCTTCGATGGGATCAACATCTTTTCTTTGAAGATTCTCGGTAATCATCGCTTCAAAAGCCTCATCATCTGTCATTTCTCTGACAATGCAGGATATTGTCTGAAATTTTTCCGACTTTTTTCGATGGGCTTTGATTTTTGCAACATTCGCTTCATCTTCCTTTGCTTTCAAAAGTGACACAGCCCGGAAACGACGCTCACCGCAAACAATTTCGTATGTGTAAGGTAATGGGGTAACATCTCCGGTTTCTAGGTTAGTCATCTCCTCGGATTTAGCAACTCTGACAGTGATAGGTTGCAATAAACCTTGCTTTTCAATGTTGCTTGCAAGCTCTTCAAGAGCTGCTTCATCAAAAGTCTTTCTCGGATTCAAAGGAGAAGGACTGATAAGGTCAATTCTAATGTTTTGTACTTCCATAATTTAATTATATTGGTTTGACTTTTAATTCATTACATCAGTAAAGTTATCGTAAAATGACAAGTTATGCAAACAGAAACTTCGCCATTTTAACGCCATTTTCATGCGGGCTTATTACGTATTTGAATGAAGCCACGTTTTTCCGTTTCCCGAAGCAATTCCATATCTTCCTCACGGATATAACAATCCGTTTCACCATTAACAGTTGTGTGATTAGGAATACCAAAACGCTCCCGTATTCTTCTTTTCACTTCAGGAATATCTTCAAGTTTGATATGCCTAGTGTTCCAGTAAATTGTCACCTTCTGCTTCTTGTTTGCCATATTCTCTTTTGTTTAGATAAGAGATTATTTCATTTGAGAGACTTAACGCTTTAGCAGCTTCTTCATCTCCTTGCTCAACTCTAAGTTTGAGTTCGTTCCGGTATTCTTCATACGACAAGCCACTTGTAAAACTCGTTTCCCCTGACAATTTAGCCTTATGAGTATTCCATGACTGATTATCAGCAACAGCACAACGTTCTTTGTTGTATTCACGAAGCCATCCCATAATGATAGAACCATCAATACGATTGTAATTTTCACCATATTTCATTTTCATTGCATTCTTGAAACACAGTTTAAAATCATCAGTTTTCATATAGGGATATTCTTCAATGATTAAATCTACTGTAGTAGCAACTTGGGTAGCAGACATTGTATTACTGACATTGAAAAACTCCAAGGCATCAGCTATCAATATGACCAGCACTGCTCTAGCCTGTGGTTCACCAAACTTTCTTATGATAGTGCCAATAGAAGGTTCATCACTTTGAAATACATCTTCAACCTTCTTTGGGCATAGAGCTTTGCAGTAGTTCTTCGGCGAGGTCCGTAAGACTGCTAACCGATTCTCTTCTTGTGGCCGCAGTATCAGTTCGTTTTCCATTATAGTTACCTTCTAAAATATTTGTAAATTTTGTAGGCAAGAATATCCAGTCAAAAGTGCACCTCCAATTTTTATCGTTTTGTCCAAGCAAGAAAGGACTGTCTAAAACCAATTGGAACACATCGAATATAGCTTGCTTCCCGTATTGTGCGACACGTGCTTTAATAGCTTTCTTTCGTTTTGCATCTATGGACTTTATAGCAGGAAGTTTACCTTTAAACGTGGAATTAAAATAATCCATTAGCCCACCCCAATCAATCTTTTCCTCGGGGAACAAAGAAAGCTCGTCTTTCTTTGATTCTCCTTTAGGAGAAGTTTCTTTCTTTTTTAAATGAGAATCATTATCATCTACATAATCATTATCATATTCATTATCATTATCGGGTTTTGTGGGTTCTTTTGGGTTTCCAAATAACCCAGTGGGTTTTGTGGGTTCTTTGGGTTCTTTTGGGTTTTCACTTTTCGGACGTCCCCCCTTAGAACCATTGCTCTTATTCCTTTCCACAATAGACATATACTTTTCAGTATCCCTGTCTATATCTATCTTTATAAAGTTGAAAGCAATATTTGCCATAGGTTTCAACCCCCGAAGATTTCCCGTTGTCGCATACTCAATTATGCTTTCGTAAATCTCCAGCCTGACATCATCCGGCAAATCCTTGATTGCTTCTCTCCACCCTTTATAAAAGATGAATGAATTTCTTTCCATATTTTAAGGGATTATACTCCGATTAGTAATAAAACTCACAGACCTTTTGCTTCCTTCAGTTTTTTCGCTTCTTCCTTGTAATGAGTAATCAGCTTTTCTAATTGAAAGTCACTAAATTGCTTAGTAACATTTTTCTTGGCTTCCAGGATCAGCACATTTCGTTCACCATACTTGGCAACTAGACGTCTGCGATAATCCTGAATATTTCCTTCCATGAAGCGGTTACAATGTGAACATTGAGCATTGCAGTTCATTTCATCAAAGCGAGTACTCATGTGTTGGCGGTTGATGTAATGACCGCAATCTGCTTTATTGAAAGGCTTTATTTTACCACATGAAATACACTGAAAATATCCATTAGGCATCGTATCACGATAACGGATGAATAAACTAAATATTCTGTCTAGTTTATCGACAAGATCAGGTTTCTTCTTGACCTTAACACCTTCTACCTCGAAAAGAGGCTTTTTCTTTTCTTTCTTCTTGTAATTTCTCCACATGATAATTAAAATACTACATTGGTTAATTGACGGCCACGACTCATTATACACCATTTTCCCTTTTCAGGCTGTTCTATGCGTAACTCTTCAACACGCCCAAAACGCCGGAAATTCCCACTCAAATCAACAACCCAACCCTCTTTACCTTGGCAGGGACGAATAACACGACCGACCATTTGATAATAGAGGGAAAGGGATTTGGTTGGACGTGCAAGAACAACCGTATCAAGCTCCGGGTAATCGAATCCGGTTGTAAGTACTCCGACATTAGCAACAACTTTTATTCTTCCATCTTTAAAACCTTTCAGAATTCGTGCCCTTTCTTCCTTTGGAGTAGAACCGCTAACAATCGCACAATTAGGAATTTCGGAAGCCAGTTTTTCAGCTTCACGAATAAACCTCGTGAATATTAAAATACCTTTGCGTGGTATGCCCGATTTGGGGTTCAACAGACGTTTTGTCCATCCAACTATATCTTTGTATATGTCCACACGTTCAAACTCTTGCAGAAGACTTTTTTCATCGTAATCTGCACCAGTAGAATTAGTCCTGACTCTACTTAAATCCAACTTTGTAATATCATAGTATTTCAAACTTGCGAGAAATCCTTTAGCAAGTAGTTCACTCACCTGACAGTGATAAATAACATCAGTGAAAACCTTTGGCCGGGTACGAGTTATAAATTTAAGCATAGCACCACCTCTTCCTGAACATAATCTGTAAGGAGTCGCTGTCAGCCCAATAACTTTCCTTTGCTCATCTTCAAAGAATTCCTTATACATTCCTTTCTCCGGATTCACTAAATGACATTCATCAATCAGAACGTGCTTGAAATGTTTGAAGAAACTCATGTGTTTCATCACACTACCAATCATAGCAAACGTAATACGATTGATATCCTTTCTTCCGGCAGAAGCTGAATAAACTCCACAATCGAATATGCCGTATGATTGAAGTTTCGCAAAATTTTGTTCGAGTATTTCCTTGCTAGGCTGGAACACTATCAGCGGCCCGTCTATCCGTGCAGCTATATTGGCAATGACAAGGGACTTCCCGGCACCAGTGGGAAGAACTATCACGTAGTTTTTCTTTTCCTTGGATTTAAAAACGCTGACCGCTGCATCACTAGCACTTTTTTGGTAGTCTCTTAACTGGTATGTCATAATTTGATGTGATATTTATGAACTTTCGAATGACAGTCACCACAAAGGGTAACGAGACAATCAAGATGTTCAAGTTCATGACCAACGATTGATTTTCCGTTAACCCTGTATGTTTTGTGGTGAATCTCTAAATTGAAGTCTTTACCGCACATCTGGCATTTATGTCCATCCCTAATACGAACCTTACGCTTGGCTTCTTCCCAATCTGGATTATTCACAAGCCGCTTCACATAGTTGGACTTCCTGCCTTTTTTGTGCTGCAATCTACTCATCGTCTTCCGGTTCTTCTTCAGGAAGTTTATCAGACAGGTCTTCTTCGAACTTGTCCCCATAATCTTCTGTATCATCAATAGGACGTTCTACTTCAGGATATTCAATACCAAACAAATCAAGCATCGCTTTTCTGTTTCGATCTTCCTGTGCCCAAAGAGAACGTTTGTCCCAATCAGGAATTTTTTCAGCTTTCACAAGCTTAAACTCACCGTTCACCCATGAATAATACAGGAAATATCCATCAAGAGCAAACCGGATCGTATTCTTACTTGAAAGATGATACTCCCTCGTCCCCTTTTTGACCTCGGCAGCCAGGTCTTTAATTTCAGTCTTAATAGAAGCTAACCTGTCTTGTGCATCACTCTTAATTTTCTTTGCACGTTCAATGGCTTCCAACAGTTCACGTTCGCGTTTGGGGACCTCATTCTCTTGCTTGATGCAATACTCTTCACGAATTTCGGAAATCTCAAATTCATCCAGTAAACGTTGTGTCACCTCACTTTCAGGGAATGTAGCATTGAAATGCTCATTCACCAACTTTATCAATTCATCTACATTCGTAGAACCCTGAAATAAAACAGGGGGAAATTTTTCCCGAATAGAATCGGGAACTACAAACTCGATTGTCTCGGGTTCGTAGTTTCTCAAATTTGCAATCATAAATTATAAAAGGATTAATTAGTACCGGTTTTGGTACTCATGAATAAAATCTAAGTAATGCTGGTCTTCAGGCAATGGAAGTGTAATACCAAACTCGGTGGCCGCATCTATTTTCACGCTTTCCATGAAATTATGCATCTCTAAAGTATTAAGTTTACTTGTTCCTCGCACAATAGTTTCCACCTTACCATTCACATGAACCTGTTTCACAAGAAACTTCTTACAATACAAGTCATGTATATCCTGAACTCCAGCAGCAGTGCTCCAATACTCTTCACCTGTGTATTCACGCAAACAGGCACCAATACACTGAAACCATTTCCACATGAGAGCATTTTGATTTAATGTTCTCGGCTGTGTTTTTTTCTTAATGGTTACAGTGTATTCTCCATTACGAAGTGTGCTGCACATGAACTCGAAAGACTTATCCATTTGGATTTTGCCATCTTTCTTCGTCAATGTTGCTTCCATAACCTATCAGAATGGCAAATCGTCCTTGGTCGGTGGTGGCGGTGGCGGGCACTCATTCACCGCACTTCGAGTCTGATTATTGGTGTGTTCCGGAAGAGGTGGCGGTGGTGGCGCTTGTTGAGGCTTAACAGAAAGCATCTCCATATTATCAACAAAAAGTTCTGTAATATACCGTTTAATTCCTCTGCTATCATCATAACTCCGAGTTCTTATCTTTCCTTCCAGATACAACTTGTCTCCCTTATGGACATACTTCTCAACAACATCGGCAAGACCACGCCAAACAACAATATTATGCCATTCAGTTCTTTCAGGAACCTGTGTTCCATTGGCAAGGGTATAACCTTTTTCAGTGGTGGCAAAGGAGAAAGTGGCCACTTTAGAACCAGCTTCCAAAATTCTAATATCGGGGTCTTTGCCAACATGCCCGATAAGCATCAATTTGTTTAAACTCATGATTTATCCTCCCTTATTGTTACACGGATACTATCAGCTTTAGGAACTGTTTTGATATACTTAGAATATAATTCCGGATAGTCAGCCTGAAACTTTTTAGTATCAAAATTGTCACTCGTAGAAGCGGGTGTATAACTAACTCGCAATCTTCCGGCATCCCATGACTTGACACCATTCTCACGCATAGCAGTTTTCAATTTTGCCTTATAATCTTTCTGAATCTTGGTTAGATCTGCAAGTTCTTCCTCAATTCCGATTATAGTATTTACAAGTTGCATTGGAATAAGTAACTTGTCATCATCAGGGGCAGGAACAGGAAGAATGGATAGATATTGCTCACCCTTCTTCTCGCATTCCATTAATTTCTTGACTTCTTTATCAGGCTTACGAGGAATTTCAACCAATTCATGTTTATCACCACGTACCCAAATGCCGAACAATTTATCAACTTTGAGTAATGGATTTTGTAGTTCAAACAGATAAGCATAAATTGACAACTGCCAACTCAAATACTCTTCGTCAAGATGCAGCGTAGTTTTGATGTCACCAAGACAGATTCTACCGGCTTTCTCCCAAACACAATCTATATTCGATGCAAAGTATTCGTTATCAGACACCGTGTACTCATTAGCAAAAGCCTTATATCCAGCTTTCGTCCGCTCTTTCAAATAATTCTCTGCTTCAATACTTTCAGGCGGTAAGCCTGTTGCATCAACAAACTGGCATTGAGCATGAATAAGGCTCCCCTTCTCAGCAGCTCTCTTCAATACAAAATCGGGGACATCTTTATATTTGTCAGGGAACAACTGCCGGCTAATCATACCGGTTATACCTTGCAACTGTTTTTCACCGAGCATATAAGTGTGGTTTTCCTCATTGAAAACCACACTGGATTTCACTAATTCTATCATTATTATCAATTTCTAGGAGGATACGTTTTCTGCATGTCAATAGTTATGTTTCTGAACTCCTTATTATTGTGAAGTTCGGGATGTTCAGCCCAAACTCTCTCAAGCTCTTCGCGGCTTTTAACACCAGTCATTTGTTTAATTGCACGATCTAGGTCTACACCAGTATATACTTTGCCCGAAGCGTTTGAAGCAGAAACATTGGGAGCATATACTTTTTCCTTTGTATTACCATAAGCAAAACGAACGCGGTTTTTATTGTCCACAATAACAAGTAAAATAATCTCCTTTTGCTCGTTATAACCAATCTCTTTTACACTGAATTTGGTGTATAGAGCAGGAGAACCTGTTTTGCTCTGATATATTTCATTTTTCTCAAGTGGAATCCAAATGAAAGGACCCGTATAAAGTTCACGCCCAATTCCCCAGTTAAATCCTGCACGTTTAAAGGCGTCCGAAGCCTGCCCTTTCTCTTTTTCTGTGCTAGATTCTGTCCCAACATCCTGTTTACTCACCCATTCCTTCTTTTCATTATCCCAAATGGACAACGTACAGAATAGATTCCCATTAACGACATCATGGTGCCGTTTCCAGTTCATTTCTCCGAACACTTCATCAAGTATTCTCATGTCTACTCGAGCATCCTTGTATAATAGCAAGGAGCAGCCCGAACCGTCCGGTTTCATAGTACCAACCCTACATTCAATTTCAGAAGCTAGAAGCGGTCTGATAGAATTTTTCTTCTTCTCTTCATTCTGAACCGTTGATACAGTGTTTTTTCTCGCTGTCATAATTCTAATTTAATGGTTTGACTTTTAGTTCATTACATCAGTAAAGGTAATCGTTATTGACAAGTTTAGCAAACAGAAACTTCGCCATTTTAACGCCATTTTCAGGTAGTAAAAACTGCCTGTACGATATTGTACAGGCAGAAAAATAAGAAAATGAATAATCCAATGTACCTTATGGAACGGCTACGCTTTGAAGGGTGTACGGCTCCCTGATTTATACATAATGTAAATGCTAGTGGACGGAACCGGAGTCGAACCGGTCTCACGGAATATTGGTGCACCTCACCGCAGTTTCAACCAACGATATACATATCCGCCCGATTAATTAAAAAGGTGCACTATCTTCACAGACCATACACCCCAATCACAAACACAAAACAAAACTCATGAACTACTATAATTTAATTAGGATCAGAAGGGTGAATGGCGTGGGGATCGAACCCACATCACGCATATCTGCGTATGCTGCCAATTACACCAGCCATCCGTTTTAAGTGAACTATTCTCACGAACCATTCACCTAGAACACAAACACAAAATAAAACACGACATTAACTATTAAATAGCACTCTCACGAGCTTCTTGCTTCCGGATAGCCGTTCAAAGCACACCGGAATAGTATAGAACAATTAAAACTCAAATAACAGGGGCTTTAACCCTACAGCGTCCTTTTCGCTGGCAACATTAGTTAAACATAAAAAGAAAAATTCTCTGTGAAGGAACCCGGACTCGAACCGGGATGATAGATTACCTATGTATGACTTTCTTCAATCTATCTGCATACTTGCGTTTACCAATTCCGCCATTCCTTCAGGTCGTAGCCAGACGCTTCCGGCTACATTGATTGTATATATAATGCAAATATATTTTCACCCTCACGGGTTACTTAACTCTGATTGAGTTGAGCCGGGAAACGGATTCGAACCGCTGACCTCATGTAGAAACATGCGCTCTAACCAACTGGGCTATCCCGGCAGATGCCCGGCGAACCGGGCTAAATAAACATGACAAATACTAAAATTAAGCAATGCAGACCTTCACAGGCTATCCTTATTTTGTTTCCTATCTTCGTAGTATCGAAAACAGATATAATTCACTGATACGACAGTCACCAATACAAAAGCAGCAATAAATTCTTTCTTGCTAACTTCAATGCTATCTATAAGATACAGTGTTGTCCATAAGGCAATGAACATCATGGCATACTGTATCACTTTAATCTTTTTCATTTCTTCCGTTTTTTAGATTTAACTTTCCTTCCCGCACATCGGCAATGAAGTAATACTTGAGCAGCATTACAATGCCACTTGCCGTTTTGGACATTAGTGGGCTTATCACTTTCAATCTTACCCGCTTCTATAAGATTCATCAATTTCTTTTCCCCACCCACATAATACGCAGACTTATCTTTTCCAAACGTTTCTGTAGAAAACAGACGGAGAATATTATCTAGCAATATTTCAGCCATTTCACCTCTGATCATCTCAACAAGCAAGGTAGTTATGCAATTCTGGTTACTATAAACTGCATATTTTTTACATCTGACTTTGTTTTCCAAGCCATTCCTTCAGCTTTTTCTTTATAAAGCCGAGCATTCAATGTATTAGTTACAGACGGTTTCTGAACGATAGGAAATACTTCTATTGCACCAACATCCATACTCCGTAATACATCAATTACGTTACGTCTCTGAATATCCTTTTCCATACAATCTAATTTTAAATTAAACATTGAAGCGATGAGCGGATTCGAACCGCCGACCTCTGCTTGTGGTGCTCTTCCGTTAAGCTAAGAGTATTTCTTGAGAGACTCGAACTCTCAACCATCCACCACACACAGCGCTCTAACCTGCCTGAGCTACATCACCTTTATATACATAAAGCAAATACCTCGATTTGCCGACAAACGTCTAACTGATTTAGTTTTACAACGATACGGCTTGACCATTAACCACAGCATTATATCGTTGAGAAGCCCGCCTACGTCAGTAATCCCTTTCAGCACGTGTCGGCTTCCAAAACACCATTTTACCAATATGTCAAAGAACTCTTCTCTGTTGTTCCCAGTCTCCCTTCAAGGGCAGGCTCAAAGACCGGACTGGGTACCGGATAACCGGCGGTTTGGTTTGACTTTAGTGAGGGTTAGAGAATACTTTGGTTGTTCTTCAAAACTATGTCCATTAAGTTTCGTTGCGATTCAATAAATTTCTTCAAATCATCACATTGGGAAACTTTCTCTCTATAAAATCCACGTTCTGATTCTAAATCTCGTTTGAGTTTTTCATTCTCACCTCTCAAAGAGCTGATCAACGCGTCTCGTTCTTCAATCACAGCTTCATATTTGTCTCGCTGTATTTCTAGTTCGGTTCTTTTATCCATTGTTGTATAATTTGATTAATCTCCGACGTAATGTGCACCGTAATGAGTACTATTTGGGTTGTAGTAAGCGGAAGCGGGAATATTAAGGTTATTATATTCCTTGCTAGGTGTAGCTTTGGCAGTCTTGCTCATAGCTTCATGTCTTTCAGCTAAAAATTTATCAGTTCTTGATTTCACTGCTTCCGGTGAGAAACTTTCTTGGAGTTTTGCAAAGCTCCATGCAGATTTTAAACACTCTGAAAATGTTTTTCCACCCTTCTTGTAATTGCGGTGTGCAGACTTCATTATTTGTGATAAATTGTAGCTCATAATCGTTATTTTTTAATTGGTTTTATCAATCAATTTTTGTATGTTTGTATGATTGATTGATTTATGATGCAAATGTAATCCCATTTGGTATTATTTGCAAATTTTAAAACCGAGAAATAATCCCGTTTGGTATTATTTAACTTTTGATTGATTTGATATGACTAGTAGAATTAAAGAAATTATAGCCTATTCGGGATTATCTGATAGAGCTTTTGCTATTAAATGTGGAGTTGCTCAAAATACACTTAACAGGCAACTGAATGGTGTCAGAGAACTTAGTTTAGTAACTGTAAACGCAATACTAAACACTTTCGAAGATATATCAACTGAATGGTTATTGAGAGGGAAAGGCGAAATGCTAATCTCTGAATCTATAAAGAAAGACGAAAGTACAGAACGAATAACACGCCTTGTTGATACAATAGCAACCCTTCAGGGGACTATAAATGAGCAGATGAAAACGATTCAACTATTCACTGAAGAGAATCAGAAATTGAAAGGTGAATTAGCAATGCTGAAGAATGAACGTAACATAGGATAAAATTAATTATGAAAGAAATCAATATTAAAAGACTCCGCAAAAGCCTAAATTTAACACCATTGGATTTTTGTAATAGATTTGGAATTTCACAATACTATCTATCTGAAATTGAAAATAACAAAAAGCCAATAACAGTAGAACTATATAATAATATGAAATTTGAGTTTGGTGAAACTGTTATCAAAAAATTCAGTGAAGACAGTAACGATATTATTGCGGCAGAAATACAAAAACAAATCAGTCCTTCAATGGCTTTAATTGAAAGCCAGCAAAAGACTATTGAAAGCATATCCCGCACAATTGAGAATCTATCGAACAAATATATAGAACATTTAGTGAACACAATTACAAACTTACAAGATGAGATTAACGAAAAAACAGTGCTTACCCAACGGCTTTTGGAAGAAAACCAAAAATTAAAGGGTGAACTAGCTATGTTGAAGAATGAAAGAAATATTGGATAAGCCGTGAAAAGGACATATCATAGCATTTTAAGTATGCGCCAAATTGAAACAGTAGAGCCTAATAATTATATAGCTAACACTATAATTTAATTCATCATATGGCAAAAATAAAACAAGATAGAGAGCTTTTAAAAATTATAGATGACTATAAAACTTTCATTAATGCTGAAAAGAGAATTAATGCACCAATCATTGTTTCTGAACCTAAGGGAAATCATGGTACATCTCTTTATACTAAAAAACATCTTCACTCAGAGTTCCACTTCGGAAATACCTTCATGACTTGTGAAGTACGAAATGGAGATAAAACAGATTGTTCATTCCAGATAGTTTCAGATAAATTCAAAAAAGGAGTAGTTATCCGCTATGACAGTGGTGGAGGTACTCATAAAAACGAAGTTCCGTTTATACCTTTAGCTGAGCAAAGTGTTACAACTCCTCATTTTCACAAATATGATGATAATGGATATTTCTTAGCCTATAAAACAGACTTATTGAATAATCCCAAACAAGCTGAGCATTTATTTGACATTGACTTTGGTTTTCCTTACTTTTGCCAAGAAAGTGTGATCTACACTAATGATGAGCATGAATTACCTGAAATACAAGTATTTCGAGAGGGCTATCTTCCTTTCGAAAGAGAAGACAAAGACCCACTTGAAGGAATAAACTTTTAAAAGATGGAAAAACTTATTGAATATATCATCAAATCCTACAATTCTTTATGGAAAATAAAGAAACATGGAAATACTTTTGAGATCATAACACCGATAGCAACAACAAGTAATATCTTTGTTTCCGTCTTTTTAACTCGAAGAGGAGATGATTTCATTGTTACTGATGGTGGTTGGATAGACAGTGGTATGTATGAATGTGAAGCTAATTCTGATGACATATACTATTTCAAACTATTTCAGTATTATTTAGAAGATTATGAAATAGATATTTTAGAACATGCTGGCTATCATTACTATTACAAAAAAATAGAAAAAGCAGAGCTAGTACCAAATATAGTATACGACTTGTCCAGTTTCATTAACGCCGTAGTTAGTGCATCTTTTATCTCTTTTGAAGAGAAAAAGGAAAAAGAGCAGATTGGTAGATTTAAAAGGAATGCCACAAATTTCATACATAACCTTGTAGATAAGGAACACTTAAAAACCAATTATTCTATACATGAAGGATTAGCAATTAAGTTCAATGCTGTTGTTCTTCGAAATAATAGAATGACGCTTATTAATTACGTTACAGGTTCTAATGATACAAATTTCATATTAAGTTTAGGGCGTTCTAATTTGAATTATGATGCAGTAGATGCACATGCCATCAATAGCCGTATCAATCATAAAATAACTCTAATAGATGATACTACAAAATCTATTCAATCTCCTAAAATTGCTCCTTACTTAAAGTCTATTGAAACCAAATCAGGACGTACGTATTTAAAATGGCATGAAAAATCCCATTTAAAAGAATTAGTGGAATAAATTACGCTTTAAATAAAATATGATTCTTAAACAATGATACAAACTAGAAGTAAACACTATATATGGAACTTAAAGAATTCATAAAAGACACAGTTACTCAAATAGCAGATGCAGTAACAGAGTTAAATGGCGGAACATCAAAATATCCACTAACCATTAATCCTATTGGTGATATAGGGAAACAGGATTCAAATTACATAGAGGTAGCGTCAAAACATTGTTATATCACAAATATTGAATTTAATCTGTCATTGACAACATCTGACAATAAAGGAAACAATACAAAAGTTGGTGTGTTTGCAAGCATTATAGGAGTAGGTGTATCTTCTAATGAAGATGCACAAAATGAATCTGTAAGCAGAATAAAGTTCTCCTTACCCATGCTTTTACCAAACAAGGAAGTTTAAAATTATTAAGGCAATTTTCCTTCTTTGATATATTTATATGTATAATCAGCCACATTAATGAAAGAACTGGTTCCATTCACTTTTGTGACATAACCAATGCAGCGTTCTCTTAAAGCTTGGTCTTTTTTAAGTTCTCGACGAACTTTACGTTCTTTCATCCATTTTTGGATGCTTCTAAAAAACATTTTCATAAACGCACTATTTTAGTTTGACAATGCGCAAATATAATATTTAAAGTAATATAAAATATGAAATACAGAAATCTTGATAGTACATAAAACATCAAATGGTCGAATTATGGTCGAACCATAAAAAAAAGCAGGACTATATAATTGATATACAGAATATATAACTAGATTTCCAAAAATGTGTCTAGTTTAGTTTTTGTGTTAATAGCTCCCTCGTCGGCGGACGAACTAGGGAGCTATTTTTTTTATTTATTACAGGAATATAATTGCACAAAATATACATATTTTCCATAACTTTGCAGCGACAAAGGATCACACAAATGGAATATAGCGTAGAAGAACTAAAAAGTGCATTAATAGAGAAATGCGAGAGTGAAGGTATCCTGTATGCAACGGTTGCAATGGACCGTCGTACTAAAGAAATGATTCTTCCTGATACTTTACAAGGAGCTCTGAAACATCCGGAATTCTTCGTATGTACCTGCAAGAAAGTAAAAGACCAATATGTAGTGGAGGAGATTACTAAAGTGTAATACTCCCCCAGTCTTTTATTTTTTATTCGCCCAGTTCACCTAGCAAATCGTAGGAAGGAGCAAAGAAAAGTGTTCCCGTAACTGCTGTACTAAAGTCCAGTAAACGGTCGGTATTGCCTACCGGATTGCCAATAAACATACTTTCCAACATCTGCCGGGTAGTAGTGAACGTACTTGCATAGCCGATGAAGTAAGTACCATATTCTCCCTTAGACGTATTGGCGAACGGCATATTGGCACGCACTATTTTCAGGTCATCACCAATATTAGTGACGGCATTATGCGCATTTTGAGGTTTCTCCTCGTCAGACAGTTCGACATCGTTAAACTTACGACGCCCGATCACTTTCTCCTGTTCTTCCACAGGTAAGGAGTTCCACGCAACCATATCGTGAATATACTTCTGCACAAAGACATAGCTGCCTCCTGCAAAATCAGCATCTTCCTCTCCTACAACTGCAAAATGATAGGGATTTTCATCAACCGCCGGATTCTCCGTTCCATCCACAAAGCCGATAATGGCCTTGCCATCCATATATCTGAAACCGTGAGTTTCGTCGACAGGTTCAACCACGCCTTGAAGTTTCTCATCGATGATAGATGCAAACTCAAAACATAATCCCATCTGTTTTGCACGGATGTGAAACAATAAGTCGCCCGGAGTAGAAACTGCCGTATGCTTCTCGCCTTTTATCTCTTCGAAAGTTTTCAGTTCTTTGGGTTTTCCCTGTTCCGGGAAAAGACGGCTCCAGGCATCGGCTCCAAATCCCATGGTACAACTGAACATCATATCAGGAAAACGGTTACGCATACTGCGAATCAGGGCCGAGAAATTGGCACACACATCTTTTACTTTGTCAAGAGTTTCAGGCGAATCTTTTAAAGTATAAACAATAAAAATAACATTTTCGCCTTGTTTCCCCGCTACGTCTTGTGGGATATTACCACCAAATGAATGTTGATAAGGATTCATATTTTTCTTTTTTTTCTATTAGTTTCGTCAATGAAATAGTTCTGTTCTAACTCATCTTTTTATTAGGATCTTCAATATATGCGGCAGCCCCTTTATCCATAAACAGTTCTACATTTTGCGCATGATGAGCCACATAGGCTGCGGGACCAGTGTCTCCCGAATTACAGATTTCTTCTACTACATCGGCTTTGTTTTTTCCGGTAATCAGGAAAATGACATAGCGGGCATTCTGAATGGGGTATCCCGTCATTGCGATACGCTTCTGCCCGTTACGGGGATGTGCACTGACCACATAAATAGAGTTTGAAGTCAGCAAATCTTCTTGCCCGGGAAAGATCGAAGAAGTGTGTCCGTCATCTCCGGCTCCCAACAGTATAATATCGAATTCCGGCCAACCACGCTTAAACGGCACTTGCTGCCGGACTAACTCCGAATAACGAACCGCCTCTTTCGCAGGCTTTGCCTCTCCACGGATACGGAATACATTCTCATAGAGAATAGGAGTGATACCCAAAAGAAGGTTGCGCATCATTCCGTAATTACTGTCCGAATCATCGGGAGGCACACAACGTTCATCCACCCAATAAATCCGCATACGGTCCCAAGGAGTAATTTCCATATATTCATTCGCCCATAAATCGAACATCAGAGCAGGGGTATTACCACCACTAACTGCGATATTGAACACTCTGTCTGGCTCTTCATTCATGATTTCCACCAGGCGGAGTATCAATGCTCGTGAAGTTTCAATTGATGAGGGAAAAACTGATAGTTTCATAATTCACAATATTGATCTGTATTTGTCAAATTCTTACAAGGATTCGTCCAGTCAGCCCCATGTTCGTGCATCATTGCTTCGCTTTCCAAAGGTCCCCACGTACCTGCGGGATAACCGTAAAGAGGCGCATCAGGGTTATCTTTCCAATAGCGGAGCACCGGATCGAAGAATTTCCATGAGGCTTCTACTGCATCACTTCGAGTAAATAAAGTCGGATCGCCCTGGATACAATCATCTATCAGACGGGCATAAGCGTCACCACTAGGCACACCGCCCAACTGTGCATAACTGAAATCCATCGTCACCTGGCGGACTTCGAAACCTGCACCGGGGACTTTCATTCCGATTTTGAGCACAATTCCTTCATTCGGTTGCAAACGAAGGATCAATTTATTAGCCCGTGGACAGTTGCCACTAGCACAATGAAACATCTGGTGAGGTGTTTCCCGGAAATGAACAACGATTTCCGTTACTTTCGTCGGCATTTGTTTACCTGTACGAATGTAGAACGGAACGCCACTCCAGCGCCAGTTACTAATGCCCAGTTTCATGGCAATATAAGTTTCCGTACGCGAATCGGGAGCCACTCCTTTTTCTTCACGGTATCCTTTTTTACTACCGGAGGCTGTATATTGTCCGCGAACAATATGTTCGTTCAAATCTACATCATTCAATGGAGTAAGAGATTCGTAGACCTTCACCACTTCATTACGGAAATTGTCTGCATTGAAAACAGCAGGCGGTTCCATAGCCGTAAGGGCCACGAGCTGTATCAGATGATTCTGCACCATATCCCGCAGCGCACCTGCCGTTTCATAGAACCCGCCTCGTTGCTCGATACCCAGATTTTCTACGGCTGTAATTTCTACGTAGTCAATATAGTTACGATTCCAAAGAGGTTCGAAGATACCGTTGGCAAAACGGAAAGCCAGTACATTCTGGGCCGTTTCCTTACCGAGAAAATGGTCGATACGGTAAATCTGATGCTCATTGAAAACAGAGGCATACGTTTTATTCAGTTCAAGTGCCGACTCGAGATCATAGCCGAAAGGTTTCTCAACGATGATGCGCGAGTGGGGAGTGTTAAGTCCGGCAGCTTTCAAATAGATGGGCACTACTCCGTAAAGTGATGGCGGAGTGGCAAGATAGAACAGCAGATTGTCTGGATCTACCTCGTTAGTCAATTCAACCAGACGTTGGCGGAGTTGCGGGTAACCTTCTTCTTTTGCCGGGTCCATCGGTAAATAGTAGAGATGGAAGACAAATGAAGCCATAAGAGCTGTGTCCTGTTCTTCAGACTTGACGAACTGTTGTAGTTCTTCTAATATATAGGAACGGTAGTTATCGTCAGAATAGATCGTACGCCCGATACCCAATATGGAAAACTCTCCGGTCAACCGTTTTTCACGGTAGAGGGAGTAAAGGGCAGGCATCAGCTTACGCTTGGTCAAATCACCTGACGCACCGAAAATTATCATTGCAAATTTATCCACTTTATTAATTTCTAAATATGAATTATAGGTTTACTCAAACATTATAGGTGCCCGATTTCGTATCTCCTCCGTGGCCTGTCCAGTTCTCATGAAAGAACTGTCCGCGCAACTCATCCTTACGCTCAAAAGTGTGCGCACCAAAATAATCGCGTTGTGCCTGTACAAGGTTGGCGGGCAGATCGGCAGAAGTGAGCGAATAGAAATAGTTGAGGGCAGAGGAGAAAGCAGGAACGGGAAGTTCTTCTTTCATGGATTCCGCCACCAGGCTCTTCCATCCGGGAAGCAATGTCTTCATTTCTTCTTTAAAATAAGGAGCCAACAACAAGTGTTTAGGCTTGTCGGTGGCTTCGAAGGCAGCTGCAATATCGTTCAGGAATATACTGCGGATGATGCATCCCCCACGCCACATACGCGCAATGGAAGCCAGGTCGAGATGCCAGCCGAAAGCGTCGGAAGCACGTTGCAACACGGCGAATCCCTGGGCATAAGAGACGAGTTTGGAAGCATAAAGAGCAGAAAAGATATTCTTTACGAGTTCCGCCTTATTATATATAGGTTGTGTATGTTGACACTGGAATTGCTTGGAAGCCAGGTGACGCAAGTCTTTCTGTGAAGAAAGGCTTCGTTCGAATACCGCCGTGGCAATTAGCCCTAACGGCATACCGAGTTCCATCGCATTGATAACCGACCATTTTCCGGTTCCTTTCTGTCCGGCTGCATCCAGGATTTTATCAATGAGATAACCTCCGGATTTGTCTTTATGCCGCAGAATGTTGGCGGTGATTTCGATCAGATAACTGCGAAGTTTGCCTTCGTTCCAACGGGCAAAGACATCAGCCATTTCCTCATTGGTCAGATCAAGCAGCTTTTTCATCACCCAATAGGCTTCGGCAATCAGCTGCATATCACCATATTCGATACCGTTGTGAATCATCTTCACAAAATGACCGGAGCCGGCAGGACCCACCCATTGACAACAAGGAGTGCCGTCCGGTGCTTTTGCCGCAATACTTTGAAGAATCGGTTTCACTTCCGGCCATGCTTTTTCCGAACCACCGGGCATGATAGAAGCTCCATTCAAGGCTCCCTCTTCACCACCGGACACACCGCTACCGACGAAAAGAAATCCCTTTGATTCCGCCAGTTGGACACGACGGTTCGTATCTTCGTAATTAGAATTACCGCCATCAATAAGGATATCTCCCGGTGAAAGCAACGGGAAAAGCTGATCCATCAGTTCGTCAACCGGACTTCCGGCACGAACCATCATCATAATCTTACGGGGAATAGCTATTGAATCTACAAATGCCTTTATATCTGTGAATCCTTCGATGTTTTTACCTTTTGCACGACCATTCAGGAAGCGTTCTACCACCCCCTCCTCTACTCCGGGAACAGTACGGTTATAAACCGACACGTGCCATCCCTTACTCTCCATGTTTAAAGCAAGATTCTCGCCCATCACAGCCAAGCCGATAAGTCCGATATCTGTTTTATTCTGATTTGCCATAACTTGTATATTTTGAATATTCTTTATCTTAGTAACATTTGAAATGCACATTTGTTCGCAATATTTTAGATTAAAATATTATTTTTGTGGTCTACAAATAAAATCAAGGATGAAGAAGATCAAAATCGGTTTGTTGGCGCGCATCGTTATCGCCATCATTTTGGGTATTGCCATCGGCACAGTTTTCCCGGCTCCGCTAGTGCGAATATTTGTTACGTTCAATGGCATTTTCAGTGAATTTCTTAATTTCTCTATCCCATTGATTATCGTCGGACTGGTTACTGTGGCTATTGCCGACATCGGAAAAGGCGCAGGAAAAATGCTACTCGTGACAGCTTTGATCGCCTACTTCGCTACTCTTTTTTCAGGCTTTCTCTCCTACTTCACAGGAGTCACAGTATTTCCTTCGCTCATCGAACCGGGTGCACCACTTGAAGAAGTAAGCGAAGCGCAGGGAATCCTCCCCTACTTCTCCGTCTCCATTCCGCCACTGATGAACCTAATGACAGCTCTGGTTTTAGCTTTCACACTGGGGTTAGGACTGGCGTCACTCAACAGCGACGCATTGAAAAATGTGGCACGTGATTTTCAGGAAATTATCGTACGAATGATAAGTGCCGTCATTCTGCCGTTGCTGCCGCTTTATATCTTCGGCATATTCCTCAACATGACACATTCGGGACAAGTATATTCTATCCTGATGGTGTTTATTAAAATTATCGGAGTCATCTTCGTTCTTCATATTTTCCTGTTGGTTTTTCAGTATTCCATTGCGGCATTGTTTGTGCATAGAAATCCATTCAAATTGCTTAGCAAAATGCTGCCCGCTTACTTCACGGCATTGGGTACACAATCATCTGCAGCCACCATTCCCGTGACACTGGAACAGACCAAAAAGAACGGAGTATCTGCTGAAGTAGCCGGATTTGTGATTCCGCTATGTGCCACCATCCATCTATCGGGCAGTACACTGAAAATTGTAGCCTGTGCACTGGCATTGATGATGATGCAAGGAATGCCGTTCGACTTCCCCCTGTTTGCCAGGTTTATCTTTATGCTGGGTATCACTATGGTAGCTGCTCCGGGAGTTCCGGGTGGAGCAATCATGGCTTCCCTGGGGATTCTACAATCCATGCTCGGTTTCGACGAATCGGCACAAGCTTTGATGATTGCGCTTTACATCGCCATGGATAGTTTCGGTACTGCCTGCAATGTAACGGGAGACGGAGCTATCGCTTTGATTATCGACAAAATAATGGGAAAAAACCGTGCTGAATGACTGTGCTGAAAAATAATTGGAAAGTCACTTGGCTGGGTCACAAAAAATGCCGACATTTGCACCCACATTTTCAATTATATAAATAATTAGCGTATGAAAAAAGCCCTAATTTCAGGCATCACCGGGCAAGATGGTTCTTATCTTGCCGAATTTCTATTGCAAAAAGGTTACGAAGTACACGGTATACTCCGTCGTTCTTCTTCGTTCAATACAGGACGTATTGAACATTTGTATTTTGACGAGTGGGTGCGCGACATGAAACAGAAACGTACGATTAATCTGCATTATGGGGATATGACAGATTCTAGTTCGTTAATTCGTATTATTCAACAGGTGCAACCGGATGAAATCTACAATCTCGCAGCTCAAAGCCACGTGAAGGTTTCGTTCGACGTTCCGGAATACACTGCCGAAGCAGATGCTATCGGCACGTTGCGTATGCTCGAAGCTGTACGCATCCTGGGACTGGAAAAGAAAACCCGCATCTATCAGGCTTCTACTTCCGAATTGTTCGGTAAGGTGCAGGAAGTTCCACAAAAAGAGACAACTCCATTCTATCCCCGTTCTCCGTATGGGGTAGCCAAACAATATGGTTTCTGGATTACTAAAAACTACCGCGAAAGCTATGGTATGTTTGCAGTAAACGGTATTTTGTTCAATCACGAGAGCGAACGCCGTGGTGAGACGTTCGTTACCCGTAAAATTTCGCTTGCTGCCGCACGTATCGCACAGGGCGAACAGGACAAACTGTACCTGGGTAATCTGGATTCTCTTCGCGACTGGGGATATGCCAAGGATTACATCGAATGTATGTGGCTGATCCTGCAACATGATGTTCCCGAAGATTTCGTTATTGCTACTGGAGAAATGCACACGGTGCGCGAATTCGCAACGTTAGCATTCAAAGAAGCAGGGATCGAGCTTCGTTGGGAAGGTGAAGGCGTAAATGAAAAAGGTATCGACGTAGCTACCGGAAAATCTCTGGTAGAAGTTGATCCGAAGTATTTCCGTCCATCGGAAGTAGAACAATTGCTGGGCGACCCGACTAAAGCTAAAACACTGTTGGGCTGGGATCCACGTAAAACATCATTCGAAGAACTGGTAAGTATCATGGTTCGCCACGATATGGAGAAAGTGAGACGAATGATTGCTACCAAACATTAAAACTTGCTTTACTAATAGAATGGAAAAGAATGCAAAGATATATGTAGCAGGACACCGCGGACTTGTGGGATCTGCTATCTGGAAGAATTTGCAGGATAAAGGATACACCAATCTGGTAGGCCGCACTCACAAAGAGCTTGATCTGCTGGATGGCACGGCTGTCCGTAATTTTTTCGATGAAGAACAACCGGAATATGTATTCCTTGCTGCTGCCTTTGTGGGTGGTATCATGGCGAACAGCATCTACCGTGCCGACTTTATCTATAAGAATCTGCAAATTCAACAGAATATCATCGGAGAGAGCTTCCGTCACCATGTAAAGAAGTTGCTCTTCCTTGGTAGCACGTGTATTTATCCACGCGATGCCGAACAGCCGATGAAAGAAGATGTATTGCTTACTTCACCGTTAGAATATACCAACGAGCCGTATGCAATCGCCAAAATTGCCGGACTGAAAATGTGCGAGAGCTTCAACCTGCAATATGGAACGAACTACATCGCTGTGATGCCGACAAACCTTTACGGACCGAATGATAATTTCGACTTGGAACGCAGTCATGTACTGCCTGCCATGATCCGAAAGATTCATCTGGCACACTGTCTGAAAGAAGGAAATTGGGAAGCTGTACGCAAGGATATGAATCTGCGTCCGGTGGAAGGTGTAAATGGCGACAGTCCGAAAGAAGAAATCCTGGCTATTCTGCAAAAATACGGAATCAGCGAAACAGAAGTCACTCTTTGGGGGACAGGTACTCCACTCCGCGAGTTCCTTTGGAGCGAAGAAATGGCAGATGCCAGCGTCTTCGTAATGGAGCACGTAGACTTCAAAGATACCTATAAAGAAGGCAGCAAAGATATCCGCAACTGCCATATCAACATCGGCACCGGTAAGGAAATCACCATCCGTCAGCTGGCCGAACGTATTGTAGAAACTGTAGGGTATCAAGGAAAACTGACCTTCGACAGCAGCAAACCGGACGGCACTATGCGCAAGCTGACCGATCCTTCGAAACTGCACTCTTTGGGGTGGCACCATAAAATTGAAATCGAGGAAGGCGTACAAAGAATGTACGAATGGTACTTGAAATAAGAATTTAAAGAATCAATCAATATGCTATGAGCAGAATTATTTTTGCTTATAGCATATTTTTTTTTGATTATAGCATAATGATTTTTGGTTATAGCATAATGAAATTAGCTATAAGCATAATCTTTCCTCCTACCAGCCTGTCGCAATCTCACTACATCGCCCTTCCCCCATTTCCAAAAATTCTTCCCTCTTAATTCTTCATTCTTAATATAATTGCTATATTTGCACAAATTAATACCAAATGTGCAAAACAATGGAACAAAGTTTTATAGCCTACATTGAGAATAGTATCAAAAATAATTGGGACCTGGATGCCCTGACCGATTATAAAGGTGCAACTTTACAGTATAAAGACGTAGCTCGCAAGATCGAAAAACTCCATATCATTTTTGAAGAAAGTGGAATCCGCAAAGGAGATAAAATCGCTGTTTGCGGAAGAAACAGCTCTCATTGGGGAGTCACTTTCCTTGCTACACTGACGTATGGGGCAGTTGTTGTACCCATCCTCCATGAATTTAAAGCGGACAATATACATAACATCGTCAACCATTCCGAAGCAAAATTACTGCTTGTAGGAGATATGGTATGGGAAAACCTGAATGAGTCGGCAATGCCGCTACTGGAGGGTATCCTGATGATGAACGACTTCACCCTGCTAGTGTCACGCAGCGAACGACTGACTTATGCACGCGAACACCTGAACGAAATGTTCGGCAAAAAATATCCGAAGAATTTCCGCACAGAGCATATCGCTTATCATAAGGATGAACCGGAAGAACTGGCTGTTATCAATTATACTTCAGGAACAACAAGTTACTCGAAAGGAGTAATGCTCCCCTATCGCAGTCTGTGGTCGAATACCAAATTTGCTTTTGAAGTATTAGACCTGCAAGCCGGAGATAAGATCGTATCCATGCTCCCTATGGCACACATGTACGGACTGGCTTTCGAATTCCTTTATGAGTTCTCCGTGGGTTGCCACATCTACTTCCTTACTCGCATGCCGAGTCCGAAAATCATTTTCCAGGCTTTCGAAGAGGTGAAACCTAATCTGATTGTTGCCGTACCGCTTATCATCGAAAAAATCATCAAGAAGAGCGTGCTTCCGAAATTGGAAACTCCTGCAATGAAGATCTTACTAAAAGTGCCTATCATCAACGACAAGATAAAAGCAACGGTACGCGAAGAAATGATTAAAGCATTTGGCGGAAACTTCAAAGCTGTTATTGTAGGAGGTGCTGCTTTCAATCAGGAAGTAGAACAGTTCTTGAAAATGATTGATTTCCCTTATACAGTAGGATATGGAATGACGGAATGTGGTCCGATTATCTGTTACGAGGATTGGAGAAGATTCAAGCCGGGTTCATGCGGAAAAGCTGTACCACGTATGGATGTGAAAGTGTTGTCATCTGATCCCGAGAACATTGTTGGCGAAATCGTATGTAAGGGTCCGAATGTGATGTTGGGATATTACAAAAACGAAGAAGCTACCCAGGAAGTTATCGACAAAGACGGATGGCTGCATACAGGTGACCTGGCTTTGATGGATGCTGAAGGAAATGTTACGATCAAAGGACGCAGCAAGAACCTGTTATTGAGTGCTAGCGGACAGAATATCTACCCGGAAGAAATTGAAGATAAATTGAACAACCTGCCATACGTGGCTGAAAGTATTATCGTTCAGCAAAACGAAAAACTTGTCGGACTTGTTTATCCTGATTTTGACGACGCTTTCGCTCATGGCCTGAAGAATGAAGACATCGAGCAAATAATGGAAGAAAACCGTGTGGCACTGAATGATACGCTACCGGCTTACAGCCAAATATCCAAGATGAAAATCTATCCGGAAGAATTCGAAAAGACACCGAAGAAGAGCATCAAACGTTATTTATACCAGGAAGCAAAAGGCTAATATAAAGTTAGCTGCATAGAGATATTACTTAAGCCGAAAAGAGAAAGGAATGAAGATAAAGAAAACAATATTCACGGCAGCTATACTAATGGCTGCCGTTTGTTTACCGGCACAGAACAAGAGTGCAGGTATTAATATATCTATCTGGAAAGATATTTGTACGCAACCGCATGACAGTACACAGACGACTTATGTGAACATCGGCCTCCTGTCTACAATGAATCGCTTGAACGGTGTGGGTATCAATGCATTGGGGAGTGTGGTACATGGTGACATGAACGGAGTACAGATCACCGGATTAGCCAATCTGGCAGGTGGAACAATGAGGGGTGTCCAGCTGGCCGGTATCAGTAATATCAGTGGTAACAACACCGTAGGACTTTCTGCTGCCGGACTGGTAAATATCACCGGCGACAGAACTCAGGGAGTAATCATATCCGGTTTAACCAGTATCGGAGGAGATAATACCTCGGGGTTAATGATTAGCGGTTTCATGAATGTGACGGGCAATATGGCTTCGGGACTACACTTTTCCGGAGCGGCAAATATTACAGGACAGAGTTTCGGCGGCTTGATGGCTTCCGGACTTTTGAATGTAGTAGGCGAACACATGAACGGCTTGCAGATTGCAGGAATTGCCAACATAACTGCATCGAAACTGAATGGGGTGCAAATAGCATTATGTAATTATGTAACGCAGGCTTGCGGACTTCAAATTGGCCTTGTCAATTATTACAAAGAAGATATGAAGGGATTCCAACTCGGATTGGTTAATGCGAATCCTGATACAAGAGTGCAGATGATGGTGTATGGTGGAAATGCTACGCCTGTCAATATAGGTGTACGCTTCAAGAACCAATTGTTTTATACCATTCTGGGAGTCGGCTCCATGTATCAGGGGTTGAATGATAAGTTTTCGGCAAGTGCATCCTATCGTGCCGGTTTGTCCTTCCCTCTTTACAAAGGCTTATCCATCAGCGGAGACCTTGGCTACCAGCATATCGAGGCGTTCGATAACAAAGACGAGGTGATTCCGAAACGCTTATATGCATTGCAGGCACGTGCCAATCTGGAATATCAATTTACCAGGAAGTTCGGCATCTATGCAACAGGTGGTTATGGGTTAACCAGATTCTATAATAAATCAAGCAATTACGATAAAGGAGCGATTATAGAAGCAGGCATTGTTCTTTTCTAAATAAAATTACAATGAACGTTGAGATGAACATAACTACAATTAGAGAATACCAGCCAACAGATAAGAATGCTGTAATAGATTTAATCAGACAGAACACGCCTGCATATTTTGCACCGAAAGAAGAAGCTGATTTTAGTAACTATCTGGATAGCGAACGTGAACTTTATTTTGTTCTATTACTCAACAAGAAGGTTGTAGGCTGTGGCGGAATAAATTTTACAAAGGATAAAGCCAGCGGAAAAATAAGTTGGGATATCATACATCCCCAGTACCAAGGCAAATCGTTAGGAGCACAATTATTAAAATATAGAATTGAAATATTAAAGTCCATTGATGGTATTCAAAAAATAACCGTTAGAACTTCACAATTAGCCTATAAATTCTACGAAAAGCAAGGATTCACACTGAAAGAAATCCAAAGAGACTATTGGGCCAAAGGCTTTGATATGTATAGTATGGAATATAACGGGCATTAATAATAAAAGTGCAATTCAATATTAATAATGAATTACACTTTTCCTTATGTATCAAGTAAATAAAGACACTATATTTTAAGCATTACTAAAACTATCAAATGATAAATGATGGTTTTAAGCCCTTATCATTTCAATCTATCACACTTTTTCTTTTATCAGACCAGTACGATAAGCAACAAGCAGTTTCTTCAAATCCTGTATTTGAGTCACTAGTTCTTTTCCCTTATCGGTATCTTTCACCATCATTCGTTGCGAATTAAATTCGAGAACGAAGTTGGTCGATTTGATATCAAGCCCCTCTTCAATGGCTTTCTGACGAGACTGGAATGGTTCGTGCTGTACGAGTTGCATACCATGAGAATGATAAACAAGCGTATACCCCGCAATTCCCGTTTCCGGCTGATAAGCTTTTGAAAAACCGCCATCAATAACGAAAAGCTTGCCATTGGCTTTCATAGGTTGTTCCCCCTGAATCGTTTTCACAGGCACATGACCGTTGATAATATGCGAATGAGGCCCTGAAGCTCCAAACTCTGTCAAAATCTGGTCACAAATATCTTCCCGGTTACGCAATGTGTAATAATAGCCTTTCTTTTCTTTATGCAACTCTTTATCTTCTACAAAATAACGCTCAAAAGTCGCCATCTTATCTTTATCAAACAAAGGAGCTTCCGGGCCACACCACATATACCAGATATAATCCATAGCAAATTCCTTATCCTCCTCTCCTTCTTCATCGAAATAAGCGGTACGGATCAATTGATCGGCTTTATCCAGCAATTTATGTCCCCAGTATTCCTTACCACGTATTTTGACATGTTTAAAGCTGCCATCCTCATTCAGAGGAACAGAAGCATGATAAAGAAGATTCGAGTTTGAAACCAGATACATGCCGCCATAGGTAAACAGACAACGCATGTGCTTCTTCAATTTCTCACTATTCATAAATGAATAATGAATCTTTTCTACCAATTCGCGTTCTTCTTCAGTCAGTCGGTAAGGATCTGCCGGATCTACAGTCGGGAAATTGGTATCACGCAAAGCATATTCTTTTCCTTCATATACAAAGACGCCGCGTTCAAAATCAATCTTCTCCAGAAGTTTACGATTAGCCATTCCGAATTCCGGACGGCGGTCGATGATTTCAGCTTCCAGCTTAAACTGGATAATGGTAATGGCTTTATGCATTTGAGTAATCAGACGCAAAGTCTTCTCATTATAATGAGCATCGGCAAAGTTCATTTTCGGCATGAAAATCGTGCAAGGATCATCGGCATACGTATCCATTGCAAAAGTAGCCAATGGAAGCAAATTGATTCCGTATCCGTCTTCAAGTGTCCCCAGATTACCATAGCGCATAGACATACGTATCACGTTAGCGATACAACTATCATTACCGGAAGCTGCTCCCATCCAGAGAATATCATGATTTCCCCATTGAATATCGAAATTGTGGTAATTACACAATGTATCCATAATGATATGCGCACCGGGACCACGGTCGTAAATATCACCTACGATATGAAGAGAATCAATAGTCAAGCGCTGAATCAGATTACACATAGCGATAATGAAATCGTCGGCACGCTTCGTAGTGATAATTGTGCTGATAATTACATTAATATAAGCATGCTTATTCGGTTCGATAGACGATTCGTGCAATAACTCCTGAATGATATAAGAGAATTCGGCAGGCAGTGATTTACGAACCTTCGAACGAGTATATTTGGAAGACACGTTCTGACAGACTTTCACCAGTTGGTTCAGCGTAATCAGATACCAATCATCCAGATCCTTTTCACGGGCCTTCACCAATTGCAGTTTCTCTTCGGGATAATAAATCAAAGTACAGATTTCTTTCTTTTCAGCTTCACGAAGAGTGTTGCCGAATATTTCATTTACTTTACGTTTTACCGCACCGGAAGCATTTTTCAGTACATGCTGAAAAGCTCCATATTCTCCATGAATATCAGTCAGGAAATGTTCCGTCCCTTTAGGTAGATTTAAGATAGCCTCTAAGTTGATTATTTCCGTACTGGCATCAGCAATGGTAGGAAAACTTCGGGAAAGCAGTTGCAGGTAACGGAGATCACTCACAATGCTTTCAGGAGTTATGTTACTTTGAGCAGTCATTCTATTTACTATTTTACTATTTACAATTTATTAATTGGCAACTTATTATTAGTTGACAACTTACCATTTAGTAACTCAAAAAAGGAATTTATTAATTCCTCTCCTTTTTCTTGTTACAAATTTATCTATTTTATACGATTCCTGATTAAGAAATGACTACTTTTTATTTACAAATCCATCATTTCTCAATTTTCAATTCTCAATTTAACAAGAACATTAACAGCACTTGAGCGATAATCACCCGCAGGAACATACACAGCGGATAAACAGTCGCGTAGGCTACGGATGGGTTGTCGCCGGGAATTGTATCGTTTACATAGTTCAGTGCCATCGGATTTGCCATACTTCCGCACAACATACCGGATACAGTACCGAAATCAATCTTCATCATCTTGAAAGCCACAAACCCCACCAGTACGGTTGGAACAATAGTCAATCCGGCTCCTAAAGCGATCCATAACAAACCTTCCGGACGGAATACGGTGTCGAAAAAATGAGCTCCGGCATCCAGTCCCAGACAAGCAAGGTACATGGAAAGTCCCAAGGCACGTAACATCAGATTCGCACTACGGGTGGTATAAGTAATCATGTGTATCCGTGGTCCAAAAGTTCCCAGAAGGATACCAACGATAATCGGTCCACCCGCTAATCCCAGCTTCACAGGAGTACTGACACCCGGAAAAGAGAAAGGAATCGCCCCCAATGCCAAACCGAGTACGATGCCGATAAACACAACAACCAGATTGGGTTCTTTCAAACTTTTTACAGCATTTCCAAGTACTTTCTCCACATTCTGAATAGCAGCAGCCTCTCCCACTACCGTCAGGCGGTCTCCTAATTGAAGTACCAATCCCGGAGTAGCAAGCAACTGTACACCCGACCGGTAAACGCGACTGATGTTAATCCCATAATGATTTCTCAACCGGAGTGAACCGAGTTTCTTACCATTCAGTTCAGGGCGGGTAACGACAATACGTTGCGAAATCAATTCACTATCAATCGCATTCCAGTCAATGTCCTCTTTATTCCAATCCGTATTTTCCTGTTCACCAAAAAGCACGGTCAAGGCCAAAGCATCTTTCTCCGCAGCTACCACCAGTAAACGGTCACCTTCCTTCAATATCTTGTCAGAAGTCGGAATACTTACATGTCCGTCACGCCATAAGCGGGAGATGACAAACTTCGGGTAACTCATGCGAGCTATATCCTTGATGCTTTTATTGAAAATAGCAGGATTGTGTACTTGAAACGCTGCAATGTAGGTTTTGTTCGCATCATCTTTCTCTTTTATCTCCAAGTCTTCTTTGTGAACCAGCACTTTGCGAATTAATAAAACGGCAAGGATTACACCAACTACCCCCATCGGATAGGCTACCGCACATCCTAAAGCAGGAGTACTGCTGTCCATTCCCATCTGTTTCAATGTTTGTTGTGCGGCTCCCAACGCTGGAGTATTCGTCGTTGCTCCACAAAGGATACCGACCATATCAGGAAGAGAGACACCTGTTGCATAACTAGCCACCACGGTCAACAACGTTCCCAACAGAACAACTCCCAATGCCAGCATATTCAATGTTACCCCTCCTTTGCGGAAAGAGCTAAAGAAACCGGGACCGACTTGCAAACCGAGAGAATAAACGAAAATGACCAGTCCGAAACTTTCTGCGTAGTTCAACATCTGCGGATCGACCGAAAGCCCGAGATGGCCGGCGAGGATGCCTGCAAAAAAAACAAAAGTGACTCCCAGGGAAACTCCCCAGAAATGCACTCTTCCCAAGCCCAGACCAATGGCAGAAATCAATGAAAGTACCACAACAGCCTGTAAGGCAGAATGTTCGAGAAATAGACTATATAACCACTCCATGTATATAAAAACTAATAGGGCGCAAAGATAAAAACTATTTAGTCCGGTTCAAAACTTTTAAGCTTTCATTTCGCACCCTATTTATACCCTGAATCATATATCTTGAAATCTTATTGATTACCCTTTTACTCCGTTACCTATTATTTTGTTCCTAATAACTATCCTATTTCTATCTTAACTATCTTATCCTTCTCTTTTCACCTGCATCTTGTTATCCCTCAAACGATCTTTTTCCCTCTGTTTCTTTCCGTTTTATCTTTCATCATTTCCCCTGAAACTCCACAAAGTTATTTCGTCCGTCCAGATAACCGCTTAACCTGTTTCCACCGATGTACACATCATCCAGGTATGAAACATCATTCGGTCCGTATGACATACGAATGGAAGTCTGCGCATAATTCTCCCAGCTCCAACGGAAATTATATTCATACTGCTCTACTGTCCCGTTAGGATATTCCACCCGTATATAGTCAATTCCCGTACGATCTAAAAAGAAATCCAGTTCCTGACGGCAATAGTTACCGTCCATGTCCCGGTAGAAACTAACCCAGGTACGGCTACACAAATCAGCCGAACGATTATAGTATCCTGCACCATTATTATCATCATCATAGAAACTGTCTATTTCCACTTCGCAAGAGGTAAAACTTACCATCAATATAGCCATCAAAGCCAAACCGAAGTATTTAAATGTGTTCGTTTTCATATTCCTTTATTTTTAACGGTTCTCTAATTATTATCTATCATTTATCTTTCGATAGAACAAAAGTAGAGAATGAATTTTCCTTATGAAACTGAAAACTCCTACTTATCGGGAGGAAATTGCCTAAATCTAGGGGTAAATCCCCCCAATGAAGTCTATTTCAAAGAATTCTTGTATCTTTGCCTCCTGTTAACAACACATGAAATCATCTGTCGCATGAAGTCAATCAAATCCCATATCACCCAACTGCTGAAATCCCTCAATGAGGGAGTATTCGAAAAAGAACATACCATCGCACTCTCCCTATTATCTGCCATGGCAGGTGAAAGTATCTTTCTATTGGGCCCTCCGGGAGTAGCCAAGAGCTTAGTGGCGCGCAGGCTCAAACTGGCTTTTAAAGATGCGGATGCTTTTGAATATCTGATGTCTCGTTTCAGTACACCGGATGAAATATTCGGCCCCGTCTCCATCTCAAAATTGAAAGATGAAGATACATACGAACGTATTACAAAAGGATACTTGCCGACAGCATCGATTGTCTTCCTGGATGAAATATGGAAAGCCGGTCCTGCTATCCAAAATTCTCTTTTGACAGTAATCAATGAAAAGATATATCGCAACGGACAATTTACGGTGCGTGTTCCTCTGAAAGCGCTGATTGCCGCGTCCAACGAACTACCCGCAAAAGGTGAAGGACTGGAAGCCCTATACGACCGTTTCCTGATCCGCCAGTTTGTCGGATGCATTGAACAGGAATATGCTTTCGACCAGATGATTTCTTCTACACGGGAAGTAGAACCTGAAATCCCGGCAAAACTCCAGGTAGACGATGAATTATACAATCAAATACAAGCTGAAAGTGAGAAAGTAGGTATCCACTATACCATCTTCGAGCTGATTCACAATATCAAACGAGAAATCGAACAATATAATACAGGGCGGGATGAAAACACCCCTCCGATCTATATATCCGACCGCCGTTGGAAAAAAATAGTAGGTCTGCTCCGCACCTCGGCCTATCTGAACGAATCTCCGGGAATTCACTTCTCCGACTGCTTGCTGATGAGTGCCTGTCTGTGGGATGAAGTTTCGCAGCTCCCCATCATCGAAAACATAGTGGAACAGTCGATTGCACGGGGAATCAATACATATTTATTGGGAGAAAAACGACTGGAACAGAAACTGGATACGCTGAAAGAAAACATGAAGTCCGAACACAGCCTACGGGAACTTAGCGATCCGGGAATCCAGGTAGTAGATACCTTCTATCATCGCATAGAAGGTTACCACATTGCCGGAAATTTACTCATCTTTGCTTCTGACTACCAGTCTTTGAGGAAAGACAGTAACCGATTGTTTTATATTCAGCAGGATAAATTCCGTCCGGTCAACAAAATCCTGAAAGCTTATGATTTTGTAAAGAACAGAAATATCGCACAAAAGAATATTTATTCCCTCCGAAAAGGGAAACGATCCGTTTTCGTCAACAATCAGGAGTATCCACTACTATGTTATGATAATTGCGAACCTTTGCCAGCACAGCAGGGCGACAGCACTCCGTTCGAATTTACATTGCAGGAAGTGATAGATTTACTTCACCAAATGGAGGTAGAATATAAAACAATCTCCGAGCGGGAAACAGCATATACAAAGGAACATCTTTTCTTAAGCTCATCGCAAAAAAGCAAGATTAAGCGAATCTTAGGGGAGACTGCACATATCATAGAGAATTACCGGAACGAACTTCGTATCATCGCTCATGCCCATGAACAAGAGAACAGAGAGTATTAGGCTCAAACACCTGCAAGACATTTATTACGAAAAATTGCAGGGAATAGCCTATGATGTGTATGACGAACAACTACACAATCTGATTATCCGTCCCGAAGAACTGGATGCGGACATTCACCTGTATTTTCGTCACACACAACCCTCCCTGCAAGATTTCTACTCCCGTTATGCATCGCAATGGGAATACTTTCATGAAATGAATGAAGCATCGGACGCAAAGTTTCTTCAATTCCTGAAAAACAGCGCATACCCCTTCTCCATGAAATATCACCTGGTAGACCTCAACGTAAAATACTACCTCCAACGTTTTAATGCAATCAGCCCGCGTTCCAAAGAATGGAAAGCGTTGCGGACTCTTTTTTTCGACAAGTGGCATACGCTACTCTCGAACAATGAGTTCAACTATCAGATGGAACATATCGAGCAACTCTGTGAGGATTTCTACCGTATTCAACTGGCATTAGCCAAAAATCTTCCGGTACGCGGTGGCTCACGCCTCGTCTGGCTACTTCGCAATCATAAACAGATAGCGGAACAGATTTTAGAATACGAAGAAACGATCAAACGAAATCCCGTTATCCGCGAACTGGTAGAAATCTTAGGCAAAAAACACCAAAGTAGCCGGAAACGTTTCAAAATGACCGCAGGTATTCACCGGGAACAAATTATATCTCATGCCACCCGAAGTGATATTGCAGGCATTTGTGAAGGAAACGATTTGAATAGTCTTCTCCCTCTGGAATATTGTTATCTGGCGGAAAAGAACCTGCAACCCATATTTTTCGAGCGTTTCATAGAGAAGAGACTACAAGTCATCGATTATCAATCGCACGAGAAACAAACCAGCAATGATAAGAAAACAGTAGGAAATGAAGTTTCCGAAGAAGCTGAAGGCCCTTTCATCGTTTGCCTGGACACTTCCGGTTCTATGGCAGGCGAACGGGAAAGAATCGCAAAATCTACTCTACTTGCCATTGCCGAATTGACAGAAGTACAACATCGGAAATGTTACGTCATCCTCTTCTCCGATGATATCGAGTGTATTGAAATAACCGATTTAGGGAGTAGTTTCGATCGCCTTGTCGATTTTCTAAGCCAATCTTTTCATGGTGGCACAGATATGGAACCAGTCATCACACATGCTTTGCGAAAGATCAGCGAAGAAGGATATATGGAAGCAGACATCATCACCGTATCGGATTTTGAGATGCGTCCAGTCGATAAACTGCTATCCCGGACCATAGAACATGCAAAAGCAAAACAGACAAAAATGTATGCCATTTCTTTAGGAGGCAAAAGTGCCGAGACCAGTTATCTGAAATTATGTGATAAATATTGGGAATATAGTGTTCAAAACGCTGAAAGTCTTAATAAAAATAGAATTGAAGAATCAAATATTTAATCAATGTTATAAAACATCTCTTTTTTCTTGTTTTATTTGCAAATTCGACAGAAGTCCGTATATTTGTACTGTGTTTTTCATAGTATTAGATTTAAGGTTAACAAAAGATTGGCTGTCTGGGATAGATAGCCTTTTTTTATGTTCTTTTCTCACGTCAAATATACCGTCACTATCCCATCCGGATGTTTACCCTATCCCATGAAGATACCGTCACTATAATAAGCGGATAGCGTCAATATGTTTCAAGTTCCCATTCCATCGATAAAAATTAAAAGCTTTCGAAAAAAATTTCTTCCGTTTAACATTTGAAACATAGCAGGTTATCTCATTTCACAAAAAACAGGTAAAAAAAATCTTGCTAAAAGATTTGCGTAGTCCAAAAGTTCCCCCTATATTTGCACCGCATTTGAGAGAGAATGCGGGTTCAAGGAAGTTTGGGTGAGTGGCTGAAACCACCAGTTTGCTAAACTGACGTACTCGTAAGGGTACCGGGGGTTCGAATCCCCCAGCTTCCGCAAAATCTCAAAATAAAAAGAGCTAAGTTTTATAGACTTGGCTCTTTTTAAATCTATCAAACTCCGGTGGGTTCGTCTAACGGTTAGGACACATGCCTCTCACGCATGTAATACGAGTTCGATTCTCGTACCCACTACCAAAGAAAAAAGAGGAAATGCAGTTTAACTACATTTCCTCTTTTTCTTTATAGATCTCGAAATAAGATTCCTTATCAATCCTCAACCGGACTCTATCCTCCCTTTTCTGTCCTGCCAGATTCACAAACAGATTGAAATACAGTTGGCTGAAAGAAAGGTTGGAACGATCATAAGTAATATCAAATGTCCAGGTTCTACGAAAAGAATCGAACGTTGCATACGATTGCTCACCCCCTTTACACATAAACACTTCCGGGAAAGACGTAGGAGGATAAGGCTGGAATAAACCCGCTAATTGAGCATAAATATAGTCAATCATCCATTCGTCTCCTGTTAAAGTCAATTCTCCCTTTAAACGAAGTTTAATGGCATAACTGGCAGTCACGTCGGACGAAGTATAAACAGGAACCTGGCTTTCTGCCGGATAGTTGCCGTCTTTATATCCAAGACTCATCGTTAGTCTGGATAGACCGACACCATTAAAGCCACTCACCTCCTGATCTGCCAACCGGTTTTTCAGACTGACCATGAATGTCAGTTTACCAAGCGTCGGATCACCCGGATATTGCGCAAGCGTGTCCAGCACATAATCTTCGGTATTGTAACTACGGGTTATTAAATCACCCTTTCCAGCCTCCAAAGCCGGACCGCCTCTTTCCACATCTACGTTGCCAACCGGATAATAAATAGCATCATTATCCCTTACGCAACCACTCAAACAGAACAGCAACACTGCCAAGCCTATTATCTTATTCATTATCATCTTACCTCTTGATTTTGCGGACAAAGATACATCTTTTTTATACCACACTTGATTTATGTCAACCGTTTTTAGTATTTTTGCACACATCAAGACAGAAAAGACATGGATACATTATTAAGAGAGACTGTAAATGCTGTTGTAAATTCCCGCTTTCCGGAAATGAGTATAGAAGGAAGACGACAGATAGAAAGTATACTGATTCGTGAAGAATTTCCCAAAGGAGCAATAGCGCTGAATGAAGGAGAAGTAGCTCATGAAATCGTATTTGTCGGCAAAGGGATGCTTAGGCAGTACTATTACAAGAATGGGAAAGACGTGACCGAACATTTCTCATACGAAGGATGTATCGTGATGTGCATTGAGAGTTTTCTGAAACAAGTACCCACCCGGCTAATCGTGGAAACCCTCGAACCTTCCATTATCTACCTGTTCCCTCGCGACATGATACAAAAATTGGCAAAAGAGAACTGGGAAATCAATATGTTCTACCAAAAGATACTGGAATACTCCTTGATTGTGTCACAGATTAAAGCAGACTCCTGGCGCTTTGAATCCGCCCGCGAACGCTATAACCTCCTGCTCGAAACACATCCGGAAATTATCAAACGTGCACCTCTGGCACACATTGCCTCTTATCTTTTGATGACACCGGAAACACTAAGCCGTGTGCGCTCCGGTGTTCTATGATTTTAGCGGCTTTTCCGGTATTCTTTAGGAGACATACCAGTGTAATGCTTGAAATACTTTCCAAAGAACGACTGGTTGGCAAAATTCAGCCGATCGGCAATCTCTTGTATATTCATACTTGAAGAATTCAGAAGTGCTTTCGCTTCCAGAATCACCAGTTCGTCTATCCACTCCCCCACCGTTTTTCCGCTGACCTCTTTTACTACTCCCGAAAGATGCTTCGGCGTCAGACACAACTGGTCAGCATAGAATTTCACGCTCCGTTCAGACTGGTAAGACTCCACTAAAGACTCATAAAAACGTTCGAAAATATATTCTTTCCGGCTTTTATTTTTCATGGTAGTAGCATTGGCTGGCACATGATTGGTAAAGATATTACAAAGTTCAAAAAAGAACCCTTGCATCAAGCCCATTACCACTTCTTTACGATATAAAGCCTCCTTATTCTTCAACCGTTTTCTGATAAATGCATGATATTCCTTCACAGTCTCCTGCTCCTGCGGTGTAAGATTGAAACACGGGTAATCTTTCAGATAAAAGAATAAGGAAAGCACATTACTGATCTTAGGCAATGTCTCCAACAAGTTCTTCGACACAGCAAAGAATATCGCTTTAAAGTCGGAACTGAAACACCGCTGTTCGACAATCTGATTAGGCAGCGCGATCACCATTAATCCGGGGAACAGTTGGAACTCACGTAAACTAATATTAAAAGTACCAGTACCTTCCAGGCAAAGACCTACCGTCAACACCTCCAGTTTAGTCGGTCCATTATACAACGATATAACGCTCTCCGTATCGAAGAGCGCTATATCATTATCAACAACATCAATGTTGCCAGAATCTATATGTTTAGAATGAACTACCGAAGAAATACCTACTTTGGGAACATTTTGAATATACATACTCTCTCTTTTTTGCGACAAATATACCAGCATTTAATCAGATATACAAGCCGTTCAAGAGTATTATCAGACATAATGAACACTTTTAGTTACTTATTGAACAGACCGGAATAAATATACAGAATCACGTTGGGCAGCCGGCACTGTCCATTTCTCCGGAACAAACTTCCACTGATTCAGGGCTTTGGGGTTCATCGTACCTTTCTTTTCGATATAATTCATCAAATAGAAACGAAGATCTTTATCTGTAGAGAAAATTATGCGGTCCTTCAAATCCTCCTGCGGAATACCCGATCCTTTCGTCAACAGTTCTCCACCACCATTACCACGATAAGAATTTAAGGCCACTTTATATATCTTATCCATACGGAAAGGAGAACCGTCCGCCATGCTCGTAATCGTAATCTTTTCTCCCTTCGGTTTTGTCACGTCCACCGTATAAATAATGCCGGAAGCCGAGTCGAAATTAAAACTGAAGTTCTGGAAAGAAGCCCTGTCTTCCGCACCTTCCCGAGGTTTCTTCTTGAACCAGAGCAGATGATTTTCCGGTGACTTCATCTGGTTCGTCCACATATAATAAGACATCTCCAGAAAATCCTTAATCTCCTTTCCGGACAACGTCATCACATACAGCATATTCTCATACTTATACAAGTTGAACATATCACTGACAAACACATCCCCTTTCTTTATCTCCGCATCAAACGAAAGCGGAGCGGCAAAAGAGATGTCAGCTCCGGTTATATCGAGCTGTAAAGTATGTATCAAATCAATAAAAGCAGAAGGACCGAAGAAAGCAGGATGAGTAGAGATACTCTCGGTAAAAGTGCCGATCTTCTTGGATACAAACTTCTGCACCGTCTCATATTGCGGAGCAAAACGCTTCATGAAATCCTCGCTGATTCCGTAAGCTTCCGTTTCTGTCAACTCCCCTTTGACGTCCTTGCTCTGCACCTTTCCATCTTTCAGTTTCAAGGTCACATCGACATTAGACAATACAATTCCATTGCTGGCCGGATCGATAATCAACACCGAATCTCCGGCTACATTCATCACCTTCTTACATTCGCGGGCATGATCGTGCCCCATTAACACGATATCGAATCCCGGCACATTCTTCGCTACGTTAAGAGAAGCATTCTCATTGTATTTGCCCGACATTTTGAAAGCCTCCTGTCCGGCATGAAACAACCCGATCACCAAATCCGGATTCTCTTTTTCACGGATAATCCTCATCCATTTGCGTGCCGTCTCTTCCATATCGTCGAAACGCAAGCCTTTCCACAGATTTTCAGAAAGCCATGCAGGGATGGCAGGAGTAATCATACCCAATACCACAATCTTCACGCCATCACGTTCCAACACCTTATAAGGAGCCAGATGGGGTTTTCCCGTAGACGTATCAATGATGTTGGCACCCAACACAGGGAAGTCACAAGTGGCTATCCAACGGTCGAACACAGCACGTCCCGTTTCCACATCATGGTTCCCCATATTACCGGCATCATATTTCATGAAATTCATCATTTCCGAACAAAGATGAGGAGACACCGTATCTATATAATTATAGTAATAGGCAGTAGGCTGTCCCTGCAAAATATCACCATTATCCAGCAATATCAGATTCTCTTTATACTGTTCACGCTCTTTCTGCACGAAAGAATAAATACGTGCCAGACTACCCTTCCACTCGTGGCGGGTTATAAAATTGTAAGGATAATAATTACCATGTACGTCACTCGTTTCCACAATCTTCAGCTTCACCACCTTTTCCTGCGCCGCAACAGACAGTACGAGACAGAAAAGCAAGCCATAAATAAATCCTATTCGTTTCATTCTTTTTCTATATTTAGCGGATGCGAAAATACGAACCGTGCCCCACCGGTATAGTCAGGATCGATCCATATACTTCCTCTCCATTTATGCACAATCAATTTACAGATAGACAATCCCAATCCGGTTCCCTGGGCGTACTCATTCAGCTTTTCAAAACGCTCGAACACAAGTCCCTGTTTTTCTTTCGGGATACCGCATCCGGTATCCGTTACCGAGAAAATAGCCATTTGCTTTTCCTCATTCACAGAAAAGTCCAAGGTAATCTTCCCGCGTTTCGTAAATTTGTCGGCGTTGGACAGCAGATTAATGATTACCTGTTGCATACGCTGCACATCCGTCACCATCCGGAAAGTTTCAAAAGAAGTGGAAAACAAGAACTGATTGTCCGACGACTGCCGTGAAAAACTAACAGAGGCAACCACCTGACTACACAACTGCACCACATCACATTCCTCCCACGTCAAAGTCACCCGGTTCGCCTCCAGACGTGAAAGATCGAGAATATCATTAATCAGACGAAGCAACAAATCCGAATTGGTTTTGATAATCTTATAATAAGACTGCTGTTCATCCTCCGTGCTACCGCCCATTGCCAGTACATCCGAAAAGCCGACAATCGAGTTCAACGGCGTCCGTATCTCATGACTCATATTGGCAAGGAAAGCACTCTTCAGACGATTAGACTCTTCCGCCCTGTCTTTCGCTACACGCAAATCCTTCTCCGATTTCAGAAGCTCGTCTTTCAAACGTTTCGTACGGAAATAATAGAAAAGAGAGATACATAAGCCAAGTACCAGAATCACGAACAAAGCACAAGCAGACCATATCTGATAAGTATATTGCTGATAGAACGAAACCGGTTGGTTGACAAGCTGCACTTTAAAAGGCAACACGCTTGGGTGCAGCCCCCACTCTTTCACCTTCCGGCTATCCAATACCGCTTTAGAGCCAATGATCGAAAGATGCTTCCCCGTATCCTCCGGGTGCTGATCCATCCGTATGGACTCCATAGCCATTTCTCCTCCCACTTTCCGATAATCGGGCAGCACTCCTCCTATCGCCCAATATCCAAGGCTCACCGATGAAGGAGTAAAAGCCGGGATGGTAGGAGTAGCCTCCATCATGGCATACGTCGCATTCCGCATGAAATACCCCTCGTTCATATCCACACGCCACGTTCCCACCAGAATAACCGTATTTTCGGGCAGCTGTCTCAATTCCTCAACGATGGTATAAATAGAATGTCTCCGGCCGTCCATCAAAATCAAATCCAGATCGGGGAACTTCTTCATTTCTTTTCGTACCAACGCTTGCATAGTCACTCCGCCATAAGTATTGTCCGAGATAAAGGCAATGTGTTTCGTTTTCGGATAGAAAGCTTGAATCATGGAGATATTACCTTCTATATTATATTGATTGATAAATCCCGATTCCAGTTCGGGAATATCCAGATGATCTTCAAAGATATCGACAGATTCGGGCATCCAGCAATCAAGATTTTCCACCGTATCTTTTGGCAATATCACCACATTACTACTGGCCAGACTGCACATCACCGGCACTTTCACCTGCATTTCATCCCTCTGCGACAAATAGGCAGCCCACGCTTCCTGTCCTAATAAAATAATTTGTGCCGGATGCTTTTCTCCCTGATATTTAGCCAGAATCTGCGTCATCATCGCGCTCCATAACGGAGCCTCCGAGAAACTTTTACAGTTCATGTTTTCGATGACAATGTCGCGCTGTCCTCCCAACTTACTATATTCATCCATATAATCGGAAATAGTGACCGAGGTTTGGTGTGCTGCCGGATTATAAGAGCAAATAATCAGAATAGGTTTCTTATCTTTAGAGACAGCCAATACTTCCGTTGACTGCAGAAGCCAAAGGAAACAGATAAAAAGATATCCAAGACGTCCCAGCATAATTATGCAGTTTTGATGTGTTAATTCATTAATTGAGTTGCAAATATAGTAAAACTTGTCGGGTTTAGCAGATTTATATGTATTTTTGTCGCTCATTTACTCTCAAAAAATACAAATTATGGAATTATTTCACAAGATGATTTCCGGTTTTCTGGGTATACCGGAAAGACAAATAAGTAGTACGCTCCATCTTTTGGGTGAAGGTGCTACGATTCCCTTCATCAGTCGTTACCGTAAAGAAGCCACCGGCGGACTGGATGAAGTGCAGATAGAGCAAATAAAAGAGCAACACGATAAGTTGTGCGACATAGCCAAACGGAAAGAAACGATTCTCGGCACCATCACCGAACAGGGCAAACTGACTGCGGAACTGGAGAAACGCATCAACGACACCTGGAACCCGACGGAACTGGAAGACATTTATCTTCCTTATAAACCCAAGCGGAAGACACGTGCTGAAGTAGCCCGCCAGAAAGGGTTGGAACCGCTTGCCACCATCCTGATGTTGCAAAGGGAAAACAATCTTAGTACCAAGGCTGCCTCCTTCGTGAAAGGAGACGTGAAAGATGTGGAAGATGCCCTTAAAGGCGCCCGTGACATCATTGCAGAGCAAGTGAACGAGGACGAACGTGCCCGCAACGCGGTACGTAATCAGTTCAGCCGCCAGGCAGAGATTAGTGCCAAAGTAGTGAAAGGAAAAGAGGAAGAAGCGGCAAAATACCGGGATTATTTCGATTTCTCCGAAGCACTGAAACGTTGCACGTCCCACCGCCTGTTGGCCATCCGCCGGGCAGAGTCGGAAGGCCTGCTAAAAGTATCCATCAATCCCGACGACGAGGCATGTATCGAACGCCTGGAACGTCAGTTCGTACGTGGCAACAACGAGTGTAGCCAGCAGGTGGACGAAGCCACAGTCGATGCCTACAAGCGTCTGCTCAAGCCCTCCATCGAAACAGAATTTGCCGCTCAATCCAAAGAGAAAGCCGACGAGGAAGCCATCCGGGTATTCACCGAGAACCTCCGCCAACTTCTTCTCGCCCCTCCATTGGGACAAAAACGGGTGCTCGCCATCGACCCCGGATTCCGTACGGGATGTAAAGTTGTCTGCCTCGATGCACAAGGCAATCTGTTGCATAATGAGAATATCTATCCGCATCCTCCGGTGAACAAAACAGGAGAAGCTGCTTCCAAACTCCGCAAGATGATTGAGGCCTATCAGATAGAGGCCATCTCCATCGGCAACGGAACGGCAAGCCGTGAGACAGAAGATTTCATCAACAGCCAAAGCTTCGACCGTCAGATACCCGTGTTTGTAGTCAGTGAGCAGGGAGCTTCCATTTATTCGGCTTCGAAGATTGCCCGCGACGAGTTTCCCGATTATGACGTAACGGTGCGGGGAGCAGTCTCCATCGGCCGCCGCCTGATGGACCCGTTGGCAGAATTGGTGAAGATAGATCCTAAATCCATCGGTGTAGGTCAATACCAGCACGATGTAGACCAGACAAAACTGAAAAAAGCGCTCGATCAGACAGTAGAGAATTGCGTGAACCTGGTCGGTGTAAACCTGAATACGGCAAGCAGCCATCTATTGACTTATATCTCCGGACTGGGACCGCAACTGGCTCAAAACATCGTCAACTACCGGGCGGAAAACGGAGCTTTCGGTTCACGGAAAGAGTTGATGAAAGTTCCTCGCATGGGTGCCAAGGCTTTCGAACAGTGTGCCGGATTCCTCCGCATCCCCGGAGCCAAGAATCCGCTGGACAACACCGCCGTGCATCCGGAAAGCTACCACATCGTAGAGCAAATGGCCAAAGACCTGAAATGTACCATCGACGAACTGATAGCCGACAAGGAACTCCGCCGGAAGATTAACATCTCCGCCTACATCACCCCTACCGTCGGTCTGCCCACCTTACAGGACATTCTGCAGGAACTCGACAAGCCGGGACGTGACCCGCGTAAGGCTATCAAAGTCTTCGAATTCGACAAGAACGTGCGCACCATAGCCGATTTGCGCGAAGGAATGATTCTTCCGGGCATCGTAGGCAACATCACCAATTTCGGGGCGTTTGTCGATATAGGTATTAAGGAGAACGGACTGGTGCACCTCTCGCAATTAGCGGAACGGTTCATTTCCGATCCGACGGAAGTGGTATCCATCCATCAACACGTCATGGTCAGAGTGATGAATGTAGATTATGACCGGAAACGGATTCAGCTTAGTATGATCGGGGTACAGCAAGACTGATTGCTTCCCTTTTTTCTCCCCACCACACGATCAGAATCGTAAAAACAATCATAAGTACTGTGCAAATGAGCGAGCCTTCAAAACCGAAGGCTCCGCCATTCAGTACGTTTTCTTCGGGCATACGCAAAGTCAGCATGCTCGTCGTGAAATTATTTCCGCTCACCTGATAACCTAGAATCGGACCTTGAATCCAATTCCAGAAAAGATGAAGAGAGATAGGGAAACACAGATTCCGGGTATAAAGATAGGAAGCACCCAGCAACATACCGGCAAGTAAGAGATTAAGCATCGGTAGGAAAGCTATTTCTGGATTAAAGATATGCATAAACGCGAATAATGCCGACGAGATGAAGAGCGCCAGGAATTTATTCATATTAGTATGAAGCAGACGTCCGAGGATATAGCCGCGCATCAGAATCTCTTCAAACAACGCCACTAACAGGAAAAACACCCACGACCCCAATAAATCCAACGGCTTAAACTGAAAACCGGTGACTTCTATTTCTCCCAAAACAACAGAGATTCCGAAACCCAGCAAATAGAGCAAGATTGCCATCAGAAGTCCATACCACAGTCCACTGGCATGTCCTTTTAAAGAAAGTCCCAAATCAGAAAACGGACGACGTTCGAGACGAAGCAAGATTACGACAGCAGTAAGAACAGCCAAAAGCATACTGGCCTCCACGAAAATATACCCTACTACTCCCGGATGACGAGCCTCCACTCCAAGAACCAACGACAAGCCTCCGCTAACCAGTGTCCCATACAATCCAATAAATATGAAAAGTACCACAATAAACAGCGGGATACATGCCCACACAGGAAGTCTTTTGGGTTCTTTCTTCCCATCTATGTTGTCTGCCTCCATTTTTACAATTTGTTAATCCGGCTACAAAATTAGATATAAAACATAAAAAAACATCATGTATTCTCTATTTTTCCTATATTTGTCAGAACAAATCTACAAAATTATGAAAATTAAACTACTATTGATAAGTTTCTTACTGGCCGCTAATGCATTAGGAGCCGCCGCCCAAGTGAGTAAGACGTATTATGTGAGTAAGCCCGGTACGCTGATTTCCATGATGACTGAAGAGGAAGCCAACAGTGTCACCCACCTCACACTGACCGGAAAACTGAATGCAGAGGACTTCCGGCATCTCCGTGACGAATTTGCCAATCTGAAAGTATTGGATATTTCGAACGCAGAAATCAAGATGTACAGCGGAAAAGCCGGTACTTATCCCAATGGAAAATTCTACATTTATATGCCGAACTTCATCCCTGCCTATGCTTTCTCGAATGTAGTAGGCGGAGTGACCAAAGGTAAAGCCACTCTGGAGAAAGTGATTCTTTCGGAGAAAACGAAGAATATAGAGGATGCCGCCTTCAAAGGTTGCGAGAACCTGAAAATTTGCCAGATCCGCAAGAAGACAGCTCCCAACCTGTTGCCGGAAGCGTTGGCAGACAGCGTTACCGCTATCTTCGTCCCCCTGGGCAGCAGCGACTCTTACCGCTACAAAGACAGATGGCAAAACTTTGCGTTTATCGAGGGGGAACCGGTAGAGACTACCCTGCAAGTGGGCGCCATGGGTAAACTGGAAGAAGAGATTCTGAAAGCGGGACTGCAACCCAGAGACATCAACTTCCTGACCGTTGAAGGTAAGCTGGACAACGCCGACTTCAAACTGATCCGCGATTATATGCCGAATCTCGTCTCTGTCGATATTTCCAGAACGAACGCAACAGCTATCCCCGACTTCACTTTCGCACAGAAGAAGTATCTGTTGAATATGAAATTACCTCATAATCTGAAATCTATCGGACAACGGGTATTTAGCAACTGCGGTCGCCTTTGCGGCACGCTGGAGCTGCCGGCCAGTGTGACGGCTATTGAATTCGGTGCTTTTATGGGATGCGATAATCTTCGCTATGTGTTGGCTACCGGAAATAAGATTACGACGCTGGGTGATAATTTGTTCGGGGAGGGAGTTCCGAGTAAGTTGGTTTATAAGAAATAAAAAAAAAGAAATTACCCTGATATAAATTGGTGATTAGTCAACTTATATCAGGGTAAATTATTTGAATATTAGGACACTAAGAATCTTTAGAATTCTGCTTTTTCCCCAATTCCTCATGATTTATCTTTTTCATATAACTAGTTGCAGATAATGCAATAGCACTTCCTCCCCATAATCCAAATAACAGAAAGAATAAGTAACCCAAATACGCATTCATTTCCATGCCAAGAAGATGCAAAATAATTAATATAAAAAAATATCCCCAAAAACTATAGAAAAAGCACAGGTGAGAATAATAACATAAATAATATCTGAATTTAGAATCTTTCATTTTATATTCTTTTTTATAATAGGTATTACAATCAGTGCTAATAATAATGGTAAAGTAAAAGCCATGTCCTTCATAAAAGAAGGCTCATACTCATAGAAAAACAACGAGAATAGTATTTTTATAAAACATAGAATATACAGCAAGTTTTGTATATATATAAGATATTTACCAATTTTTCCAAAAGACGTCATCTAATTTATTTTTAATAGGTTCAAATATATCATAAGCATTATGTTCTTCGCTAATTTTTGATTGAGTGTCTGTTGCAGCATAACTCTAAACACACTATTTGTTTTTAATTTCTTGTCCTCTTAGCGAATATGAGATTCTTTCTTGCTGGCTTGCTTCATTTTACGTTCTTGTTTCTTCTTATTAATCTCTTCTAAAGTATATTTCTCCGCTTTCATGGTTATTTTATATCCAAGAAATAATCCTATTAAAAGCAATAACAGATAATTGTATAATGTAGACTTATATTCAATAGAAAAAGCTATATATACCACAAGAAAACAACAATATAATCGCGTTATTATTTTATCAGATTTCAAATATAATGCCCGAATAAGACCTTTTCCCTTTAATGGCTGTTTGAGTATCTCTATATAAGGGAATAGATAACTCATCATTCCCCCTATCGCTATAATAGATAACGCAATTGCAAGTATTACCCTAATAATAAATATTAAAGCAGGATACTCAAATAAAAAAGAGGAAAAAATACAATAGGGAATCATCATAAAGCTAAACCATAGTAGTGACTTTTTATATATTGCTATAAATAGATATCTCATATAATAATAAGTTCGTCGTTAAAGTTTATTTATTTACCATATTTCATCTTGTAGTTTATATACCCTGATGTGAGTTCACTAAACTTTAGCTATTCACATCAGAGTAATAATGTTGAGGTTTTAAGGAGTAATATTTTTATTTGCTTGATCTACTATATATTGATTAGCTCTTATTGCTATTTTGTTTCCAAGATATAGTCCAAACAGAAGTAATATTAAATAAACTATTGCTTTTTCGTGACTATAGAAGACCAAATATATTGCAAAAAAAATTGCATATATCACATCTATATCCCGGCTAAATTTCAAACAAAAAGATTTAACAATATTATTTGTTTCAGTTTTCTTTTCTTTCAGACCTTTATTCCTTGACAAAAAGTTTAACATCTTGCCTGTCAGCCATGCAATCCATGAAATTAGTAATAATATTATAACAATAAACATATATTCAAATTCTCCTAAATCAGGATGGAATAAGCAATGAATTATCATTAAAATACTATTAAAAATAGTAATTCTCTTAAATATTAATATAAAAATATCTCCCATATATTGCTTTTATTTAAATAGTTTTTTTATCCAATTATAAATATCCCCTACATAATCTGTTGAATATTCTTCTCTACCTTCAACTTGATTTGTATGAGTTTCATAAGCATCTTGAGTGGGATCAGGATTTGTTAATTCCATATATGTTCTATCTATAGCTAACCCTATTATTACTTTTTTCCCAACTTTTATTATTCTCTTTTTATCTTTAGGATCTCTTTTCGGAGCCGGATCACCATTAGGCATCATCCCTGACACGTTAGTATCAATACTTTCCGCCACATTCGCCTGATTCCTGTCCAATCCTTCTTTATTCCTCCTGTCTCTTTTTCTTTGGTGCTCATATTCAGGACTAATCGCATTCTTTGCCTGATAAAATAAAAGAGTTCCAAAGGCATAAGACATTTTAGGAGTATGATTTATAATCTGCCCTAATTCCGCAAATTTCCCCGATGTATGTCTCATTATCTGTTGATTTGAAGGCAATCTATAAGATTGCGTGTTCGTCAAAGGATAATAGAATGGTAGAGGAAGAGGGGATGGAACAGGGATGACTTGCTTGCCATCAGGATCAATATGCTTCACCGGATTATTTAAACAATACCCGTAAGGAGTAATTGAATAATTCTTTTCACTCATCGGATCCGCCACATGCCATCTTCCCAATACCGGATCATACATCCGCGCCCCGTAATCATACCAATCCAGACCACCTTTTCTGTCCAGTTCTTTTCCGTTGTACTTGTAAGGCTGAACCGAAGGGGTGGATGAAGCCAAGATTCCTCCGAACGGATAGTAATGATTCACCTCTTCCGCTTCACGATCTTCATTGTATACGACACGAACATTACCCAAGTAATCTTTCAAGAAGAAATGATAACTATAGGAAACATCGTCCGCGAAAGAAACAAAACCTTCACCATCGAGAAGAATCTTGTCAAGTTTTCCGTTTTCATAGATCGCTTTACCACAATAATCAGTGGTGGTGGTGATAGAATCTCCCATCGCATGGATGACCTCCAGTTTCGTTCCGTCGGCACTATAAAGATAGCTGATTGTACGTCCGTCGGTAAACTCTATCGCACTCGGCAAATTTAAGCAATTATACCGGATTCTCGAAATACCTTTGTTTAAATCTTGAATCAAATTGCCATTTAAATCATAAGCATATTCTGCTGATGATCGGATGCCGTCTTTAAAATCAGTGGTACTTCCATACATATTATTCTTTGCGTGGTCTGTCACATTAAGCAAATAATTGCCCTGATATGACAGATTCAAGCTATCAATGACTCCGAAACTTGCCGGGCCGACAGCTCCATTACGACACAAACCGAGAATATTGCCATTCTTATCAAATGAAGTGACCTGTTCGTCATAACAGTTCAGGTTGCCGGTCAGATTTTCTCCTTCACCATAGCAGGCATCAGTCATCCTGTTCATGCTGTCATAGGCAAAACGATAACCTTTACTGATGCCGTCCGTATCATCTTCCTCACTCCGCCATGCTAGGCTACTTATATTGCCATTATAACAGGGGATGCCAGGACTTGCATTATAAGAAATTTCTTCAGAAAGAAAAAAGCGGCACATCGTTTTTATTACCTGGTCACGGACGTCATACGTATACATTGTATAGGCACCCAATCCTCCCACATCTTTCAAAAACACCCGGCGGGCATTGTCATACGTGTAGTAAAGCAAATGATTGGCTCTATACGCATTATCAACGCGGTGATATACATCCCTAAGTTCTCCATCTGCCAGATATTCATAGGTATATTCTTCCATGTGCCGCTTTCCGTTCCCAATCTGATAGGTATGTAATCTGGCAAATAACTTTCCAGTATATGTATATGAATAAAAGTCTGTGTCATACCCGCCCAAATGATTTTGGGAACGTCCCTGTATTATTCTGCCTTTATAGTCATAATATAAGACACTTGTCAAATATCGCTCATCATCCAGCACTTTTATTTTAGTCCCGGTCAGTCTCCCTTGTGCGGAGATAAGGGAGGCTTCGTGATTGATATATAAAGAATCATACTGCACTTTACCTATCTTCTCCAGCCCGAAAGCGAGTTGGGTGTCCGTTGTGAAGTTGTAATCATCATAGTAATTCACTTGTAAAAGAGAAGATAGCGTATAAGGAAAATGCTCTACTTCATACCCGGAATGAAGCACTCCGTCTTTCTCCGAAGTCGTTCGATAAGCCCTTACTATGGAATTATCCAATGAAGGAGGATCATTGAATGAACAAAGTCCTGTTAATGCAAGCCTTCCCTGATTATCATAGAATGTGAACGTCCATTCTTTTTTCTGTGACTGATTTCCATTCTGTGACAATATAACCCTGTCGGCTTTGTCATAAACATAACGTATTGCAGCACAGCCCGGTAGTTTCTTCGAAATACAGCGTCCGAAACTATCATACAAGTATTGATATGCGTACAAATCGAGATTTCCTGCCGATATTTCATCATTAATCATGGGTGGGAGAACATAGCGTATTCTTCCGAAGCGGTCGAATACAAAATAGGTGTCCGCTTGTTGATTCCCTCTACCTAGCCGGGTCAGTAGCGTACGCCCCTGTTTGTCAACAAAGGTGTAAGTCGGTTTGCCGTCTTCATCCGTGGCCTTTGTCACCTGCAATTCTCCCGACCGATAATCTCCTCTGCGAATCAGTGAATCGTTATCATCTATAAAATAGAACGAACAACGCAATGAATCAGCCGGAATATTCGTCAGATATTCCATACGGGCAGGATGATCTCCCCAAGCATCCCCCACTCCATATTGTTCTGTAATACGATTTAGAGGGGACGATTCATAGTTAGTTTGCAAATAACTTCTTTTACCTGCATCATGATAATCCCACAAGACACCACCCTTCAAATCTTCAGGAGACATGTAAGAAAAGCTAGTATTCGTAGAGAGCCATTGTTTCTCTTTCCGTCCTAAACTATCATATTCTATCAGGTGATGGTGAGCCATAATAGCACCGGCACGGTCTGCTCCATAACTTTGTGCAAAATCGAGCTCACGTCCAAGTCCGTCATAGAATGTTATTTCATCATAGTTTTTTTCTTCATCCTCTCCAAGTGGTGTTCGTACATAAATGTAATTATGTTCTCCCGGTATGGAAGCCAGGGTGTCTTTTACGGCTGTCATGGAAAGATCATTTGCAGAAACAGGTCCTGAAAGCAGGGCTATGGCAAATATAAATAATGATATATGATTTTTCATATTTCTTGTTCTTTTAATAGGAATTTACAGAATACCGATAATCATAAGCCTTTATGGTTCGCCCATAATTATCTTTTTGTCTATTGAGCCGCTGTAAGAGGTCATATTCATAATAACTGACCACTCCGCACGGATCCGTTACAGAGGTAACTCCGGTCATCGGCTGATACGTATAGGATGTTATTTGCGCCTGTGGCAAAGAAGCTCTTAGACGCACCAGTTTCGCACGATCCGGTGTGCCGGCTTGCATGAACGGCACGAGGTCTCCTCCCATAGCTGTTCGGACTTCACTAATGGTAGCTCCCTTTATTTCCGCTGCCAGATGCAAATAGTTGTAGCTCCAAAGGTAAACCGTCTTACCCTCGTTTCTGACAACATATAAAGGATGTCCCAAAGCATCATAATCAATACAATTGTACACTTCTCTCAAAGCGCCCTCACCTACCCTTTCCCAGGCAGAATAGCAAGGAAAAAAATGATCGGATACTCCTTTTATAGGAACATATTCATATTTCACCTGTTTCAGTTGCCGGCTGGTTCCATCATCGGAAATAGAATATTCCTTTTCTTCGACAATCGGAGAAAGTATATGCTTTTGTACCATTTGAGTATATATATCCGAGCTGGACTCACGGATCCTTTTATAGGTTTGTTTTCTTATTCCTCCATTGGCACTTTCTGAAATTACTTTTATCAAGCCGTCCGGATCATATTCATAATCAGTCTGCGTACTTATCGGAAAAGAGGGATTGTCGTATAAAGTATCACTCTCGCTTTTCAGCCTGTAATCATACAAATAGACCTTGTATGAGCAACCGTCGGCATAAGTTATAAATGAGGTCGGGCAAATATAATCAAGAGATGTCCTCATTGATTTTACGTAAAGGTCGGAAGAGCGTTCATAGGTCAGATACTTGCTCGATTTTAAAATACCGCCTGCCGAATACAGTTCTTCACAAAGAAGTTTTCCCCGTTCTACCGATCTGGAAGCATAAGGTTCATAAGGCGTTCGGTTCGGAAGTATGATTGCTTCCGGGGCTTCGTCCATGTGTCCATTATCGAAGTTGGTATATTTAGAACGGATAAAAGATCCGTCCGGTCTTTTTTCAATCACCTCACTGTAGCCGATATGATTTCCGGAAGAATTGATACATGCCGGTAGCACAGACTGGCTGCTGAATCTTCTTATTATACGTTTTACATCTTTATCCGCCCCGGTACCTTCTACCTGATAATCATCAAAATAGTACTTCACCTGTCCTCCCAGACAACCGCTTGAGATTCTTGCTTTTTCTTTATTAACTAAATAATCATCCACATAAAAGTACTCTTTTTCTACTTTTTCACCACTTTCCAATCCTGTATCACTATTTATTATCTTCTTTATTCTTAGTCCTCCCGCTATTTTCGGCTGGAATGTATCCTCGTACCCTTCCCATCGATTCATTTTCACTTGCTTACAATACTCGTGAGGTTCGAAAACGAAACGTGTATATCCTCCCGTGGGATAGTGCAGCCTTTTCAAAACGCCAAATGTCAAAACATCCGCATTAGGTTCGCGAGAATCGTAATGAGTGGCATAATTATTGGTCATCAAACGATTGTTGTAAAATCCCCAGTGATCTACTTTTCCGGACAGATAAGGGGGCAACTGCTCCGGAAAGTCATACTCCATATTAAAATTTCGTCCGTTTGCTCCCCATACAAATTCAGAAACAGATTGTAATATCAGGCGCTGTGAGGCGTTGTCATTGTACGAGAAACGGTAATCCCGAATCCACTTTCCTTTCTTATCTTTTATTTCCAGGTTACTCAACTTATACCATTTCAACTTGTCCAAACAATTCGGATAATTATCATCCAAAGGATTATCTGCAAGAAAATTCAGAAAACGATATTTTGGATTTTTGCGCCATAACATATATTGAGAAGCATAAATATCCTGTGAATATCTCAATTCCGTAGTCACTTCACGCGCAAAAGTTATTTCACATTCGGGAAAAGAAATACGGTTGAGATAAACCGGAGATATAAGACTTCCCTGATAACTGTCTTCAATGGCCGTATGGCTCGAAGATGAGCACTCCGGAGTCAAGATTCCGCCACCAAATGTAAAAGACCCCAAATCATCATACAGTGAAATAAACATTTGATTGATAAAATCACCACGCTCGTATGTGTAAGTTATTTCCTGACCGTTAGTCAGGATGATTTTTGTCAGATACCAGGCTGTAGCTGTCCAAAAATCCGTAGCTTGCTGAAAAAATCCGATAGAATATTCAATGGCATTCCGTTCTTTACCAAAGATATATTGAGTGCCATCTTCAGTAGTCAAAGTAAAACCATCAAAAGAAGGCGAATATCCGGAATATTGAAATGCCGTATTCGCTTTTTCAAACGGAACATCCATCCAATTACCACTAAAATCCACTTTTACAGGCCTGTCACATTGCACGATCCATGTTTTGTCACTATTCAACATAAATTTTCCATGGTAATCCAAAAAATTGAAATCGAACTCGTCCGGCTCAAAATCTGCTCCACCATGACTTTGAGCTGTTTCTTTGAGATAGTCTTGCGTATTCCATTGAGGCGTATTTAATGTTTCGGAATGAAAATAATATCCCATATTCATCAAATAGGTATGATTTTTCACATTACAATCATCAGGCTTGCCCTTCACCGTTCTGGATACAACTCCTCCGGTATTTAAATTCCACCCCATTCCTACCCATCCCGGATGTTGGTCAGGACGTATCCCGGCGGCATGATAATGGAGAGAAAACGGCAATTTAAAATCTCCGACAGGAACTTCATATATAGGAACGGATATATCCGGCATACCTGTAAATTTTGAAACCGGAATCTCACCATAAAGTCCCAAGGCCGCTACATTAGGACTAGGTAACGATTGTGAGGAAGCAGGAATCTGCGCATACATAATATTGTTGCCTAGTAACCCCACTAAAAAAATAAAGATATATAATCTTTTCATATACAACTCATTATTAATTATTTCATTCTAAATAAAAAAACACAGGCCACACATCAACTATTATCAAATTAACAACCTGCAAAAGGAGCTAACCAAACAACTATTTCGTGCGACCTGTGATCACTTTTACAGATTCATCGCATTACCGCCCACAACGCCCAGCACTGCCGAAGCCACCGCAATGACGACTTTCAGAATCATATCCCAAAGGGATCTCTTGACTGCCATAACTTTACACACCTCCTTTCCATACGCTCTTTGAAGAATTAATTACTTTTAATCACTAATTACATTTAATGATTAGTTACTTTCAATGATCTATCACTTCCTGAAAACTCTCTTACCTTATTTTCCTGTTATCCTACTGAAAATTAGTCCTCTACGTGACTGGAAGCTCCAAACTCCGCTTTCACCTCAAAGCACGGACACGCTTTGATCCATTCTTCCGGCTCAATCTCCCCGTTTCCGTTGCGGTCGGGACTTAAATCGCGATGACCGCACACCCGGCTACCAGGATAAGTCTCAAGTAATTGATGAACCAGCAGCTTGAGTGCCGCCCGTTGTTCCGGTGTCCGCGTGTCTGCCGGAGAGCCGTGGCCATCCAAACCGCCTTCGTAGCAGATACCTACACTGTTCAAGTTGAATCCTTTCACGTGCGCACCGATACGTTCAATCGGTCGGGTGAGGTGCACTGTTCCGTCTTTGCGAATGTAGTAGTGATAACCTGTTCCGTTAAACCCACGCCGCCGATGTTGAGTTTCCAGATCATCCGGGGTGAGCGAACGGTCGGCACGAGTGGCGGAACAGTGGATCACGATCAAATCAATCTTTCTCATCATAGTGCCACTGTTTTTCTTATCAGTTGTAAGCATTATCTACACTCTATGAATTAAGCTGCCGGGTCCGGAGCTTCACCTCTACCGCCTCCACTGCCTCCACCGACATCTTCTCCACCACCTTCATCACCGGGATCTTCACCATCGGTTTTCTTCTTCTTGGGTGCGTCGAGATCCAGAAACTCGATTTTCTCACCGGCACGGGTAGACGTCAGATTAGGACGAACACTGCTCGAAGGACGGAAATTGATATTGACCGTTTTGATGTTCTTCATCGTACACTCATCTTTCGTGTCCACTCCCCGCGTGGTAGCGGAAAGGCTGAATACACCAAAATCATGGATATTGACGGATTTACCGTCGAACAGCGCCGTACGCATCGCTTCTACGAGATTAGTCAGCACACTCTGAATGTCACCCAGCGACAGGGAACTTTTCTCTTTCATCGTGTAAGCAAGTTTATCCAGGTCTACACTCTGTCCCTGCGTCACAAGTTGCGGATGATACTTCACCACCCCATCAACCTTTCTCGGGTCTTTACGACCCATTCTTTTAAATGGTATTGCCATGATAAATTAAAAATTGAGAATTAATAATTGAAAAATAAATATTACAAACCGCGGTTACCGCAATCAATATCGGAAGAGAGGAACGAGCTCTGTTTCTTTTTCTTTCGATACCTCAAAGATAGCGTATTATAAGGGGATGAAATGACGTACTTTGTCTTACTTTGACCTAGTTTGTCTTACTTTCATTCAGAATGTATTTACTTTTATTCAGAGTGATTTTATTTGACTTATATACTTGGACAAGCGGGAGATTTTCCGTATATTTGGAATACGATAAAATTAATTTTCCGAAGATATGAAAGCAGAAAAAGAAGAGATAGCGGAGGAGCCGTTTGTCATACGTCCGTATTTGAAATCGGAGCTGGCACATTTATACAATCCTTATGTACCGTTGGTGTATGCCATGCGGAAAATGAGGGAGTGGATCAGAAATAACAAGGAATTATATGACGCAATGTATAGCGGCGGCGAAGGAAAGAACGACCACGCTTACAGCGCAAGACAGGTACGACTCATCGTGAGGTATCTCGATGAGCCATGAATCTCTTTAGGGCAAGTGCTGATTAGCTATAACGAAAATAAAATTAGCTATAATGAAATCGAGATTAGCTATAATGAAATCAGAATTAGCTATAATGAAGCTTATATAATAATGTACACGTGCGCGGGCGCGAGAGAATATTCTTTTTATATAGAAAAAAGCGTGTAATTGAGGTGGAGGGGTTCCACCTCAATTACACGCTTTTTCCATCAAATAAAATCTATAAAGAGAATAAACAGCATAAGTAAATGACAGGAACAAAATAAAACGTACCTTTGCGTCTTTTTAAACCAACATTTTTTAACAGTAATCAAATAACACTTAAAATCATGAGAAAAAAGACATTTTTTCCGAAGGCTTCGTTTATCAGAACAAGCAGGCTGTAACACTCGAAAAGGAAGAGTTTCCCCAAGTATCCCAGTTTATCACGCAAATGCTTGGCACTGTCAACAATTTGTATGTCAACAGAATAGAGGTAAGTCCGCGCGACCGCAAGAAGTTTCTCCTTCCCTTTGTCCATCTCTGTTATGACCATGACTCCCCTTTTAAGATTAAAGGTCCCAAATACTTTGCAGAATTGTTGTATCTGGCTGTTGATTTCAAGAAATCAAACGATTCGGACGAATCATTAAGCGTGGAAGAGATTGATTGTGAGATACAAAGACTGAAAAGAACGCTTTTTGACGATTAGCATTAAAGAACCGACTGTTAAAAAACTGCTTTTTGAGTACAAAAAGCAGTTTTTTTTATCTACAAGAAAAGCCGTCCTTTGCAGCGTGTTAATATTGACACAACTTAAAATCATATCAACAATTAAAATGGAAAATATCTCAATAACGACATACAGGGGATTATCACTCGTATCAGGAAGTATCAGTATCCGGCAAATGTTCGAATTTATCCGGGGAGATGTCTATCGCGACAGAATCCGGAGACTCCGGGAAGCAATGGATGCAGGAGACACGGTGAAAGCAGACCACATGAAGAAGCAACTGCCCTACTGCACCATCACGGCTACTTACGCCAAGGAAAGGCTGGCTTACAGTCTGGACAAGTATCAGGACATCATCACACTCGACTGTGACGATATGCCGGCAGAAAAGATCCCGGAATTCCGCCAACTGGTGAACGATTGCCCCGACACGTTAGGCAGTTTCGTCAGCCCACGGATGCACGGGCTGAAGATCTTTGTCTACCTCACCGGCAATGAGGCGGAAGCCTTACGCACCGAACTGAACGCATTGGGAACCGTAGACTTCACCCCCCTCGAACGCTATCACCACCGCATGTACGCCCTGGCAAGCAGCCAATATGAAAAGCTGCTCAATACCAAAGTAGACACCAGCGGGAGCGATCCGGGACGCGGATTCTTCGTGTCGCACGATCCGGATGCTTTCCTCTCTCCCGAACGACTGGAAAACGTGAAGCCGCTGACCGTAAAAGTGACATTGCCCACTGAAGAAGAATGTAAAAACAAGAAGCGCAAAAATCCGGGAAAACGATCCCCGCTCCTCCCCGTGCAGGAGAATGCGTCGCCCATCGACCTGCAAGTGCAACTCGACTTCCGCAAGGCGCTGGAGTACACCAAACGCAAAGAACGTCTCGAGATAGGCAACCGGGACAATTTCTTCTATTGTCTCGGCAATCAGTGCTACCACCGCCATATCACGGAAGAGGAGTCCGTCAGTCTGGCACACAGCCATTTCGGCGACCTACCCGATTTCGACCTCGAACTGCCCTTGCACAATGCTTACCAATATACCTCAAAGACCGATCAGGCGGAAGAAAAAGAGAAAGAACCGAAAATCTGCCAGATTATCAAGTTTATGGACGAACACTACGAAACCAGAAGAAACGTAGTGAAAGAACAAATCGAATTCCGGAAGATAATGCCCGCCCTGCCCGAAACAGAGTTGCCGCCTTTCAACGCAGTTCGTACAAAGGATATTAATACATTCTATATCAACGCACATATAAATAAGATTTGCTGTACGCAAGCTGATTTGAAAGCTGTTGTAGACTCGGACTACGCAAAGCCGTTCAACCCGTTTGTCCATTATTTCACCTCCCGCAAGGCATGGAACGGGAAAACGGACTTCATCGGACAAATGACGAAAACTGTACAAGCGGCAGACCAAGCTTTTTTCGAAGACAGTTTCCGACGCTGGCTGGTGGGAATGGTAGCGTGCGCCATCGACGACAACGTGCAAAACCACCAATTGATGCTATTACACGGCGCACAGGGAAAAGGAAAGAGTACCTTTATCCGACATCTCCTCCCGCCGGAACTGAAGGATTATTATCGTAATGGCATGATTATTCCCGAGAACAATAACCATTTGCTGCAACTGTCGTCTTGCCTGCTCATCAACTTGGATGAATTTGACACGCTCTCCCCCGAGCGTATGCAGAACCTGAAAAGTCTTATCACCCAAGACGTGGTAAACGAGCGTAAGGTCTATGACATCCAGAACTATACGTATATCCGCCGCGCATCGTTCATTGCCAGTACCAACAATCCGCACTGTATGCCGGATGTCAAGGAAAACAGGCGTATCCTGTTCAGCACTCTTCTGAACATAGACTATCACACGCCTGTCAATCATGAGGGGATATACGCACAGGCATACGCACTCTACCGGCAGGGATTTCAGTACTGGTATGAGAACGAGGAGATTACGTTTCTCAACAACCGCAATGAGGCGTTCCGCCAAAAAGATCCGATAGAGGAGAATCTTTTCTTCTATTTCCGGGCAGCCAGACAGAATGATATTCAGGCGCAATGGTATCCTGCCTCCTACCTGCTGTCGGTATTGAGCATGAACGGGCGCACACAGGCCAATACACAGACGAAAAAAATGCTGGTCACGGTACTGGAAAGCAATCATTTCCAATCACGAAAGACCTCCAACAACATAACGGAATATTGGGTGGTGGAGTATTCGGCCGAAGAGCGCAAAGAAAATTCAATACGCCCGCAGCTTCCGGTGCAGACGGGGTTGGAGTTGTAGTTTTTCCGCGGATAGCAGTTTTCCCACGAAATGGCAGTTTTCCTCCGGATAGTCGTTTTTGCACAAAATAGCGGATAAACGGATAAATTAGTGGCATTAAACGTGTCACATTCATCCGTTTTTCCGTATATTTGCTTCGATATGAATGATGAATAAAGAAAGGAATCACAATATGATAAAGCAAATACCATACGGATTGACGGATTTCGGTCGCATCCAAAAAGAAAACTATTATTATGTGGATAAGACGATGTTTATCGAAAAGATAGAAATGCAACCGTCTTATCTGTTCCTGATCCGTCCCCGGCGCTTCGGGAAAAGTCTGACGCTGGCGATGCTGGAGGCTTATTATGACGTTCGGTATGCCGACCAGTTCGACGAATTGTTCGGCCATCTGTATATCGGGCAGCATCCTACGCCGATACATAACCAGTTTCTCATCATGAGATTCAATTTCTCGGAGGTGAGCTCGAATGTCAATGAGGTGGAGGAATCTTTCCGTTTGCATTGTTGCGGGAAGCTTTCTGATTTTGTTTATAGATACGAGCATCTGTTGGGAAAAGACATTTGGAATGTTCTGGATGAAAAAACGCAAGCGGATCCCGGCGCCTTTTTGTCCTCAATCAATACCTATGCTACCCGTAAGGGAGACCTCAAAATCTATCTCCTGATTGATGAATACGATAATTTCACGAATACCATTCTTTCTACTTACGGCACGGACTTATATCGGAAAGCGACACATGGAGAAGGATATATCCGCAGGTTTTTCAATGTAATCAAAGCCGCCACGACGGGAATGGGCTCTGCCGTCAACCGCCTATTCATCACGGGAGTAAGCCCGGTGACAATGGATGACGTGACAAGCGGATTCAACATCGGAACGAATATCACCACCGACCCATGGTTTAACGACCTTGTAGGTTTCAGCGAGAAGGAATTGCGCGAGATGCTGACGTATTACAAGGAACAAGGCGCTCTCCCGATGTCGGTAGACGATGCGGTGACAATGATGAAGCCTAACTATGACAATTATTGCTTCAGTGAAAATAAATTAGCAGATTGTATGTTCAACTCGGACATGGTGCTCTACTGTATGAAGTCATTGATATTGCACGGAGTGAAACCTAAAGAGATTGTAGATCCCAATATCCGCACGGACTTTAACAAGCTTGCCTACCTTGTCCGTCTCGACCATGGACTGGGAGAAAATTTCTCCGTCATCAAGGAGATTGCGGAGCAAGGCGAGATAGTGACTGAGATAGTCACCCATTTCTCCGCACTGGAAATGACAGACGTGGGCAACTTCAAATCTCTGCTGTTCTATTTCGGACTGCTTTCTATCAAAGGGGTGGATATGATGGGGCGTCCCATCCTGCACATTCCCAATCTGGTGGTTCGCGAACAGCTATTCAATTTCCTGATTCAGGGATATGCCCGTCATGACATCTTCAAGCTCGACGTGAACCGCTTGCGCACTCTGTTTGAGAATATGTCCTTCAAAGGAGACTGGAAACCGATGTTCGAATTTCTGGCAGAGGCCATTCGGGAGCAGAGCCGGATAAGGGAGTACATAGAAGGGGAAGCTCATATCAAAGGATTCCTCCTCGCCTATCTAAGTATGTTCCGCTATTATCAACTATATCCGGAATATGAGATGAATAAGGGTTTTGCCGATTTCTTCTTTAAGCCCAGTCCGGCGGCACCCGTATCTCCACCGTACACGTATCTATTGGAGGTGAAGTATGCGAAAGCAGGAGCGTCGGAGAAAGAGATACGCGCGCTTGCCGATGATGCGCGGGAACAGTTGATTCGCTATAGCAAGGATGAATGTGTAGCGGAAGCTCGTGAGAAAGGAGGACTGAAATTGACTACGATCGTGTGGCGCAGTTGGGAACTGGCGCTGATGGAGGAGGTAGAATAGACTACCAGCCACATGAAATGTGCGGATGAATCTTATAAATGAATAAAGAGGACATTCTTAATAGTATTTTTCAATTCCCCCAAATCCTTTTATCATTTTATTTTCCTTCGTTTTATTGATGAAGTTGTTCAATCGCTTTTCAAATTCTTCCGGTCGTTTTCTGGCAGCTTCAATGTATGCAATTCGGATACGTCTATACGCATCGGAAAATTGTTGGTAATTCTCCCATACTGTTTTATCCTCTTTCAGTTTTCCGATGATATCATTCGGGAAGACAAAAGGGGCTGACAATACTTTTCGTATATTATCTTCCCTATCAGGGTGAATCATATTATGTTCCAGCAACCATTTCAGTCTCTCTTTGTTGGCTTGCGAGTAGGAACTTTTAGGGTTTCTGGGTGTGAAATGCTGGATTTTATGTTCTTTGTCGAGCGCCTTTATGGTGCTGTCGATCCATCCGAAGCAAAGGGCTTCCTCGACAGCGTCGTTGTATGTAACACTTTTTTCGCCCGAAGATTTGGAGGGGAATACAAACCAAACGTCATTGGCGTTTTCAAAGTTGTCTGCCAGCCATTTTCGCCAATCTTCTCTGTTTTCAAAATATTTTATTTCCATAGTGCTAAAAAGAACAGCAACCCATTGTTGAGAATAGGTTGCTGTTAAATTGGTTATTCATCAGACTTCATGTATGGGAGTCAGGGGCTTTTATTCGTCCGGTCACTTATTTGTCTCCGTACATCTTCGCCCGCAATTCCTTAATATGGTCGGAAGTGATATATTCGTCATATTCCATCATCTTGTCGATGATACCGTTCGGTGTCAGTTCGATGATGCGGTTGGCAACGGTCTGAATAAATTCGTGGTCATGAGACGAGAAGAGGATATTTCCTTTGTACGTCTTCAGGTTGTTGTTGAATGCCTGGATAGATTCCAAGTCCAGATGGTTGGTCGGAGTGTCCAGAATGAGGCAGTTGGCATTGCGCAGCTGCATACGGGCAATCATACAACGCATCTTCTCACCTCCGGAGAGTACGCTTACTTTCTTCAATACCTCTTCGCCGGAGAAAAGCATACGGCCGAGGAAGCCTTTCATATATACCTCGTTGCCTTCTCCAAACTGGCTCAACCAGTCTACCAGGTTCAGGTCGGAATTGAAGAAATCAGTGTTATCCAGCGGCAGGTAAGCAGTGGTGATGGTTACCCCCCAGTTGAAAGTACCTGCATCGGGTTTCATGTTTCCGTTGATAATTTCGAAGAAAGCAGTCATCGCGCGCGGATTGCGTGACAGGAATACCACCTTGTCACCTTTCTCTACGTTGAAGTTCACGTCGTTGAAGAGCACTACGCCTTCTTCCGTCTTCTTGCTCAATCCGGAAACTTCCAGAATCTGGTTGCCCGGCTCGCGTTCGGGAGTGAAGATGATGCCCGGATACTTACGTGAAGAAGGTTTGATTTCTTCTACGTTCAGTTTCTCCAACATCTTCTTACGGCTCGTTGTCTGCTTGCTCTTCGCTACGTTCGCGCTGAAACGGCGGATAAACTCTTCGAGTTCTTTCTTCTTCTCTTCAGCCTTCGCCTTCTGGTTCTGTTGCTGACGGAGAGCCAATTGGCTGGATTCGTACCAGAAACTATAGTTACCGGCAAACATATTGATTTTTCCGTAGTCGATGTCTACGGTGTGTGTACATACAGAGTCGAGGAAGTGACGGTCGTGGCTTACCACCAATACGGTATGCTCGAAGTTGGCAAGATATTCTTCCAACCAGGTCACTGTTTCCATATCCAAGTCATTGGTAGGCTCATCGAGCAAGAGGTTGTCCGGATTTCCGTACAATGCCTGCGCCAGCATGACACGTACTTTTTCCTTACCACTCAATTCACCCATCAATACGTAATGCTTATCTTCTTTCACGCCCAGTCCGCTCAATAGCATGGCTGCGTCGCTTTCCGCATTCCATCCGTCCAACTCGGCAAATTTTTCTTCCAATTCGGATACTTTCAGTCCGTCTTCGTCTGTGAAATCTTCTTTTGCATACAATTCTTCGCGTTGCTTCATGATGTCCCACAACACGGTATGTCCCATCATGACGGTATCCATGACGGTATATGAGTCCCACTTGAAGTGGTCCTGACTCAACACCGAGAGACGTTCGCCCGGTCCGAGCGCAATCGTACCTGTTGTCGGGTCCAGATCTCCGTAAATCGTACGAAGAAACGTAGATTTTCCCGCACCGTTCGCACCGATAATACCATAACAATTACCACTCGTAAACTTCAGGTTTACGTCATTAAATAACACTCTTTTACCAAACTGAACCGATACGTTCGAAACTGTAATCATCTTATTATTTACTATTTTACTAGTTACTATTTACTATTTGAGCGTGCAAAGGTAGACATTTAAAATGAATTATGAGCTATCTGATATGTGCCAATCTGACATAAAAGTGTTACCTTTGCTGCGTTTTTTGGCAAAACGGCCAACTTGGCAAAGTTTTTGCAGACGAAATCTGTGACATCCGGTCAGTCCGGTATGTTTATAAGCGGTATCTTGCATAGATAACGTGTGTTTCTAAATAGTAAATAATAAAATAGTAAATACCAAGATGGATCCGAAAGAAAAAAAAGTGAAGGAAGAGGAACTGAATGTGGAGGAAACTCACAATCCTGCGGAAGACCAACCGCAAAACGAACAAGCAGAGGGAACCGCTCCGCTGACTCATGAAGAGGAGTTGGAAAAGGAACTGGAAAAGGCTCAAGAAGCGCTTGAAGAGCAAAAGGATAAATATCTGCGCTTGTCTGCCGAGTTCGACAATTATCGTAAACGCACTTTAAAGGAGAAGGCCGAACTGATCCTGAATGGTGGCGAAAAGAGTCTTGGCAGTATTCTTCCGGTAGTGGACGATTTCGAACGTGCCATCAAGACGATGGAAACGGCAACGGATGTCAATGCCGTAAAAGAAGGGGTGGAACTGATTTACAATAAATTTATGGCTGTTCTGGCTCAAAATGGTGTGAAAGTCATCGAGACGAAAGACCAATCGCTGGATACTGATTTCCATGAAGCCATCGCGGTAATCCCCGCACCGTCGGAAGCACAGAAAGGTAAGATTCTGGATTGTGTGCAGACGGGGTATACACTGAACGACAAAGTGTTGCGCCACGCCAAAGTGGTAGTAGGGGAATAAGGATTCGCAACCCATAAAACTCATAATTTTTAAAGAAGCATGGCAGAAAAAAGAGACTATTACGAAATATTGGAGGTGACGAAGACAGCCACAGTAGAGGAGATTAAGAAAGCGTACCGTAAGAAAGCAATCCAGTATCACCCTGACAAGAATCCGGGGGATAAGGAGGCAGAAGAGAAATTTAAGGAGGCGGCCGAGGCTTATGACGTGTTGAGTAACCCGGAAAAGCGTTCGCGTTACGATCAGTTCGGTCATGCGGGAGTGAGCGGTGCGGCAGGCAATGGCGGTCCGTTCGGTGGTTTCGGTGGCGAGGGGATGTCGATGGATGACATTTTCTCTATGTTTGGCGACATCTTTGGTGGCCGCGGCGGCGGTTTCGGGGGAGGCTTCGGAGGGTTTAGCGGATTTGGCGGTGGCGGTTCACAGCAACGCCGGTATCGCGGCAGTGACCTTCGTGTGAAAGTGAAGCTGACGTTGAAGGAGATCTCTACCGGAGTAGAAAAGAAATTTAAACTCAAAAAATATGTGCCGTGTGACCAGTGTCATGGCACGGGTGCCGAAGGTGACGGCGGTTCGGAGACTTGTCCTACTTGTAAGGGTAGCGGCTCCGTGATCCGTAACCAGCAGACTATTCTGGGCACTATGCAGACTCGCGTCACTTGTTCTACTTGTGGCGGTGAGGGTAAGATTATCAAGAACAAATGTAAGAAGTGTGGTGGCGACGGAATCATTTACGGTGAAGAAGTGGTGTCGGTGAAAATCCCTGCCGGAGTGGCAGAGGGTATGCAGCTTTCTATGGGTGGCAAAGGAAATGCCGGCAAACACAATGGTGTGGCAGGCGACTTGCTGATTCTCGTAGAGGAAGAACCGCATCAGGACTTGATTCGCGACGAGAATGATTTGATTTATAATCTGTTGCTTAGTTTCCCGACTGCTGCTCTGGGCGGAGCTGTGGAAATTCCGACTATCGACGGCAAAGTGAAAGTGAAGATTGATTCGGGTACTCAACCAGGTAAGGTGCTTCGTTTGCGCGGCAAGGGATTGCCGAATGTGAACGGGTACGGAACGGGGGATTTACTCGTCAACATCAGTATCTATGTGCCGGAAGCGCTCAATAAAGAGGAAAAGAGCACACTCGAAAAGATGGAGGCTTCGGACAACTTCAAACCTAACACGTCGGTGAAGGAGAAGATTTTCAAGAAGTTCAAGAGTTTCTTCGATTAATTTTTTGCTATAATATATAAGGTATAAGTGAGCTGCAATCTTTTTTGTGGCTCACTTCTGTTTTTAGGGCTTGTCCTTTTAAAAAAAAGACATATATTTGTGTAGCAAATAAATAGATACTAAATATAGACTTCAAGTATGGCAGAACCTTTTAAGAATATGTACAACAAGCAATTTTTCGATCTGTTTACGAAAGATTTGAGACTTGTTATCGATGATTTTGATGCTCACGGTTTTGTTTCTCAAATAATGGATGATGAATGGGAAGGCAGGGAACTAAAACAGCGCTGGATACATATCACTAGCATTCTGAAAAAGTTTTTGCCGGCAGATTACAAAGAGGCGATCGCTAAGATTCTTGAGTTGTTGGATCATGTAAAAAGTACGCGGCCTGATTTTTCGGTGATAGACGATACGAAGTTTGGATTGATGCTGGAGTATGGGGTGATTCTGAATAATTATGTCGAGCAATATGGGTTGGATGATTATGAAACGTCTGTCAAGGCGATAGAGAAAATCACACAGTTCACAAGTTGCGAATTTGTGACTCATCCTTTTATAATAAAATATCCGGATGAAATGATGAAGCAGATGTTGGTTTGGTCGAAACATGAGCATTGGGGAGTCAGGCGGCTTTCGTCAGAAGGTTGCCGTCCGCGTTTGCCTTGGGCGATGGCTTTGCCGAATCTGAAGAAAGACCCGACACCTATTATTCCTATTTTAGAGAATCTTAAAAATGATCCGGCAAGATTTGTACGGTTGAGCGTTGCCAATAATTTGAATGATATTGCGAAAGATAATCCGGAAATTGTCATTGATTTGGCAAAGAAATGGAAGGGGGAATCTAAAGAGGTAGACTGGATTATTAAACACGGTTGCCGGACGCTCTTAAAACAAGGGATTCCAGAGGTGATGGAGTTGTTTGGCTTTGATTCTATCAGAAATAATATTAGTATGGAGGATTTTCAGATTTCAAGTCTTAAGGTTAAAGTCGGTGATTCGTTGGAGTTTGGTTTTAACTTGTTGAATCATAGCAATAAGACAATCAAAATACGGCTTGAATATGGTATTTATTACCAAAAAGCAAATGGAACGCTGACGAAGAAAGTTCATAAAATCAGCGAAAAAGAATATACCGGGAATTCTACCACACGAATAACGCGAAAGCACTCTTTCCGCGTGGTTACGACGAGAAAATTCCATCTCGGGCTTCATCAAATTGCTATAATAATCAATGGGAGTGAATTTGAAAAATATGATTTCGTTTTGATTGAGTAATTCGATTGCTGCAACAAATAATATAAATCCTCGATTCTCCGGATGAAAATCGAGGATTTTTTATTTTGATTACTACTATCTTCTTCCTAATACCCCGGATTCTGTTTCAACCTCTCATTCATCACCCGTATTTTCTCCGGTATAGGGAATACAGTTGTATATCCACTTGCCTCATCCGGTAGTTGCGGACGGCTGCTGTAAGCTCTTGTAAACTTCCCGAAGCGGACTAAGTCCTGTCGTCTCCATCCTTCCCAAGCCAGTTCCAGCTGACGTTCGGCAAGGATATTCTCTAAAGTGGCAGTGCGGGGAGAAGCGTTGACACGGCTACGAACTTCATTGAGTTCTTCATCTCCGTTTGCTCCGTTCCGGACTTTCGCTTCACTCTTCATCAACAAAGCGTCTGCATAGCGGAACAATACAATGTCATTCTCCATCAACTTACCGTCTTTTGTGGCAGTCGGGTCGACTTCATACTTTTTCATGCGGGCTCCTGCGGTTTGTTCGTATGGGGTATCTGTTATATCCAGAGATACTTTCCAGGGCAGATATTCCAGTACCGTTCCATTATCCAGTTTGATTATGTTTCCTTTCAGGTCGTGGACAATTCCTGCAAAATAGCAAATATCAAAACGGGGATCTTGTTCCGCGGTTTCATAACCGAAAGCTTCGAGGGCTTCAATGGTGGCGCTGGGACCGTTCTCACCGCTTAGTCCGTAAGCCTTGGCGTGATTATAGTGGCGGGAACGGAAGAGATATTGCATCTGGTTGGTGTACAGAGTTTTGTTCATCGGGATAGTGAAGACATTCTCTACGGACGGTTCGTTGAATATAGAGAAATTCGTTTCGTATTCCGGTTCCAGTTTGTAGCCCATAGTCTTGAGTTGGTCACAATAGTAGATAACTGTTTCCCAGGCATTTAGTTCGCTGCCGTTCACTGTGAACTTTATATTTTTTCCATCCGGGCGTTGTCCGTCCGTCCAATCATTGTCTGTATAAACTTCGGAGTTCAAAGCCAGTTTGGCCAGTAGGAAAGTTACCACGGGGCGAGTGATACGGCCATAGTAAGGGCCGGACTGGTTGCTATGTGCATCGCTCAACAAAGGAGCCGCCTCTTGCAATTCCTTGACAACAAAGTCAAAGACCGTTTTTCGTTCACTTTGCACTACATCTTTCATTGCTACGGAAGAGGATTGAACTAGCGGGATGCGTCCGAACAAATCCATCAGGTAATAATAATACATAGCCCGCATGGCACGTACTTCGGCACGGTATGCCGGCAGTTCCGTAGCGGAATGAGTTTCGGCGAATTTGTCTATCCGTTCCAGTGATTTGTTACTTAACATGACGACTTTATAGAGATATTCCCATGTAGCCTGAATGGCATCATTCTCTATTCCCCAATCGTGCAGGTAAAGTCCTTGCCAAAAACCACCGTCATACCAGTCACCTCCACGGGTGGGGATAATGGCTTCGTCGGAGGTAAAGGTGTTCAGGTCGTAGACTCCCCTACCCGTTCCCTGCAATCCCTGACTATCACTATAACCGCCTACGTATGTATAAAGCGAAGCTACTGCATTGAGATATACTTCCGAGATTGTATTGTAAACGTCATCTTCGGGTAACTTATCTTTCGGATTTTCCTCCAAAAACTTACTACATGAGAATAAACCCAGGCACGTTATAAGAAGGAATACCAGCACTCCCGAAGGACGTAAGATCTTCTTTGAAAACAGTTCCGCTATCCTTGAAAGCAGTTCTTCTTTCTGCAAAAAAAGACTTTTATTTTTCATATATTGTTTCATCATCTCCTCCTCCATTAAAAGTTAATACTCAATCCCAGTGTGTACGTCCGCGCCAACGGATATCCCCGTTTATCATCCACGCCTAAAGTGGAGTTCACTGTTGAACTGTTAATCATGGGTGAAAGTCCCGAATAACCGGAAATGGTTGCCAGGTTGTTGACTGTAAATGCCAGACGCAGGGAGCGGACATATTTCTTCAGTTTCTGCACTTTCTCAATCGGCACGTTCCAACCCAGCGTCACATAGTCGAAGTTGACATAATCTCCCTTTTCCAACCAATAGTCGGTGGCGGTTTGATCCTTGATGTTCTGTTTCGGGGCTTTCTTCATTACGTTATAGTCGGGAAATATATTCATGTTCATATAGGTCAGGGAGGTTCCGTTGTAAATTTTATGTCCGAAAGCTCCGTTAACCTGCAAAGACAGGTCGAAACGCTTGTAGCGGAAACTGATGTTGGAGCCAAGAATCGTTTTAGGTACGGCTTGTCCTGCCACGTAGCGGTCTTCACCATCTTCAAGGCTGACACCTCCGCCATTCAGATCGGCGATGCCATAGGTGTATCCGCCGTTTCCGTCGGATTCCAGTCCCGTACTGTGGGGAAGATAGAACACGCCCAACGGTTGACCCACCATCTGATATACGATGTGGTTGTATCCTCCATGAAAGCCGGCTCCGTCGAGGCCAGCAAGACTTTTATATTCGGGAGCAGAAAGCATTTCGCCGTTGTACATACCGCTTAATGAGAGCAGTTTGTTGCGCTGGAAAGTGATATTGGCATTGATATTCAGTTCCATATCCTTGGTCTTCAAGGGGGTGATGCCGATGGCGATTTCCGTACCCCAGTTGCGCATGGAACCGATGTTGGCAAGCAAGGTGTTATAGGTGAAAGGCGGTACGCTTACGTTGTAAAGGTAAAGCATGTCTGTGGTTCGGGAGTTGTAATAGTTGGCGGAAAGCAGCAGGCGGTTGCCGAAAAGAGCTACGTCGATACCGGTATTAAAGGTATGTTTCACTTCCCATTTCAGGTCGGGATTCGTGTTCCGTAAGTCTCCTAAAGATACGACGGCGGAGTTTCCGACGGGGACTACACCGTTCGGCTTTACAAGGTTCAATGTAGTGTATGAGTCAATCCCACTCTGATTACCTGCCAGACCGTAGCCAATACGGAATTTCAGATTATCCACCATCGGCAACTGCTTCATAAATTCTTCTTCACTAATCACCCATGCGGCAGATGCGGAGGGGAAGAATCCCCATTTGTGGTTCGCCCCGAATTTGGAGGAAGCATCTGTACGGGCGTTCAGCGTCAGTACGTAGCGGTCGGCGTATGTATAGTTGAAACGTCCCATGAAGGATGCCAGACGGGGTTGGTCGTAGTAAGAATTAGTGCCTTCCCACAAACGGAGTGCGCCTGCCTGAAGATTATTATACCCGAATTTGTCGGTGCTGAAATTGCTTACTGTTGTATAATATCCCGTGTAGGTTTCTTTTTGAAGTTCGGCAAGTGCCAACACGTCAAAGAAATGTTTTTTCCAGTTTTTCTTATAGGTCAGCATCATGTTGCCCAGCAAGGATTCTCGCTTTTTGGTTCCTTTGTAAGCCTGGCCGTTCGCCCAGACGGAGGTGGGGAGGTATTGCGAATTTTCCACGATATTATAGGTATAGGCACCGAAGAGGTTAAGTTTCAGCCCTTCCAGTAGATTGAAAGTCAGACGGGCATGCGTGCTGATGTGCGAAGTGGCATCATCGTCCTGCACTTCCATCCATGCCAATGGATTGGTGATTTGACTGGCGGTCGTTATTCCATCCCAAGAATTGGTGACGGGGTCTTTATGGTTGGGATAGGTGGGGTTGAATGTGGCTGCCGAATAGAACGTTTTCTGATAATCCACCAGATTATGATTCTTCTGAATGGAACCGAACATTCCCAGCTCGCAGTTCAGGAAGCCGTCGAACATTTTCTGATTCATGTTCATATTCGAAGTGAAGTTTTTCATGTCTTCATTCAGAATCACTCCCTGACGATCCATGAAACCAAGAGAAACGCGATAGCTGGACTCACTGGAACCGCCATAAAAGGCGATGTGATGGTTTTGTTGTAGTCCTGTCTGTTCAATCTCTTTCTGAAAATCGGTGTTATTTCCTTTATCCAGAATGGAAATCCCGCGTTCCGAGGCGACACGGCGGTACTCATCGCCGGACAGCATTTTCAGATTCTTGTAGACGGTGGAAATTCCGAAGCTACCGTTGTAGGCTACCTGTGTTCTGCCGCTCATTCCTTTTTTAGTGGTGACCTCGATCACACCGGAAGCTCCTCGTGAACCGTATTGTGCGGTTTCGGAAGCGTCTTTCAGAATGGTGAAGCTCTCAATATCCGTAGGGTAAATGGAGGTGAGCATACTCAAGTCACCAAATACTCCGTCGACGATTATCAAAGGGTCATTGCCACTGGTCAGTGAGGTAGTTCCCCGCAGGCGTACTGCATCCAAGGCTGCCGGACCATTTGACCCGCGTTGGATAGTCAAGCCCGGCACACGTCCGCGGATTGCTTCCAAAGGGTTCGTTATCTGGTCTTTATTCATCTGTGTCTCCGTAATCTTCTCTACGGAACCGGAGAGGGTTTTCAAACTTCCGGTGGCATATCCAACAGTTATCAATGAGTCTATGGGCGTGACGGGAATCTTCTGCGCCAAGGTGCTCTCGCACGGGATTACCAGAAGAAGAAGGGTGTAGAAAATGAGTCTAGCGTGTTGTACCATATTCTTAGTTTTTAAGGTAATAATACAAATATAACAAAAAAAGAGAGAATCTGGTTGAATAGATTCCCTCTTTTATTCATAAATGATATTGACAATGTCTATTTCACGATTATCTCATCCGTAAATATCCACCCTCCGAATTCGCTTCCGGCCTGTGCCTGGTAACGTACGTATCTTCCTTTGGCTTCTCCCTGCCATGAAATATCCGTAAACCGGATAGGGGTTTCTTTGCTCACTTCAAAGTGTTGTTTTTGCAACTCCGTGAAGTTAATTCCATCATCGGAAATGGAAATAATCACTGTCTCCGGCAGGAATACTTCCGCGCCGACCACTTGCATAAAAGCGGCGGTGATGGAATGGATAGGGGTTTCTTTTTCCATATCAATCGTCACATCGAGACGGTTGTCCGAGATAAATCCTTGCCATGAACCATCACCGTAAGTCCAGTCACCACGTATGCCGTCTGTCAGGGCTGTGTTGCCTTGTGCGGGATAATGGGGGCTATAGGAGGAGTTATAGGTCACTTTTTTACCGAGCGCCAAATGGCTGACTGGTTGAAGAGATTCGGGACGGCTGCCGATTTCTTTGCTCAAATCGAAAGGATGGTATCCTTTTTTCTGTAAATCGGCCACTGCTGACAGTGCGCGGGTATGGAAATCGGGCCACGACTTACGTTCCGGAGCCGACCAGGCTACTTCCGCCAATGCCAGCATACGGGGATAAATCATATATTCCACGTGTTCGGGAGTGGGGATATATTCCACCCATAGGTTACCCTGCACACCATAGACTAACTTTGCCTGCTCCGCAGTTAAGGAAGCGGGGACAGGATCGTAGGCATATACTTTCTTCAATGGCAGGTAGCCACCGATAGCTTCCGGCTGGGAGTACGGGGCGTCCTGATAGCTGTCCAGATAACAGTATGCACCCGGTGTCATGATGGCATGATGGCCGGAGGTGACGGCAGCAATACCACCCTCTTCTCCACGCCACGACATAACGGTTGCATTGGGCGCGATACCTCCTTGCAGAATCTCGTCCCATCCCAAGAGACGGCGTCCGTGATTGTTGAGGAACTTTTCGATACGGTGTATCAGATAGCTTTGCAGCTCGTCTACATTGGCCAGATGCTCGTCTTTCATTCTCTTCTGACATTTCGGACAGGTCTTCCAAGCCGATTTGCCGGCCTCATCACCTCCTACATGAATGTATTCGGAAGGGAAAAGTTCCATGACTTCCGTCAGTACATTCTCCAGAAAGGTGAAAGTTTCTTCATTACCGACACAGAAATCGGAGTTCTTGTAAGGTTCTCCCGAACAGGATAGCTGCGGGTAGGCAGCCAGCACTTCTTCCGAATGGGAAGGCATTTCAATCTCCGGAATCACCGTGATGTAATGCTGACGGGCATATTCCAGTATTTCACGAATATCGTCCTGGGTGTAATAGCCGCCGGAAGCTCCGGGTTCATCGTAACGGAGGTATTTACGTCCGCCGTTCCACCATTTCTTCCAGGTGGGGTCTGTACGCCAGGCTGCAAAATCGGTCAGTAAAGGGTATTTCTTGATTTCAAGCCGCCAGCCTGCCGCATCGGTCAGGTGCAGGTGCAAACGGTTGATTTTGTAATATGCCAATGCGTCTATCTGCTTCTTTATAAACTCTTTGGTAGAGAAATGACGGGATACGTCCAGCATCAGTCCGCGATAAGCAAAACGAGGGGTGTCTTCTATCTCGACAGAGGGTACGGAATAGCTGCCTGTGCTTGCCGGTTGCATCAGCTGTAACAGGGTTTGCATTCCATAGAATAATCCGGCTCCCGAAGTTGCCCGGATCTCGATTCGTTGAGAGGTGACGGAGAGTGTATAGCTTTCCGGTGATGGCAATTGGGGGGTCTTGGGGGTTATCAATAAGAAAAGCATCTGTTTCCTGTCTTTCATTCTCGCTTCTTTCAGCTGAACAGGTAATGCTTTCAGGTAATTCTCCCAGAGTTCCGCTTCTCCACCTTGCAGGTTTGTATAAAGTTTAGTCTTTTCTGACAGTAAAAAAGAGCCCGTCCCCTGCTCCATTTTTAATGGGACAGGTATGACGGACTGTGCCAGAATGGGATGTGCATGGAAGCACATCCCCAATATCCATAAGAAAAGACAAACTTTAGGGTATTCTTTTCTTATATTCATTAATCAATTTTGATTTCGTCTACAAATAAAAATGCCTTTTTACCTTTTCCTCCATGCCATGCCGGAAGTGATTTCTCCGGTGAAGCAATGACTCTCACGTATTGGGTGGTCACAGGAGCAAAGGTTAGTTTGTGCTCAACGATTCCGTCTTTGTCTGTCTCTTTCATCTCCGGATATTCTTCGGAAGCAATCTTTTTGAAGGTCTTGCCATCATCTGAAGTTTCTACGGACAGGTTTCTGGCATCAAATACCCAGTCCCCTTTTGCTACATTGGTAGAGATTGCCACGCTTGAGATTTCAGTAGGTTGCTGGAGGTCGATAGTCATATCCATGTCGTTTCCGTTGAAAGCGATCCAACGGCCTGACTTATAGCTGCTATTTCCTTTCAGACCATCTATCAAAGTGGAAGCTCCTTTGAACAGGTATTGTTCATTGATAGGCTGATTAGCTACAATCGGCTTCATGCTGGATTTGCTGAAATCAATCTTCTCTGTCACTATCTTGCTTTCGCCGTTGGGACGAATGGCTTTGGCGGACAGGGTTACATTTTCCTTGATTTTCAATACTCCTTCATAAACGGAGGAAGCGGCAGTAGGTTCTGTGCCGTCTAATGTATAGTAAACAGGGGCACCGTCGATGGTAGACAGGGTAACGTCCATTGTTCCTTCTGCCGGATTCGGGTCAAACTCGGCTTGTACGTCAAATACGTGTTTAGCGTAATTGTATCCTTCTGCATCGTACCACTTAATCAGTTGTGGAAGACGGGACAGGAAGTCGGCATAGTTTTTCTTTTCGGGGCTGGACCACTGAATTTCACACAAAGCAGCCCAACGAGGCAATACCATGTACTGTGCATGCGGGAAGGTAGCGATGTATTCTGTCCAGAGGTTGGCTTGCACTCCCTTGATGTATTTCTGTTCTTCCGGAGTAAGAGAAGCCGGCATCGGCTCGTAGCTATACACTCTTTCCATCGGCAGATAACCACCGATACCGAACGGTTCGTTTTCGATGTCTTTAGCTTGGTAGTAGTCGAAATACAGATAGGTGTTCGGTGTCATGATGACATCGTGTTTCTGCTTCGCAGCTTCGATACCACCTTTCTCACCACGCCATGACATCACGGTAGCATTCGGAGCAAGTCCGCCTTCGAGGATTTCATCCCAACCGATGATTTGACGTCCGTGGTCGTTCAGGAATTTCTCAATATGGTTGATGACAAAGCTCTGCAAACGTTCTTCTTTGCTGTGGCTCTGATCTGACTTCAATCCCAATGCTTTGATACGTGCCTGGCACTTCGGACATTTTTCCCATCTTACTTTCGGGCATTCGTCGCCCCCTACATGAATATATTGTGATGGGAAGATTTCAATCAATTCACCATAAACATCTTCCAAGAATTTCAATACTTGGTCGTTTCCGGCGCAAAGCACATCTTCGGATATACCCCATTGTCTCCATACTTCGTACGGGCCACCGGTACAACCCAGTTCAGGGTAAGCGGCAAGGGCAGCTTGCATGTGTCCCGGAAGGTCGATTTCGGGAACAACGGTGATGTAGCGTTCGGCTGCATAATCTACAATTTCTTTGGCTTGTTCCTGGGTGTAGAATCCACCGTAAGGTTTGCCGTCGTATTCGCCGGAGTTACGTCCGATGACTGTTTCTGTTCTGTTAGCACCGATTTCAGTCAGTTTCGGGTATTTTTTGATTTCCAGACGCCAACCTTGATCGTCGGTGATATGCCAGTGGAGGCGGTTCATGTTATGTAAAGCCTGCATGTCGATGTAGGTCTTTATTTCATCCACGGTAAAGAAATGACGGCTGGTATCGAAATGCGCGCCACGATAGCCAAAGCGGGGAGCGTCATTGATTTCTACGGCTGGCATGGCAATATCCGCACCGACAGCCACAGGCAATGATTTGCGCAGGGACTGGATGCCATAGAATACGCCGGCTTCCGTAGGACCGGTAATCGTGATTCCGTCACCGGTAACTTTCATCTGGTAGGATTCCGGATTTTCGTTCTCCGTGCCTAATGCCAGTACGATTGCGTTTTTACCTTCTGTTCCGGCTTCAATAGCGAAATCTTTTCCGGTAGCCGTTTTCAGATAGTCTGCCAGGAATTTTGCGTTGCGTTGCATCTTCTCGTTTCCTCCCGGATAGAGAATTTTCAAACTGCTCTTGAGGATGAAGGGACTTCCTTGAGCGGTTACAATTTCTTGTGGCATGGGGATGATCTGGTAGTTGGCTTCCTGTTGCGCCGATTGGCAAGAGGCAAAAAGTCCTGCTAGTGCCAGACATCCGGTTAATTTAAAGAGTTGCTTCATAAACTAAAAAATTAAGTGTTAAGTTATTAAATAGATTAATTATAAGTTTCACGAATATGTTTGATTGTCAAAGGCAGCTCCTCTCCTTTCTTTATTTGGGGAGAAGTGATGACGACCGTTTTACGTTCTCCGGGAAGAAGGTCGAAAAAGTTGTCGCTGAAACGGGCTCCCTGCAAAGGAATTTCAATAAAGACATCTTTTGCAAGAGCGGGAGAAAACAATGTCAGTTCACACATGCCGTCTTTCTGTTTCATCTTGCAGGAAACGGTTGTTTCAGGCAGAAGCAGGTCTTTTGTTTTTCTAAAGAAGTATACGGTTTCGGCAAGGGTGTTTCCTGCCTTGTCTTTCAGTGTCAGTTGCATGAAACAGCGTTGCTGTTCTTCCGGTGATAGCCAGGTGTCGGGTTTTATACGGTACACGCATTGGGAAGTGTTAGCCGGAACTGTCAATGTGTTGAGTTGTATAGGCTTGCCTTGTTTCTTTCCGTCAAAGTCTGTTACTTTCATTTCCAACATCAGGTGGTCTTTGGTGTCCGGACAGTCGGAAATCAGGTAGATATTGAGGCTGTCGTTCTGCTGGATAGGATTGATGAGGATTGGAGCAAAGACTCGTTTGGCTTGGTAATGCAGGGCTTTCCAGTTACCGTAATAGTCGATGCTCGACCAGGATACTACCGGCCAGCTGTCATTCAGTTGCCAATACAGGGTACCCATACAGTAAGGACGGTTCCGGCGGTGTGCTTCCAGTCCGTGACGCATTCCTTGTCCTTGCAGCACTAGTCCGACATAGACAAAGTCTTCAAATTTTTCGGGGATGATATAGTCGCGCTCCATGTAGGTACGAATCAGGGCGTTGCCGATGCTGCTTTTCTGATGAGCATTCATCACTTCCGATTCTATCTGATAATCTTCCGGAGCGGCGAAAGTGGAGATGGTCTTCATTTCCGGAAAGGACTGAAAACCGAATTCGCTCATGAAACGGGGCAGGTCTGTATCGAGTGACTCGAATGTTTTTTGACCATACCAGACTCCCCAGTTATGGCTGTCTCCTATCCCCCAGGATTCAGGACGCCCCCAGTTGGCAAAATACGGGGAGCTGTGTATGTAGAAACGATCGGCATCCAGTTCCTTAACCTTGGCTGGAAGGAGCTGATGGAACAGTTTGTCGTAGCCTCGAAACATTTCCTGATAGATTTCGGGCGGGAAGTTCTTGTTGAATCCCCAATATTTTAAGGCTTCCAGTATTTCGTTATTGCCGCACCACATCGCCAGGGAAGCATGATTGCGAAGGCGACGGATGTTATAGCAGGCTTCCGCCTCTACCCTTTTCAGAAAGGTGGGGTCGGACGGATAGGGAGTGCAGGCAAACATGAAGTCTTGCCACACCAGTATTCCGTTTTCATCTGCCAGGTCATAGAAACGGTCATCTTCGTACGTTCCACCTCCCCATACACGAATGACATTCATGTTCGCTTCGCGGATGTCGCGGAATAAGGTTTGGTAGCGTTCGGTAGTGACGTTAGTCAAGAGTGCATCCTGGGGGATGTAATTGGCTCCTTTGGCAAACATAGGTACACCATTTACTTCAAAATAGAAGGATTCTCCGTCTTTATCTTTTTCATTAACGAGGCGAACAGTACGCAGTCCTATCCGGTGCGATTGCTCGGCTACGACTTTATCTTCTACTATGATTTGAGCGGAGAAATCATACAGGGCGGGCTTTCCCCATCCATTCGGCATCCAACGTACGGGGGATGCCACTTCGGAAGGTATGGAAACATGATTGATTCCGGGCTGTAAGGTGATTGCCTGGCTGATGCTTTTTTCTGCACTTCTTTCGAATGAGGTATTGATTCTCACCTCTGCCTGAAGTGGCCGGGAGAGTATGTTGTTTATTTCTAATTCATTAGACAGATTTGCGAGCTGGTCGGTCAGTGCGAGTTGCTTTACGTGATAGTCACTGATAGAAGCTGCGTCATAAAAACGGATGGTCACCGGACGCCAGATGCCGCTGGTCACCATGCGGATTCCCCAGTCCCAGCCATAACTGTAAGGGGCTTTACGGGAGAATATGCTTAAATGTTTGTCGTGATGGTCGTTGTCTGCCGGATAGTTGAATCCGTTCGAGTTATATTGAGGCAGTGTCTGCCGGATGGGGGAATGAAAATAGATGTGAAGAAGGTTTTCTCCGATACGGAGTTGGGACTTGACAGGTATGGTATAACCGACAAACATGTTATCGGCTTTCAGCAACAATGCTCCATTGAGGTATACATCGGCGTATGTGTCAAGACCTTCAAAAACCAATTGGGCGTCATCCCGTTTCAGTTGTTCGGGGGTAACTGTAAAAGCAGTCCGGTATTCCCAGTCTTCATTTTCCACCCACTGAATCTTTTGTTCATTGATGCCATAAAAAGGATCGGGAAGTTGTTTATGGTTGATAAGATCCTGATAAACGGTGCCCGGAACCTGTGCCGGTCGCCACAGCTCCGTCCCTGCCTGGGAAAACTCCCAGCCTGTATTTAGAACGACAACTTCGGAATTGTCATTGCTCTGTGCATATGCCATACTGCAACAGCATAGTAGTTCACATGCTATTTGAGCCTTTTTTCCGATCAAATTAATCATCATAGTGGGGCATTAGATATTAACGGATTCAAAGATATTATTTTTTCAGCAAATTTCACTGATAATTTAACAAAATATGTTGTTTTTGCACGCCACGATAAATATACGGTTTTATTCTTTTATCATATCGGATAGTTTAACCGCTATTATATCTATCATTTCATTCCTAACAAATCTGTTAATTTCACCGCCTGAAAAGTCATGTGTGCCACACTGCTCTCATATAGAATACCGATTGTCTCTTTATCAATCATCGTCAGGCAACTATATCCCCATCCTTCTGCTTCGTCGAGCATGATTTGATGTTCGGGCAACCAGGTAAGTCCTTTATCCAGACTTGTTTTTATTGTTATATGATTGCGCCCTTTAGTCGTATCCGGATTTGAAAACAACAGGAGGTCTTTATTCAAAACGTTGTCCTTGGCATCGACATGAATCAGACTGGCCATACATACCGGTTCCTGAAGTGCCTTACGTGAAGACGGGTGTTCTGTCCAGGTTTTTCCCAAATCTTTCGTTATGGCAATAGCCCGGCTTCCTCCTCTATTGTCACGCATATTCAGCATCAATACTCCCGGTTCTATTTCCGCAACTTGTGCTTCCGTTGTATTTGTTCGTGCCATATTGTGCATTTTCCACGTTTTCCCCCGGTCTTTACTATACATGATTCCTGCATTCGGAACACGGGTAGAGTCTATAAACTGCGTTGGAAATACTAATGTGCCGTCGCTCATCGTTATTCCACGTCCGGGTCCTTGAAGGAGAAAATACCAGGACGGATCTTTTACCTGCTCTGTTATATTGATCGGTTTCGACCATGTTTTACCATCGTCTGTACTCTTTGCCAATACCAGCTGTGCGGTATGGTTTATATCCATTCCCGAATGGGAGCTCCACCAGGCACGTTGATTACCCATACCATGTGTCCATGCGGCAACCACCCAGACGGTATTCGTTTGAGTATCTACCAAAATAGAGGGATCTCCTACCCCATTCTGTGCTTTAGGCAAACCGCCATACTCACCAAATGAAAGCGGAAGACGCATTTTCTCCCAGCTCTTCCCTCCGTCAGTGCTACGACTCAAACCCACATCTACATATTCCTGTAAATCGACACTACTATTATATCGGACATCGTACACTCCCAATAATGTTCCTTTATTGGTTGTCACTAATCCGGGAATACGGAAGGAAGCAGAACCGTCATTACCAGCATGACGAACTCCGACTGCCATCCGGTGAGTAATATCTTTCGGGGAAATAAATTTACAATAGAGTTCTTTCCCATCCACTTTTACAGCATGTAAATCAGAGACTATTTTAGTATGCAAAGAGGCATCTGTTTTCATCTGCAAACTGATCCAAAAAAAGTTGACACCTGGAAATAAATTGTAATTACCTCTTAATACAACTTTTTCCGATGGTCCGACCTCTGCACATTTTATGGAATAGGAAGGATTAGCCGCCAATGTCGCACCCGGTCGATGGCTGGATATGTACTCTACAGGGGCAAAGCGATTTTTGTTTTGATCTTGTAAGGCCTCTGTTCCTCCATAATAGAGTTTGATTGCCTGGACATCCGCTAAGTTGGTACTTTTACTGAAATCTAAAACAACTTCATCGAGCATCTTGCTTTCCTTTGCATCCAACCGGATATAGAACAGAACATTGTCCTGCCGCTCTATCAAAACCGGGATTTGTGTTTCATGGATAAACACTGTGTCTGAAGCTTTTACGTCAAAAGAATAGCCTAATAAGACAAGGAAAAGTAAATAAAAAATTCTTCTCATAATGGGGGTATTAGTTAGTTTAACGCGATAAAGATAAAACTTTTCTACCATAATACAGCTATGCAAACAGTTAACTTTCATTTTACCAAGTTCTGGTAGGACTAGTCAATACTTTGACCACCATTCTGGCTCTTGTCATCATTGATAAGGTAGGCCGCAAGAAACTTGTTTATTACGGAGTTTCGGGAATGGTTGTTTCTCTGATTCTCATCGGCCTGTACTTCCTCTTCGGAGATTCCCTGGGAGTATCCAGCCTCTTCCTGCTCGTTTTCTTCCTGTTCTATGTATTCTGCTGTGCCGTGTCTATCTGTGCCGTGGTGTTCGTGCTCCTCTCGGAGATGTATCCCACCAAGGTTCGCGGACTGGCCATGTCGATAGCAGGATTCGCTCTGTGGATCGGAACGTACCTGATCGGACAGTTGACCCCCTGGATGCTCCAGAACCTTACCCCCGCCGGAACATTCTTCCTGTTCGCCCTCATGTGCGTGCCGTATATGCTGATTGTCTGGAAACTCGTGCCGGAGACTACTGGGAAGTCGCTGGAAGAGATTGAAAGATATTGGACCCGTTCGGAATAGTAAAACAAAAAGACCTTAATAACTTAATAATAAAAGATGTATGGATTTTAAGAAACTGGCAAATCAATACAAGGATGAACTCTTGGATAATGTTCTTCCTTTCTGGCTTGAGAACTCACAAGACCATGAGTATGGTGGCTACTTCACCTGTCTGGATCGTGAAGGAAAAGTTTTCGATACAGATAAATTTATCTGGCTGCAAGGTCGCGAGGTGTGGATGTTTTCCATGCTTTACAACAAGGTAGAAAAACGTAAGGAATGGCTTGATTGTGCCGTTCAAGGTGGTGATTTTTTAAAAAGATACGGACATGATGGAGACTATAACTGGTACTTTTCACTTGACCGTTCGGGTAGACCATTGGTAGAACCATACAATATCTTTTCGTATACATTCGCTGCCATGGCTTTCGGGCAATTAAGCCTTGCAACCGGTAATCAGGAATATGCTGACATAGCCAAGAAAACCTTCGACATTATCCTTTCCAAAGTAGATAATCCGAAAGGTAAATGGAATAAACTTCATCCGGGCACTCGTAATCTAAAAAATTTTGCCCTGCCGATGATACTATGCAATCTTGCTATGGAAATTGAGCATATTTTAGGCAAGGACTATTTGGAACAAGCGATGGATACTTGTATTCATGAAGTTATGTCTGTCTTCTATCGTCCCGAACTTGGTGGTATCATTGTTGAGAATGTAGATGTGAATGGTAATCTGATAGATTGCTTTGAAGGACGGCAGATTACCCCTGGCCATGCGATTGAAGCCATGTGGTTTATAATGGATTTAGGGAAACGCCTAAACCGTCCGGAATTAATCGAAAAGGCTAAGAATATCACTCTTACAATGCTTGAATATGGTTGGGATAAAGAATATGGAGGTATCTACTATTTTATGGATCGTAACGGTTGTCCTCCCCAACAACTGGAATGGGACCAGAAACTCTGGTGGGTGCATATTGAAACACTCATATCTCTTCTGAAGAGTTATCAATTGACCGGAGATAACCAATGTCTGGAATGGTTTGAAAAAGTACACGATTATACATGGACCCATTTTAAAGATAAAGAGCATCCCGAATGGTATGGATACTTAAATCGGAGAGGTGAAGTGCTACTACCACTCAAAGGAGGAAAATGGAAAGGATGTTTCCATGTACCAAGAGGGTTATACCAATGCTGGAAAGTATTGGAACAGCTATAAACAATAATGGATATGTTAACCAATCTATATTAATAATCTAAAAATTAATTCTATGACAGAGTTTAACTCAAAAATCAAGAAGAACTCTCGTATATTGAAAATATTTATGTTTTCAATCTGCGCGCTATTTGCATGTGCTATCAGTAGTCATGCACAGAGTTTAGTGAAAGGAACTGTTACTGATGGTATAGGAGAACCGCTACCAGGAGTAAGTGTTGTCGTAAAAGGAACTACTAATGGCACTATTACAGATGTAAATGGAAAATATAGCATTCAGGCCACCGCAAAAGACATTTTATCATTCTCATATGTTGGAATGTCAGATCAGGAAATAAAGGTAGCAGGTCAGACGACCATTAATGTGGTTATGAAAGATGATGTGGCAGCTTTGGATGAAGTGATTGTGGTAGGATATGGTACTGCCAAGAAGCAATCTTTAACCGGAGCCGTATCTGCGGTGAAAGGCGACGAACTGCTGAAAGCACCGGCAACCAATGTGTCGAGTCTTTTAGGTGGACGTTTGCCAGGTATTTCATCTGTTCAAGTATCTGGTGAACCCGGAGACGATCAGGCTACATTACGAGTTCGTGGCTCTATTTATAATGTTACTTATATAGTAGACGGAATGCCTCGTTCTATTAATGATATTGACCCTAATGATATCGAAAGTGTATCTGTTTTGAAAGATGGAGCTTCTGCAGCTGTTTATGGATTAAAAGGAGCCGGTGGTGTTATTATTATAACTACAAAAAAAGGTCAGGAAGGAAAATCCAAAATCACTTATAATGGTTCAATAGGAGCATCTATGAATGCAAACTTTCCGCAGTTTATGAATGGACCTCAATTTGCATATTATTATAATATGGCTGACATGATGGATAAAATGGCTAATGGAAGCATTTCAAACATTAGTCAATATAATCCCGTTTTTACAAAGGCGAATGTGGAAGCTATGTTGAATGGTGATCCTACTGACGGATGGGATAATGTTAACTATATTGATAAAGTATTCGGAACCGGTATTAATCAGAAACACAATGTAACAATACAGGGAGGTAGTGATAAGATGCGTTACTTTGCTTCTGTGGGTTATTTAGGTCAAAAAGGTAACATTGACAATTTCTCTTACAAGAGATACAATTTAAGAACTAATCTTGAGACTCAACTGGCTAAGAACTTCCAGTTAAGTTTAGGTATTGCAGGAAATGTCGGTAAACGTGAAACTCCGGGATATGCTTCAGGCGGTACGGATTCTAATTCCGAATTGGGTGAACAAGGTTGGTTGTCAGTAGCTCATCAGACTATAATGATGCATCCATATTTGCCGGAAACATATGACGGACTTTATTCTGCTACCACACAGAATAACACAAGTCTGCCCAACAGTCCATTGGCTGCCATTTATGAATCAGGATACAAACATACCAATAGCTTTGATTTACAAACTAACATCTCTTTACAATATAATGTACCTTGGGTTAAAGGCTTGAGCGTGAAAGTAACCGGAGCTTATGACTATACAACTTCTCATAATAAGAATTTGAATACACCTTACTCCACATATATACATAAAATGCCGACTTCGACAGCAGATTGGACTTGGTCTAAAGCAGACGATCCTCGCGGCACAGCAAATGGAATAAATTTAGGTGAAGGACAGTATAGTTCTCATCAAATGGTAGGCCAAGGAAGCATAAACTATGCAAGCTCCTTCGGAAAACATAATGTAGAAGGAATGGTATTAGCAGAAATCCGGGATTATAAAGAAAACAGTTTCTCCGGCTATAATAAGAACATGAGTTTCTCTGAACTACCAGAATTGAGCTTTGGACAACCGGCAGACTCTCCAATCTCGGGATACAGTGATGCAAACCGTAGTATTGGTTATGTTTTTCGTTTGAAATATGACTATGACAATAAGTATTTGGCAGAGTTTACAGGTCGATATGATGGTTCTTACAAATTTGCCGGCAATGTTAGTGGGAAACGTTGGGCATTCTTCCCGTCAGCGTCAGTAGCGTGGAGAATATCTAAAGAAGATTTTATGTCTAGTCTGACATTTCTGGATGATATGAAGATACGTGCATCTGTCGGTTTATTAGGAAACGATGCAGTGAGTCCGTATGCTTTCCTTAGTACTTACAATTTGATGGATGGTAACAAAAATGCATACCAAACAATTCTGAATGGAAAAGTAATGCAAGCATTACGCGCCTCTGTAATTGCCAATCCTACTCTAACTTGGGAGAACACCTTAACCTACAATGCAGGATTTGACTTTACGATGTGGAATGGTCTGTTGGGAATGGAGTTTGACGCATTCTATAATTATACCTATGATATTTTGACAGCAATGGGAGGCGATTACCCCCCATCTATGGGAGGATATTATTATACTTATGCCAACTATAATAAGGTCGATAGCAAAGGCGTTGAAGTAACGGTGAGCCATCGTAATAAATTAAACTTGGCAGGTAAGCCATTCTCCTATGGCGCAAGCTTCAATCTGACATTTGCAAGAAACCGTTATCTCCGTTATCCAGATAGTCCGAACACAGTAGAGTGGAGAAAACGCACAGGACGTAGTGTTGATGCTTCTGTTGTGTGGGTTGCAGATGGCTTATTCCGTTCGGAAGAAGAAATAGACAATTCAGCCTGGTATGGCACTCGTCCTAATGTCGGTGATATCAAATACAGAGATTTAAATGGTGATGGTAAAATAGACGAAGATGACAGAACACGTGTTGGACGTGGCAATCGTCCCGAATTAACTTACGGTTTGAACCTGAATTGTGCCTGGAATGGATTCGATTTAAGTGCACAATTTACTGGAGGTGCACTGTTCGACGTATCATTGACGGGTACTTATTATAATGGTTATGACGACAACACTGTATGGACACAGGCATTTAAAGAAGGTGCCAACTCACCATTATATTTAGTTCAGAATGCATATACAGTAGAAAATCCGAATGGAACATTCCCACGTCTTACGCTAGGTAATCAAGGACATGGAGGAGATAATGGATTAGCTTCCACTTTCTGGTTGCGTAACGGTAGATACCTTCGTCTCAAATCCGCACAATTGGGTTACACATTCCCCAAGAGATGGATGAGTCCTGTCGGCATTCAGAATCTTAGAATTTATGTAGAAGGTTCTAATTTATTTACGCTCTGCGGTCTTCCTGATGGAATCGATCCTGAATCTCCGGGAGTAAATAACGGATACTATCCTCAACAACGCACCATTATGGGCGGTATCACTTTGACTTTCTAAACCTTTAAAAGTTCTATTATGAAAACAAAAGTATTAAGTATCATATTGTTGGGAGCCTCTTTAGGGCTTGGCTCATGTAGTGATTATCTGGACATGACTCCAACAGACAGAGCATCAGATAAACTTGTATGGAGTAAACTCGATTATGCAGAACAGGCAGTCAACGATTTCTATCGCTATATAGATTATTTAGGAGTCTATCGGGACGGACAATGTTTAGCGGGAATGACAGAGGCTTTGACAGACCAGCTTAAATATGGTTCCTATAATTATATGTCCAAATGTCAGATTCCTAGTGAAATAGCTTATGGAGGTTCTGTTCTCACAGTGAATTATGTTAGTACTTACCTGGGCAACTGGACGACAATGTACGAATATGTGCGTCGTGTCAATGAAGGTATCAATAAATTAAAGAAATATGCTTCATTTGGTCAGACTGATGAAGAACGCTTGGAAGCTGAAATGCGTTTCTTCAGAGGGTATCTCTATACTGATTTATTGAAACGTTATAAAGAAGTGATTATATACGATGAAGATTTGGATAATATAAAAAAGGATATGCCGGTTAGTTCGGAAGCCGACGGATGGAACTTTGTATATAACGACTTAAAATATGCCGGTGAACATTTGCCTGTTGATAAAACTCCTAACGGACGTCTTACTAGCGGAGCAGCTTATGCAATGTTATCAAGAGCCATGTTGTATGCAGAAAGATGGGATGACGCTCGCATCGCAGCTGAAAAGGTGATGGGAATGGGTTATGAGCTAGAAGCAAAAGAAGACTATTCAAATGCTTTTAAAGCAGGAAGCAAAGAAGCCATTTTACAATATTGTTATGATAAGAGTTCCACTGTGACTCATGACTTTGATGGATATATGGTTCCTGGAGGTGATAAAGCACTGGATGGCAATTCCATGACTGGTGGATTCGGTACTCCGACACAAGAGATGGTTGAATCGTATGAATATGCAGATGGTAGTGGCTTCCCCGATTGGAGTGCATGGCATACTGCTGAAGGTACTACAACGACTCCTCCTTATGATAAACTAGAACCACGCTTTAAAGCTACCATTCTTTATAATGGAGCAACATGGAAAGGCAGACCGATAGAATCTTTCGTAAACGGTACTGATGGTTGGGCTGCATGGAAAACAGATGCCAAACCGGAAGGACGTTCTACTACCGGGTATTATTTACGTAAACTGGTAGATGAAGCTCATAATTTTACTTCCATACAAGCCAGTACACAGCCATGGACCGAAATTCGTTACGCAGAGGTATTACTGAATCATGCAGAAGCATGTTATCATCTGAATGGCTATACGGATAAGGCAAATAAAGACATAAAAGATATTCGTAACAGAGTGGGATTGTCTTACACAGACAAAAGTGGGGATGATTTAATGAAAGCCATCCGTCAGGAACGCAAAGTAGAACTTGCTTATGAAGGACATTATTATTGGGACATGCGTCGTTGGAAATTATCTGCGACAGCATTTACCGGTATTCGTCTTCATGGAATGAAAATAGAGAAAAATGCAAATGGGTCTTTCACTTACATTTATACAGAATGTGATGATAAAGATCGTAATTTCCCGACTAAGATGTATCGTTTCCCAATGCCACAGGCAGAGTTGGACAATAACGGTGCGGTAACTCAATATGCAGAATGGCAATAAATCTAAAATGAAAACATTATGAAAAAGAATATATTATATCTATTATTAGGGATTTTGGCTCTCACGAGTTCTTGCCAGGATCCGGAATATGTGCTTCCTACTGCGGACAGACAGGGAATCACGAGCTTGACTGCACTCTTTACTTCTGGGCCATACGTGGATAAAGAGGCTGTGGTATATACTATTGCAGATGCTTCTGTAGATAAGTATGTAATTCCTATGCCATGGTATTATCCGGAAAATAGTGATAATGAAACTTCAGAATATATGAAAGCGATGAGGATTCAGGCAAAGTTGGCACCAAACTGTACTATTGAACCGGTTCTTTCAATTCTCGATCTGACTAAAGAGAATTATTTCACTTATACAGACGCTCAAGGATATAAGAAACAAATCTGCATCACAGGCGAAAGAGTTAAGTCTACTAAGTGTCAGTTATTAAGTTTCTCAATACCGTCTGAAGACATTACAGGTATTATTGATGAAGACCACAAAACTGTATCTTTAATCTCTGCGGAAGATTTATCTTCTTGCTTGGCAGATTATTCACTGTCGGCTCATGCGACCATGTCACCGGATCCTAAAACAGAGCCTCTTAATTTTAATTCACCTGTTGAGCTTACAGTGATTGCTCACGATGGAGTGACAAAGCAAACTTATACTATTCAAAAAGCAGTACCGGATAAGATTCCTTACGGATATAGAAAAGGTAGTGAGACAGAATTATTTAAATTGGATATGGGAGTTATCGGCTTACCTTGGACTGGAGCAAATGCACCTTCTTTAGCTGTTTCCGGAAATAATCTGGTAGTTTGCTTGGGTGATGGTACCACAACTCCTGCATATTACAATGCATCTACGGGAAATAAGATTGGTAATGTAACTTTGGGTAGTGTGAGTGTTGCATCTTTAGGATGTATGACAAGTGATAGTAGGGGAAATATATTATTAGCAACGAAGGCTACTAATGGCAAGTCTTTCTCAATCTATAAGACTTCTTCTGTTACGACTGCTCCAACTTTATTGACTACTTATACTAATAATACAGGGTTAGATATGGGTACGAAAGTGTCTGTTCAAGGAGATATTAATACTAATGCCTCTATTATTGCTACTTGTGACGGAACAGCCAGTTCAGGTTCCAATAAGTTTGTTCGTTGGATTATAACAGACGGTGTATTGGGAAGTCCTCAAGTAGTAACAGTGAATGGTGTAGGTAATTGGGGAGCTCCCGCATCAAACACTAAAGTTGTGACTAAAGGAACTACTGCTCAAAGTGATTATTTTTTGTCATACTATGATTCTAACATTCTTTATTGGGTGAATGGAACAAATAATAATGCAAGTAAATCTCTGGAAGACTCCGACAATGGTAATTCTTGGGCAATGAATAACAACTGTCTGGATACAAGAAGCTTTAATAATGCACAATATCTTGTATTGGTATGTACAGCTCATTTCCCGCAATGGGGTGGAACTCCATGCTTATATATGTATGATGTAACGTCAGACGGATCATTCACTGGTACAATATCTACTTCAGATGCTCTGTCATTCAATCCTTCACTTTCCTCATACAATTCATCCGATGGTGTAGCTGCAACAGGTGATGTATTGCTTGCTCCGACAACAGATGGATATAAGCTCCGTGCTTACTACGTGGATAACAACTGTAAGGTTATCGGAGGATATGAGTTTGATTGTATCGACAAATAATTAATTGATCTCTTTATCTCATATATGATGAGAAAATACCCATTCATCATATATGGGATAAAGAAATCTGTAAATCATTTAAAGGAGTAGCTATATGTCAACAAAGAAAAAAATGTTATGGTTATTATCATTACTGCCTTTTTTCATAGCATGTGGTGATGATAACACTGATATCCCGGATTGGCCATGGGCGGAGCCGGAGACTCCAACTGAACCTGTTGAAGCCAATCCTGATATTGTAAATTTAGGCTGGGCCAATGTGAAAAGCACTTATGGAACCTTGCCTGAACATATCAACGTATATAAATCACCAGAAACACTGGAAGGCAAAAAAGCGATAGCTTATATTGCGGTAGGTGATATGAGTAAGGCAGCATTTGGTGTATTAGGAGAAAAGACTGGATTGAAAAAGCCAAAAGAATTTTATGAAGAGAACAACTCCACAATTGTAATCAATGGAGGTTTCTTCTATGAGGGGTCATTAAGCCTAATATGGCGTAACGGTGAAATGGTGTGTAAGAACAATGATGTAACAGCAGAAGATTGGACTAACGGTCCATTCTGGTATCCTGTATTAGCTGCATTCTGTGAAATGAATGATGGCTCATTCAAATCAATGTGGACTTACACAACACTATCCAATGTTACTTATTGGTATTCGGAGCCCTCACCGGTAAAATCAGAAACAACTCCTAATGAAAATTTTCCGTCTACAGGAACTGTCTTAAATGCTAAAACAGGAATAGGCGGTGGCCCCGTACTTCTGTTGGATGGAAACATAAAGAATACATACGAAGAAGAAATTTTATCAGATATTGGCGCCACGGTGAACAGACCTCGTTCGGCTATTGGTATCACCAATGATAAGAAAATGATTCTTTTTGTGTGTGAAGGAGATGGAATGACAACGGGAGTTGCCGGTATGACCACCGAAAATGTAGCTAATATCATGAAAACACTGGGATGTACGGATGCTATCAATTTGGATGGCGGTGGTTCCAGTTGCATGTTAGTCAATGGGCAAGAGACGATCAAGACAAGTGACTCCAGCGGAGACGAAAGATCCGTAGCATCAGTAGTCACTCTTAAATAAAAATGTACTGCGGATATATCAGGCAGTATATACCTAATAAAACAAGTATGATATGAGAAAATTTCTAAAAATACTAATACTGACTTTCTTGGGAGCAGTTACAATAACCTCCTGTAGTGATGATTCTGATGGAATTCCCGGATGGCCGTGGAACGATAATTCGACAGAAAAGCCGGACGAGCCGGATGTTGCAGAAGCTAAGCCACGATATATTTGGATTGATGCGGCTGCTAATTTTCCTGACTATGCCAATAGTAAGGAAAACATAGCCAAAGATATGGAAAAGATAAAAGCGGCAGGATTCACTGATATTATTGTCGATGTACGTCCCACTACAGGAGATGTATTATTCAATACTAATGTTGTAGATCAGGTGAAACGTATGGATGTATGGGGTAATTCCGGATATAGTTATTATGAAAGGACGGAAACTTGGGATTATTTACAGGCATTTATTGAGGAGGCTCGTATACAAGGATTAAAAGTGAATGCTTCTATCAATACATTTGTAGGAGGCTATTTATGTCCGTATAATTTAGGACATGATGGAGTCTTGTTCCGTGATGAATCAAAAAAAGGATGGGCTAGTGTAGCTAATCTAGCTGACGGGCTAACCAATACGATGGATTTGTTGGACGATGAAACCGATTATGGAGCGAAATTTTTCAATCCCGCTAATGATGATGTACAAAACTTTGTTTTACAGTTGTTGGCCGACTTGGCTAAATATGATTTGGATGGCATCATATTGGATCGTTGTCGTTATGATGACTATGGCTTAGAAAGCGATTTTTCAGATATTTCCAAACAGAAGTTCGAAGAATACATCGGTGAAACTGTAGCAAACTTCCCGGCAGATATTATGGCACCCGGTACGGATGAAATACCTTCTGACCAGCCTGTTTATTTTAAGAAGTGGTTGGAATTCAGAGCGAAAGTTATTCATGATTTCATAGTAAAGGCACGCGAGAAAGTTAAATCTGTCAATAACAATATCAAGTTTGGAGTTTATGTTGGTGCCTGGTATTCAACATACTATACATCAGGCGTGAACTGGGCCAGCCCTAAATACAACACCTCCGCTTATTATCCGAAATGGGCTACTTCCGATTATAAGAATTATGGATATGCGGACCATTTGGACTATATCTTTTTGGGTGCTTATGCTTCCGTGAACAATATATATGGAAGTGGCGAATGGACCATGGAAGGTTTTTGTAAGAATGGACGTGAACTGTTACAAGGAGATGTACCTTTTGCAGGCGGACCAGATATCGGTAACAGTACCGGATGGACTGACGGAGGACAATCTGCAAAAATTCCGGATACTATTGATGCTTGTATCAGTAATAGTGACGGCTTCTTTGCCTTCGACCTTTGCCACGTTAAGAAATACGACTATTGGAACGCTTTTAAAACAGGCTTTGATAAATATCTGGAATCTATCGAAGAATGAGGTTTGAACTAACCAACTAATTATGAAAATATATTTATTACAATTCTTTTTATTAATAGGTCTGGGCTTGAATTTACAAGCCCAGATTCCTTCTAACCCTATTCGCGGGAAAGTAACCTGTAATGGGACAGGAGTCCCGGGGGTAGTAGTGACCGACGGAATAGACTGTGTTTTGACTGACCAGCAAGGCCAATATACTCTCCCCCCTAATAGGGATGTTCGTTTCATTTATTTATCCACTCCTTCCGGATATTTACCGAAAACAGAACAAACAATACCTTTATTCTATCAGAAGCTGAATCCGGCCAAGCAAGATATTTACGACTTCGAATTGGTAAGAAATCCGCAAAATGAGATCAATCATTTGTTTTTGGTGCAGGCAGATGCGCAGGTTACTTCCGAAGATGACGTAAAGGCTTATGCTAAATATCTGCAAGATATGAAAGAATATATTCGTCCGTATATGGGCAAAAAAGAAGTATTCGGCATAGATTGTGGGGATATCGTAGGAGATACTCCTTCTTTATATCCTTCCTATATAGATACGGTATCATCATTAGAGATTCCCATCTATCGGGCAATTGGTAATCACGACATGACGTATGGAGGGCGTACTTTTGAATATTCTTATCGCACTTTCGAAAGTTATTTCGGTCCTATCTACTATTCATTAAATAAAGGTAATGCTCATTATATCGTGCTTGACAATTGCTTTTATGTCAACCGTGATTATCAATATATAGGTTACATTGATGAACGTACTTTCCAATGGCTGGAGAAAGACCTCTCTTATGTGCCCAAAGACAAACTTGTCTTTGTAGTGATGCATATTCCTTCCAGTCTTCAGAAGAAGCTAAGATATAACACGCTAGATCAAGATGAAACGGTCAATACAGCTGCACTATATAAATTATTGGAAGGTTATAATGCCCACATCATTTCCGGACATACACATTTTAATGTAAACGTATGTTTTAATGACTCATTAATGGAACATAACACAGCTGCCGTATGCGGTACTTGGTGGCGTGCAGATATTAATGTGGATGGTACTCCGAGGGGATATGGGGTATATGAAGTAGACGGGAACCAAGTGAAATGGCTATATAAAAGTGCAGGCTACCCGAAAGAGCATCAATTACATGTATATCAGGCCGGATCATCTGACGAGTACCCTTCCGATATTATTGCTAACGTATGGAACTGGGATGAACAGTGGAAAGTGGAATGGTATGAAAACGGAAAGCGAATGGGAGAAATGCAACGCTACAAAGGATATGATCCTGCAGCCAAAGCAATCTGTTCTGACAAAGAAAAGGTGAAATATGAATGGATTTCCCCAGTTCTTACCGAACATCTATTTCATGCTACTCCCCGTAATAAAAATGCTAAAATAGAAGTGAAAGTAACAGATCGCTTCGGCAATGTGTATACTGAAGCTGTCGAAAACAAATAAGAATCATATGTTGAAAGCCAAATATTTTATATTATTGATATGCTTCTCCTTTCTCCTGAAAACAGAAGCGAAAGTAACCCTTACTTCCATTTGGGGGGATAATATGGTGTTACAGCAACAATCGGAAGTTACTTTTTCCGGAACAGCGACTTCGGGAAAACGTGTGCAGGCTACCGCTTCATGGAATAATAAAAAAATCCAAACGAATGTTGATGCAAAAGGTGAATGGAAACTTTCTCTCCAAACACCGGTAGCTGGAGGTCCGTATAGTATTACGTTCTCGGATGGAGAGGACCTCACATTGCAGAATATTTTAATAGGAGAAGTCTGGTTCTGTTCCGGACAGTCGAATATGGAAATGCCAGTGAAAGGATTCCGTGGACAGCCTGTGTTTGGTTCCCAGCCATACATTGTATCTGCTAATCCCAAACGTCCACTGCGTCTCTATACTGTAAAAAATGCCTGGAGTACCATTCCACAGGAAGCTGGGGTGGACGGAGAATGGAAAGAAGCCTCTCCGGAAGATGTTGCTGATTTCAGTGCAACTGCCTATTTCTTTGGCAATCAGTTACAGCAATCTTTGGATGTTCCTGTCGGTCTGATACATTGTTCCTGGAGCATGTCAAAAATAGAGGCTTGGATGAATAAAGAGACTTTATCGGGCTTTCCGGAAATAGCATTGCCTGATGTAATACAGAGAGAGTTCGGGTGGACGGCAGGGACTCCTACATTATTGTGGAATGCAATGGTGAATCCATGGAAAGGATTTCCTGTTAAAGGAGTGATTTGGTATCAAGGTGAAGCAAACACACCCGATCCCGGATTATATAAGAGATTATTTCCTGCAATGGTTTCTCAATGGAGAACATTCTTCAACAATCCCCAAATGCCATTTTATTACGTACAGATTGCACCATGGAAATCGGAAGGCAATGATAAACTGGATTGGGCTTGGTTCCGCCAGTGTCAGTTGGAGTTGATGTCAGCTGTTCCAAATGTTGGAATGGTGACCACAGGTGATGCCGGGAGTGAAAACTTTATTCATTCGCCCTATAAGATAAAGGTCGGTGAACGACTGGCTTATTGGGCATTGGCAAAAACGTATCATCGTAAAGGTATTCAATATTCCGGTCCTATATACAAATTCCACCGGGTAAAAGGGAACGTAGTAGAAATAGACTTTGAACATGGTGAAGAAGGATTGACACCGGAAAATCAAAACGTGAAAGGATTTGAAATAGTGGGGACGGATGGTATATTCCGACCGGCCAAAGCGGAAATTATCAGTGGTTCTTCTACTGTAAAGGTCTGGAATGATTCGATCAATGACCCCATAGAGGTACGTTATTGTTTCCGGAATTATATGTTGGGAGAATTATGCAATAATGCGGCTATTCCTGCTTCTCCTTTCCGGATTGTAATCAAAAAGAAACCTGCGTTAATGTGGTTCGATGCCGAAGCTAACTTCGAACGTTTCAGCCATAAAGACTCGATTGACTATTATTTGGAGAAAATCAAATCAGTAGGTTTCACTCATGCAATAGTGGATATACGGCCCATTACGGGAGAAGTACTTTATCAAAGTCAGTTTGCCCCACAAATGAAAGAGTGGAAAGGCGCAAAGGCCGGGAATTTTGATTATTTGCAATACTTCATTAAAAAAGGGCACGAATTGGGTCTTGAGGTTCATGCTTCATTAAATGTATTCTGTGCCGGGCATAATTATTTCGATCGTGGAATGGTATACAGCGGACATCCGGAATGGGCATCCATGGTGTATACTCCCGAGAAAGGTATTATTCCGATTACGGAAGAAAAACATAAATATGGTGCTATGATCAATCCTTTGAACGAGGAATATCGTACGCATATTCTAAATGTACTGAAAGAAGTGGTGACCAAATACTCTGATTTGGACGGTTTGATGCTCGATCGTGTACGTTATGATGGTATAACAGCCGACTTCTCACCGCTGTCACGTGAAAAGTTTGAAGCATATATAGGTAAGAAAGTGGCGAAGTTCCCCGAAGATATTTTTGTTTGGAAGAAGAATACGGATGGAAAGTTTATCACCCAACCGGGAAAGTATTTCCGGAAATGGATTGAATGGAGAACAAAAAACATTACTGATTATATGGCATTGGTACGAGAAAAAGTTAAAGCCGCCAATCCCAAAGTTTCCTTTGGCACCTATACCGGAGCTTGGTATCCGTCTTACTATGAAGTGGGAGTTAATTTCGCCAGCAAAAAGTATGACCCGGCTCAAGACTTTAATTGGGCTACTCCTGAATATAAAAATTACGGATATGCGGAACTCATCGATTTGTATGCTACCGGAAATTACTATACAGACATAACGATAGAGGAATATAAGAAAACAAACCGTACCATCTGGAACGAGACAGACTCGCAAGCTCAAGCCGGTACATGGTATTGTGTAGAAGGTTCTTGTCAGCACTTGCGTCAGATTCTGAAAGACAACAAATTTATGGGGGGTATCTTGGTAGACCAGTTCTATGATAATCCGGGGAAATTATCCGAAACAATAGAAATGAACCTTCGTCGAGCGGATGGACTAATGGTGTTTGATATTGTACACATTATCCAAAAGAATTTATGGAAAGAAATAGAAAAAGGAATGCGGGAAGGAGGAGCTATATGAATAACAGAGCTTTAGCTTTAGATGCCTTACGGGGATATGCGATTATTACAATGGTACTTTCAGCTACCATCGTAACGCATGTTCTTCCCGGTTGGATGAGCCATGCGCAAACGCCGCCGCCGGATCATGTATTTAATCCTCTATTGCCCGGTATTACTTGGGTAGATCTTGTGTTTCCTTTTTTCCTGTTCGCTATGGGAGCCGCGTTTCCTTTTTCCATAAGGAAGCGTGCTGAAAAAGGTGATTCAAAATTAAAACTTGTTTATGAAGCTGTCAAACGGGGGATTCAGTTGACTTTCTTTGCTATTTTCATCCAGCATTTTTATCCGTATATGTTAAGTTCTCCGCAGGATATCAGAGCATGGCTGCTGGCTATACTCTGTTTTGCTGTTCTATTTCCCATGTTCATGCGCATTCCTTTGAAAATGCCGGATTGGGTACATATTTCAATAAAAGTGGGAGCTTACATTGTCGCTGCCATTATGTTGGCTACCACTTCTTATGCGGATGGGAAAACATTCAGTTTATTCTCCAGCAACATTATCATTTTGCTGTTGGCTAATATGGCTATTTTCGGTTCTATCCTTTACATTTTCACAATGCATAATCGTTGGATGCGTTTAGGAATTCTGATATTGCTGATGGCTATGATAGTAGGGAGTACGGTTGACGGTTCGTGGACACAGAGTGTATTTAATTATACTCCTCTGCCGTGGATGTATCGGTTTGATTATTTGAAATACTTATTTATCGTTATTCCCGGCAGTATAGCCGGGGAGTATTTAGCGGAGTGGATGAAAGCATATCAAAAAGAGACGGATGATTATGCTACATCTCCTTATCGTAAAATGAGTATTATGTTGATGATATTATCCGTTGTTATCATCATTAGCAATCTTTACGGTCTATACACTCGTAATTTGGTTGTCAACCTTGTGTTTACTGTTTTATTGTTATTAGCTGGTAAGTGTATATTTCCACGTAAAGTGGATGGAATAGCTTTATTATGGAGAAAGTTGTTTAACGCAGGGGCATATTTACTTCTTCTGGGTTTGTGCTTTGAGCCTTTCCAGGATGGTATTAAAAAAGATCCAACTACTTTTAGTTATTTCTTTGTCACTTCCGGACTGGCTTTTCTAGCTCTTTTATTTCTAAGTATCGTTTGTGATTATTTCCGGTGTGTGAAAAGTACTCGTTTTTTGGTGATGTCCGGTCAGAATCCGATGATAGCTTATGTGGTCGGCGATTTGTTGATTATGCCATTGGCTAATATACTTGGAATTGCTTCATTATTATCTTATTTTCAACAAAATGCCTGGTTGGGATTTCTTCAGGGAGCAATCCTTACTTCTTTAGCTGTTTTAGTAACTATGTTCTTCACAAAAATCAAGTGGTTTTGGAGAACATAAATATCAATATGATTAGTTTATATCAAATTGATCGACATATTGTCGTTCTTTCTTTGATTTTATTATTTCTCACTTTTTGTAAATGAGAGAAAGTAGAAAGAGAAAACAATAAAATACGGTATTTATATGCATAATTACGAATAAAAGAACGGTCATTTGCATATAAATTACCGTATTATTATAGAAAAACACACGCTTGATTGTAATGAAACGTACGGTTAGTTTTAAAGAAACACACGGTTGGCTTTAAAGAAACGTCACGTACATTTAAAAGGAAGCATATTCTGCTCGTAAAAACATGATTTATTGATTTATTAGAAGTGCTTTGATGAATTTGTTTTATTAAACAAAAAGCACGAAAAGATTGATAAATATATTCACTATGTAATGCATGATATTAAATAGAAATGATTGTGCTCTATAAAGGAAGGATTTCTTTAATTTCTGAATAATACTAATGCTTAATCTACGCGATTCTTTTCTATGTCCAGTTAACAAGCTGAATAAATTCAATTATAGCATCATTCAAATACCAAAATGATATTTTACCATTTTGATATTTGGAGATTTGTTTTTACCGATATAACATATAAAAAGCCATCTATTAGGAGTATTAAAAATAGTGACGCTATGTCAATAGGATAGCGTTGCTATAAGCTTCATATAGTGACGCTATACCGAGCCGATAGCGTCACTATTTTATTTGATTGCTTTCTTAATGATTGGACAAACTAAATCTGCATATCTCATCATGCCTAAATCTGTGAAATGAATACCATCAATTGTGGCTTCTCCATCTTCTCCCAGCATATTCTTTGAAGAGATTAAAATGATATTTTTCTCATTTTCCTTTTTTAGCCGATTGAATATCTCCTTTAATGTGTCATTCTTTCTTTGCACTTCTTTAGCTATTCTCTCATCATAAAGTGTATGAGTGAAAATAGGATCTTCTATAAAAATAACTGGCGTATCCGGATGTTTACTACGAATGATACGATAGAATGTCTCCATGCGTTCTTTCATCTGTTCTACAGAAGCATTAGGCACAAAGTCCAAAACAAAAACACTGGCATCTACCTCGGCTATCACTTTGGCAACTTCTAAATCTAAAAGTGCATTTCCACTGAATCCCAGATTGATACATTCACGGTTCAGTCTTCTTGATATAATGTTTGTATGTGCCATTCCGGGACGTGAAGCACAACCTCCTTGAAGAATACTGGTTCCATAAAATACAATCGGCTTCTGGCGAATCGGATAATCAATTAAAGGCTGATCGATAGTAGCTAACGAATCAATCCCTATAGATAGGGAAACCAAACCGTCATAGAGAGGAAGATAAAGCATATATTCTCTCTCTTCCGGTTGCATGTTAGCAATGATTGTTGCTTGATTTGTTTTTCCATTTGGACGACCACTGTTTACAAAACGCCACTCCCCATTCTTCTGAAGACAATAAAGGTCTAAGCCTTTTGCACCTGTGTCAGTCATGTGATTCATATGAAAATTGATAAGAGCTTCCCATTTTGCAGCTATCGTGGTAGAATTACTGCGAAAACGTATCGCCATTCCGGCAGAATTACGACTTAAATTCCATAACGGAGCACGGGAGATATTCTTCAATGAATCCGGAAGTCTTTCATATCGTGCTCCGGTGGCTTCGGTGGCTTTTCCTAATAGAGGGAACTTTGATGCATCATGATATACTAGTTGGGCATATATATGACACATCAAAAAAAGCATTATAAAAACACAAATTCTTCTTTTCATATTTTGAATATTATTGTTTTAAGTTCTCCAAAAGCATTTTATTCGGGTAAAGAACATAGTTACCAATACTGATAATGCCGTTAATACTACCCCTCGTAAAAATCCCATCCATGCATTCTCATTGAAATAAACAAGCAATGATGCAATTCCTAATAAATTGATTACGGGCATAATCAACAGATCTCCTACTACATAGGCCATCATGGGATTTTGTCCGGGCATTACAAGAAAACGGGTACTCTTTACACAACGAAAATAATCACATATCACATTTAAAAGCAATAAAGCCATAAATGCCAGACCTGAAGTGAGAAATAAATAACTCAAAGTGGCGGGATCTTTTTTTATACCTCCCTGAAAAGGTTCAAAGCATAATCCCAAAACAACTAAGAAAGCTCCGGCTGTAAAAAGTTCTCTCCAAAGCTTTATAAATCCTGTGCCCTTTCTCAATAAAAAGACTCCACTTATCAGCAACGGAATATTTATTATCAGGTTCAAGACTGTACAATGTGTATAAAGTCCTGCCAAATTTACAATAATTATAGCTAATGTCAAAAGAATCATTACGATAGCTTTCCATTTATTTGTAGATTCAACAGACGAATCATTGTGCTGCTTCAGCCACTCCATCAAATACTCTCCGGCGATGCTTCCCGGAATCACGATAAGGAGATATTGTAAATACTCAAAATGAAAAGCCCAAGGTAGAGGTGTGTAGGTGTATATAGCTTGTGTCCAGGAATTGTCAACCTGTCCACTTAATAACAAAGCCATCAATATTAGTAATACACCTATTCGTGCCCGGAGATTTTGCATTGTGAAAATATATATGACCGAACCAAAAACAGCCATATTTGCCAGCAGTAATATGATTATGTTGTTGAATGATACATCAAAAGTTCTTTCATTTGCATATTGAGTTGTCAGTAACAAGACAATGGCTATTACATAGGCCGTTACCTTGATAACTGTACGCATCCAATCTGGCATTTTCAGAGGGATGCGAATGAACATAGGAAATAGTATAATAAAACAAAGAATGGATAATAACCAGGCACGCACGTCTTGTGGATTACTTAAAACATACGGATAAAAATGTTGAATAAAAATAGCAAAGAAAGTCAATTGCACACCTCGCTTGATAGCTTCATATACTAATCGTAACTTAGTATCCCCTTTCTCAAATCTTTTTTTGATCGAGAAAGGGAAAGCAGCACCCATTGCAAACAGGAAGAATGGAAAAACAAGATCCACCCAGGTGATTCCCGATAAACTGGCATCGAAAGCTCTGTCCGGAGGAGGAGTTTGTGCGTGATACATCCATCCGGGTAGAGAATTCCATGCAACAGTTGCCGAAAGCACCATCGTGATGATGGCATAACCTCGTAGGGCATCTAAAGCATAAGCACGTTTATTCATATATCTATGGATTGATTGTTTGAATATATTCTTTGCCAAAACGGTCGGTTACTTTAACCGTTATATGAGCATCTTTATTTTTAGGAGTTGCCCGAAACATATGTTGGGTAGGTCTTGGGGTAATCCATGTATATACCATCTTTTCCCGGTCCGAACATACTACTGATGCGTATGGATCTAAACCAGTATATCGTGTCATGTTTCCCATCAACTGACCGTCTTCCAGCCATTCCACTTTCCACAGTTTATCCCAGTTCCATACATTAGCAATAATATCTGACGGATGTTCCTTAGAAGCTCCTACAGGATAAGAACGAAATTGATGTTCTTTGGGATATCCGGAACTTTTGTAATACCATTTTACATCGTTATCATTTACTTCATATATGCCATAACCACGTGGAGTACCATCCAGACAAATATCCGCTTTCCACCACGTACCACAAACTGCAGCCGTATTATGTTCCATCAGATTCTCATCGAATACGACATTAAGATTGTAATGAGTATGTCCTGTGATAAGATGTGCTTTGTAGGGTTTCAACATCTGATGCAGTGCACCTGCGTTGACCATCTGATTACCAATCATATCATAGTTATACAAAAAAGCTTCTTGTTTTTCTGTTTGGCGGGAAGGGATATGCATAATGAAGAATACGAGTGCCCCTTTCGGTACGTATGATAAATCCTTATCAAGCCATGCAAATGTTTTCTCATCCAGATAACCCATATAGAAATAATCACGTCCGATAAAGAAATTATTGTCTACTACAATATAATGGGCATTTCCCTTATTAAAAGAATAGTAAGAAGGACCAAAAGTATCTTCAAAAGTCTTGTAGGAAGTTTCATGCGTGCGACCGTCATAATTCATATCATGATTGCCAACTACACGATAGATAGGTATATCCAGTTGATCGGCTCTTTTCAAATAATCGGGATATAATTCTTGATGATCGCCTACAATGTCTCCACAATCAATTCCAAAAACTTCTGTTGTTGCATAAGAAGAGAGAAGTTGTTTGCAATCGTCGACTACATGTTGATAAATAGCCAGTTCGTCTCTGGAAGTAACTTGTATATCAGATTGAGCTACAAAAACATGGGAAACATCATCTTTGGGATTCTTCTTCAGATTAAAATTATAGTTTTGCTTTTTAGAATAATCAATAGGTAGATAGAAAGAAGGGATAGTTCCTTTCCGGTCTGTCAGATAGCCTGAAGGAGTACAAATATATACAAAACGACTGTCTCCCAAAGTGGGGATACTATATTTCCCTGAAGCGTCGGTCTGCACACATATATGGCCGTCGGTAACCATTACTCCCCCCATTCCTTTACCTTCGCAGGTGACTTTACCTTTGATAATGTTGATAGAGGCTTCCGCCTGAACTGAAAGGTTCAGGCAGAAACACATTAAAAGAAATAAAAACAAGTGTAGTTTATTCGTTCTCATATTGAGGTATACTTTATAATTTTATCGAATGATTTCTTTTGCGTATTTTTTATAGATTTGGCGGGCTAGTTTTATTCCGTCACCGCCTTCGTTGTAGCTGATTCTGTTACTAGGATTTACCCATTCGTTTTCATAAATCCGTGATTGATTAAAGAATTCTTCTTCATCAAAATTCTTCTTCTTTTCAGCAGCCTCGATTACTTTATTTATAAAACGATCCCACCGAACAGAATAATATTGATTGGTTAGACCTGCCCATGATCGATTAGCATAGTCGGTCAGGTGATAGCTATCTCCCCAAATGGTAATCAGAGAACGGGCATTCATTTCATAATAGTTTTTAGAAGCGGCATCATGTCCCATATCACGAGCATCAGTGATCCATTTATGCAATGAGAAAGTTGGATGACAGCTAACGAGTTTATCAAGGTCAGCAAGAATCTCTCTCATCTTATTCCCCCGGTTTTTCATCATCGGTATATCTCCCGCTTCATATGCAAGGGTGAACTCATCACGGACTACATTAAAATAATTCCCTAAAACTTGTCGTCCAATATTGACCAAATCAAACTCATAGCTATCTCGTTGACAGTCTTTTACTGATAACAGTAATCTCCATGCTTCAACTAAATCTTTGGGTTGATATTCAATCGTAGGTTTGGTAGTCCAGTGTCCATTTCCTTTCAAACAAGGGCGCGCATTGGTGAGTGTGCCTTGTCCCACTTGTGCCGGTTGAACGTACACTTTATTTGCTAGTATTTCCCATGCTTTTCTCGCTTCGGGAGATATCTTGCCAATTCGTCTGTCTGCCAGTTTAAAGAACCATTCTTTATCTGTCTGACCTCCATTCCATGCTTTGTCAAGAACAAATTCATACATAAACTGATTCAGGTCTATGCCTTCGAGAGTGGAACCTACTCCTTTAAGATTACTGCCGCCATTCTTTAAAGCATCTGCCAATCGTTCGCTCACCAAATTTACCGGACCTGACAGAAAGGAATTGCCACCAAAATTACCCAGATAACACCAAAGATAAGGTTGACCGAAATAACTGTCTGTCTGTTTCCAGATTTCTGTATATTCACAGAAATAGTCTAATAGAATCAACCTGTCTTGAGGCACAGAACGAAGATAGGATTTGATACGTGGAGTAGTCCAATGCTTGATGTCAGCATAAAACAGCCATGTCATCTGCAACCATACCGCTTCAGGATCTACAGCAGCTACAGATTCATAGATATGCTTAGCCATCATTCCCAAAGAATCGGCATCCCATGAAGGAGGATCTATTTCATTGAACGGATCGATGCCATAGATATGGTTTGTACCATATAAACGAGTCTGTTCGGTAAGATATTCTTTTTGTATGATCGCATACAAAGAATCCATGGGATTCAGGAAAGTACAACGATATTGATCGGCAAAACCTCCCCATTCGCTTACTCTGGTTGTTTTTATATTGGGATAAACCCGTTTCAATGCTGCCGGTACATGCCCGGCAAAAGCCGGCAATACAGGTCGCATATTAAATTCACGTTCACGGGCAACAATCTGTTCCTGCAACGCTGCCTGACTTGACAACCACTCTTTAGGTAAAGGACTTTGCCAGCCATCCAAGTTACACATTCGATGCCATGGAAGATGTGCAGGACCTGTAAAGTATCCCCGTATTTCTTCATCTGTCAATCCCAGTTTACTCCAGACTTTATACCAGATAGCTTCCTGACCGGTAATAGCAAGAGGCATATTGATTCCATTTAAAGCCATCCAGTCGATAAAATGTTCCCAATCACTCCATTTCCACCAAGTCATTGAATACCCGAACGTACAATAGTTTAGAAAGAAACGGGTCGGGACATTTGCCTTAATAGTGACTTCTGTTGATATGGAAGGGAGAGTTTTAGGTAATTCTATCGGATCATCCTTATACCATGAAATAGTGGTCAGACAGTAGTTTTTCAAATAATGATTCAAACCTACTGCCATAGAGTTAGCGTTATTTCCGGAAATAATAATTTTATTCCCTTCACTTTTGATGGTAAAAGTGTCTGCTGAAGTATTATTCAACAGACGGAAATCAAAAGATGAAGCCTGTTGAGGAAACAACCGTTGTGTCATTTTATACATGGTAGTGATATTAGCATCTTCCGCACGTATTTGGCAGACAACAACTAGAAAAAGGAGTATACTTAGTATTTTCTTCATAATCATATTACTGTTTGATAAAACGAATAGCACATCCACCGCTTGTTGCCAGTTTGACATGAAGCGTGTCAGAAGCTGTTACTATTTTCTCTTCATACTTGAAAGAAGTCGGATTCGTTTTCCATTCCGCATCGTCACCGTCAGCATATATTTGAGCAGTATACTTCGCATCCGCATCCAAAAAGCTCAAAGGAGCATCCAACTCTCTTGCATTTTCATCTGTGATGCAGCCTACATACCAATCGCTGGTGTTACGGTCTTTCCGCGCAAACACGGAATAATCACCAATTTTGGCATCTACCACATAAGTTTTATCCCAGTCGGTAGGTACATCCTTAATGAAATCGAACGCTTTGATGCCTTTGTAGTTTTCTGGTAAATCCGAGGCCATTTGTAAGGGGCTGTAGATCACGACAAATAGCGCTAATTGCTTGCAAAGTGTAGTATTGACACGAGTCCCCGGATATGCTTCGTTAGTAAAGTTGAAAGTTCCGAATGTGAAGTCCATGGGGCCGGCTAATCCTCTGGTAAAAGGAATAACAGTTGTATGTTCCGGCGGATTTCCTCCATCGGGAGACCATGCATTGTGTTCCTGTCCGCGCACGCCTTCCTGGGTCATAAGATTAGGCCATGTGCGCTCAATACCGGTAGGCATAACAGGCTCGTGGTTGTCAATAGCTATTTGATATTTGGCAGCAGTTTCTATCACTTTCCGATAGTGACGTACACCATACTGACCGTCGTGCGCTTCTTTAAAGTCCATTAGGCGATTCACATATCCGGTTTTCACAACATGCACTCCATATTGTTGATAGAAAGCGAAGGCTTTATCCAGTTGGTTCTCGTAGTTGCGGGTAGCAGCTGCAGTTTCATGGTGTCCAATCAGTTCTACGCCTTTCTCACGGGCATAATCAGTGATTGCCTTAATATCAAAATCCGGATAAGGTTTGGTGAAGTCTAAAGAATCCCCGTGTTTCATCCAGTTTCCTTCCCAGCCGACATTCCATCCTTCTACTAACACACCGGAGATACCATTTTCCGATGCAAAGTCTATATATTTCTTTGTATTAGCAGTGGTAGCACTGTGTTTGGGACCATAATACCATGTTCCTTTACCCAAATGCATTTCCCACCATATACCGATGTATTTCCCTGGCTTTATCCAGGAAGTATCTTTGATTTTGGAGGGTTCGTTGAGATTCAACATCAAATAAGATGTAACCAGATCACCCGGTTTATCACCAATAACAACTGTTCTCCAAGGGGTAACAAATGGAGCTTTGATGTATGCTGCAACCCCATTAGACCAAGGAACTAATGAAGCGCAGAGTGTGGCAGAATCCTTGACTGTCAGATTCATTTTGGGATAATCTGTCAGGTTAGCTTCGTGAATGGCAAGATACTTTCCTTCTGCAGTTTCCATTGTTAGAGGAGTGCGTACAGTATCCAGTTCATTTATGGAAGAGAATGTTGCTATACATTCATAATATGGATCGGATGCGGGAATCCACCAAGCTTTATGTATACGCGGCATTTTAAACTCTGTTGCTTCGCTCATAATAACTAATGAATCCATGGATTCCTGTTGCGGAAACTCATAACGATATCCGATACCATCATTAAAGAGACGGAATATTACATTAAGTTTACGTTTTCCTGCTACCTCTTGAAGTAGTACTTTCAATTCATTATAGTGGTTACGTACATATCGGCTCTCTCCCCAAGGTTGTTCCCAAGTTTCGTCCAAGGAGGAACGTTCGGTGCCTTTAATTACAAAATGGTTTAAGCTATCTCCATGTTCCAGGATAAACCCTAATTTAGAAGGGAGTATCATGGTTTCATTCTCTTTATTTACTGCGTATGATATTGTATTATCATTCTCTGTGACTGTTAGTTGTATCTTACCATCCGGGGACTTTAGTACCAGATTATCAGTTTGGTTACAAGCTGAAAGGAAGCTGGTGATTCCCACAATATAAAACACTTTTCTTAATGCAGTTAGTCGATTCATTTTCTTTCCTTTTTTATGTTTTTGCTTATTTAGGTTGCTGCATTTTACGGGTATATACATTACCGCAATGATCTGTAACTTCTACACGTATTTCGGAATCCTTCATTTCAGGAACCGCATAAAATAAGTGTTCAGTAATGTCTGCTCCCAAATACTTATGCTTAAATGTAGAACTGTTTTTATCACAGTATTCATAAATAGCAGGGTCGTATCCGGAAAAACGAGTCATTTCTCCTCTGTCAATACCGTTTTCATACCATTTCACTTTCCAGGTTGGGTCGTAATTCCAGACATTTGCCACCACTGCTTCCTTTTTATTTCGACTGGCACCTACCGGATAAAGTTCAAATTGATAGTCCTTATCTTTTCCTACACATTTGTAATACCAGTTAACTTTACCTCCGTCAAACTCGTAGACGGCATATCCGCCCGGAGTTCCATCACAAGCCCAGGGAGCTTGCCAAAACAATGTTGACAAGGGGGCGTGCACGTGTTCGTAAAGATTGTCTGCCAACACATAATTTTCATTATAGTGTTCATGTCCTGACATGATATGAGCATTGTAAGGTTTTAGCAACTCATACAAATGAGAGCGGTTATTCATTACTTTCATAGTAGACTCCTTTCCCCATTCCTTTCGGCGTGCTTCTCTTGAATAGGTAGGGATATGTGTAGCAACTACTACTGTGGATCCCGGAGTAACTTGTTTCAAATCCTGTTCTAACCACTGGAGTTGTTGTTCGGTAAGATAACCAACATACAAATAGCTTTTTGCAATAAAGAAAATATCATCGAGAACAACATAATGCACATTTCCTCTATTGAATGAATAGTAAGTGGGACCATAATAAGATTTATAAGTAGTACGTGCATGTTCATTGGAACGTACATTTAAATCTAAGTCATGATTTCCAATTACATAGAAAAAGGGAATTTCCGTTTCGGCTATTGCATCTATCATGGGCGCAAAATAGCTGGGCTTTTTATTGATGTCACCAATAATATCTCCACACACTATTCCATACGCAGGGATTCCCTGATAGCTAGTTGCCAACAGCTCTTTCACATCTTTTGAGGCCTCCCGTACTTGTGGCATTTCTTCGTCAAAATACACTTGTGGGTCAGCCCATACAACCAAAACATGCTTTTGGTTATTCGTAGATGATTGTGTCAACTCAAAATCAAAATGTACTTTCTTTGAAGGTTGAGCAGGTACTTTTTGAAAGAATACAGGGACTTTACCTTTCATCGGAACGTCATAACCATCAGGAAGGGTAATATAGATGTATTCTGCATCAGAGGTACTTGTCATGGAGTATCGTCCTTTATTATCTGTAAGGACAATCTGCGTACCATCTGTCACAGGTACGTTAGCAACTCCCTTACCTCCGGACAGTACTTTCCCGTAATAGACTACGGGAGTAGTTTCAGCCTGTACACTAAAACAGGAAAAACTCCATTGAAACAGGCATAAAAGTAATAATAGTCTTAATTTCATTCTTTAATCCTTTCTATTTTAATCAAACGCGTAAGAGGCTTGTTTATTTTATATATTTGAGTTATCAACTGGTCTATTTCAGCCTGCCAGGCTTCACGTATCTGTGGAAACATGGCTTGAGTATAATTGGTATATAAATACTTCACCAGGTAATGACTTTCCCGTTCCGCTTTGGCAACATCAAGAGCGGCTTTATTATCTGCAAAAAGTAATCCTCTATGCTTAAAAAAGACATACTGCATAGCCATATATTGACGTAAACGTTTTTCTATAGCACACCTTTCTTCATTCAGATGCATGATAGACAGACTCTGTTGGTATTGGGGTGTACATGTTATTTCTGCCAGATTAACTCCTTTACTCAATTCGTCGCCACTCCAACAGCCAATTTCTATTCCATCAATAGTTACCCGGAAAATGCCATGCAAATCAGTTACTTTCATTATTTCCTGGTTCATTTCCTGCATAAAGGGAATTTGTCTGATAGCATCTCGGGCTGTACCTTTCGTTCCCCAGCGAGGAATCGTGTCGATAGGGAAAGGCAATGAACGGGATAAATATCTGAAAGATATTGTGTCATTCTCATTCTTTATATGAGATATTCGGCAATTTCGCTCTTCCATTGCTTTCCTGTTAGTGGCATTGATTTGGAAAGAGGCGATTTCCTGTCCTGCAAGTCCCTGTGCTTTCAGGAATAAGTACGCCATTACCATATGACCGTCTTTATCAGGATGAATCCGGTCACCGCCACAGAAAGTAGCTGTAGAATCAGATAGCTGAATCTGCTTATTCAACCCGCACATCACAGTATTGAAATTGACAAATCCCCATCCTCTCTTTTGGGCAACTTCTGCCTGCATTTCAATAATTCGTTTGATCGTCTCATTCTTTCCGTGTAGTGCTTCTACTCCTTTCAATTTCACATTCTCATCATAGGGAGGAGAACCTAGAAGTACTACGCTTTTTATTTTTTTGTCAGCAAGAATCTGCCGTTGCAGTTTTTCAAACTCTGTGTGAGCATACTCTACCTGCTGATTCGCATACTTATCATATCCGGGCTTATTATATCCGTCGAATCCGGAATCATTCATCCCGAAAGAACAGATCAAATAGGTCGGCTTTTTGATTTTAATATCTGAATCGAAACGATAAACCATGTGGCTCACACAATCACCACCAATTCCTCCATTATACATACGAAGAGGTAAATTGGGGAAGTGCGTCATGTAATACAGCCATATATAAGAATGATAATGCCCTCCTTCCGTTATACTATTTCCAAGAAAAACAATTCTGTCATTTGCTTTAAATGACGGAATTTGCTGCGCACTTACAGGAAACGATAAAATGCAACAGGTATATAATATAAATAGTATTTTCTTCATTACTAAACCTTTTTATTCAACTGGAGTAAGAATTGCTGCCCAACCGCCACCTTTAGCCATGGTGATGTTAATTAGTTCATCTTTTGAAACCATTACTTCTTCTGTTTTAAAATCCGAGGCGTAAACGTCTGCATTCACACCGTCTTTGAAAATTTCCATTTTATATTTGGATGCTTCAAGGAAATCCAGTTTCACTTCAATATTACGGGCATTCCAGTCTGTTAAACCTGCCAAATACCAATTCTTACCATTCTTACGGGCAATAACTAATTGTTCTCCGATTTTAGCTGTTATAGCTTTAGTATCTTCCCAAATGGTAGGTATACGGGAAATAAAAGAGGCAAATTCTGGAGCTTTATAATAATTTGAGGGAGAATCTGCTAACATTTGTAACGGGCTTTCATACACTACATATAAAGCTGCCTGATGGGCGCGTGTACCTAGACTGATCGGATGTACGAAATTGATGTAAAAGTCTTCCGCTGTTGCATTGTTTACTGCACCGGGAGTATAATCCATCGGACCGGCTACCATTCTTGTAAACGGAAGAATCAAGTCATGTACCGGATTAATATCTCTTGAATCCTTATCGTGCTCTAATCCAAGTACACCTTCAAAAGTCATCACATTGGGATATTTCTTCTGTAAACCGGAAGGTTTGAAAGATCCATGGAAATCAACGAGTAATTTACGCTCCATTGCGGCTTTTCCTACCCGTTCGTAGAAATTAACCATATATTGATCCGAACGTTGCATAAAATCTACTTTTATACCTTTGATTCCCCATTTTTCATAAACATCCAGAATTTCGTCCAATTCTTTATCAAGTGGGTTCCATAAAGTCCATAATACAAGACCTACATTTCTTTCCTTTCCATATCGTACCAGTTCCGGTATATCCAATCCGGGTATTGGCTCCTTAATATTCCAGGTTCCGGCTGACCAACCTTCATCTAATAAAATATATTCAATTCCGTATTTTGAAGCGAAATCAATGAAATATTTATAGGTATCCGTATTCACACCTGCCTTAAAATCTACCCCGTATACGTTCAATGTACTCCACCAATCCCAAGAAATCTTTCCGGGTTTTATCCAGTCTGTGTCTTGAGTAACAGATGGAGAGGCTAATTGATACACTAAGTTATTTTCAATAACCGCTTTGTCGTCTTCGTTAATCATTAACACACGCCAAGGGAAAGTTCTTGTTCCTTCAGTTTCAGCAATGTAAGAGGCTTTCTCCAATAATACTTCGTCACGGTCGGCACCTTCCTTTAAGGCACTTTTTAAAACTACAGGAGGAAATTCACCGGATAGCGTGTTATTACGATCACCCGTTAAAAATAGATTGGGATAATCGAAAAGATCGGATTCCATAATAACAACTTTCGTTCCTTTAGGAGTAGAGAGGTAAATGGGTAAATAGCCTTTCATATCGTTAGTGAGCGAGGAGATGTTTAATTCATCAAAAATGGCTTCGCAGTGTGTGAGGTATTCTTGATTCTTTTCTCTTGGCCAATATAGCTTACACCCTTCAGTCCAGTTCTGTTCAATAGTTTCGGTATTAATAATAACTTTAGGTTGCTTTAATGAAGTCTCAAAACGATAAGCGGCTCCATTGTTATATACTCTGAAGACTATTGCGTAGTTACCTTTACAAGTCAGAGTTAACTGGTTATATTGATCTTTGATAATTCTTTGTTTAAGTGGAATGACAGCTGTTTGCTCCGAATTTACTTTAAGTGTTTTAGCTTTTATTACTTTCGGATTTACTCCCGGTTGTTCAGTCTGCCCTTCAATATCCATCTGCATCAGACTGGGATTTAGTATACGTTCACCATTGTAATTAATACTCCAACTCAATTGTTTTCCGGCTGTTACCGTCACCTTGGTTTTTCCATCCGGTGAACTTACAGTGTAGTTTTTGGCTTGAGTTACTATGCATGTGCATAAAATAATGTGTAATAATATAAGTACTCGTTTCATTTTGTATATTATATTTTATTGAATATTCTCTATTTAAAGACTCTCTGCTCGTTGAATTCCTTCTTTAATGGCTGTCCATTGATTGAATTCTATTACTTGCACAATGTCAAACACCATTAATCCTTCGGATTGGGAAAGACAGACATAAACAGCATCTGCTATATTGTCCTTATGATTTAAAGCATACAAAGTGCCATAGACTTTACATGCTCCATGAACAATGCGTTGTGCACGCGCTATTCCATATTCTATGGATTCGGGATCGTTCAATCCAAATATTTTGGTTAAATAAGTTCCACATAGAAAGGTGTCTAACAATCCGGCAAAACCTGTATTTTTATATTCAGGTGAAGCCCAACTGTATTCTTTGGAAAAATCGTATTCGGTGGATGCCCAATTTTGTCCTTGCCCATAAATAGCATGAATCCATGAGGCAGCCCAATATTCTAATTGAATATCCGGTTTAATGTTTTTAATTTCTGTACGCACCCGTTCTACAAAATTACGTATGACCATAGAGCGGAACTCCCACCATTTCTTATAATAAGTCCCTGTCCGTTTAGTGCCATCTGTATTCCAAATGAAAATATCATCCGGGAACCGATCTAATTGCTTTCCGATGTATTGTTCGAAAGCTATTTTTGTTGCCTCCGAAAAATCACTTTCATCTCCCGGATAACGGCAATAGTCTAAGGCAAAGCCATCAAAATTGTAATTTGTAACTAACTCTTTTATAAAATTCAGACAAAAGTCTTGTACTTCCGGTAAAACTGGGTTTAAAAAGGCGGAGACTTTTGTTTTATCGTCCTTAATATCTATCAAACCCTGATCTTTGGTATATTCCAAACAAGTTTTTCCATCCCATGTATCATCACGGTACGCCATTCCATTTTTAGAAGAAGGTAGACCTGCCGTAAATATAGTAGCAGAGACCGTTACTTTAAGTTCACGTTTATGAGCCTCATCAATAAAAAATTGAAGATAATTCCAATCTCTTTCGATATGTGTACCGGCAAGATCGGTCAATGGGGTTAAATAAGAACTTTTAAACAGGGCATCGCCTTGTACAGGACGCACATCTACTACAATTTTATTAAAACCTGTTGATTTGGCGAGATCGAGATAATATGTGATATTCTCTTTTTTTGAGAAACGTTCAAAATTTGCTTCTGCATCAAACCATAGCATTTTTTCTTTTTCAGGAGTGGGTTCTTCCGGAATGACAGGAGTGGGAGGATTTGGCTCGGGAAGCTCGGATTCTACAGTCTTTGTAGAACAACTACTAAATGATAGAAGAAAAAAGAATAATAAAATGCTTGGAATGTATTTCATACTTTATTGTTTTTATTTCCCGACTTCAGGCTGATATTTAGAAAAAAAATACAGCCTGAAATCGAGAATAATAAGAAAGCTAAATAAAACAAACTTGTTATCCTAAAGATCTTTCGACCGTTATTTTAAAGCTACTGCCGTAGTTATAGCACGTTGGGCACCAGCACTTGGCTTTATCACCGGTTGACCGTTGACCAACATACAAGTTGAACCACCACCATCAAGATTCATAGCATCTACACAACCTAAACTCTTCAGGATATTAGCCATCATAGCCATATTCATACCTTTTACACCTTCCGTTACACTGCGGCCTTCACAAACGAAAAATATCACCTTATTATTGGCTGTTACTCCGATAGCGGTTCTTGGATGATAACTTTCGGGAGCAACTCCACTTTCTTCATCAAAAAGTTCTTCAATAAAAGTATTTCTCACACTTCCGTCTTTCAACAGGATCGGTCCACCTCCAATCGCCGTTTCTGCATTTAATTTCACGCCTCTCGTCGGAAAATAAGCCGAAGGTGCAGGTTGAGGCTCATAACCGGACTTATTGGGAGAAGGTTGTTCATAGGTATATGTCACACCATCAGTTGTTGTATAAGCCCAATCTGTGGAGAAATAACCATTCTTCGACAGCTGAAAGATACCTCGTGTAGGATAATAACTCTTTTGAGAACGTATTTCCTCCTGCGAGTTCACAGCTAAAACCTCTCCTTCACGGCATAGCAGACTGACAGACTTTCCGGCTCCCATTACAAAATATCCACCATTCATAATTATCGGATATTTTTGTTGTTCTGCTTGCCAGATTTGATTGGGAGTCTTAGAATATATCTGGTCTCCGATAGTTGCAAAATTTGCTTTTGACATATCCGCAACAGCAATAAAAGCTATGGCTTTCATGCCTTCCAGTTCTGACGGAGATTTGTATACACTTATGTATTCAGGTAACGTGCCAAACTCTGTTGTCTGTTTAACCCAGCCTAATGTTGTCGGATCAGGATCCGGCATTACCACCTTTTCATTATCATCATCTGAACAACTTGTTGCAGACATGGCGGCAATCATGAAAAGAAGCCAATATTTTGATATATTTTTCATTATCATATCGATTTAATCGTAAATATTTATTTCTTATTACCTCTGTGCTTCCGCACGTTCAATACCTTTTTGGATATCATCCCACAGATTCATTTCAATAACCTGTACTATGTCGAATATCATCAAGCCTTCCGATTTTTCAAGACAAAGACTTACTGCATCGGCTATATTGGTTTTATGATTTAAAGCATATATCGTTCCGAATACTTTGCAATCATTACCAACTAATCTCCGTGCACGGGCAATACCATACTCTATCGATTCCGGATCATCCATGCCATAGATACGTTCTAAATACGTTCCACATAAGAAAGTATCCAGATAAGGTGCAAATCCTGATTCATTGTAGGCTTTCGATCCCCACGGATAATTTAATGAGAAATCAGATTTTGGACTGGCCCAATTCTGGCCTTGTCCATAAATACCATGAATCCAGGAAGCAGCCCAATACTCCAGTTCTACTTTATTATTGATAGAATGAATCTCCTTACGCACTTCTTTCACAAAACTTGTGATAACATTAGCCCGGAATGCCCACCATTCTTTATAATAAACACCAGGATTTTTCGTTCCATCGGCATTCCATGTAAAAATATTATCTGGAAAGTTCCGGACTTTTTTTCCTAAGTAGTGTTCAAAAGCTTTATGACTATCAGCAGAGAAGTCACTATCATCTCCCGGATATCGGCAATAATCTAATGCATAAGCATCAACATCATAGTTTTTCACTATTTCACGAACAATACTTAAAGCAAATTTGCGGACATCTTTACGAACCGGATTTAAAAAAGCTCCTACTTTTTTCTTGTCCTCTCTGATGTCAAGCATCTTTCCGTCAGGTGTATATTCCAAGCATGTTTTCCCATCCCAACGTGACTCCTCATAGACCAAACCTTCGTTGGTAGCGGGATGTCCGGACGGAAACATTGCAGTAGAAACAGTGACTTTTAATCCTAACCGACGAGCTTCATTGATAAAATACTGCAGGTAATCCCAATCACGATGAATTACTTTGCCATTTACTGTTGTAAGTGGAGGTAGAATTTTACTTTTATACAGTACTTCCCCGTATATAGGTTTGACGTCTACTACTACTTGATTGAATCCTACTGACTTGGCTTTTTCCAAATAGTAAGAAATAGAATCTTTAGAGGCAAAGCGTTCAAAATTAGCTTCTGCATCAAACCAAAGGTATTTAGGTTGTTCTTTGCCCCTGTTCCCGGCAAAGGAACAGGTAGCAAATAACAATAGAAAAAACGATATAATGCTTTTATTCAACATATTTCAATTCTATATAATTAGGAGTATACCTATTTCTCGTATTTTGTAAGTTCATAACAACGAATACCTACACCATAACCGTAATAGAGATATAATGATTCTCCGTCATCACTTGGTGAACAAGTAGTCCAGATACAAGAGTTGGTAGTCCATGGCTCGAGTGTTTCTGTGATAGGTAATGAATGATTACTAGACGGGTCTAGCAGGTGTAGTCCAACCCAGCCCCAACCGCAAGTTATGGTTGCTCCGTACCATCTGCCATTGAATGGAATACCTCTACCGGAAATAAGTACATGATTTCCCCAGCCAGCGTATCCTTTCTTATTCCACATGTCTATATATGGACCTGTGATGCTGTTAAATGCCCCTGCCGTATTTGCTTTATAACCGATTTCCGGTCCCATTACACCTCCGGTATTCACTGCGTCTATAACATAAAATGGCGGGTTATCTGACACTCCGAGTACAGCCACAATCTGTCGCCAGTTACTATCATTACTGGGACGACCGGTAACCAAGGTTGAAGTGCCTGTATATGTACCATTCTCAAATTTGTAAACTGCATGTGTACCTACACCATCAGGTTTAGAATCATAAACATATCCCACTTTGTCAATATCACCGATTGCAGAAACTTTATTTGCTCCGGGAGTTACATTAGCAACCTTTTGTGGAGCTCCCTCAACAGTAGTCCATCTGTATAATCCTACGTTTTTTACTACACCGATCAAATTACCAGCGTCATCATTGACTAACTGGCACAAAGAAGCGTCTATTCCTGTCACATTTAAAGTCTTATCTACTTTCTGCCCTGTATATTTATCATAGAAATTAAATTGGGTGTCTATTATATAATTACCAAACACTGCACCGAAACCATCTTTGTCTTTATTGGATGGAGTAGGTAGACTAATTTCCCATTTTTTGAAGAAATATTCAAAACCTTCTCCATCATTTACTTTTCCGCCATAAGTCCATTTTACGGTCCAGTCAGTGGTTGTGCCATCTTGCGCCTTCACTGTGTAATGTACATCTTTTGAAAAATCTTGAGGTACATCGGGGGTAGGTGTAACTGTTGCATATGGAGAGATAAAGAAAGAACAAGTAACTCCATTGAGTTTGCTCAAATCCAAGTCCGGAGTAATCTTAAATTCAATGATGTTACCATCCTTAATGGTACCCTGTTTATAATTACCCTCGCCCAATCTAACTTTGAATCCGGTTATATCGGTATCAGAGTATAATGTTGGATCATCCGAGCATGCGGAAAATGCAACCATTGTTGCCATGACAGCAACTTGAAGCCAATTATGATATTTTATTTTCATAACATCTACTTTTTTAGTTATTTGGGTGTTTAGCAGTCAGAGTATACTCCTTTTGCGTTCCATCACCTGCTACAATAGTTAGTTTAAATGGAGTAGATAAATCTTTAGCACCAGTCAATGAAGGATAAGCAAATGCTGCTACAGGCAAATTGGCTGTTACATATAATTCGCTCAATTTCACTTTTGCCGGAAGTTCGAAAGTTATATTTCCATTCTCTGATATAACCCCATCATAAGTAGTACCATCTTCCGGAGAATTAGCACGAACCATAATGGATATGATATCACAATCAGAATGATAATGGATATCATCATGCTTTTCACAAGAAGAAAAGGAAAAGCTAAATGCTATCATTAATATGATGTATGTAATTACTTTGAAATTTTTCATAACTATAATAATCTTTTAATATTACCAAGGAGCATTATTCTCACATAACGGATTATTCTGTAATTCATCTACAGGAATAGGTAGCAAGTAATAGCGTTCTGGAAAGAAGCGGTTTATATTGTCGTCACATGACACTTGTTCATAAGTATAAGAATTATCATCTTTTTTGGTTATTTTTGTTCCATGTGCCTGTTTTCCATCAATAACTTCGCCAGCCAAACGCCATCTGCGTAAATCCCAATAACGGAATCCTTCAAAGGCCAATTCACAAATACGCTCCTTACGTAATAGTTTCATAAATGAGTCTTTATCCGGTGCTTCCTGTGTTGTACGTTCCGGTAGGTCAACACGTCTTCTTACTTCATTGAGAGCTTCCAAGGCATCATCCTGATTTTTAGCATAATCCTGTTCTGCCAGAGCTTCAGCCAGATTTAACAAAACCTCCGCATAACGCATTTCAATCCAAAACTGATCGCTTCCCTTATCATCAAATTCGGTATTGTTTTCTTGTAGATATTTTCTGATGAAATATCCGGTAACAGTTTGTTTTTCTCCCGGATTCATATTATCTCTGTAAGCAGCAAAACCGTTTTCAGCGTCTACATAGGTATAAATAGTCTTTTCTTTCCAAGTAGCCCCATTATATATAATGGATGCATAGAAACGAGGTTCACGACCTACATAAGGATCTTTGGCCATGGAGCCGCTCCACGAGAAAGGAGTTCCGTCAGCCATATCATAAGAATCAACCAGTTCACTTGTCGGGACAGCTCTTCTTATTCCTTGTTTACCGTCAGGAGCAAAATAGCGATCGAAATAATGGGGCATATCCGGAATTTTGTATGCTATGGAGAAAATAATTTCTTTATTACCTGCCACTTTAAATACATCTTTATATTCATCCATTAAGTCATACTTATTGAGCTTTTTAATCTCATCAGCAGCGGTAATAGCAATATCCCAACGTTTTGCAAAGAGTGCTGTACGACACATATAGGCATACGCTGCTCCTTTAGTCAAACGCCCATCCCATTTGCTGTCCCATTCTTTCGGAAGGTGTTTGGCTGCGAATTCCAGGTCCTTCAGAACAAAATCCCATGATTCGGCTTCAGTTGCTCTTGCTTTTGCTTTTTCCCCTTCTGAATCAACTCCATTTGTTTCGTCACGAAGAATAACTCCTCCGAAAATTCTAATCATACGTGCATAATTCACAGCGCGAATAAAACGAATTTCAGCAATACGAGTATTGAGAAAATCTTCATTAAACTTACTTCCATAGATACCGGCATCACGCAAAAATACATTTTCTCTAAATATGTCAGTATAAAGTCCCCACGATGACATCGGATTATTATCTGATGTTATTGTGTTTTGCTGCAACAGAATCTTGTTATGAGCACTCCATGTTTGTGGAACTCCATTTCCATACTTAACTAAATCTGTATATCCATCGGTTAAGGATAAAGAAGAAAAGTTGGATAAGCCATTGAGAGGCTTATATAAGTAAGTCACATACATATCTAAAGAAGATTCCGAGCTCCAGGCTACTGTTTCTGAATATGAGTCTGTGGGATCTTTCTCCAACAAATCATGGCATGAGGTTAGAAACTGTGACGTAAACATCAGCCCTATCCCTAATAGATATAATCTTTTTATTTTCATAATTATTGATTTAATTAGAATGTGATATTTAATCCAACACTATAATTCTTTTGTTGGGGATAATAACCATTATTTATAATAGCCATTTCAGGGTCGCAATATTTGAATTCTGTGAAAGTAAACAGATTGGTGCCTGCTACATATACACGAACGTTAGATAGTCCAATATTGGCTTTCGCAAGTATTTTTTTAGGAATTGTATAACCAAACTGTAAATTCTTCAAACGCAAGAAATTACCATTTACCAACCACCAGGAAGAGGTATATGCATTATTTCCATTATGAATGGCACTTAATCTGGGATAACGGGCACTCGTATTTTCCGGTGTCCATGAATCTTCTACCAGATAATAAGGAGCATTTCCTCCCGAGTAGAATGGTCGTGTATAGACCGTATTGTCCATTGAACCATGATTATAAGTACCATTCAACGTATAACTAACAATAGCAGCTCCTTGCCATAATGCACTCAAATTGAACCCTTTCCAGTTGAAGTCCATAGACAGAGAGTAGTTTAACTCTGGTAAAGTGCTGTGGCCGATTTTAACTTTATCCCCATCCTGCGTAATTTTACCATCTCCATTGATATCCTCATACATGATATCTCCTAAACGTTGAACTCCATTACCAACAAAAGGACGGTTATCCAATTGCTCTTGTGTTTGATATAAGCCTATAGCTTTATAGCCATAAATTTGTCCTAAAGGTTCACCTATGTTTGTCCGGTACCAAGGAGTACTTTCACTTTCAATCCGCGACAGAACTTTATTTCTAGCCCACGCTACACTACCGGTTATACTATAATAAAAATCATTAACGTGGTTTTGGTGCTTCAATACCAATTCAAAACCGCGATTGTCGATCTTACCCGTATTTCCTTTTTGAGCATAATTTCCTCCTAATGAAGGAGGGAAACCGCCACTCCGGCTTTCTTGTATATCTTTTGTCAGCTTATAAAATAAATCGAATTCTACTCCCAATAATCCATTCCACATTGTCAGGTCAGCACCAATATTGTAACTGCGGGTAGTAGACCAGGTTAAGCTGGAAGTAATAGAGTTGGATGCACCTAATCCTGCATAAGGAACTCCTCCGAATATATACGCATTCTTCTCTACCTTAAAAATGCTTCTATGCAAAAAAGCATCTGTATTATCACTACCCAATTCACCGACAGAAGCACGCAACTTTAACAGGTTGATAGAAGAGAAATTGTTTTTTATGAAGTTTTCTTCAGAGATTACCCATCCTAAAGATACAGAAGGGAAGAATCCCCATCTTTTATCTTTTGCGAATTTATAGGATCCATCTACACGAAAAGCAAATTCTGCAAGATATCTTTTATCGAAAATATAATTGAAACGCCCTACATAACCAATAGTAGCTTTATCGCTATGACTACCTGTAGGATTGGATATAAATTCAGAACCTAATGAAAGATCAACCGGATCATTAAAATTATAGCCGCCCATCTTTCCTGTCATTGTAGAGCCTTTCAGTTGTGTCTGTTCATATAAGAATAGGGCTGAAACTGCATGCTTGCCAAAGGTATTAGCATACTCCACACTCGGGCGGACCATAAATCTTCTGAAAGAAGATGCAGATTTAGTGTAATTACCTTTCTCGCTTGTAGAAGAGGCACGCATTAAATTATATGATTTAGAATCTGCACTATAAGCATTAACATTGTATCCTACCAAGAAACCGTTATCTTCCGAATAACTAGTATCATAAACTAAACCGAGAGAAGCTTTCAACCCTTTTACCCAAGGAAAGGCATAACTAATTTTCATTGTACCATCAAACTCATGTCTTTGTTTTTTCTGAAATCCGCTATTCCTTAAAGTAGCGAGTGGACTCTGTGTGGTGGAACTACCAGGACCAATCCAAGCTGTATATTCTCCTTGATAATAAATAGGAATAATAGGGGCTGAATAAACAGCCTGCTGAATGGGATTTTGTTCAGCCTGTGCGCTTGTGCTAATTCCGGGCCAGTTCTTTTCTTCATAAAAGCCAGAAATATTAAGTTCGAACGTTAAATCTTTCTTGAGTTCAACTTATAAATGCAACTTTTTGGGTGCGGATAATAAGCAATAAAAACATTTATTTTTCAGAGAGGAAAGAGAGACAATGTCCCCCTTTCTCTCACTCTGAATGGATAAAGTTTGCTATCTTTGCTTTAATTGTCCGTCCAAAGAAAAAAAAGTTGCAGATGAGCAAACATATAACCGAGGAACAAAGGTATGCAATTTCTATGATGTTGCAAATACCGATGAGCAAAAAAGCAATAGCGGAAGCTATCGGAGTAGATAAAAGCACTGTTTACAGGGAGATAAAGCGCAATTGCGACGCCCGAAGTGGTAGCTATAGCATGGAGCTTGCCC
>CDYE01000193.1_pt1 | contig 149395 bp, 108 predicted proteins | sample 557661 | NCBI WGS metagenome assembly CDYE01 (sample SAMEA3182080, study PRJEB8094) | gut metagenome | biome: human; feature: gut; material: Stool; isolation source: human stools | place: Canada | collected 2012-11-08
ATGTATTGGCAAACAAAAGGTTATAGCCAATAAAAAAAACTTGTTTTTCATATTTTAATCCTGTTTATATATAATACAATCAACCTATATACAAAAGGACAGTCTTATCTGATTATTTTCCATTCATTAGGGGTGAAAGCAAAAAAAAGAATCGAAAATTAGGCTCTGATAATTATCTTATTATATATTTGCAGCAAAATGAAAAACTACAGAATCTCTAAATAATGAAAATATCTTTTTCCAAACAAACTAAAGAACGGACTTTCAAACAACTTTATGAGGAATATTACGCCCCATTTTGTCTGTATGCAAAAAGGTTTGTTGATGATAAAGAAACACGTGAAGATATCGTTTCAGATGTATTTACTTCATTATGGGATAAGTTTGAAACTGAATCCTTTGACTTGCAATCGGACACGGCATTGGGATACATCAAGATGTGTGTAAAAAACAGTTGTCTGAATTTCCTGAAACATCAAGAATATGAATGGAGTTATGCCGAAAACATTCAAAAGAAAGCGCCTATCTATGAGACAGAGCCAGATAGTGTGTATACTCTCGATGAACTATACAGAATGTTGTACGAGACCCTGAATAAGTTACCCGAAAACTATCGCACTGTTTTTATGAAAAGTTTCTTTGAAGGTAAAACACATGCAGAGATCGCAGAAGAAATGAATCTTAGCGTGAAATCTATCAACCGATACAAACAAAAGACGATGGAACTTTTGAGGAATGAATTGAAAGACTATATGCCATTACTCCTTCTATTATTACCTTATCAATAAGTTTATTTTTTTATTGTCAATTGTCATATTGTCTATTAGTAAGTAAACTCCAAACTATTAATAGATAACTTCCTTCCTATTAAGACCAAACTTTCTTTGCATTAGTTACAAAGTTACATTTACCTAACAACAAACTATAAATGCAAGCTTTGTTTTTATAAACGTAAGTTGCAATTATAAAAACAAAGGTTACATTTATAAAAATGAAAGCTTCGTTTATAGTTTATAATAGGCAGAATATAAGTTTGCAAGCCATACAAAAGAAGTTTAAGCGTAACAGAGTGGAAGTTTTCTATTAATAGCCTAGAGTTTATCTATTAGTATATTATGAGGGAGCATCTACAATAGTTCGTTAAACTTCAAATTAACAGATAAAAGTAGGTCACCTCCGGATTTCTTAAGATGAAGGTATCTGACATCTGAATGTGTATGAATCTGAATAAACTTACCCAATATCTTGATAGCTTATAATAAGGTGAAGGGGTGAAGGATTATTTATCCTAGATTCACAGATTTCTATCACCGTAATCGTCTGATTTATAACAATTCAAACAAGTGTGAAACCTATGAACCTTCGATATGAGCATCATAGTTATGTTGTTCTCAACAAACTGGAAAATGGTGTTTGATGCGTTTAGAAGAAGTATGAGATGAGCTCCGGCTCTCTTATTGAACCAAACAGCGACCGATATTACGGGTTTCTTTGTCGAAGTCCACACCTATCTTTACCAATTTGCGGTGGTCGACGGTATAACATTCACTTTCAAACTACGATAATAACCGTTCCGCCAAATCACGGCAACCCGCACGATTCATCTTCCCATTACCCGCCTGCGGTATACAGTCTGTATATAAAACGTATTTAGGACGATGATAAGGTTCTAATATACTCTGTAGTTTGTCTTCTATTTCTTCTATGTCCGGCTGCCCTTCCAGCAACAAAGTCACCGCCTGCCCCAAACGCTGATCCGGTACGGAAGTGATGACAAACGGCACGGGAATATACGGGCGAAGGATTTTTTCTATTTCCTCTGCCTGGATTTTTATTCCGCCGCTATTGATGACATTGTCTTTCCGACCGAGAATAGTAAAACTTCCATCGGGATAGATATGCGCAATGTCATTGGTTTGCAAAATATCATCGCATACCAAAGGGGCTTTAATGACCAATGTGTTTTCGAAAGATAAAGACAGTTCCACAGAAGCAAAAGGGTAATAGCGTTCGGAAGCTAATACCCCATTCAGACGGCGGAGAGCAATATGAGACAACGTTTCGGTCATGCCATAAGTAGAATAGATAGCACCCGGAAGATTTCTGATTTCTGCTTCCAAAGCCTCATCGATTGCTCCACCACCGATTATCAGAACATCCGTTTGTCGCAACCGTTCTTTTTCTTCAGGCACCTGCAGGGTATTATAAACTTGCAGAGGAACCATTGCCGCAAATCTCAAAGGCTGTTTCATATCCGCTAACGGATGACCGGAAGCGGGACGTATAATCAGATTCAAACCTGCAACCAAAGAGCGTACGACTACCATCATAGCTCCGATATAACGGAGATTCATGCATAACAAAGCAGTGTCTCCTATTTGCAAATTCAGAAATTCGCAGGTCAGACGTGCGCTTTGCATCATTTTATCCTTGCTAATCCTTATCTTTTTCGGTTTTCCGGTAGATCCCGAAGTATGAACTGTCATCCAAGGAGATTCGGTAAACCACTCTTGTAGGAAATCATACAACATCTGCCCTGTAGAAGAATCGGATGCTCCTACCGCCTTTGTTTTCAACAAATGCAAATCATTGGCTGTATATCGTACTCCTTCAAGCAGAAGCGATTGCTTTTCTCTCTCAAATTCCATTTTATTGAATGCCTCCTCGCAACAGTTCCAACATTTCTTCTTTAGTCAATTTATGCGCCATATTGCTTCCATCCAGTAGAGAATCCGCCAATGATTTCTTACTTTGATGCAGCGTGACAATCTTCTCTTCAATCGTATTGGAAGCTATCAGCCGATAGATGGTGACAGGGCGAGTTTGACCGATACGGTAAACACGGTCTGAAGCTTGGTCTTCGACAGCAGGATTCCACCATGGATCCAAATGAATCACATAATCGGCGGCTGTCAGATTCAGCCCTGTACCTCCCGCTTTGAGACTAATCAAAAACAGGTGTCCCTCTCCTTGTTGAAACCGACTGACCTGTTTTTCACGCTCATTTACAGACATCGTTCCATCCAAATAAAGATAGGAAATACCCTGCAAATCAAGTTCTTTGCGAATCAAAGCCAGATGAGACGTGAACTGGCTGAATACTAACGCACGGTGCTGATTGCCGATAAGTTCATCTACCAAATCCATAAATACTTTTGTCTTGGATGAGTCAATTTTCAGCTTATCATTGATCAAAGCCGGATGACAGGCCGCCTGACGTAAACGAGTGATTTCCGCCAATGCCTGCATAGCCCCCAACGAACTTTCCTCGATATTAGCAACAGCCTGCTGACGGAGATTCTCATACAAAGCCATTTCCTCGGAAGACAGTTCTACCTTCTGCACTATTTCTGTTTTCTGCGGCAATTCGTCCAAAACCTCATTTTTGGTACGTCGAAGCAGAAAAGGTTGCAGCACTCTCTTTAATTGTTTTTGCCGTTGCTTATCTCCGTTTTTCTCAATGGGCAGAATAAACTTTTCATTAAAATGCGGAAATGTCCCCAGTAAACCGGGATTGGCAAACTGAAATAAGTTCCAGATTTCACTTAGATGGTTCTGTATGGGAGTTCCGGTCAACAACAAACGGAATTCACCGTTGAGTTGCATCGCCGCCTTGGACATTTTGGTGTCTTTATTCTTAATTGTATGGGCTTCGTCCAGCAGGATGACATTCCACTGCTTCTTGCTCAACAATACAACCTCCGCATTCAGCAATCCATAAGTAGTAAGCAATATATCATAATCACCTGTCTCCTGTATCATTTGCTCCCGATCACCGCAGCTGTCATGTAGCACCCGGCAAGTAAGCGAAGGAGCAAAACGGTTGATTTCACTCTGCCAGTTAAGCAATACGGATGCAGGAGCGACAACCAAAGAAGCACCTTTCTTCCCTCTGCTGAGCATCAGAGCAATGGCTTGTATCGTTTTTCCCAATCCCATATCATCCGCCAGACAAGCACCGGCTCCCCAATACGCCAATCGTGATAACCACCGGAATCCATCCATCTGATAATCACGCAATTCAGCCTGTAACGTGGCAGGTACGATGAACCGGACATTTTCTGCCTGTTCTATTTTTTGCTGTAGTTCCTTAAACTTATGGTCTTTTTTCAGCAGGATTCCCTGTTGTTCCATATCAGCAAGCAAAGTGGCATTAAAGCTGGAAACTTTCAGACTTTTATCATTCAGCAGGATAGAATCAAGTTCTTGCAACTTCCGACGTAACTGATTGCTTAATGCGATGAAATCAGAGTCATTCAACGCTATAAAACGCCCCCTGCTTTCACGGGTTTTCCGCAAAAGTTCGGAAATCTTCATCCGGACTCCGTCTTCTATCTCCAACTCTCCATCTATCTCGAACCAGTATCCTACCCCTTTCATAGAAAGCTTCAGTTGTGGAAAATCCGCAATGCCCTTTATAGACAATTTAGCACCCTCCGGCCACTCGGTACGCGACACATCTGACAGCTCGCGAAGCTCTTCTATCAGATCCAGACATTGATAGTAATCTGCAAAGTAAGCCGTATCCGTAGCCATAAAGTCTCCGCTGACCCGTTGAAGTAGCTGGTTGACTATCACATAATTTTCTTTTTCTTTCTTCAAATTGCGTACCGCCTGCACACGTTCGCCCTTCATTGTTCCAATCACGCTTCCCACTCCCTCACCGGCTTTGCAATAAGGCGGCTGTTCGATGAAAGGTTTTACAAAAAGTTCCACCTTGATTCCGTCTCCTACGGGCAACAGCTGAACGGTTATCAATGAATCTCCTTTTATTTGCTTGAGGTTTTCTTTATTGCGTACCAAGTCCGAATGTATCGTCACGTTTCTTCCCAATTTCCCCAACACGTCCGCCAACTGGTCTTTAGCTTTTAACGGAAAGCGGGAGGATTGTTTGAAGAGTTCCAATATGGCACGCTGTTCCGAGGTCAGTTCTACAATCCGATAGAGCTGATCATTCTCCTTATTTAAAATAGTATTCGAACTTCCCAACTGTTTCACATTACTGCTCACCTGATAACCGTCTTTCAGTTGAGTAACCACCAACTGTAGTTCTTCTTTCGTAATTACAATAGGAATATCCGGATTTCTCTCCATATACACAAATGGATAACCCGCCAAAAGAGATAACGCCTTGGGTCCGCTCAACTCATAAATGTCTCCTATAGAATATCCGGCATTAAAGTACTTGACACATGCCGCAAGGCTCTTGTCTAGTTCGCTCATCCCTTCTACTGCGTTCTGCTGGAAAGTAGCCAAAGCTATATTCCTCCCTCCCGTCCAGGTTATTCCGTCTTTCGACTTTTGAAGTCGGGGAATGATCTGACCATAATTCGTTATATGATATACAATGCGTGACCGAGCTATGTTATCAGCGGCTCCTTTCGCTACTTCTCTGGTTTCCTGATTCCGAACCAGCTCCGCTAATCTGTCCAACGCAATTTCCCAAGGTTCCTGTTTAGCATAAGAAGGAAGCAGGGGAGCCACTCCCATCTCTTCCCTCAATTGCGCATTTTTAGAAATAAAAGCCTGAAAGTCGCATGAATATTCTAACTGCAATGCTTTAAAACGATCGTTTTCAAGCAGTTTCTCAATAGGGCGATTGTCTATATAGATTTTCTCATTCAGCTTATAATGTTCGAGAAGTAAATACAATAATGCTTTTACCATATTCGATTGCAGGTCATAGTTCCGCTCTATCCATAAGACTAATTCTTTAGTATCTCTTCCTAAAGCAATCAAAAGCATCAGATAAGCCGGCAGCCATTGCCTTTCTTCACGAATCCGTTTCTTTGTCACTAATCCGCTCATCTTTTTCTTTGAAGCCTCACTACCCTCGCGCATTAATGCTATGACATACGTTAACGAATAGAAAGGCGTATCAAAAAGATAGGTACTTTCTATATCTTTGAGAGCTTGCCGATATATTTTAAGTGCCTCTGAATAATTTCCATGATATTGGGCATAAAGCGCATGGGCGCATAAACCATCCACAGAGCGGGACGTTACATTCTCCGGGATTTCATTGATACGACCAGACAATACATATTCATAAAATGAATAAACTTCCCGAAAATACGCTTTAACGGAAGTAGGCATTGATTGATTCCTTAGATATAGATTTTCAACAAAAAGCTCGTCTATTTCTTCCAGCCAGTAATTCCAACGATTGGCATATCCATCGATAATACAATATAAAACACCGACAGAAAGTTTACTGTATAAATCTCGCCATTCGGTAGAATATGCCATTTCACGAAATAGAGGCAGTGTCAATTCGTCTACCGGCCAATGCGTTATTATATCATTATCCAATTCCTTCGTCGCAGCCCATTGTAACATCGCATTACACAATGTTCTCGCTTGCAGCTCAATATATCCGGGGAGAGATTGTTCTTTTTCAAATTCTTCAAACGATTCATTTCGCATCAGCCATAAATACCGGAGATGGATGCCGGGCAGCAACCGACATCTTTTATTCCCGAAATAATGCAGGTTTGAAACGATTTCTATCTCGCCATTCTCTTGCATTGACTTCAGCAACTTAGTAGCCTTGGCAGGGCTAAATCCCATCTTACAGAGTTTCTTCAATGCATCGTTATATAGCAATGGAAGCATGTTCCAAGCCATATATTTTAAGAAAAGGGTTTTAATCTCTTTGTCTTTATCAGCAGCTAATATTGCCATCTTTTTTAGTTCTATGTTTTGTCGTTACCAGTCGATTATCCTTTAACACCATCATTTACAAAACCACAGGCAATCTTTTCTTATTTCAAGAGGCACTTCCACGTTGTCTGTAAAGAGCGCCCCTGTTCCCAGTCCCTGTGGCAACGGATTGCTGAATGTTGCACACCACTGGGCAATGGCATTCAGACCAATGTTTGATTCCAGAGCGGAAGTTATCCACCAGCCGATCTGTTGTTTTTCAGCTTCGGTAATCCATTCGTCTCCTCCGCATATTCCTCCATGAAGAGAAGGTTTAATAACGATATATTGCGGACGGATTGTTGAAAGCAGTTCTTGTCTTCTTTCCAGCGTGTTGCATCCTATCAGTTCTTCATCCAAAGCAATCGCTAATGGAGATTCGGAAACAAGACGAGCCATTTCCTCCCATTGTCCGGCACAGATTGGCTGTTCGATAGAATGTAAATCAAACTCGGACAGACGTTTCAGTTTTTCCATTGCGTCCACGGGTGAGAAAGCACCATTTGCATCTACACGCAACTCTATTTCTTTAGAAGAGAAATGCGTACGAATATGGCGCAACAATGTCAGTTCTTCTTCGAAATTGATGGCACCTATCTTTAACTTGATACAACGAAATCCGGCTTCCATCTTTTTCTCAATCTGGGATAACATGTTCTGAAAATCTCCCATCCAAATAAGGCCGTTAATCGGAATACCAACTTCTCCACGTGAGAAAGCCGTATCACATAAAGCCCAGTTTCCTGCAAAGAAATGCCGGATGGCCGTTTCCAGACCAAATAAAATTGAAGGATAGTCACACAAGCCATCCATATCCAATCTGCCTTGTTCCCTCTCTACTTTCCGGCAGACTTTCACTAATATATCTTCGTAATCAGGAAGATCGTCACAACTTAAAGCGGGCAAAGGTGCACACTCCCCTATTCCCACTCTGCCAGGGAAGTCAGGAGAGGTAAAATGAAGATACCAAACTTTACGCGTAGTATATGTTCCTCTGGAAGTCCCGGCAGGTTGCTTGAAATGGAGCAATCGGGGAATAATTTCTATTTTACAATTCATCGTGAATAATTTTTCAATTCACCACAGAATAACACAGAGCCTCACGAAGTTTTAACAAGTTATATCTCTTGCAGTTCTCCTACCATTCTCTCCTCCACAGTCTTGCTTTGCAGAAAATCGGGCTTAAACGCAGGAAAAGCAAACTCTGTGGTACTCTGTGGCAAAGCCGATTTTAAGGGAATTTCGGATATTGTTTGAAGTTCGGTTTACGTTTCTCCAGAAACGCATTCTTTCCTTCCTGTGCTTCATCAGTCAGGTAATAGAGCAACGTTGCGTCACCTGCCAATTCCTGAATACCTGCCTGACCATCCAGTTCGGCATTCAATCCTGCTTTAATCATGCGCAAAGCCAACGGACTAAGCAACATCATTTCTTCTGCCCACTGCACATATTCGTCCTCCAACTGTTCCAAGGGAACTACTTTATTCACTAATCCCATATCCAATGCTTCTTGTGCATTATACTTCCGGCAAAGGAACCAGATTTCGCGTGCTTTCTTCTGACCAACCACACGTGCCAGATAAGACGCACCGAATCCGGCATCAAAGCTACCTACACGAGGACCTGTCTGACCGAAAATAGCATTTTCCGACGCAATGGACAAATCACATACCACATGAAGCACATGTCCGCCACCAATAGCAAAACCGTTCACGGCAGCAATCACCGGTTTCGGGATGCTGCGAATCTGCTTTTGCACATCCAATACACTAAGACGAGGCACACCGTCTTTTCCGATATATCCGCCACGTCCTTTCACATTCTGGTCGCCGCCCGAACAAAATGCCTTATCACCGGCTCCGGTAATCACAATCACATCAATATCCGCTTCTTCACGGCAGATGCGCAATGCGTCACTCATTTCAGCAGTAGTTGTCGGAGTAAACGCATTCCGATAGCGTTCACGGTTGATCGTGATACGGGCAATTCCATTATAATAATCAAAAAGAATATCGTCGTATTCTCTGATGGTTGTCCACTCTCTTTGTGTTGACATAATCTATTTTTGTTTTAATTGATGATAATAATTTTTCAACATGCGCGCGTCCTTGTTTTTGTTGGTAAACACCTCCAAGAGCACAGGCTGCTCCATAGCTTCCGGTTGAGTGAAAGTTTTCATCGCTTCAGCCAGTTCTTCGTCATTTTGCGCTTGCAGATAAAGAAACCCACGCTCTTCTGCCCAACCTTTGGCCGATGTTTTATGGACTGCCGCAATAAATTTATGTGAGGTACCCGACATATCCAATCCCGGCAAGGTATGGAAAATCTCTCCTCCTCCATTATTTAACAGAAGAATACGCAGATTGGAGCGAACATTGACATTCCACAATGCATTCATATCATAGAAAAAGCTCAAATCTCCGATAGCTATAAAGTTCAGTTTGTCGGAAGCTGCCGCATAACCGACAGCCGTAGACAGCGAGCCTTCAATGCCGTTTGTTCCCCGGTTGCAACAAACTTCAATCGTAGAAGGAATGGAGTATAATTGCGCATAGCGCACCACCGAACTGTTTGCCAGATGCAACGCACATGACTCCGGCAAGGCTTTCAATAACGTACCGATGGCAGACATTTCCGAATAAGCAAACTCCGGTTCGGGAATGATCTTGCAATAGTTTTCCCACACACGGGGATATTCAGGAGTCCGATTGTCCAGCAAACTGGCTATCTTCTCCAGAAACTCGAACGGGTCCATTTCGATCACCGTAGTTAATGAGCCGTACAAATCGACCACCTCACCATCCGGCGATACGTGCCAATGTTCTTTAGGCGGATGCTGACGGAGAAACTTCTTCAGCCGTTTGGAAACGACATGTCCTCCATAAGTAATCAACAACTCCGGAACCATCTGGCCGACCTTCTCTTCGGGCATGGCATAAAGCGCCGCATCAAAGTTCTTTACCGGAATACCGGGAACTGTCTGGTTGCCGATATGTTCCGTCAACCAGGCAAAATGTTTATATAATAACTTGATATATCTTTTTTCAAACAGATAGATAAGATTCATCTGACCGATGATAATCATTCGCTTCTGGTATTTATTCATCCGATCGACCAAATCGTTATAATCACGATCGTAGACGTTCAACCCCTGATAACGGGTAATGACACGCACTTCAGGAAGCGAATCAACCGTAAACTGGAACAATGGTTCAGAAATAGGGACATTGATATGTACCGGTCCTTTTCCATGATGGTTCGTTTCCAGCAAAGCTTCATTCACCAGACGATTGCAATACCATTCATCTTCTTCCGTATGAATCTCCGGAAGGTTTACCGACTTCTTAACCAATGTCTGAAATACGCCTGGTTGTGGTACTGTCTGTCCATCCATCTGCCCGATCCAGGCAGCGGGACGATCCGCAGAAATAATGACCAGAGGAACATTTTGATAAAATGCTTCTGCCACAGCCGGATGAAGATTTAATAATGCAGTACCGGAAGTGCAGCAGACAGCAGCAGGCTTACCACCATTCAACGCAAGACCGATAGCAAAATAGCCGGCACTCCGTTCATCCGTCACCGGATAGCAGGTAAAATTCGGATGGTTAGACAAAGTATGTACTATGGGCGTATTCCGACTACCCGGACACAACACAACCTTAGTAATCCCATGCGCCTCGAGCAACGCAACCAACTGGAGTATGTTCTTCTTGTCTGTATACATGATGATAATTATTAGTAGTTTATGATTTTAAAGGAGGCACTGCAATCAGCCGCTTGATGGTTTGCAACTTCTTCTCCGTTTCCAGCCATTCGTCATTCAATTCCGAAGAGGCCAATAATCCACCGCCGGCATAAAGAGTAAGTTGTTTATCTTCGATATGCATACAGCGTAAGTTTACATAGATGTCTGTTCGCCCTTCCGGATCGAGCCATCCGATAAAGCCGGAGTAATAGCGGCGGTCGTAACCTTCATTCTGCAAAATAAACTGATAGGCTTCTTCCTTCGGCAAGCCGCATACGGCAGGTGTCGGATGCAAAACTTTCAGAAGGTCTCCCAAACCTTTATTATCTTTCAAAGAAAAACGGAAATCAGTTTTTAAATGTGACAAAGCACCGGCATAAGCAGGATATGGCCCGTTTTCCGTAGAATGAATATCCAGTGAAAGAAGCTGCCGACGGATATAAGAAGCAACATAATCTTGTTCTTTCCGGTTCTTTTCATCCCATACTTGCGGCAATCTGCCATCTTGCAAAGGCTGCGTTCCGGCTAGCGCAACCGTATGCCATTCGTCTTTCTCACCCGATAAAATGATTTCGGGAGTGCTTCCCAGCCAGATGCCCGTCTGCGGAGTATAACATAAATATATATACGAATGAATATAACGTTTACAAGCCGCCCGAAAGATGGACAAAGGAGAAAAATCAGCAACTTTATCAACTGTAAGATGGCGGGAAAGCACTAGTTTATCAAACGTCCTGTCACGTAACGCATTTATAAAAGTATGAAAGCATGCCGCATATTCTTCCGTGGAAGAAGTCAGAAATGATTCTTGCCCTTGCAGGCGCAAGGCTATCTCCCGGTCTTCTTCCGTATCATCATCCACCGGTAAAGGCTGCCCCCACTGATCGGGTTGGATCAACACAACCGGACATGACTCACTCACCTGAAACGGAGCAATTACAAATCCTCTCTGTCCATTCAGTTCTTTCAAATCGTATATCAAACGGACCGCTCCTTCCGCCTGCGTCAACAGACGGGGAACCTTCTCTCCGGGAATACGGTAAACAGCAAACGGCTGCTTCCGCTGAATAAATGCATCAATAGTTGTCAAGTTACTTATTTCTTCGTCGGTCATCTCTTTTTCATCACACTGTTGACTACCCGTATGGAAGACACCAGTTTGTTTGTTGAAGTAAACACGTCTACATTCCATACGTGGGAGGAACGTCCTTTATGTACAACTGTTCCTACTGCACGCACTGTATCTCCTTCATGTGCAGAAGATATATGGTTTCCGCTGACCTGCATTCCTACTACAATCTCGTCCGGCTGGCAAAGAATCATCGAACCGAGTCCAGCAACTGTTTCCGCCAACGCAAGAGTAGCTCCACCATGCAAAATGCCAAAAGGCTGACGGGTACGATGGTCTACCGGCATCGTTGCTTCCACACGATCTTCGTCGGCGTATGTATATTGAATTCCCAAGTTTCCCATTAATGCGTGGCGTGCCTGCGCATTCAGTTGGTCAAGGGGAATTTCGGCTGCACGCACTTCAGCTATAATAGCCTTCTCCACTGCAACGGCCACTCCGTCTTCCTCATTCGAAGCAGTCACATAGTCGGCACAGGCTTTCACCGAGTCTTGTGAATGTCCCATAGCTACGCCCAGCCCGGCCAATTGAATCATTGTTACGTCACACACACCGTCGCCCACAGCAATCACTTCCTCACGCTTCACATCCAGTACCTCCAGCAAAGCACCCAAAGAGTTGGCTTTGTCGATGGCGCAGGGAACTACTTCCAGAAAATATGGCTCCGAACGGAATACGTCCAACGCTCCGTTCAGTCGTCTCTTCCAGTGATCTTCCAGACCAACCAATGCTTCTTCGTCATCGCTCACCAGCATACACTTACAAGGAGCAAAATCAACGGCAGCAGAAAATTCTTCTTCATTAATTATTTGCAGGTTATTCAACCGGGCTTCATTTTGGATATGTTCATTTTCAGGAGAATCCGTTATGATCGTATCATCATGATAAGTGAATAAGGCAAAACCGTTTTTACGGGCTTTCTTTTCCAGATACGGCAACATTTCGGGATTAATCCGACGTTCAAACAGAATTTCCCCGTTTTGTGCATTGATAATCTGACAGCCATTATAGGAAAGGATAAAACCTCCATAGTTTCCAAGTTCGAGCATCTTGGCCAGCGGCATCAGGCCATAAGTCGGTCTGCCGGATGCCAGCACAATACGTACTCCCATTTGCTGAACCTTCAACAGGGCAGCCAATGTACGCTTACTAATTTCTTTCGCATCATTGAGGAGTGTTCCGTCTACATCAAGAACCAATAATTTATACTTCATGATTACACGATTTTGATTTAGATTACAAAGGTAGGAAATTGAGTGAACGACAGAAAGCGTAAACAGATAAAAATTACTTTAATTTCACTCTTTCAAACGCATTTCCAGATAATCGCGGAGGATACGGGCATGATTATACACCGGTTCTTTGGAAGCGTAAAGCAATGTTATCACCGGATGCGGCTTGATAAGAGTCAGAAAATCAGCCATTGAGGAAGAAGCGTCAAGTTCTTTCTGATACTGTACGACAAAATCCTCCCAATGTCCGGGAATATCTTCGTGAAACCATCTACGCAATGTGGAAGACGGTGTGATGTCTTTTGCCCAATAATCATACTTCAGCCATTCTTTCTTCATTCCACGTGGCCATAATTTATCTACCAGTACCCGGTAGCCATCTGTTTCTGAAAAATCGTCGTAAACCCGCTTTATCCTAACCTGTATCATTTCTATTTATAGTTAATTATAAATAGATAAACCGGAAAATGCGAAAATTGTTTAGCAGAATCCACTCAATTCTGTAACGAATCCTGTGCTTTTTTAAATTCGTAAGGAGTCATTCCCGTCTTTTTCTTAAAAAGATTGTATAAAATCGGGGTGCTATTAAATCCGGCCTCATCTGCAATGGCACGTATCGTATAGTTGGGATGCTTTTTCATCAGTTCAATGGCATAATTAATGCGCAATTCATTGATATATCCATTGAAATTGGTTCCGGTACATTCTCTTATCATCCTCGCAAAACGTGCGTTATTCAGATGTACGATTTGTGCCAGATCTTCTCTCGACAATTCTGAAGAAAGATATAACTGTTTCTGAATAACGATATCATTCAGTTCCTGAAATATCTTCTTATTCTCTTCTTCTTCCCCACTTTCTTTATCTGTATCGTTAGCAAGTTCTTCCAGTTCTTCGGGTGAAATACGTTCCGGTTCAACCTCCGACACAACAGCCAGTTGTTCGTATACTTCCGATAACTGGTTCCCATCTTTTCTATTAGCAAATTTCTCGTTTATAAGCCTGGCAAGCATCCTGTTCTTATACTCGACTATATGATTGAAATGCCACAAACGCCAAACGATAAACAGAGTCAGTACAACAATACATGCAAGAAAACAGAGGGTAATATTTCTTATTTTTAATTGAAAAGCCTGTTCGGCAATATATTCTTCTTTTTCAGAGACGCCGTACATTGCATTCAATTCCAATGCAGCATTGTTTCTATCCCGGGTATTGATACTATCTGTTATAGTTAAAATCGTTTCACGTATCTCGGCAGCTTCTTTGTATTTATGCATACCCAAATATGCCTTCACCTCCTGTCGAAGGACAGTCAGATACTGTTCATTCAAAGTATCCTGCTGGGTTCTCATCAATTCCTTGAACCCCCTGCAATTATCAATAACCTTTTCATATTGTCCGGAAAGCGCCAAATAAGGAACCGAGTACATTTTTCCGTCGGGAGTATGAGACTCTTTCTTTGATAAGTATTTCTGATAATATTGCTCCGCCTTCTCATTTTTCTTCTCCATGCAATAGATGTAGGCTAATTTGGCATATAAATAACTATATTGACCGTTTATATAATCTTCAGAGATTTGAGGTACTGCCTTAAGCCGTTCAATTTGCTTTTCACGCTCAAAACCCACTTTCAATGCCTCATCAATTCGAGAATCATTCATTAAAAAGCTCATTTCTGCTCCATAGTAATAAGAGAGCAGCATCATTTCGCGCTTCTCCTTTGAGCCCCGCAAAAGCTCAATAGTCCGGTTAAAATAATCGTATGCTTTATCTTTAAAAGATAATCTCCAATTATTCTCTCCCATACAGAAAAATAACCTAGCTTTGGCTTCCCTGTTCCCTAACTCTTGCGCCTGCCTGATTCCATCTAATGCATAACGCATACTTTCATTATATTTGCTCATCATTGCCGAAAATTCAGCCAAATGTACTGTCATTTTCAGCATGTGTTTCGGATCTTTTTGATATATGGAATCAAGCAAATAAGCTTTTCTTGCATACATAAATGCTAGTTTATTCATATACATATTACTATATGATAAACTACGCAATTCATCTACAACGCGCAAAGGAATCGTTTTCCTGTTCTCCGCTTCGTCCAGTAATTGCAGAGCACGCCTAGGTTCGGGAATATAAATATTCCTGATATATTTCTCCGTATACAGAGAATCATCAGTTAAAGTTTTATCAGCCCTCGAAAATTGATTGTGTACAAATAAAAGCACCAAAATACATACAAAAAAACGCATAAGATCTTACCGTGTTTTAATCATTCAGCATCCAAAGATATGTATTTTCCACAAAAAGTGCAAGGTGCATCTTAATTTTGCAAAATTAAAATAAGAAACATTAGCTATCTTCTTATCCCAATCCTAGTTTCTGATAAATCTTCATCTCACAGAATCACAAGCCTAAAGCCTTCCCCAACCGGGCTTCAATACACGCGCTCAAATCGGTTGTAACAAACTTCCCATTATAAAAAAGAGTAAAGATAGTGGCTGGTGTAGGCGCATTTTGTGCTTGTTCCATGGTTTCTAATTCTATTATTTTTAATGGGAGATCCTTACTCTTGGCTGCATTGACCAAAGAACCGCGAACATGGAATTCTGTAAACGGACAGCGATGAGTATAATACACTACTATTCCATCTCGGTCGGGACACTCACCTGTCAATACACTGTCGTTGAATGAAGGATCGGGAGCAGCCGGATTTATTTTCAAAGCCAACAAACTGAATCCGTAAGGAAGTTTTTCTATAGTTTGGAAACCTTGTCGCAGCAGCCATTTTGTATCACTCATAAAATGAAATTTAGAAGTGCCCACTACGGTAACTAAACCATCTTTTCCCTGCAATTTCGCATCATCAATAGCAGACTGCAGCAAAGCCTTACCATGCCCGCATCCTTTATATTTACCCGATACCCAGAAACAATTTATCATCAGATAATTAGGAGCACTGACAGGAACCCACGCCTTTTCAGCAGGACCATATTCGATGAACACTTTTGCCCGTTCGTCAATACGTCTGAAAACATAACCATTATCAAACTCTTTTTTCAGCCATGCTTTTTTTAATTCATAACTATCTTTGCATTTCTTATCCGAAAAGGCACAGCATATATGTTCGTCCGCAATATTCTCCTTCGTCAAAGTGATGTAATTTGTTTCCATAATATTATATTAATAGGTTTAAAAATAACAGATCGATAAGCACTCATTATTATGAGTTATTAGAAAATCGCCAAGCTAATATTCTGCTGCTTTTAGTTCCCTGCTGCATTCTGATAATCTTATACTCCGATGCATTCACAGACTTCAATTTAGCACATAGCTTTTCAAGATTCTTTTCTTTTGAAACCAAGCTGGTAAACCATCCACAGTTCTTCTGATATTTCTGACTCTCGGAGATCATATTCAGTATAAAACGGATTTCTCCACCCTCACACCAAAGTTCATTCGCACTCCCGCCAAAATTTAATTGTACTTTTTTCACCTTCGTCCCTTTCAGGCTACTCAATTTGCGCAAGGTTCCGTCTTCCGCTTCTTCCTTCGAGCTATGAAACGGAGGGTTACAGATCGTAACATCAAAATACTCGTCAGGCATGATAATTCCATCAAAAATTTTCCGACTATCTTTCTGAAGTCGCAAGTCAATCTTATGTGCCAATACCGGGTTGCAAGTCACTATCTTCCGTGCATTCTCAATCGAAACCGGATCAATATCACTGCCCACAAATGTCCATCCATATTCTGTGTGCCCTATAATCGGATAAATACAATTTGCACCTACCCCAACATCCAGACATCTACATTTCGTTTTCTGTTCGTTCGCATCTTCCTCCTCTGTCTGCAAATCTTTCGCTACCCTATCCGGCTGAATAAGATCGGCAATATAATGAATATAATCCGCTCTTCCGGGAATGGGTGGACACAAATATTGTTTCGGTATATCCCAGTACCGAATGCCATAATAACTGATTAATAATGCTTTATTTAAAGCTTTTACAGCTTGCGGATTAAAAAAGTTTATAGTTTGTACACCCAGAGGATTAAGTGATACGAACCTCTTAAGTGGAGGATAATTTTCTATCAACAACGGAAAATCATATTGACCATTGTGCTTATTTCTTATATGTAACTCACCTTTTTGCGCCATGTCGGCAAAGATACAGAGAATTTTCCTGTCTGCAAATTTTCCCTGTTAATACACTAAATTGGAATCAAATCACCCCAAAATATCATAAAATAAAAAAGCATCCCATAAGGTCATTTTCTGATACCTTAATTAGGATGCTTATTCTATAACACATTGATATTCAATGCTTAAAAGCGGAGAGACAGGGATTCGAACCCCGGGTACCTCGCAGTACAACGGTTTTCAAGACCGCCGCAATCGACCACTCTGCCACCTCTCCAAAACTCCTTTATCAGAAGTGCTTTCCGTTGAAAGCGGTGCAAAGGTACGAATCATTTTTAAATCTGCAAACATTCTGATAATTTTTTCGCGAATTAATCGTATTTTTGCAGTCCATTAGTAAGAACAAAGATATGATATACCCTCAAAATTTTGAGCAAAAGATAGGATTCGACCAGATCAGACAGTTACTAAAAGATAAGTGTCTTAGCACTTTAGGCGAAGAAAGAGTTACAGACATGACCTTTTCCGAGCAACATGAAGAAGTAGAGGAGAAATTAAACCAGGTAACAGAGTTTGTCCGTATCATCCAGGAAGAAGACGGATTTCCCGATCAATTTTTCTTTGATGTCCGCCCTTCACTAAAGCGAGTGCGGATAGAAGGAATGTATCTGGACGAGCAAGAACTATTCGACCTGCGCCGTTCATTAGAAACCATCCGTGACATTGTACGCTTTCTCCATCGGAATGAAGATGAAGAAGAGAACGACACCCCCTACCCCAGTCTGAAACGACTGGCAGGAGATATAGCCGTTTTCCCTCAACTGATAGGAAAAATAGACGGCATCCTTAACAAATATGGAAAAATCAAGGATAATGCTTCCACCGAATTAGCCCGTATACGTCGCGAGCTTGCCAGTACAATGGGAAATATTTCCCGCTCGTTAAACAGCATTCTGCGCAGCGCACAATCCGAAGGATACGTAGATAAAGACGTAGCTCCCACCATGCGTGACGGACGTTTGGTGATCCCCGTCGCACCCGGACTCAAGCGAAAAATCAAAGGTATTGTACACGATGAATCCGCTAGCGGGAAAACAGTGTTTATAGAACCGGCGGAAGTCGTAGAAGCCAACAACCGTATTCGCGAACTCGAAGGCGACGAACGACGCGAAATTATTCGCATCCTTACCGAGTTTTCAAACGTGCTCCGTCCGTCTATCCCGGAAATCCTTCAATCATACGAATTTCTGGCAGAAATAGATTTTATCCGTGCGAAAAGCTATTTCGCCATACAGACCAATAGTCTGAAACCCGCCGTAGAGAATGAGCAACTACTGGACTGGACAATGGCTGTGCATCCTTTATTACAACTTTCACTTGCCAAACACGGAAAGAAAGTCGTACCACTGGATATAGAACTGAATCAAAAGCAACGTATTCTTATTATATCCGGTCCGAATGCCGGAGGTAAGTCCGTCTGCCTCAAAACAGTCGGTTTACTGCAATATATGTTGCAATGCGGTATGCTTATTCCCTTGCACGAACGCAGTCACGCCGGTATATTCAGCAGCATCTTTATCGATATTGGTGATGAGCAATCTATTGAAGACGATTTGAGTACCTACTCTTCTCACCTGACCAACATGAAAATCATGATGAAGAGTTGCAACGAACGGAGCCTCATCCTGATTGACGAGTTCGGTGGAGGTACGGAACCGCAAATTGGAGGCGCTATTGCCGAAGCCGTCCTGAAACGTTTCAACCAGAAAGGAACATTCGGAGTCATCACCACCCACTACCAGAATCTGAAACATTTTGCCGAAGATCATGAAGGAGTAGTGAACGGAGCCATGCTTTACGACCGCCATCTCATGCAAGCACTTTTCCAGCTACAAATCGGAAATCCCGGAAGTTCGTTTGCCGTAGAAATCGCACGAAAAATCGGATTGCCGGAAGATGTCATTGCAGATGCTTCGGAAATCGTAGGAAGTGAATATATCAATGCCGACAAATACCTTCAGGACATCGTGCGCGACAAGCGTTACTGGGAAGGAAAACGTCAAACTATCCGTCAACGGGAAAAGCACATGGAAGAAACCATTGCCCGCTACCAAACGGAAATGGAAGAGTTGCAAAAATCACGGAAAGAGATCATCCGGCAAGCAAAAGAAGAAGCGGAACGGATGCTTCAGGAATCCAATGCACGCATTGAAAACACAATACGCACAATCAAGGAAGCACAAGCTGAAAAGGAAAAGACACGCCAGGCACGTCAGGAACTGACAGACTTCCGTACTTCTTTAGATGCGCTGGCTTCTAAAGAGCATGAAGAGAAGATTGCACAGAAAATGAAGAAATTAAAGGAGAAACAAGAACGGAAGAAAAATAAGAAAAACGAACCGAAAGCCGCAGTCTCTTCCCCGTCAAGTGCTCCTAAAGTAGTGCCGATTGCAGTAGGTGAAAATGTAAAAATCAAAGGACAGACAAGTGTCGGTCAAGTGATGGAAATCAATGGTAAAAATGCAACCGTTGCTTTTGGAAGCATAAAAACGACCGTAAAAATAGACCGTCTGGAACGTAGTAATAATGCACCCAAGATGGAAGGAATCGCCAAAAGCACCTTTGTCAGTAGCCAGACGCATGACCAAATGTACGAAAAGAAGCTTAGCTTCAAACAAGACATTGACGTACGTGGAATGCGTGGAGACGAAGCTCTGCAAGCAGTCACCTATTTTATCGATGACGCCATATTAGTCGGCATGGACCGTGTACGCATCCTTCACGGCACAGGAACGGGAATACTTCGTACATTAATCCGCCAGTATCTGGCCACCGTACCGGGAGTGAGCCACTATGCCGACGAACATGTGCAGTTTGGCGGTGCCGGAATCACAGTAGTCGATTTTGACTAATCTGTAAACAAAACGTCCAAAGAACTTGTTCTCATTTAGAAAACCACTACCTTTGTTACAGTGGTTTTCTAAAACGAGAATAAAGCATGAAGAATAATCTGTTAAGCGAAAAGCTTATTTACACAGGAGCCAGTCTTACTCCTACCCACTTACATCTTTGTACTTACAATGCTACCGAGATGCAGGAAAGCGCCAACGACACCTTTCAAGCCATCAAGGGAACACTGAACAGCGATCGGATCAATTGGCTACAAATACACGGAATGAAAGATACGGAGACTATCCGGGAAATTTGCAGTCATTTTGAAATAGACTTCCTAGTCCTGCAAGATATACTGAATGCGGATCATCCTACCAAGATAGAAGAGCATGACAAATACATCGTCCTGATCTTAAAAATATTCTACCCCAACGAACATAAAGAAGAAGACGAACTGGACGAGTTGCTCCAACAGCAAGTTTGTCTTATTCTAGGTAATAACTACGTACTTACTTTCCTCGAAAAAGAAACCGACTTCTTCGATGATGTCAGTTCCGCCCTGCGCAATGATGTCCTGAAGATACGTAGCCGCCAGACTGATTATCTACTTAGCGTGCTGCTCAACAGCATCATGGGAAACTATATTTCAACAATCTCTTCCATTGATGACGCACTCGAAGATTTGGAAGAAGAACTGCTCACCATCACCAGCGGTGATGACATCGGTATTCAGATTCAGGCATTACGACGCCAATATATGCTGATGAAAAAATCTATCCTTCCACTAAAAGAACAATATATAAAGTTACTACGGGCAGAAAACCTGCTTATTCACAAAGTGAACCGTGCCTTTTTCAATGATGTAAACGACCACTTGCAATTTGTATTACAGACCATTGAGATCTGCCGGGAAACTCTTTCCTCATTAGTCGATCTGTACATCTCCAACAATGATTTACGTATGAACGACATCATGAAGAGGTTAACCATCGTATCCACCATCTTTATCCCTTTGACATTTCTGGTCGGAGTATGGGGAATGAATTACAAATGGATGCCCGAGCTCGAATGGCAATACGGGTATTTATTTGCCTGGATTGTAATGGCAATTATCGGTATTATTGTATATTTGTACTTCAGAAAAAAGAAATGGTATTAACAAAAACACATCATCAGTCATGAAATCGATAAAAGAGCTATATAGAATAGGCACAGGACCTTCCAGTAGCCACACTATGGGACCGCGTAAAGCTGCCGAAATGTTTCTGGAACGTCATCCGGATGCTGCATCTTTTAAAGTAACCCTTTACGGCAGTTTAGCTGCTACAGGCAAAGGACACATGACGGATGTAGCCATTATAGACACTTTGCAACCCACTGCCCCGGTAGAAATTGTGTGGCAGCCCAAAGTCTTTCTACCGTTCCATCCGAACGGAATGACATTTGCAGCTCTGGATAGCAACGATAAAGTGCAGGAGAATTGGACTGTTTATAGCATCGGTGGTGGTGCACTGGCAGAAAATAATGACAATCCAACCATCGAAAGCCCCGATGTATATGGTATGGAAAACATGACTGAAATACTCCAATGGTGTGAAGATACCGGAAAAAGTTATTGGGAATACGTAAAGGAATGTGAGGAAGAAGATATATGGGACTACCTGGCTGAAGTATGGGCTACCATGAAAGATGCCATTCACCGTGGACTCGAAGCAGAGGGCGTACTACCCGGACCACTAAATCTCCGGCGGAAAGCCTCCACTTATTACATACGTGCTACCGGATACAAACAATCCCTGCAATCCAGAGGGCTCGTCTTCTCTTATGCTTTGGCAGTAAGTGAAGAAAATGCTTCCGGCGGTAAAATAGTAACCGCTCCTACCTGTGGCTCCTGCGGAGTCATGCCCGCCGTACTTTATCATCTTCAAAAAAGCCGTGACTTTAGCGATATGCGCATTTTACGTGCGTTAGCCACTGCCGGCTTGTTTGGCAACATCGTCAAATTCAACGCATCCATTTCCGGAGCAGAAGTAGGTTGTCAGGGAGAAGTAGGTGTTGCCTGCGCAATGGCTTCGGCTGCCGCCAATCAATTGTTCGGGGGCAGTCCTGCACAAATTGAGTATGCAGCAGAAATGGGCCTGGAACACCATTTGGGAATGACTTGCGACCCGGTATGCGGATTGGTACAAATTCCCTGCATCGAACGAAATGCATACGCCGCCGCACGTGCGCTGGATGCTAATCTTTATTCAGCTTTTACCGATGGCATGCACCGTGTCTCTTTCGACAAAGTAGTGCAAGTGATGAAACAGACCGGACATGACCTACCGTCACTCTATAAAGAAACAAGTGAAGGAGGATTGGCCAAGGATTACAAACAAATGTAATTATAAAAAGCAACGGACCATTCCTTTTATAGAAATAGTCCGTTGTCATTTTTATGATTAAAATTTATTCAGTTGGCGGCCAATTCGTATCATCTCCGTTACTGATATCTTTCTCATGTATCAATCCGCCATCCTGCGTGAAATAAAGCGAGTAGCGCTGGCTACCTTGTTTCACCTGAATCACAGATTCCATCGGATTCTGTGGAAATGTCAACACATATACATCTGTCACTACCCACGCGTTATATTTAGAATCTATAAAAGCCGTATAAACAGCCGGCACCAACTGATCGATACTGTTCAGTTCATTTTCTGTCATCACCCAGTTGGCATTAGCATCAAACCAGACTTCCAATTCATCATTGCTCACCCAACAGTCAGCTACATAATAAGCACCTTTCATCTCCCATTCTATATTCTGGGCAGCCGGATATACCTGTTTCAAGGCCTCCGTAATATTACTGGGCGGAACAAAAGTATCATCATCGTCATTATCACATGCGCCGAAAAAAAGGGCAGTCATAAGCAACACTACTGCCCATGCGCTAAACTTAAATCTCCACATAGTTATCTTCTTGTTTAGGTCTATTTACTGCAACTAGTTAATCATCAGCCTTGATAAATTTTCCTTTCTTATCAAATTTGAAAGAAAGCCCGGTAGACAATTCAATCTCATACCCTTTGCGGTCACGTTCCACTTTCGTCACTCCTTCATTCACAAAATTATGTGCTTTCAGGTAGTTGACAGCGAATCCCGGAACAATACTAACAGGAACAGTCTGCCCTTTCTTAGCACTTACCTCTTCCCAGTTTCCCTTACTGTCAAAATCAATTTCCGTACCATCCATCAATAACACTTCATACTTGGTAGATTCCATCATATCCTTATCAATTTTGATATGGGCAACCTGTGGTTTTGTAAAATTACTATTGATAAAATTACGTGCCGGAAGCGGCAACTGATTCATGTCTTTAGTTATCACATCTTTTGCGAATGAAAACTGCACAGCTACCAGAGCCAGTACAAGTAGAGATAGAAATTTCTTCATAATCGTTATTCTTTTAGCGTTAATACTATACTTTATTCTATGCTACAAATAACGATACAGATTCCGGAAAGATTTAGGAATATTATGAGTTTGCTCTTTTTTTGTATTCTTTAACCATCTATTCTATTTTCCACTCCCCTATGGTACAACGTTCCCTTAAAACGCAATATACCAACGATCCTCACAGACAGTTGGTATATTTCACATATAGATACATATCAGTTTTTACACCGATACGAGGGTCAAGTTAAAAATATACCGCTGTACGATTTCTAACCTGCAAAATGTAGGGATTTCATGAGTTTATCATGAATCTAGGGACCTACATATTTCTTCATTTCAACATTTATCTTATACCATCCCAATGCATTACTACCACCCACTCTTTCGGTTGGTAAGTTCCGTGAAAACGGTGCGGAATCGTAGCAACCACCAAATCACAATTGGAAGCTAATACGGCTCTTAATTCCTTCAATAACATATCCATCCGAACAATTAAATGAAGATACTTCATCATACACCGTATCACCCGTACATACTGATAAATGCACATATCCTCTCCCCGTCTTATCTCACTCAGTGTATTGGGAGAAATAGCAAATTCGCTGGAAAAGAAACTGTTACTGAAAATACGATCCGTTCCCATTAAAGCCAATACCAAATTGCTTAAAAACTCGTATGGTTTCTGTTTTTCTTTTGCCATGTCATTCTATGATTAATAATTTATAATTTTTCAGTTTTTATTACTTTATCAAATATTGTCCACATAGGGAAACAATTAGCGATCCACTGCTAAAATCAACTGTCACTGACACTATTCACAAAAAAGCATATTACGTGAGCTTCCTGCATTTTTTCGAGCACACAAATTTTCGTCCCTAAAAAAGCAACGAGAGTTTATCTACTGGATACAAGCAAGTTATAAATCTCACACACCTCTTCTTTCCCCCACCAACGTGCCCTCCTTTCAAAAGGACAAAAGGACATAAGGACAAAAATCCCCTATGGTACTATAAAAATTCCAATGCCAACGACGAAGCCTATTAGTTGGGAGAGGAATTCCAGAAAGGAACTCCTTTATTCCCCCGAAATTTGCACAATAATTTTACCTTATTGTCGAATGATTGTATTATTGAAGGCGGAAGCAAACGCGAACAAGATATCGCTCTTCTTTCCAAGCACGGTCCTTTCACTAAATAATCCTGACAATATAGGTAATTTTGTTCAAGAATTGACCAAGCATTTCATGACAGACAAAACGATTCAGGTTGGCGCAAAACACGATTTCAAAATTCGTAAGGTAACACGTCTACAAAATCATTTAACATAATAAAGATCAGCAATATACCTCATGATTCTTATACTAAGATGAATAAAAACAGTCATATATGTCCTTTTTGTCCTTTTGTCCTTTTGGAGAGTCGGAAAAACATCGGAAGATTTGAAAAAAACATCTCAATGATTGAAATCAAACATTGGGATATTTCGATACAAATCTCCCAATGTTTTTTCTTTATATTTGTGTGTCTAAATACATCACTATACGTAAAATTAGGAAATATCAACGATCTTCGCAGACAGTTGATATAGTGGGAAATTCACATCGGCTTTAACCTCCGATGTCAGGGCGTAGATCAGAAAAGTACCGTCGTGCTATTTCTGATCCACAATGTAGGAGAATCATGCTTTTTACAGCATGAAGCTAGGGACCTACATTTTTTTCATCTCACATACGAAACACTCACGTGTTTATTACATCTCAACATTTATTTTATATACCCAAATTGTTTCAGAAAAATCATCTCAAATACTTATTATCGTTATCTCTATACCAATCCTTAATAGCTTCTTCAAATGTATAATGAAACTTATACCCCGAATCAGCCAGTTTCTTTCCGCATATATTAGTAGAAATCATTAACTTCTTCACACGAGCAGGACAAATACCTAAAGCTTTTCCCCCTAACGGACCGACAATCCTTGCAACTGTCATTAGAAGACTTCCCGGCACCTCGACAACGGTACGTTGTAGTCCCGTAGCCTTTTTCATCGTTTCTACTATTTGCTCGATAGTAAAAGCTGGTTCATATGTACAGTTATATAACTCTACTCCTTCATTATGATTCTCTAAACGATAAAGCATAAAGCGAACCAGTTCTTTCACATAAATGCAAGCTTTAATCGTATCTTTACGGCCCGGATAGAAGAACTTACCACCACGGATCCCCCAATACAAACGGGTAAAGTTACCATTTTCCCCTTTACCGAATACCACACCCGGACGAACAATAGTAAGTTGTCGTTCGTTCGACTTTTTTGCCTGCCAAATCGTATGTATTTTTTCAGCCACTAACTTAGAAATTCCATAAGGCGTGTTCGGTGTGGGAAGCGTCTCTTCTGTTTTCAAATCTTCTGCTGCACCATAAGGAGCTATGGAACTGGTAAAAACGATTTTCTTTATCCCGAACTTCTCGGCAAAAGCACATACATTCTCTGCACCACGAATATTCGTCTCAAAATAAGCCTGGTCCGGATGCCCCGGGGTACGATGAACGGCTGCAAAGTTAAAGATGACGTCTTCGGAAGTAACGGGAACATCAATATTTATTTCAGAACGAACATCACAATTGATATATGTAGATTTACCTTCATGGCTATTCTCCACAATATCCAGATTGTATATTTTTGTACCCGGATATAAATTATCAATTAGAGCAATAAGATGCGTACCGATAAAACCGGAACCGCCAAATATAAAATAACTCATTTCAATAGATGATTAAATTCATTATATTTTAACTCTACAAACTCCTTTATTTCCTTCTTAAAACGTTCTTCCGAAAAAGTCTCCGCATGGTTACGTATTATTTTAGGATCAAACGATGTTTCTAGTTTTTCAAATCTTTCTACTGCATCAATAATCGATTCTACAGTTTGTTCATAAAAGAAAAGACCTGTTACTCCTTCTTTTACTGTTTCCAAAGAACCTCCCCTGCCATAAGCAATAACAGGAGTCCCACATGATTGCGCTTCGATCGGAATCATACCAAAATCCTCATCTGCTGCAAAAACAAAGGCTTTAGCTTTCTGCATCTTTTCTTTTAGTACCGCAAATGACTGATATCCCATGACAGTTACATTATGCCCGGCAATCTTGCGTATCTTTTCCAAATTAGGACCTCCACCAATCACAACCAGCTTTTTATTAGGCATACGACTGAAAGCTTCGACAATAAGATCTATTTTCTTATATCCCACCAAACGACTACTAGTTAAATAGAAATTTTCTTTCTCTACGCACAAATCAAAGTTAGAAATATCAATATTAGGGTGAATTGTTACAGCATCCCGCCTATAAGTCTCCTGAATTCGACGTCCCACATAATCGGAATTACTTATAAAATAGTCAACCCGGAAGCTGGATATCAAATCCCATTTACGAATACGGTGAAGCATATATTTAGCCAGATATCCTTTCAAGCCTTTTGTCAACCCCGATTCTTCCAAGTATTCATGATACATATCCCATACATAACGAATAGGAGAATGACAATAACAAATATGCAGTTGATCCGCTTTGGTCAGAACTCCTTTGGCAACAGCATGAGAAGATGATATAATCACATCATATCCCCGTAAATCAAACTGTTCTATTGCAAACGGAAATATAGGCAAATACATCCTATGCTTCTTTACCCCTAAAGGCAACTTCTGAATAAATGATGTATGGACTTTATTCCAGTCAATCCCTAATTCGTCACAAACTTGTTTTTTAGCAACTAAGGTGTAAATATCTGCGTCTGGAAATACATCCGCAATAGCTTTGACTACTTTATCTGAACCGCCAACGGTTACTAACCATTCTTGAATGATGGCAATCTTCATCTTATTTCAATTAATGATTTGTGCAATTTCATGTAACATTTTTCTTTCAAATTGATCTTTACTTAAAAACTCAGATACAATCTGATGTATAGCGATAGATATCTTTTTATAAAGAATATTATTCGAACATAAATTAGATATTTTCTTTGCAAGTTCATCAGAATCTCCTACAGAAAAAAGCATTGATTCACGATATTCATGTAAAAAGGTGTAAACAAGTTCTTTCATTCCCCATGCATTTGTTGCTATAGTAGGAATTCCTAATGACCAACTTTCTGTCATTGCTAAAGAAAACGTTTCGAAAGGCGAGATAGAAGGAATAACAACCAAACTAATTTTAGCCTTAACTAAAAAATCAGGTACATCCGATATAAGACCTGTAAAATGACAATTCACTGAATATGCGAGAAGTTCATTATAATAATCCCGATCTATAATATTACCTATAATGTATAATTCATAATTATCTGATAAGCTTTTTATGGATTCGAATACAATATGTTGTCCTTTAGACCGTATCACATCACCCACTACGGCTATTCGCTTGTTGCAATCTTCGATATGAATATTCTCTCTTAAAAAGACCGGGTTATAAAGTACACAACTCTTCTTTTTATTTTTAAGAGAGATTTGTGTTAATGTATAATTAGAAACCCCAAAAATTCTTACAACAACTGCACTATTCAAAAAATAATCCACAAATAATCTAACTATGCGATCTATATAAAAAACATGAAGGTGTGATATTATTTTTATCTTTCTCCTTTTAGCTAACAATATAGCTACAGGGAGAATATTTTGATGCTGAATATACAAAAGATCAAAAGTATTTTTCTTCAAAACCTCATTCAATTGTACAGAAGTATGGTAAATGTTAAATATCAAATTAAAATAATCTTTCAATGTTTTTCGTCCTCTTGTATATTGTTTCAAGTTGTAATGATACAATTGATAGCCTGATAACAAATTCGATATATCGTTATTGCTTCCTGGAACAAAAATAGCAATATCATATTTTTTTGAAAGTACATCACAAATACATTTAGTTATAATTTGTCCCCCTCCTATAGTCTCTCTCCCTTCTAAAATTAGAATACGCTTCATTACAAATCAATATATTTAGTTTTCAACATTAACAAAACGAATAAAAGTTTTATTCGTTTTGTTCGAAACAGAGATATAAGAATTATATAATATATCATATCTATTTTCAAAGTATTACTTTTATAACACTTCATTAGATTTACATCCAAAATAATATGATAATATGCTGCAGATTCAACTTTTTCGTACATCAATTTTATAAATGCCCTAAATTTTTGATAATCTCCACTACATATGTGATATCCAGTTTTTAAAGAGACAGCTAAACATTCTTTTGCAAAACACAAGCAAAACAAAGCAAGATTACCACTATCTATTATCCCTTTTGCAAATAACCTAGTAGGATGTTCCAATGCAGCTTCAACAATATCAATACTAGATTTAGTAGAAGTACTAAATCCATATCTAATATAATGATTGTAATAAATGTTAGGATTTACCACCAAACTAGAAATATAGTCTAAATAAGCAGAGTTAAAATCAATATCTTCTCCACCTCTTTTAAAGAAAGCATCGAATAATAATCCGTTTTTAGAAATTATTGTTCTTTTGTAAAGTCCATCCCAAACTAATTCAAATACTCCCTCATATCGAAATAGCATATTTTTTTGCATAATCTCAGATTGATTATAAACTGCAAAATCTCTTTTAAGATCAACTCTCCGATATGAGTCTTTCAACATATAAATATTCCTTTTACCAAACTTTACTAAGTCTGCATTATATTGCTGTGCCAATGTATAATTATCTTCTAATAAATCATTTTCCCATTCATCATCGTGATCCATAAAGACAATATATTCACCTATAGCACATTTTAGCCCAAAATTACGAGCATCACATATCCCCCCATTTTCTTTGGTATACAATTTTATTCGATTATCTCGCCCCATCAGATTCAGACAAATATTATAACTTCCATCGTCAGAACCATCATCTACAACTATAAGCTCAAAGTTTTTAAATGTTTGATTTAAAACACTATTTATCGCAGTCTCGACATATTTACACGCATTATAGACTGGCATTATTACTGATATAGCAGGCTTCATACTTGTCTTTTTAAGTAATCCTTAACAAACAAAGGAATCAATGATACAATAGGATCCAATAATACTCTACAAATCAAATACTTAATTGATATCCTTTGATAAATAACATCAGCACATAACTTTTGATAAAAGCACCATTTACCTGATGAAATTCCTGATAAATCATAGATAGCGATAGGAATATCAATCTTCATAAAAAACGAATAAGGAATACTGCAAAAAAATAAATAATCAGATATTATTATTTTATCAGTCAACACATATCTACCATACACAGTATGTAACTCTTTCTTATAAAGAGTTGCTTGATGAATAATATCTCCCTTTTCTATGGAACATTTATATATTTTTGTTTTACCTCCTTTTACTCCACAAAAATCCGAATAGATAATTTTTTTGTTACTTGGTATATTCAAATTGAACACAGAAGACAATGTTTTTTTATCCACAAATACATCTCCTGCATTCATAAAATTGAGCCATTCACCAGTCGCAATATCAATTGCTTTATTCATTGCATCATAAATCCCCCTATCAGGTTCACTTACCCAATAACTAATCTTGCCTTGATAACGTTTTATTACTTCCAAAGTCCCATCTGAACTTCCACCATCAATAATGATATATTCTATGTTATGATAATCCTGATTAAGAACTGACAAAATAGTCTTTTCTATATCAGAGACACAATTAAAACAAACGGTAATAACTGAAATTTTAGGTGACATAAATACAAATTTTAAACACTCCAATATACAAGTAAAGACTCTACAAACACTTTCAAGGCAGTCTCTTTACTCTATTTTCACTATAAGCTTACCCTATATAATAACTATTTTACAATTCACTAATTTACTACAAGCATCTTTTTTTGCTATATCTATAATATCCCATAGATATTGCCAAAAACAGCCAAATAAACAAAGAATAAACAACCGATACAGAAAACATTACAGACACATTAAATATTCCCCCAATAAAAAACATCCTTCCATAAGGTGTAGTATTTCTATTCTTCCATAGCACACGCAAAATATAAAAAATCAACAAAAAAAGAAATATTCCCCCTAATATCCCCTGTTCTGCCAAAACACATGAATATAAATTTTGAGGAAAAATTCCTAATCCTAATGTCTCACCAAATGCAACAATTCCCATTTTATATTCAAAAGGATGCATATAATACACACTATTACCTACCCCAACGCCACACCAAGGATTATCCTTAAATATTTCCAATCCAATACGCCCTGTATAATTTCTAAAACTACCACTGTCAAGAGTATGTTCAGGTGACAAAAAAAAATTTTGGGCTTTGTTTATAAATAAACTTTCAAACAAATTATATATACCAAGATTTACTAAGATAATATACCCCACTATACATGTAACAACAAGTATTGACAATACAAGAATCTTATATTTTAACGCTGATTTAAAAATAAATGGAATTAACAATACGACTCCTAATAAGGCTAATAGAGCTGTTGAAAAAGTCAATATCAGGGAAGTTACATTTATAACTATTATCAATATCCACATAATCTTAGAAAACGAAGAGCGGGAATAACAAGCATATAATACAATCCACACTTGATAAAGAACATAAAAGCTAGGTTCTTGCGACAATCCACTACTACGAAAATTGTACACAGTTTTATTTTGAACGAAGTTAGGAAGCAAAGTTATTACATCAACAGTAAAACAAGCAATTATAGAATAAATAGCTATAAATGTTCCTACTACAACAACTTTCTTTTTTAGCTTCTCAAAATTTTCAAAAATTTCATCATTATAATAAATATGAGAGAATACTGAATAATTAAAAATCATGTAAACAAGTTGCAGCAAAGGAAAAAGTGGATTATCAAATTTAAAAGAATGAAGTGCTTCCGGATATCTAACAAAAAAATCATATGGTATATTCTGAAATAAAAAAGCGTTCAAAAAGCTAACTATAGGAGAAAATACAAAAAGTGCCCAAACAATAATAACCAAAGGAGTTTTAGGCTTTACACTCACATACTTTAACAAAAGTAAAATGGATAAAAACTCATAAACCTTAAAACTACCTCCGATTCTTAATACCGGAAATTGCTGAAATCCTATCAGAATAATTATTGCTGATAAAAGATAATATTTATGCCTCACGGCATTATTTATCTTTCTCTCATATAAAATACTATTTTTATACATAAAAAATGCAAGTGTTCTATCATTTTCTAATCATCAGTATCTTAAACTAAAGAAACTGGTTATTATTCCATTTAATGCCTCAATTATTTATTATATCAACACTGGAATTCTTTTTTTTGATTCCGCTTTACTCACACATTACGAGGAATCCTCCAAGGAACAAATCAGAACATAAAATTCCCGATTTATATATCTGCAAAACTAATTCTTAATTAGAAAAAATTCATATGGTAATTATCACTCCACTAATGACTGTTATTCAAAAAATATGTGACATCTTAATACCATACTCAAATCATATCTTCTTATTTCTACTTGTAAATTTCCCCATTATTGTATCACCATTATTGTATCACCATTCGTTTTTCGTAAAATTTGTTAGTCACATCATTATTATATTTTTTATGATAATACGAGAATCACTATCACGAAATCATTCAAACATTTCAGAATACGATTTTATCAACTTGACTTTGGAACCATTACGCTCCATATATTTCATAAAATCTAAATACACCCTCTCATCAGTCACTGTACACATTTTAAATACACTATATGCCTTAATATCATTTGCCACTTCACATAATGATGTAGAAGTAAACCCTACAGCAAACTCATAAGCAGAAAAATCAATATATTCCGAAGGAATATAATTTGCTAAGACTTCGTCCGCCATTTGCTCAGCATCTTCTTGACAACCAATGCGAGGATGTCCTTTCACTGCTATTTTATATCCTGCTTGATGGATCTCATTTATTATTTGTCGATTCATCGCATTATACTCTTCTTTGCTTTGATAAGAAAACCTATAAGGTTCTGTAAAGAAAATAGCATATCTTCCAGAATTGACAGAGATCTTTTTTTTATATCTAACACATATCTTTCTATCACTATAATCTATCTTGGAGAATTTCAATTTACGATTATCCATTACTAACATCCAACCTCCTTCTCCATAGATATAACATAAAGAAATCTTATAAAGATAGGAGTATATTATCCCTTTGCACTTGTTGATAAATGGTAAACCTCGTTGTCTTTCTTCATAATTTTCGCCATCAGTCACATCCACAGGAGATAAGATATGTATAGGATTAAAAGGTATCAAAATAGGCATTAATACCCCCATTCCAAAATCGTATATATCAGTAAAAAAAATTCTCACATCATCTATTCTATTCAAACCTAGCAAACAAGCTAATTCCTTATTTTGTTTCTTGTTTTTCCAAAAATAAAGACCAGAAGAACCTCGATCTTCAATCATTTGAATATTTGCTTTTAATCCTAATTCCTTATAGAATTGATAAAGTCCTTTTAGATTTGTACGAACGACAATTGTTATCTCCCTCCCCTCTGATAGCTCGTGCTCGTAACAATTAAGTACAGCTACAATTTTCGCAGGTGCTTGACTAAAAATTATACTACGCTTCATTTTTCAATTTATTTATCATTCTTCTCATTACCTGAATAACAAATTTTCTTTCCGTTCCATTGAGTCCCAATGTATAGTTACAAAATATAACAATAGATATTGTTATCACCACATTCAAAGATAACGATAATAAACTTTCACTTTCTGGAAGCAAATAAAAAGCAAGCGTAAAACCCATAAGTAATGAAATTATCATCGGAAGATGTACAGAGCGATAATATTCTATGCCTTTTACACCAATACAACGGCAACTATAATTTGCTATATATAAACTGGTTATAAGTGAATTAACAACCATTATACTATATGGTACATATATATTCATATCTAATTTGAAACATATATATATAATTAGAAAGAATAACCAAATTATTGTATTTAGAGTTATTTCATAAGTTCTTATTTTTCCTGTAGCACGAACTAATGTATTTGAAGTCGTTGCTAATATTGTAATCAATGATGAACAAAGTATAATCCGAATAAACATTGTAGTATGTAATGGTACTTCATCAAGCCATAATTTTAATATATAATTTAAATTAAGCATAAGAGGAACAACCATCACTGACATTATACAGAAAGCTAATTTAGGTCCAGTAAAATGCATTGCTTTTACTTTATCCCAATCTTTTGCCGCATAGCCTTTAGTCATTTGTGGATAAAAAGCTGTAGTAAAATTACTTACTAGAGTGTTTACTGCTGCATTAATTTGTTGAGCTACTCCCACCGCTGCATTAATAGCCACTCCATAAAATGCATTATATAAAACCCCAATACCCTGCTGATAAGCAAGAGATGATATCCCACTTAGTGTTGTCCATGATGAAAACGAGAGCATTTTTTTAGTGAGAACACTGTCGATTTTCCATTTATAGTGCGACTCTGGAAACCTGTAATTACAATAAAAGGAATAAATGAAACGGATCACTACCTGAGCCAACATAATAAGTAAAGCATAGACGATAAGACGATCACCACCATAATAACTAATAAAAATAACAGCAAAGAGTTTAAGCAAATAGCCCAAAATGTCAATATAAGCAAAGGAGCGAAACTCTTCTTTCGCCATAATGAGAGCATTATATGGTACACTGATAATACTAAATAACAATGTAACAATGCTAAATTGTAACACCCAAAATGCTGCATTTATACGATTAGCAGGAATAGAAAGATAATTATAAAGCAAATACGTTCCAATAACCTCACCTCCCACAGTAATGAGAACAGCCATAAGCAATTGTATATTGACTGATGTACAAAAGACAAGATTCACTCTCTCAGTTTTACCACATCCCATCTCCATATTCATAAATCGTTGTGTAGACACCATTAGAGCAACATTAAGAAACGAGAATAACATTACCATACCACCTACTACATTATATATACCAAAATCGTCAATCCCTATCACTTGTAATAAAACACGTGATGTATAGAGACTGATAAACATCGCAATGATAGAACGACAATAGAGAACTACTGTATTTTTACCTATACGAGTAAAAGTATTATTTGAAGTAGACATAAAGGAGGCGGTATTGACTAAATATTGTTGATTTTACACATCTTTATCAGCATGAGGTAAGCAGTTACATATTTTATCAATGTTCAGTTGTGAATATTGATATCAGTTATTCAATATTCATAATCTGTAAAGCCCATACAACCATTTTAGTCATACCCTCTTCAAATGAGATTTTAGAAGTCCAATCCAAATTTCTAATAATTTTAGAATTATCACCGTATACCCCCATTTGATCACTTAGAGCACCTTCAACATATTGATGAGTAACCTTAAAAAGCAATGATTTTTCTATTAGCTCTACAATCTCAAATACACGAGTCTTACATGTATTACTAACATTATATACTTCATACACATCTCCTTTCTTCCTTGACATTGATTTTATTACTGCACTCACGATATCATCAATAAAAACAAAATCACGAAATCTATCTTTAGCGCCAACGCTAAATAAATACTAACCATCCCTTGTTTTAGATTATCCATATTCTGCCCTATACCATAAACATTAAAGAACCTCAAAGCTGTGCACTAAATACATAAATACGGCTCAAGGAATGAAAAAGTGCCGTACCGACAGTAAGTATAATGCCAGCAACACTGAATACCACTATACGGTCTATATTACGAGCAAATTGTTGAAATAGTTGTTGACATAATGAGCTATAAACAAAGCATATATTAACCAAATATTTTGAGTAAAACTATTTCCAATTGAATAACAATCTGCCACAATACTCACTTCTGCAAATATAATTCCTGTGATAAGAAACGCAATTATTAAAAATACCAATCCAGATGATAATAATTCACGTTGTTTCTTGTAGATATGAACATTATTCAAAATAATATAGTTACACAATCACTCTTAACAATGATTAATAGACTTATTTATTTCAATCACAAGAAACGCGTATTCTAATTACCCATTCAAAAAGAAAATATAACAAATACCTTATTCAATCAGAATATCTCTTGATCAATCTAATAAACTCTTATCTTCAATAACTGTTTTTATGTATATCTGTTCTGCAATAAAAAAATCTAAAGGAGTATCTATATCAATAGACTCTATATCGGTAGTTCTTATAAATTTTGGTTTTTTTCCTATTATATTCCTATATCTTATCAAATCATTTCTATTTATCAAAGTAAACCCAAAGTTCAGAGCTTCAATATCAGGCAAATTCTGACTGTTTGGTGCATTCAAAGGATTATAATTTATTGCCTTCCCATCTAACCACATAAATTCTTTAATTACTGAGACTGTTGATATACAATCAAACTCTTCCTCCTCATAAAATCGATGTATGGCAGTCTCCATAGTCTCAGTTTTTATGAAAGGAGACGTTACTGGACAATATGCAAATACATCGGTATCAGTCACCTGCCCTAGATGTTCAAAGAATTCACTACCTGTACATTTTGAAGAAGCATAGTAATCCTCTCTCCTATGAAATGAGACTCCCATTTTCTGCGCTATTTCAATAGCTTGTTCTGAATCTGTATTAACTATAATTTCATCAATAACTTTTACTTCTTTTAGTTTTTCGATTTTTATTGTCAAAAGATTTGTTCCTGCAAAAGGCCGCAAATTCTTGTCAACTACTCTTTGAGACCCCTTTCGAATAGGAATGACCGCTGTTATTTTTTTCATAAGTTTTTATAATTTATGATAGTCTTATTTCCATATCATCCCTACGACATTTTCTTCAAGGATAAACATAGAAAATAGATACCGGTTTTACACTTCATTCACAAATTAGATATCTTAATATGCGTTCTCCTCTCCCACAATAACATTCGCCACAGTCTTATAAATGATATATAAGTCAAGCAACATTGTCCAATGTTCCATATACCAAATATCAGCCTTGACACGTTCCTCCATCTGTGAAAGTTCCCTCGTTTCACCACGAAAACCATGTGTTTGAGCCCAGCCGGTTACCCCTGGTTTTATAAAGTGCCGCACCATATATTTATCAATCAATCGGGCATAAGTCTCCGTATGAGCCAACATATGTGGACGGGGACCAACTATAGACATATCACCCTTAAAGACATTGATAAACTGAGGAAGTTCGTCTATATTAGAACGACGGAGAAAGTTCCCAAACCGAGTTTTACGAGGATCATCAACCGTAGCCTGTTTACTGTCAGCTTCATCATTCACTTTCATGGAACGAAACTTGTAACACACAAAATCTACACCGTTCAAACCTGTACGCATTTGCTTAAAGAATACAGGACCGGGAGAAGTCAACTTTATAATGCTTCCAACTACGAGATAAACAAAAGGAAAAACAGTAACCAAAAAAAGACCGGAGAAAACAATATCAAATAGCCGCTTCAGTATCCGATTTTCCATTTTCCCCAAAGGCTCATAACGCAGATTCAAGATAGGCATATTGCCAACCATACTGTGCCAGATACGACGCGGAAAACCTTTGCACACATTAGGAACACCATGAAAATAAAGCAAGTGGTTCTCACAATGATTCATAATAGAAAAATTATAACGTCCCTCCTCCATCGACAAAGAACAAAAAACATGTTTGATACCCGGGTGTGTAGACATAAAATCTGAAAAACCGTCAGGATTACCCAAATAAGAACATTGCGAAGAAAGGGCTTCGTTCGGTTTAATATCAAAATAACCCACAACCTCATATAGGGAAGAGGCTAAAGAACTCTCCATCTCCTCATACAATACCTGCATATTATTACCCCCTCCTATAAAAACAGCATAACGTCTATGCTTGCCCTTAGCACAATAAACTATCAGAAAATGACGAATGATAATGCGATAAATACTTAAAATGACAAAGAGAAAAGAGAAATATGCAACAAAGAAAAGAGGAGAATAGATAGAGACTCCACTAAAAGTCATGATACATGCCCAAAAGATGGAAAAAGCTATAATATTCTTCAACACGCGCAACACAAGTTGATCAGGACGAATTCCCCGACTATCCCAAACCCTCCCGCGGGAGCCCGAACAGGCCAGATAGCAAAGACTTAACGAAGTCATCATCCAGGAAACCCTGCAAGAAAAAGGTAAAGAGACAAATACTTCTTCCCAAAAGAAAAGGAGAAAGAACAATACCAGATTCAGAATGATTAGATCTCCCAGAACTGCTACAAATTCTATAATTTTATTGATTTGACTGGTGGTTGATACCATATCACATTAAAAATTGATTTTAAGCACATACTTCTTTGAACTTATTCAGAAAATCTTTTCCGAATAAATTCCAAAAAATAACAATACAAACTGATAGGAAAATAAAAGCTAAAACATATACCTTTCTGCTGGTTCCCGAAGGTTCCAAGGGGACAACAGCAGGTTCTACAACAGCAAACACTGGTTTTTCTTCCTGAACTTTAGCTCTGGCAACTTGAAGCTGACTGGCAACCTGACTGTATACCTGGTAAGCAAGGCTCATATCATTCTGCAAACGTTCCTGTTCGGCACGAACACTCTGCAAAATTAGGTTATCATGAGAATCCAGATAGTCTGCGTATTTCTTCTGAGCAACATAATATTCTTGCTGACGTTCTTTGAAAAGTTTCTCCAAATAGATACAATCTTCTTTCGCCTTGAAGGTACGATAGTCTATTATATACTCCTGCAGTTTCTTCACTACGGAATCGGCTACGACTGCAGCAACCTTAGGGTCCTGAAAAGTCACAGAAATAGAAGTCATTGAGGTTTTCTTATCCACAGAGGCAGCTATCATTTTCTTTAGAGTCGCAATCTTCCTCGAATCTTTCTTTGAAAGCTCAATTGCGCCCTGACTTGTTTTATCAAAAGATGCAATTTCATCCTCCTCAGTAAACAAAGACTTTACTCCACCAATTACCATGCCTGGAAACCCGATTACATAACTCCACCAAGGAGATGTTTCTTCATCTAAATAAGTATTCAATGTCATGACTTCATTCTTTGTTACCGGTATCTCCATTGCAAAAAGCTCCAGTAAAAAAGGAGTAGAAGAAACAATATCAGCAGATAAGGAAGCATTCAAGGCATCAGTACCATCACCCATAGAAACTCCACTTCCTAAAAAGGATGCAGCCAAACCGGATAAACCACCACCTTTGTTATTACCCATTTCCGGAGAAAGAGTGACTTCAACCGTGTACTGCTTAGGGATGCTTATCGCAACAATAATACCAATCACCAAACCGATACCGACTGCTTTATAGATCTTCTTACGAATACCTATAACCTTACGAAGAAAATCCATCAAATCAATTTCTATCTCCTCATCATTATGATTATTATGCAACTGTTTTGTTTCCTTTTCAGATGCTTGTTCCATCAAAGTAGACATAATAAAGGTGTTATAAAGTATTCGTTATTTCTTGATTAAATTAGCAAGAGAGGCAATCATCATACCCAAGGAACTGAAAGAAGTGGCATATCCCAAGATTTCTCCCATATTAGTACGCTTCTTAGATCTACTGGGAACGATTATTTCACAACCGGGCTCGATTTGTTTCTTACCGCTACCTTTAACCTTAGTTACCTGACCATTCATGTAAACAATGAACTTCTTGCTCTTCTTCGCATTGTCTGAATAACCACCGGCCTGATTCAAATAATAATCAATATTCTTACCAGCTATATAAGAAACGGTATTAGGAACCATGACAGCACCATTGATCTTAACCGTATTGGTACTCTTGGGAATAAAGACCACATCACCCTCACGCAAGACAATGTCCGCCGTACTCCCCGGATTAGCTAAAGCTTTCTCCAAGTCAATGCCGACCGTAAAATGGTCTTCCACATGAATATCCAAAGAATCCATCATAGCCTCACCTAACTGACGGCTCATTAAACGGATCACATCTCCCATACGTTTCTTCTCACCCTCAGTAGCGACACGAGTCAACTTGGCACCGCGTAGGTAGGCTTTTTTGGTAGAACCGCCGGCTTTGCGAATCAAATCGGAAAGACGTTCCTCACGGCTGGTCATGGCGTAAGAACCTCCGAACAGGATTTCACCTTCAACAGCTACATTCTGCTGAGCCTGATAACCCGGACTGCGGCGAACATAAACCTCATCATAAGGTTGAAGAACAAAACCTGGTGTGCCGTCGACGACAAAACCTTCTTTCAGAGAGAATGTATACGTCCGACCGATAGTATCATTATCCGCTGTACTATGGGGATTCCTGATCCTACGCGATACATCCACACGAACAACAGAAGCGGCTTCACGCAAGCCTCCGGCCTGAATGATCAAGTCTTCAAGAGTCATGTTGTCAGCATAAGGATAGGAATCAGGTTTGGCCACTTCGCCGTGGATTACAACATCTCCCCTATCTTCCAAATCATGGATACTCGGAATATAAAGAATATCGTTTGTCGCCAGGATGATATTTTGGGAAGTACCATCCATGATGGCTTTAATGTCAACAGGGATAACTTCAGTAGTAAGGTCCTCACGCTGACGATAAAGGACAGCACGGTTCAAGAAAGCATCACCCGTCAAGCCTTGGGCTTCGTTCACCAATTCGCGAACGGTATTCAGTTTACCGTTTAGCTGGTAGATACCGGGACGGTAAACGGCACCACGGATTTCAAGCTTATTAGTGAAGCGGTTAAGGATAGCCTCGGCAGTCACAACATCACCATTCCGCATTTTATAGACACTATAATCAAGGTCTTTGACTGTGTTTACTTCATACTCCTGTCCGTTTTGGCGTACGACACGCAAAGAACGGGTGTAGGCGTCAGCATCAAAGCCACCGGCATAACTGATAAGCGTAGATAAGTTTTCATCCTTCTTCATTTCGAAGCGCATAGGACGTTTCACTTTTCCGTCGATCTTAACCAATACGTCATAGGCAGGGACTATTACTACATCGCCCTCCTGAAGACGGATGTCATCCTGAATGTTGCCTTTCATGATAAATTGGTAGACGTCAATCGTGGCGATGTTCTTACCATTACGTACCAGCTGAACATTGCGAAGACTTCCTATGTCACTCACACCTCCTGCACGATAAAGTGCATGGAAGACAGTAGAAAAGGAAGAAAGAGAGTAAGTGCCCGGCTGGACTACTTCACCCATCACATTGATCTGGATAGTACGGATGCTACCCAAAGTCAGACGGATGTCAGAAGTGGGGTCATTCGTATTATTAAGACCATTATATATCTTGTTTAATGTTTTCTTGAGATAGTCATTGGCTTCAGAAATAGTCAGGCCGTTCAGGTTAACGGGACCTATTTTCTGAATGTTGATAGTGCCATCAGGAGAAATCTGTTGGCGGATAGTGTTCTGGCTGGCTCCCCAAATGTCGATAATCACTTCATCACCGGGACCGAGACGGTAATTTAAAGGGGTGGCGATGTTGACACTGGGTTCAAAAGTCAGGTTACGGGTATTGAAGATGTTACGTCCGAAAACCTGATTACTACGTGCGAGGTCTTGAGTACTCGGCTGGTCTTCCAGCATATCGGAAGTGTTTTCTTTCATTTCTTCACGAAGACGAGATTCATTGACATCCGTACCGGTAGCGTTGGAAGCATTGACGTTGTTCTGCTGCTCATAAAGCTGCTTCACACGCATAGCCTGTTCTTTGGTCACGCCCTTACGTGCAAGTTCGGAGGCTAATTGTTTTTGTTCTTTCCCTTGTCTAATCCCCTCTTTGACATACTCCAACACTTGAGAATCGCTCATATTTTGAGCCATCAAAGGAGAAAAAACTCCTAACAGTAGAATGAATAGAAATACGTTAAAGTTTTTTTGTGTCGTCATTACTAATCTTTGTGGGTTCTACATAACCGATTGGCATATCTACACAGGCACAGCCAAGCATATTTAAACGAACGGCAATCTTACTCTTACCCCCAACAGTCACGAGTTCGCCAACAAGGCCGCTCAAAGGACCTTTTATGACACGAACTTTCTCACCACGCGCCAGTGGAGTATCATTCATACAGACTGCTTCTTCGGAATAATCGAGCATGAAACGGAAACGCGCCATCTGCTCGTCAGGAATAACGGCAGGAGTGCTTTCACCACGCATCACCATATAACGGCTGACCGTGGAAAAGCTTAGGACTTCCATACGCTCTTTTGGATTGACATGAACAAAAACCATCATGGGAAGCAATACTGTATCAACCATCTTTCGACGGTCGCTCCATTGATGAATTTGTTGCTGAACGGGAACAAAAGAATCAATTCCCATCTTAGACAAACGCTCGGATACCTTCTTCTCGTGATGCATTCGAACGAGTGCTACATACCAGCGTTTTGAGTGTGCTACGCCTTCCCCTGTCCCACTAATAGGCCCGGCATTTACTGATTTTGGTTTCGTTAAAATCATATTTTTTTACCCCATGTGATTCCGTTACTTCTTAGGTAACGGAACTTAAATTTGACGCAAAGATAGACAAAAACACGAATAGAAAGCAAATATTCCTCCACTTTTTTTCGTTTTATCTGAAACATAGAGCAAAAAACTATCTGAACATGAAATAACCTTATTTTCATGCTCTATACTTTTTATTGCCTGATCTCTAGATTTTCCCTGTTGAGTATTAGGCCTTTCTATATTCTACGCCTTTGTCATGCATGTGATTTCTATTCTCATCATAGTGTACGTTTCGTGTATGCATTATCCGTTACCTAAGAAGTAACACACATATTTTAATTCTGATGATTAACACTTTACAGTTTTTACGCTACCTACACAACAGTTTCTTATGTAAGATAAATTCCCTTTATTTACCTCTGTACGTTCTTTAAGTCCGAAGCCTTTCAAGTAGATTTGTGTGGTTTTAATAGATTTGTGCCCCAATGATTCACTAATCATTTCAATGGATACTCCCCGATACTTCGCAGTCGTTGCCCAAGAATGGCGCAACGTATAGGAAGTGACGGGAGATTGCAAATGTAAAGCTCTTGCCAAGTCCTTCAGAGAATTATTAAATCGACGGAGAGCGGACTGATATTCCCGGTAACCTCTTTCATCCGTCCGTTTTTTATCCCCACGAAGAATATCAAACAGATAATCCGGACAGTCAGGATGAGAATTTTCCTTGCTACGAAGCTGATTAATCATTTCCTTTGCAGTATTCAGCACTTCCACGCTCATCGGGGTTTTAGTCTTGATACGGTTGTATCGCAACACATTCTGATCAAGTGCCGATTTCTCCAGATGGGCTAAATCAGCGAACGACATTCCACAAAATTGGAACATCAGGGCGGCAATAGCTTGCGTACGGCGTAAACGTTCCGATTTGGGATCTTCATACAGAAGCTTATGCAATTCCGTAGCAGGCAAAGCCTTCTTTTGCCAGACATCCACGCCTGTATAGACATCATGAAACAGTCGCGGAACGTATGGCGCACTGCCCGCTTCCACTCCCCGATTGTAAATACTACGAAGCATACGCATATACGTAGAAATAGTATTGGGCTTCAAGCCACACTCATAAAGATATTGCCCGTAACGTCGTAAACGCTCGCGGGTGATCTGTCTGAACGACACATTAGACGTGCCGCAAAATTTGCTGAAAGAAAAAATGGCATTCTTGTAGACATGCGCCGTGGAATACCGTCCCTCCTTCCGCAAACGACCGATGTAGAATTCCGCACACCGGTTAAATCCATTTTTGTTCATCATTTGCATCACTAATTATTTTATATATTATACCATTTGGCAAGCAACAAAAAAACAAATCTTTTTGCAGACTTGAAGCACACTTGACAAATGCGATATTATTTTTTTAGATTATTAACCTATAAAAAAATATCCGGATGCCCACTAAACGAACATCCGGATATCACTCTCTTTCTACCTTCTAACTAATTACCTCTCTGAATAGTTTGCCAGATTGTAACATACCGGCTTCGTGCTATTACCTACACGGTAGATACCGAACTTAAAGTAATAACCATCATCGTCGTTACGTCCAATCATAATTTTCTCATTGTCCACAATGTGTTTCTTAACCTTTTTCCCTTTTTCCTGATAGTCCATCTGTACATCGAGCATACCTGGCTTTACAATTGTTTCCGCCTCTTTGCCATAGACTGTCCAATCGATATGAATACGGAATGTAATCCAACAATCTTTCGGAAAATCGGCGAAAGGCATTTTGTAAGCAATGGTCGATGCTTTATATGTAGATGTCACAGGTTTCATAACCGGTGTCTTTTCCGGATTTGCGTTGCAACGGTCGTCTTTATCAGTCAGCCATTTACGATCGGAGTTTGCTTTGATGTAAAACCATCCGCCGGAAAATCCGAATGCCAATGGAGGATAGCCACCTTGTTCCACCAGCCATCCGTTGGCCTTTCCGGCTTGATAAACGGGATTGCCTTGTTTGTCTTTCACCGGATTACCTTGCTTGTCCAGCTTGGGTTTCTTTTCGTATCCCATGTTTTTCTTAAAAATAGTAGTCTTGTCCAGTTCCATGAACTCATCAGCTGTCAGTTTCTTCACTTCCCCCTGTGGAGTCTGTACCAAAGTACGATCCGGCATTCCATGCCATTGAGCAAAAATGGTGGAAACATCACTGCCTAATGTAGAAGGGATATATACCGAAAACTCATAATCGCGGGAAGCACCTTGCGGACAAATACCTTTTCCATGATGATATACAGTTTTCATTATTTGTGCTTTCTTATATGTATCGGCTGGTTTGCCTTTGAAATCATCGGAAGTTGCATAACAATAAGAAAATTCCGCACGCCCTTTTGTTTCCCCCGCTGCATATCCGGATAATGTGTTATCATCTTCTTTCAGTTCAAAACGATAAGAAGGTTTTCCGTTGAACATAAGGTTGAAATCACGTTGAATGGCATGCGCTTTTTTAGCTCCGACTGCTACCCAGCAACCATCTATAATCTGATTGACACATGCCGAATCTGCCTGTACATTTACACGCTCGGTCAGTGGCACCAAAGTCTGTGTTTCTATAGCCGGACCGGGTTTCTCGACTTGTTCAGCCATCGCCGTGCATCCTGATGCCAGCACGCAAATAATAAAAATGCTTTTCTTCATTCTATTCGATATTAAGTTTGTTGACGGTGCAAAAATACGAAAGGCAACCTCATCAGTTGCCCTTCGTTTGTCTCAAATGCTTTCACATTTGTGTAATTTTGCTGTCAACACCTGCCTGGAGGCTTAATTCGGTGCTTCATCGTTCAAATCTTCTTCAAGCATATCGACTTTCCGTATACTCATTTTTCCATCGGCGGTGATCGTTATAGAAAGCGGCATATACAAATCTGTCTGCGGATAACAAACACTTGCGGCATATACAATGCCCTGCGGAGTGGTCTTGTCGTATACAATTCCTTCCAATATAGATTTCGAGAGAAATTTTGCATCGACTACGGATGAAAAATCATTCTTAGTAAATGTCTTGTTCAATACCGTTTCGTTACCGCGTGTCAGGTGCAGCACTATTTTATTGTCGACATAAGTATCTCCCATCTCATTTGTTACATGAGGCAGACTTTCGTCCGGAGTACGTGAAACAAAGGAATGATAATCTTTTCCTTTGAACTTAAAGTTAGTTTCGCTCTTAGACGTCTGCATACGCTGCAATCCGTGAGCATCTATACTGTCTATTCTTGCCAGTAGCGACTGATTATCTGAAGTTCCTTTTTTACCGCCACATGCACTCACAGCCACTGCCAACGGCAATAAAAGCCAATAAACTAGTTTTCTCATACGTAAGTTTTCTGTTTATAAATAGATGGCAAAGGAACAAAAAGAGCGGGATATTTACAAGTGTAACCGACATTTTTCCTACATTTGAAGGAAAGAAGGAATGGAAAGGCTATCACAAAGGGGGGCTCGACAACAGTGGCAAACCGGCCAGTGCATTTAATGCTTTCAAGAGATAAGATTATTGAATCCTTTTTTATAACTTTACGCCGAATCCAAAATATTTTATACCTGAAAAGTAAAAATGAACATGAAACACCCCAAACAGTTATTAGCTGTACTTTTGATGGCCGCCGCCTGCACTATGCAAGCGCAACGCAGTGAGGCACTGCTGGAGAAGAACTGGAAATTCAGTAAAGGAGATTTTAAAGAGGCCAGTCAGCCGGAGTTCAATGACACTAAATGGGAATCGGTTGTTATTCCACACGACTGGGCGATTTTTGGTCCATTCGACATGAACAATGACCTCCAAAACGTGGCAGTGACACAGAACTTTGAGAAAAAAGCTTCCTTGAAGACAGGACGTACCGGCGGTCTTCCTTATGTAGGTACCGGATGGTATCGTACCAGTTTTGACGCCCCTGCCGACAAAGAAGTGACACTACTTTTTGACGGTGCCATGAGTGAAGCGCGTGTCTACATCAACGGAAAAGAAGCTTGTTTCTGGCCTTTCGGCTACAATTCTTTTCACTGTAATGTGACTTCCTTATTGAATAAAGACGGTAAAAACAATACGCTTGCCGTGCGTTTGGAAAACCGTCCGCAATCTTCGCGCTGGTATCCGGGAGCAGGTCTGTATCGCAATGTACACCTGATTGTGACTGACAAAATCCATGTACCTGTATGGGGAACGCAAATCACAACTCCTCACGTCAACAAGGATTTTGCAGCCGTACGTCTCCAAACGAAGATAGACAATGCCGGTGAGAAAACAGCCATCCGTGTAGAGACGGAAATTCTTTCTCCGGAAGGTAAAGTTGTTACCCGGAAAGAGAATACAAGCCGCATCAATCACGGACAACCTTTTGAACAAAATTTTATTGTAAACGCACCCGAACTCTGGTCGCCGGAAAGTCCGTCGCTTTACAAGGCTGTCTCTAAAATTTATGCGGATGATAAACTGGTAGATACTTACACCACACGTTTCGGTATCCGCAGCATTGAATACATTGCCGACAAAGGGTTCTACCTGAACGGGAAACACCGTAAATTTCAGGGTGTATGTAATCACCACGATTTAGGTCCGTTGGGTGCCGCGATCAATGTTGCAGCACTGCGTCATCAGCTTACGCTATTGAAAGACATGGGATGCGACGCGATCCGTACTTCTCATAATATGCCGACTCCCGAACTCGTTGCGTTGTGTGACGAAATGGGATTTATGATGATGATCGAACCGTTCGATGAATGGGATATCGCCAAATGTGAAAATGGTTATCACCGCTACTTCGATGAATGGGCGGAACGTGATATGATAAATATGCTTCATAATTACCGGAATAACCCTTGCGTCGTTATGTGGAGTATCGGTAACGAAGTACCGACTCAATGCAGTCCTGTCGGTTATAAAGTGGCCAAATTCCTGCAGGATATCTGCCATCGTGAAGATCCTACACGTCCTGTCACTTGCGGAATGGACCAGGTGAGTTGTGTACTTGCCAACGGATTTGCAGCAATGATTGACATTCCGGGACTTAATTACCGTACGCAACGCTATCAGGAGTCATACGACCAACTCCCGCAGAATCTGATTCTGGGAAGCGAAACGGCTTCTACTGTCAGCTCACGCGGCGTATACAAGTTCCCGGTGGAGGATAAGAAAGGGGCCAAATATGAAGATCATCAATGCTCTTCATACGATGTGGAGGTTTGTCCCTGGTCGAATATTCCGGACGAGGACTTTGCATTAGCTGACGATCATCATTGGACCATCGGACAGTTCGTATGGACCGGATTCGATTATCTGGGTGAACCGTCACCATACGATACGGATTCATGGCCTAACCACAGTTCAATGTTTGGTATCATCGACCTTGCCAGTTTACCAAAAGACCGCTATTATCTTTACCGTAGCGTATGGAACAAGGAAGCGGAAACCTTGCATATCCTGCCTCACTGGACCTGGCCGGGACGTGAAGGTGAAGTGACTCCCATTTTTGTGTACACTAATTATCCTACTGCCGAATTGTTTATCAATGGCAAAAGTTATGGAAAACAAAGCAAGAATAATAGTTCGCTAAAGAACCGCTATCGCCTGATGTGGATGGATACAAAGTACGAACCGGGTGAAGTGAAAGTAGTAGCCTACGACAAAAACGGAAAAGCGGTAGCTGAAAAAGTAGTCCGTACTGCCGGAAAGCCTCATCACATCGAACTGGTAAGCAACCGTAACGAACTGACTGCAGATGGAAAAGACCTGGCTTATGTGACTGTTAAAGTAGTAGACAAAGACGGTAACCTCTGCCCTACCGATAATCGTCAGATAAATTTCTCGGTAAAGGGAACGGGTAAATATCGTGCTGCCGCCAATGGAGATCCGACGAACCTTGAACAATTCCATCTTCCGAAGATGCATGCTTTCAACGGTATGTTGACAGCTATCCTGCAAGCCGGTGAAACTGCCGGAGAGATTGTATTTACAGCAAAAGCAAACGGAGTGAAAGCCGGAAATATTCGTATTCAGACGAAATAAGGCATACGCTTCAGCATATAACAAACCCACCGGATTTCTTTACTGAAAAGAAGTCCGATGGGTTTCTTCATACAACTATCTCCGAAACTTGCTCACTTGTGCTCAATAAAAGCGACGTTATAAGTACTCTAGCTAAATAGCTTTCCAGAAGGCCTGAAAATCACGATACCTGCCGTAGCAGACCAATTCGTCTCCTTCTTCCACTTTCTCATTTCCCGGTAATTCATTCTTCACATGAAGCTCGGTCAGAGAAATACCCAGGCAGTTGGTGACCTTATTCGCCCGTTTCAATCCTATCATTTTTAAATGAAACTCTTCATCCAGGTTTAACTCATTCACAAAATATCCTACAAATTTCTCCGGAACCGTGAACTTCACAACATAATAATCCTGATCGATGCGGAATCCTTCCATGTTAGTACCGAAGTCGAGCAGTTGCACCAGGCTGCGGGCAGCATCTTCTTCCGGAGTCAGAATTCGTTCCAGATCAAAAGCTTCAAGCACCGCTTTATGTACGGCATCAATAGCACGGGCAAAAATACGGGGAACCTTTTTCTGCTTTAACAGGGCAACGACTCGTATCGACGCACCAAAATTCTCTCCAATCGCTACAATAACTATATCCACACTATTCAATGGCAACACTGATAATGATTGTTCGTCAGTGGCATCAATGACAAAAGCTGTAGCAACCTTATCTTTGATGGAGTCTACACGACTTTCGCTTATATCTGCACCTATAATTTCGTGTCCCAAGGCGGACAGTTCTTCCGCCAACACATGGCCGTAATTTCCTAAACCAATAATAATATACTTCATAGCTTTAGTTTATTATGATGTTATCACTTGGATAACGGTATTTTGTATTCTTTTTCTGTTTGACGATTCCCAACATCAATGTTATTAACCCCACACGACCAATAAACATCAACAAAGACACCAATAGTTTGCTCGCGTCACACAAATGAGGGGTCAGGTTCAAACTGGAACCCACGGTACTAAGCGCAGAGACACATTCGAAAGTCAATGCCATAATGGAAACACCCGGTTCGAGTATGCTCAATGTGAAAATAAAAATGAATAAGACTCCCAATGACATGACTACTGTTGCATTGGAACGCCGGATTGAATCGTAAGACAATTCCCTGCCGAACACTTCCACTCGTTCAGTGCCACGCAATACGGCTACAAGATTCAGAACTACGACCGCAAAAGCATTCACTTTCACACCACCTGCCGTGGACTGTGATCCACCGCCCACCCACATCAGGAATAGATAAACCAACAATGTCTGCACGCTCAATGATGCCAGGTCGACACTGCTGAAACCGGCTGTTCGCGGACAAGTGGCATTAAAGAAAGCTTGTGTCCACTTATCTGCCACAGGCATACCGGCAAAAGAACCATTCCACTCAAAAGCAGCAATAGCCAATGTGCCGATTAATAAAAGCAGAAAAGTCATGATTAACACGATTTTCGTATTCAGGTTATAGAGGTGCTGCATTTTATGCCGGTCCAGTTTGCGGGTACGAATCAATTTCCAGAAACGACGGAGGTGATACAATACAATATCCTTGAAATTGACAAGGATGGGGAAACCGATACCACCAAATATAATCAATAGAGAAACGGTAATAAACAGCCAATTGTGGTTAGTCATCACCATCGGATTTCCTAAATTGCCGGAAAGCGTAGAAAAGCCCGCATTGCAAAAAGCTGAAATAGAATGGAAAGCAGCAAAACCCAACTCTCCTTCCAGGGTCATTCCCAACGTTCCGTGAATACTAAACCAAATCGAAACCATGCCGATCCCTTCAATCACTAAGGTGAAGCCTAATATATATAATAAAGTAGACAGCAAAGAACCTAATGAATTGGAACTAACCATATCACGCACAACAAGCTGATTGTAAATGGAGGTATTCCCCATAAAGAACATGGCGAAGAAACTGGTTAATGTCATCACTCCCAATCCGCCAATCTGAATCAACAGGATAATGACAACTAATCCCGAAGTGGTGAATGTAGTGGACACGTCTACCGGTACCAAGCCTGTAACGCATACGGCACTGGTAGCGGTAAATAAAGAGTCTACCCAGGTGATACCATTTACCGTGCAGCGCGGAAGCATCAACAAACCTGCTCCAATCAGAATAATAGCCATAAAACTGACTGCCAATATCAAAGACGGATTGGTACGCCGTCCCAACAGACGCACCAGCCCATTGGACAGATTGAGGAAAGAAAGAACTAACAATAACAGAAGATGATAAAACTTCCCATGTAAGAATTCCCAAATATGCAAAATAGCTCCTTCTTCTTCCGGACGATGGAATATAACAGGTACCAACGTGAGATATAACAATCCACTCAATATCCAGGCTAATCGCCGGTATTGCTTTTTAGTATTCCGGTATTCCAGCGAGATATGTAAAGTGACATCAATCAGAAAAATGATCCAGACAGTTTTATACAATGTCTGCAAATTCGCCACTTCATCAATAGACAAGGGAAAGCCATGTTCATATACTACTCCGACAATCAATGATAAAGACGCCAGATAAGTGAGTGCTTCTATCAGCCCTAACAAAATACGTACATAGGGTTTTAGGAGTTTATTCTGATACAATAAAAACTTATGATAAATCTTCATATCATCTTTTTTAACGGGGTCGTGCAAACTTAACTAAAATAACAATCAAACACGATTCTTTGTTGACAAAATTTTCTGAATATTAAAAATTTGACTACTTTTGGCAACAGAAAACTAAAAAACTACAATATTATGAGTGAAAAAAGAAAACGGTATATTCTACCGGAAGAAGAAATTCCACATTACTGGTACAACATTCAGGCCGATATGGTGAACAAGCCTATGCCTCCGTTGCACCCGGGAACCAAACAACCGCTGAAAGCAGAAGATTTATATCCGATTTTCGCAAAAGAGCTGTGTCATCAGGAGCTGAATCAGACGGATGCATGGATCGAAATACCGGAAGAAGTGCGTGAAATGTACAAGTACTATCGTAGCACTCCGCTGGTTCGTGCTTATGGTTTGGAAAAAGCACTCGGCACTCCGGCTCATATCTATTTTAAGAACGAAAGCGTAAGCCCTATCGGTTCGCATAAGTTGAACTCTGCATTGGCACAAGCTTATTATTGTAAAGAAGAAGGAGTGACCAACATTACCACTGAAACCGGTGCCGGACAATGGGGAGCCGCTCTTTCTTACGCAGCCAAGGTTTTCGGTCTGGAAGCTGCCGTTTATCAGGTAAAAATCAGTTATGAACAAAAACCATACCGCCGCAGCATCATGCAGACTTTCGGAGCACAGGTCACTCCTTCTCCATCTATGTCTACCCGTGCCGGTAAGGATATTCTGACTAAACACCCCACTTATCAAGGTTCATTGGGAACTGCTATTTCGGAAGCTATCGAACTGGCACAAATGACTCCTAACTGTAAATATACGCTCGGTTCCGTACTTAGCCACGTGACTCTCCACCAGACTATTATCGGACTGGAAGCTGAAAAACAAATGGAAATGGCAGGTGAATATCCGGATATCGTGATCGGTTGTTTCGGAGGTGGTTCCAACTTCGGAGGTATCTCTTTCCCGTTCATGCGCCACACCATACAGGAAGGAAAAAAGACTCGTTTCGTTGCTGCCGAACCTGCTTCTTGTCCGAAACTGACACGTGGTAAGTTCCAATATGACTTCGGTGATGAAGCCGGATATACCCCGTTGCTACCTATGTTTACTTTGGGACATAATTTTGCTCCTGCTCATATCCATGCCGGTGGACTTCGTTATCACGGCGCAGGTGTAATCGTTTCACAGTTACTCAAAGATAATCTGATGGAAGCGGTAGATATACAGCAATTGGAGTCTTTCGAAGCCGGTTGTCTGTTTGCGCAGTCTGAAGGTATTATTCCGGCTCCCGAATCCAGCCACGCTATTGCGGCGGCTATCCGCGAAGCTAACAAATGTAAGGAGACAGGAGAAGAGAAAGTGATTCTTTTCAATCTTTCGGGTCATGGTCTGATCGATATGGCTTCTTATGATAAGTATTTGGCCGGTGATCTGGTGAATTATACATTGAATGACGAAGATATTCAGAAGAATTTAGACGAGATAGGAGATTTAGCTAAATAAATTACCTACCAGTTTCAAGTTTCACCACCGATTACACAGATTAACACAGATTTAATTGTAATTCGAAGATTGTCGATATAAAAATCCGTGCTAATCTGTATAATCGGTGGTATTTTTTCATTCCCTATATTTACTTTCTCTCTATTGAATACCTCCATATAAAAGATTTTGCTATCTTTGATGCCATTATTAATCTTATGAACTAATAATGAACAGCCTTAAAAAAACAACAATCTGTCTACTCTTTCTATGTATAGGGGTTAATTGCGTTTTTTCTGAAGTTCCGGAGCAAATTAACTTCTCTTATATTTCTATTAACGAAGGATTGTCACAAAGCACCGTATTTTCTATCGATCAGGACCAAAGAGGTAATATGTGGTTCGCGACCTATGATGGAGTAAACAAGTATGACGGGTATTCATTTACAGTTTATCAACATAATGAAGAGGATCCGAACAGTATTGCTAATGACATTTCACGAATCGTAAAAACTGACAGTCAGGGACGTGTCTGGATCGGTACGCGGGATGGTTTGTCATATTATGACGAAGAAAAAGACAAATTCAGAAATTTCTTCTACGAGAAAAAAGGCAAACGGCAACAAATCAATGGTATTGCAGAAATCTCACCGGAACAGTTGCTTATAAGCACACAAGAAGGTCTGACTATGTTCGATATTAAAGAATCACGATTCGTTGATGATTCTTTTAGTACCGCTATGCACAAGCTTATAGCTTCAGCTCTTTACAGACAGGGGGATATTATCTATATCGGTACCCCGGTCGACGGGCTTTACAGCTATTCCATTCCTCAAAAGAAACTGGAAAAGATTACTCCGATAACGGAAACGAAACAGATTCAAGCCATTTTGCAGCAATCTCCTACCCGTATATGGGTAGCTACCGAAGGAGCCGGTCTGCTTCTGCTCAATCCGAAAACGAAAGAGGTCAAGGCTTATCATCATTCTTCTTCCAATCCTAAAAGTATCAGTTCCAATTATATCCGCTCCCTGGCACTGGATTCGCAAAATCGCTTATGGATAGGAACGTTCAATGATCTAAACATTTATCATGAAGGAAGCGATTCTTTCGTTTCCTACAGTAGCAGTCCGGTAGAAAACGGCAGTTTGTCACAACGTTCGGTTCGCAGTATCTTTATGGATTCGCAAGGAGGTATGTGGCTTGGAACCTACTTCGGGGGATTGAACTATTACCATCCTATCCGCAACAGATTCAAGAATATCCAGCGTATTCCCTATAAGAATTCTCTAAGCGATAACGTAGTCAGCTGCATTACGGAAGATAAGGATAAGAATTTATGGATAGGAACGAATGATGGTGGTTTGAATCTGTATAATACAAAGACACAACAGTTTACGCACTATATCTTACAGGAAGACGAACGGGAAATCGGTATTGGTTCCAATAATATCAAAGCCGTATATGTAGATGAACAAAAATCACTTGTATATATAGGGACACATGCCGGCGGACTGACTGTCCTCCATCGAAACAGTGGAAAAATGGAAAGTTTCAATCAGCTGAACAGCCAGTTGGTGAATGAGAATGTATATGCAATTCTTCCTGACAAAGGGGGAAACCTCTTATTGGGGACATTAAGTGCTCTGGTTAGTTTTAACCCGGAAAAAAAGAGTTTTACCACCATTGATAAGGAAAAGGACGGTACTCCATTTACTTCACAACGAATCACAATCCTGTTCAGAGATTCCCATAAACGGCTTTGGGTCGGGGGCGAGGAAGGTATATCTGTCTTTCAACAGGAAGGAATCGAGATAGAAAAGGTGCCTATTCTGCCGGAATCATCTGTAACAAAGACGTTTACCAATTGCATTTACGAGGCTGCCAACGGTATCATTTGGGTAGGTACGCGTGAAGGCTTCTACTGTTTTAATGAGAAAGAAAAGAAAATCAAACGATATACTACGGCTAACGGTTTGCCTAATAATGTGGTATATGGTATTCTGGAAGATACTTTCGGACGTCTTTGGGTAAGTACCAACCGTGGTATTTCCTGTTTCAATCCGGAGACAGAGAGGTTCCGTAATTTTACGGAATCCGACGGGTTACAGAGTAATCAGTTTAATACTTCTTCGTTCTGCCGTACTTCAAGCGGTCAAATGTATTTCGGGGGTATCAACGGGATCACTACTTTCCGCCCGGAACTGTTGCTGGATAACCCTTATACGCCTCCGGTAGTTATCACTAAACTTCAACTGTTTAACAAGACTGTTCGCCCGGATGATGAAACCGGTATCCTGACTAAGAATATCAATGAGACAGAAAGTATCACCCTGAAATCATGGCAAACTGCTTTCACGATTGAATTTGTAGTATCCAATTATATTTCCGGACAACATAACACTTTCGCTTATAAACTGGAAGGATATGACAAAGAGTGGTATTATCTGACAGATAAACGTACTGTCTCCTACTCCAACCTACCACAAGGCACTTATCACTTTTTGGTAAAAGCTGCCAATAGTGACGGAAAATGGAATACTGTACCTACAATGTTGGAAATCATAGTTCTCCCTATCTGGTACAAGACCTGGTGGGCAATCATGATTTTCCTCGCCACTTTTATCGGGTTTATCACTTTCGTCTTCCGCTTCTTCTGGATGCGTAAGAGTATGGAAGCGGAACTGGAACTTGAACGCAGGGACAAGGAGCATCAAGAAGAAATCAACCAGATGAAGATGCGTTTCTTCATCAATATTTCGCACGAGCTTCGCACGCCATTAACTCTCATCTTAGCTCCTTTACAAGAAATAATCAATAAGATTAGTGATCGCTGGACTCGTAACCAACTGGAATATATCCAACGCAACGCCAATCGTCTGTTGCATCTTGTCAACCAGTTGATGGATTATCGCCGTGCCGAATTGGGAGTTTTTGAGCTGAAAGTAAAGAAAGAGAATGCGCATCAACTGATACAGGATAATTTCTTGTTCTACGATAAACTGGCACGCCACAAGAAGATTACTTATACTCTCCACTCCGAACTGGAAGAAAAAGAGGAACTTTTTGATCCGAATTATCTGGAACTGATTGTTAATAACCTGCTTTCAAATGCTTTCAAATATACAGAAAGCGGGCAAAGCATTACTGTTACGTTGAAAGAGGAAAACAATTGGCTGGTACTGCAAGTTAGTGACACCGGCATTGGTATTCCTATCAACAAGCAGGGAAAAATATTCGAACGTTTCTATCAGATAGAGAGTGAGCACGTAGGAAGTGGCATCGGGCTGTCATTGGTACAACGTTTGGTGGAACTGCATCACGGACGTATTGAGTTAGACAGTGAAGAAGGCAAAGGCAGTACTTTCTCTGTTTATCTGCCACAGGATATAAACATCTACAAATCTTCCGAATTAGCTTCTAATGACGCTAAAAATGAGGAGGACCAAGTTTATTCTACCAACTCGAAAGAGATGTATTTCATTGATACGGAAAAAGTAGAAAACGAAACGATCGAAACCGGTGACAAGAAACGTGGTACGATTCTTATCGTAGAAGACAATAATGAAATCCGCCATTATCTAAGTAGCGGACTTGCCGAACTTTTTAATACACTGGAAGCCGGAAATGGTGAAGAAGCCCTGGAAAAGCTGAAAGAGAATGAAGTGGACATTATTGTAACTGATGTCATGATGCCTGTGATGGATGGTATCAAGCTATGCAAGAATGTGAAGCAGAATATCCGTACCTGTCACATTCCTGTGATTATCCTGTCTGCCAAAAGCGAAACCAAAGATCAGATGGAAGGCCTGCAAATGGGCGCGGATGATTATATCCCGAAACCATTCTCGCTGGCTATCCTGACTACGAAGATACAGAATATGATGCGTACCCGCAGGCGTATGCTTGAACGGTATTCCAAATCTCTGGAAGTGGAACCGGAAAAGATTACGTTCAACGCCATGGATGAAGCTTTGTTGAAACGTGCCGTTGCCATCGTAGAAAAGAATATGGATAATATTGAATTCTCTACCGACGAGTTCGCCAGAGAAATGAATATGAGCCGTTCTAATCTGCACCTCAAATTGAAAGCTATCACAGGTGAATCGACTATCGACTTTATACGCAAGATTCGTTTCAATGAAGCGGCAAAACTACTGAAGGATGGCCGCTATACAATAGCAGAGGTCAGTACAATGGTAGGATTTAATACGCCGTCTTACTTTGCTACGAGTTTCAAAAAGTATTTCGGATGCTTGCCTACGGAGTATATTAAGAAAGCAAAGGGATAAACAACTAGAGAGGTAAATCCAAAAATATTATGATTTTTACGGATTGGATTCCATAAAAATCATAATATTTTTGGATTTGCAGAGAGTTTATACATAACAAACAACCTCAATGTATAAAACAGTACTTTTCTTTTTTCAGTAGGGTTTTGAGCTAAATTCATAGTTACAAGGATTAATCTAACACAATAGTCTTTTTAATAATTCTTCTTGGAGCTATTATTTTCTTCGTTCCCTAATAAATTTGCGTTCCACTTAAGTGGAGCAATAGTTCAACTTAAGTGGTTCTATCGTTCGACTTAAGTGGAACGCAAACTAGAATGTAGAGCTAATTATTATTTATAGAAGATAGGAAACTAAACACAGTATTAAAACAGCTTATCTCTTATTGACAACTAGCGTTTAGTTCGTCTCCGTACCGTTTCCCTCCCGTATCAAAATGAATTAGTTCATTTCATAAAAGAATAGGATAAAAGTTACATTATGATGTATAAAAAGCTTAATATCAGCCTAAAAACCGTTTTTCTAAACATTATTAATATATGATTCAACAATATTAATATCAAAAAATCATTTTTTGAACAAAGTGTGAACAGGACAAATCATCATTTCTAAATAAACAGATTACATTTGCAAACAGTAAAATATAACTTTTAATAATTAAAACCTAATAAAGTATGAAGAACATCTTTATTTGTTTATTCGCAATGTTCTTTCTGTCTAATTGCACAGACGACAAAGACGAATTAATCATTGGAGAGCCCAACAACGACAAAGAAAACATTCTTCCCGATGAAGGTGAAGGAATTGAAAAAAAACTATTTGAAGTTATCAATCTAGATTATAAAGGTCTAGAAAAAGTAAAACAGTACTATGAAGCAGGAAACTATCAATTAGCTGCTAATGCATTACTAGATTATTATCGCATGCGTACAGATGTAGTAAACCCGAATGTAACTCTTTTAGGAACTACAGCATCAGCAGTGGAACTAAACATTGCAAATCAAGCTCTGGACTATCGCTTTTATGTAAGGAACTTCCCTGAAACTAGAGGAGAAACCGATGGAGTTAGAGACGAGTCGAAAGATATTTACTATTCTTTCAAAAATAGTGATGGAACAATAAATTGGGACTTAAAGGTTGACGGCATAACAGATAATGAGTTCAAATATCAGCGTCATCGTCATCAGTGGATGGTACCTCAAGCTAAAGCGTATTACATGACTAAAGACGAGAAATACATACTGTCTTGGAAAGAAGTTTTCACCGATTGGATGAAAAATTATCCATGTCCGGAAGTTATTAAGGATGAATACTTTCCATGGTCCGGATTACAAATCGCAGAGCGAGTTAGCTCACAAGCAGATTTAATGACCTATTATATACATTCTGCCAATTTCACTCCTGAATGGTTATCCATCTTTCTCACTCAGTATGTAGATCAAGTGGAGAGCATCCGCAAACTCTATAAACCGGAAGGTAATATATTAGTAACACAGTTATATTCACTTACTTTAGCTGGTGTTTTATTCCCGGAACTAAAGAAAGCAGAAGAATGGGTGGAAGAAGGTACCCGCAAATTAAACGAACAAATAAAAGAACAGTTCAATCCCGACGGTATACAAAACGAGCTTGACCCGAGTTATCATGTAGGTGCTATTTCAGACTTCTATAACGCCTACGAAGTGGCAAAAGAGAATAATAAAGCACATTATTTTTCAGCCGATTATATGCCGTCCTTACGTAAAGCAACAGAATTTGTGATGGACTTAGTTTATCCGAACTACTCTGTAGAAAATTTTAACGACACTCGTTCAGGACGTATGCAAAAGAGTATGTTGATAAAGAATTTCACACGCTATGCACAGATGTTTCCGGACAACGAAGGTATGAAATGGATGGCTACCCAAGGTAAAGAAGGTAAAAAACCAACTTATACATTAAAAGCATACGAATATTCCGGTTATTACATGCTACGTAATGGATGGGATCAAGACCCTAGTAAAGTGTCCATGTTCATTTTAAAGAACAACTATAATCCTAAAAAGAAATGGCATTGTCAAGCGGATAATAACACATTCAGCTTATTCCATAAAGGACGTAACTTCTTCCCTGATGCAGGTGTATATGCATATAGTGGTGATTCGCAGCGAAATGTATATGAGCAAACAGCTTGGCACAATACTATCACTATATTTGAAAACAACATTGACCAAATGTTAGGAAAGTTCATTTACAAGGGAACAGATGGTAACACGAATTATATTGTTACTGAAAACGCCGCCTACATACAAAAAGAAACACCGAAATCTGATGTATTAAATCATAGACGATCAGTATTCCATGTTAACCACAATGACATTGATAATGGATTCTTTGTTCTCGTAGATGAACTATATGGTCCGGAAAAGGGACAAAAATACAATCTAAACTTCAATCTTTGCGAAGGAACCAAAGACGGAAATGTTGTTGTTGACAACGATCAAGCAAATAACATATTAGGAGCGCACACTGTTTTTAAAGATGGCAATAACATTGTCATTCGTACATATTCTGAAAATGTGGATACTAAAACTGCATTGACTGCAAAAGCTAGTAACATATCAAATGATCATGGCGTAGTATCATATAAAGATCGTTTAAGATACCTTATCACGCTTAGAAAAGGAACAGCAGCAACTGTGGCTCGTGCCATTACCGTCATATACCCGACCTCCAACCCGACAGGCACCACAATCAATGCCGAATTTACCGATGGAGGTTACACAGGAAAAGCTGTTGCTATCAAAGTCACGGTAAATGGTACTCCTTATGAGTTAAGCTATACAATACCAGAAAATAATAACTAATATCATAACACTATGAATTTAAAAAAACTAACCTCTAGATTCCTGGCAATCTTATCTATAGTAGTCCTGACTCTTACAGGCTTCTCATGCACGGATACAGAGACTACCAACACAACTGGCTTTGCCATCTATTATTACAGCCTCACTGATATAGGTCCATCAATGAATGCAGTGATTGAAAAGCCTACATATACAGGAGGTGAACCGACAGATTTCGTTATCACCGGAATCACTTTTAATGGTGAACCATACACATCCGAATCATTTATCATTGACAGCAAGGATGGTAGTGTTCGAATTGTTAACTCTGATAATCTACCGGTGGGATTATATTCCATCTCTGTAGGATGTAATAGCAATGGCAACTACCATGAATTCAAAGATGCCATACAAGTAAAAATGTTGCCCAGCGTTCCCGATGGAATTAAAGTAGAACCTGATTATATTGAAATCGACTTTGAAGAAATTGGAGAATCGAAAGCTACTGCAAAAGTAATAACAGAAGGTGAACACGTCACAATCCCCAGCGGCGGTTATGCAATAGCAGATGGTCCGGAGAAAGAATTCTTCAAGATTTCTCAAAGTGGAGTTATTTCTATTAATCCAGATGAAGAGGCTATAAAGAAGATGAAACCGGGTTTGCACAAAGTATCATTAAAACTGACTACTTTAGCAGGAGAAGGCATATTTGCTGATGCCATCACATTCAATCTGACTTCCAAGCCAATAGATGTAACGTACAATACTGCCAATAAGGGTATTATGGAAAAAGAATCCGAAACGAACGGACAAACTGAATATATCAGCCCTATACCTGTCATTGAAGGTTCAACAGAGGAAGCTAAGTTCAGTATAGCTAACATTATTCCGGAAATAACAGAAGAAAAAGTGACTATCAATGAAACAACCGGAGCTATATCAATCGCTAAAGGACATGGTATCACAGAAGCCGGAAACTATGAAATCACTATAAAAGTTTCCAATAAATTCGCTCCTGAAGGAGTAGAAATGCCAACTAAATTCACAATTCAAGTAGTTGATGAAATCACTCCTATATCAGGATTTGAATACGCAGCTTTAGAGATAGCACAATACGCGCCTATATCAACTCAACCCAAAGAAGGAATGCAAGGAAACTATGTCACCTATTCATTCGTAGACCTTGACCAAAAGCTTGAAGGACAATTGACTATCAATCCGAGTAATGGTAAGATCACTGCAAAAAAAGGAAATAGTATACCAGAAGGCAGATATGAAGTTAAGGTACAAGCTGATAACAGCAAGGGAAATCCGACTATCACCACTTTCTTATTAACAGTTACCCCAAATCCTAATAATATAGTGTATGTATATTACGGTAATAACCTCGGATTGGATAAGGCAACAGAAGCTTCACAATATCGTATTAGAAGTGCAGCAGAATTGGGTAGTTTGGTTTTAACTCCAGAAACGAATTTAGATAATAAAGGTATTGCTTTCAAATGGAAGATAGCCACTAAATTCAATTTAGACGATCCGAATGAAACTGGATATCCTATGATAGATGAAGCAACAGGTGTAGTTCGATTCTCCCCGGATAATTTCAAAGAAGCTGATGCTCCTATGGCTTATCTTATAATAGAAGCCACTGCCGGAGAAGATGATCTTGCAAGAACTTTCAAAACATTCGTTGCTTTTGACTTTAATCCTAGTACAAATCCTATTAGAATAGAATATACTCCATTTGTATTCAAAGTAAATCCAAGAAAGGGAGGAATTTCTGTAGAACCTACGTTAGTCGGAGTAACAGATGTTTCACAATTTGTAATGGATTATCGTCGTTCATTCCGTTATCAAAATCTGGAAGGGCCTAAAACACATAAATCGGGAGCAATCACTACTGGAGATAAAGTAGATGCAACAGTATTTATGAACCAAGTATGGCGTAATTATTACGGATCAACAGCACCCAATTATGGGGCAAGAGCACCGATGTCCTATTATGATGGAATTTCTAACAAAATTAATAAGAAGTTATCAGACGCATTAGGTTATGTCGACCCGACCAAAGGATGGGCTGTCACCATTAATCCCAACAAATGGTTTGGTGATCCTACGTATGGAGAAGAAAACGGACAATTTGCCAATGGTATTATGACTGGTCAAATGACCTATAGAACAGATGGAGATTCAGGCAAATTAAGTTCTGATAAGAATTGTCCCAAAGCATTCCCATTATTGATATGGTTTGATGAAAATTTCTAAATTAAAAGACATTACAATTATGTACAATATATCTACAAAAGCAATAAGCAAAAGAGGGTGGTTCACCCTCTTAGCTCTCATAGCTACAATCTGTGTTTCGGCACAAAACGTCAAAGGTGTGGTAGTAGACGAAACAGACATGCCTATGATTGGTGCTACCGTCATGGTCAAAGGAAGTCAAACTGGAGCGACAACAGATTTTGATGGTAATTTTACTATTCAAGCCTCAAAAGGTTCGACACTGGTATTCAGCTATATTGGTTATAAAAATCAAGAAGCAAAAATTACTCAAACAGATAAAAAATTAAACATTAAAATGGAACCGGACAATGCTGTTTTAGATGAAGTTGTCGTAGTAGGTTATGGTTCTATGAAAAAAAGCGATTTGACTGGTTCCGTAGCTTCTGTTGCAGCCAAGGATATAGAAGAATTTAAAAGTAGTTCTGTTATGGCAGCTTTAGGAGGTCAAGTGGCCGGTGTACAAATTACCCAAACTGACGGAACTCCAGGCGCAGGATTTGATATTAAGATTCGTGGTGTAGGAACATTAAACGGTGACGCTACTCCCCTTTACATTGTTGACGGTTTCCAAGTTGACAACATTGACTACTTGGCAAACTCTGATATTGAATCTATTCAAATTCTAAAAGATGCTTCTTCATCAGCTATTTACGGTGCGCGCGCAGCTAATGGTGTAGTGATGGTAACCACTAAATCAGGTAAGGTAGGTAGACCTGTAGTCAGCTACAATGGTTCTGCTACTTATCGTAAAATCACCAAACAATTAGACCTGCTCAACGCTTATGAATTTGTAAAACTACAGGGAGAACTGGATACTAAATTTATCCCCGGTTATTACCGCAACGAAATCAATCCCGAAACAGGGGAGTATTACAAATATCGTACTTTGGACGACTATATTGGAGTAGAATCTGTAGATTGGCAAGGAGAAACTTTCAGTCCTACTTGGTCGCAAGATCATAACATTTCCGTAACAGGAGGTAATGACGGTACCAAATACTCTGCTTCTTTCTCTCATTACAAAGAAAACGGTATTTTCAGAAATAGCGGTTTTACTAAAACAACCGGTAAAGTTCGTATCAATCAGAAGATTAATAAGTATATTACAGCCGATGCTACTATCAATTATTCCAATACATTGAAAGAAGGTGCCGGAACTTCCGGTGATGGAGGACGTTTCAATATGTTAGGACAGATATTAAGATCACGTCCTACAGGAGGTCTGGCTAAAACCAATGAAGAATTACTAGCCAGTGCCATCGACCCGGCTATGTTGGAAACAGGCGAAAGTCTAGCACAGGTGAACCCCATCCTACAAGCTGAAAATACGACAGACAACAAGCGCTCTGAAATGTGGAGTGCCAATTTGTCTCTTACTGCAAAAATCACTAAGAAATTAACATTTAAAACAGCTGGTACATACAATACGACCAACACCCGTAGAGATGTATTCTACAAAACTCAGACAAGACAGGCCTACACTAACGGTCAAATGCCTTATGGAGAAACTCAGATGGGACGCGAAAAACGTTGGACCAATTACAACCAGTTAACATGGGTAGAAAAAATAAAGCAACATCGTTATGAAATAATGTTAGGTGAGGAACTCGCATACAGAAGTTCCGAATTCTTATTGGGACAAGCAAAAAATTTCCCTTCAGATAATATCGGTAATGACAATCTAGGTCTAGGTGCAGTTCCCAGTAAAGTAAACACCTCGTTTGGAGATAAAACCATGTTATCATTTTTTGCGCGGGGAAATTATTCATTCAACGACAAATATATGCTGACAGCTACTGTACGTGCGGATGGTTCTACTGTTTTCTCATACAAAAATAAATGGGGATTTTTCCCGGCTTTCTCCGCTGCATGGCGTATCTCGGAAGAAAAATTTATGAAACAGAATCTTCCTTTTGTATCTAACATGAAACTTCGTTTAGGATGGGGTATTGTAGGTAACGACCGTATTGCTAATTTCCTGTCATTAGACCTCTATACACAAAGTAAATATGGTATTGGTAACACAACTTCCACTGTACTGACTCAATCTCACCTGAAGAATAAAAATTTGAAATGGGAAGGTTCAAGTACTACCAATCTAGGTGTTGACCTTGGGTTCTTTGATAATCGCCTGAATGTTACAGCTGATTTCTTTATCAAGAATACCAAAGACTTGCTACTTGCGCAAAACCTAGCGTATGTTACCGGATTCTCATCACAAATGCAGAATATTGGTAAAATCCAGAATCGCGGTATCGAATTGGCTATTAATAGCACTAATATCCAAAATCGTAATTTTACCTGGAGTACAGACTTCAATATTTCATTCATTCGCAATGAACTGAAAGCTTTATCTTCCGGTGCCAACTATGCAGAAGCATATTCTAACTTCGATAGAACCAATTATACTCAATCAGACTATCGTGCCATAGTAGGCGAATCATTAGGATTGATTTACGGTTATGAATTCGATGGTATTTATCAAGTAGACGATTTCTACACTTCAGCCGCTACAGGAAAACTCATCTTGAAGCCGGGTATTACGAACAACACACGTTATGATGGTGGGGCTGCTCCGGGCGTAGTAAAATACAAAGACCAAAACGGTGACGGAAAGATCACTACCGCCGACCGCACAGTCATCGGTAATGCCATGCCGAAATGGTTTGGAGGTATCACCAACTCTTTTAGTTTCAAAGGAATAGATTTTAGTTTCATGTTACAATACAGCTATGGCAATGATGTGTTCAACGCAACCCGTCAGTTTGCAACCGGTTCACAAGACCAGCGCTACAATATGCTGGCAGAAGTTGCCGATCGTTGGAGTCCTACCAATGCATCCAACAAAGTACCCTCAACGAAAGGGTATGTAAAGGGAGACGTGTACTCACGCTTCGTAGAAGACGGTTCGTTCCTACGACTGAAGAACATGACATTAGGATACAGCCTGCCGAAAAAATGGATTAACAAAATCCACATATCCAAACTTCGCATATATGGTACTGCACAGAACTTGTTCTGCATCAGCGGATATAGCGGATATGATCCGGAAGTCAGCACAGCAGCCAGCAATCCTATGACTCCCGGTCTGGATTGGGGTGCATATCCAAAGAGCAGAGTATTTACATTCGGACTTGATGTTCAATTTTAAACGAGTATAACAATGAAAAAACTAATATATTATATATCAGCACTGGCTTTATGCACATTGTCTTTCACTTCATGTTCCGATTTATTGGATGAAGATCCGAAATCAGATATTAGAAAGAACCAATATATGAACAATGCATCTGAAGCCAACAATGTATTGTTAGGAGTTTACCGCAACATGGTGGCAGATAACCTTTATGGTATGAACTTATCATGCATATTTGATTTAACTAATGACCTGGCACAATGTGAAGGAAACAGTACCAGTAGTTTCCGTGAATATCCGGCTAATGCATTCAATCCCAACAATTCGTATGTGCAAAATACATGGGCATCCTTATATAGTGCTATTTATAGCGCCAACGACTTTATAGAGCGTCTGGAAGTTAAAATGGTTACATACAATCTAAACGATCAAGCACTCGCCACTATGTATTTAGCGGAAGCAAGAGCATTGAGAGCATTGTATTATTTTGAGTTGGTACGTTGGTATGGTAACATTGCATTAATTACTAACACATCCGAATCATCTAAAAATCCGTCAGAGTTCGTTCAAGCAGATCCTCGTGACGTATACAAGTTCATTGAAGAAGATCTTAAATTTGCTATCGAAAATTTACCGTTTGAATCGGATGACACCCTGCGTGCTAACACTCGATTCCGTTTTTCTAAAGGCGGTGCATTGGGATTGCTGACTCGTGTATATGTCACTTGGGCAGGCGAACCCATTAAAGATACAGAGAAATGGAAACAAGCTGCATTGACGGCAGAGAAGCTTATCAACTCCGGTAAACATCATATGTTAGATAATTATGAACAACTTTGGGAAAATACATGTAATGGTACATGGGATCCGGCGGAAAGTTTAATTGAGGTAAGTTTCTATGCAAATTCTGTTACTGGTACAGCCAGCGAAGACCCGGTAGGGCGTATTGGTAAATGGAATGGAGTCAGAGTTACCGAAATTCCAGGAACACGAGGACGTAATGCTGCCAACGTTAAAGTAGTACATACATTCTTCCTAGATTGGTTAAACAAAGAAAAAGGAGATAAACGCCGTGATCTTTCCATAGCCAATTACAAATATGATCCAGATAAATCTTTCTGGGCAAAACCGGAGGAAGTAGACAAACCTACAGCTGGCCAAAAAAATAAGCAAAATTATACTCCGGCAAAATGGGACACTGAAAAGTATGTAAAAGAATACAACTTCTTACTGAATAACGATAAATCAAATGTCAATTGGTATATATTACGCTATGCAGACGTATTACTCATGTATGCAGAAGCACTTAACGAATGGCATCATGGTCCCAACAATGCAGCATTAGCAGCTCTTAATATGGTTCGCCGCCGCGGATATGGACTTCCTTATAATGAAGCAAATACAACTGTTGATTTAAAATCAACATCATACGAGGGATTCCAAGAATATATCCGGAATGAACGTGCCTATGAACTCGCTTTCGAAGGAAATCGCCGCCAAGATTTAATACGTTGGGGGATGTATTATGAAACAATAGTGAATACTTATATAAAATTAATTGGTTGGTATCCGGAAGCAAACTATGTAGCTTACCAATATACCCAAAAGAATAAACACGAACTACTCCCTATCCCAGCTCGTGACATGAGTTTGATGGAAAACTTCAAGCAGAACCAAGGATGGGGCGACTAATCTTTTTCTGATAAAAAATTCTATAATTTCTCTCCAATATGCCTTAATTAGGGCATATTGGAGAAAATTAAAACCTTTTTCAACAAAATCAAAACTTGAAAAGCAGAGTTCAAACTCCTTTTGGACAATCCTGCAACACAAAGTTAAGCCTTTCCACTACTTTTGCATCAGTTACAAAACTTCTAAAAACAATCACTTAAAATGAATAACATGAAAAAGAAACTTGTTCTCTTTGCTTCGGTTAGTATTGCACTCGCGTCGTGCCAGACAACCCCAAAGGAAGACTACAGTTGGATAAAAAAAGGACTGGATGTAGCTTCTGCCCAATTACAACTTTCTGCTGAAGAGGTTAGTGGTACGGGAATGTTGCCACGCTCCATCCGTACCGGCTATGACATGGATTTCCTTTGCCGTCAGTTGGAAAGAGATTCGTTAACATTCAAAGATTCACTACGCGCACAACCCACTGCTGACCAACTAGGCAAACGTCGCCTCTGCAACGTTTATGACTGGACGAGTGGTTTCTTCCCCGGTTCATTATGGTATGCATACGAACTGACAGGAAACGATACACTGAAAACTCAAGCCATCCAATATACAAATCTGCTGAATCCGGTACGCTATTATAAAGGCACACATGATTTGGGATTCATGGTCAACTGCAGCTATGGCAATGCAGAACGTCTTTCACCCAACGACACCATTGCTGCTGTAATGAGAGAAACCGCCGATAACCTCTGCGGCCGTTTCAACGATTCTATCGGCGCTATACGTTCATGGGATTTCGGAACATGGAATTTCCCGGTTATTATCGACAATATGATGAACCTTGATCTTCTGTTTAATGTAGCAAAAGCGACAGGTGACAATAAATACAAAGACATTGCTATCAAGCATGCCATGACTACCATGCATAATCACTTCCGTCCGGATTATACTTGCTGGCATGTAATAAGCTATAACAACGACGGCACAGTGGAAAGCAAACAAACTTTCCAAGGAAAGAACGATGATTCTTCATGGGCACGCGGACAAGCATGGGCTATATATGGATATACTGCTTGCTTCCGTGAAACCAATGACAGCATTTTCCTGAACTTTGCAAAGGATATAGCCGATATGATTATGGACCGCGTAAAAACGGAGGATGCCATTCCCTACTGGGATTATGATGCTCCTGTAACTAAAGAAACTCCACGCGATGTATCTGCTGCCTCTGTCACTGCTTCTGCCATGATCGAACTAAGCACCATGGTTCCCGACGGACAGAAATACCTGGATTATGCGGAAAAGATTCTGAAGAGTTTGTCAAACGACGCATATCTTGCAAAAGTGGGTGACAATCAAGGTTTCATTCTGATGCACTCTGTCGGTTCACTGCCTAACGGCTCTGAAATCGACACTCCACTAAACTATGCTGACTATTACTATCTGGAAGCATTGAAGAGATTCATGGAATTGAAGAAGTTGAGAGTTGAGAATGGAGAGTTGAGAGTGATCCAATAATACAAAAGCAAGAGTGTTCTCAATCGTAAATTGTAAATCGTAAAATCGTAAATTATATCATGAATAAAACTTTAAAGTATATCGTTCTGCTGGCAATCGCTTGTTTTGTAGGCAAAGCTAGTGCCCAAGAACTGAAAAGCGAAGTCTTTTCAATTCTTAACCTGGACTATCCGGGATTGGAAAAAGTGAAAGCTTTGCATCAGGAAGGTAAAGATGAGGATGCTGCCAAAGCATTATTAGACTATTACCGTGCACGTACCAATGTAAAAACTCCGGATATCAATCTGAACAAAGTGACTATCAGTAAAGAAGAGCAACAATGGGCAGACGACGGATTGAAACATACATTCTTCGTACATAAAGGTTATCAGCCTTCTTACAATTATGGAGAAGACATCAACTGGCAATACTGGCCGGTGAAAGACAATGAACTCCGTTGGCAATTGCACCGCCACAAATGGTTCACTCCGATGGGAAAGGCTTATCGCATATCCGGTGACGAGAAATATGCTAAAGAATGGGCACATCAGTATATCGACTGGATTAAAAAGAATCCGTTGGTAAAGATGGACAAAAAAGAATATGAGCTGTTAAGTGATGGAAAAATCAAAGGTGAAATAGAAAACGTACGTTTCGCATGGCGCCCGCTGGAAGTTAGTAATCGCCTGCAGGACCAGACTTCACAGTTCCAGTTATTCCTTCCTTCTCCTTCTTTCACTCCGGACTTCCTGACAGAATTCCTGGTGAACTATCACAAACATGCTATACATATTCTTGCCAACTACTCTGATCAAGGTAACCACTTGCTGTTTGAAGCTCAACGTATGATCTACGCCGGTGCTTTCTTCCCTGAATTTAAAGATGCTCCGGCATGGAGAAAAAGCGGTATCGATATTCTGAACCGTGAAATTCATGTACAGGTATACGAAGACGGCGGACAATTCGAACTCGACCCACATTATCATCTGGCATCTATCAACATTTTCTGCAAAGCATTAGGTATCGCGGATGCGAACGGATTCCGTAAAGAATTCCCGCAGGATTACCTGGATACAATTGAAAGCATGATTATGTTCTATGCAAACATTTCTTTCCCTGATTATACCAATCCATGTTTCAGCGATGCTAAGTTGACAACAAAGAAAGAAATGGTGAAAAACTACAAAGCATGGGGTAAACTATTCCCGAAAAACCAAGCTATCAAATACTTCGCAACCGAAGGTAAAGAAGGCGCATTGCCGGATTATATGTCTAAAGGTTTTCAGAAAACTGGTTTCTTTGTATTCCGCAATTCATGGGGAATGGATGCCACTCAAATGGTAGTAAAAGCCGGCCCGAAAGGAGAATGGCACTGTCAGCCGGATAATGGTACATTCGAACTTTGGTTCAACGGCAAGAATTTGTTCCCGGATTCAGGTTCGTATGTATATGCAGGTGAAGGCGAAGTGATGGAACAACGCAACTGGCACCGTCAGACTTGTGTTCACAACACGGTAACGCTGAACAACAAAAACTTGGAAACTACAGAATCCGTTACTAGATTGTGGCAACCGGAAGGTGCTATCCAAACTTTAGTGACTGAAAATCCTAGTTACAAAAACTTGAAACACCGTCGTTCCGTTTTCTTCGTTGACAACACTTACTTTGTCATTGTAGACGAAATGATCGGTAGCGCCAAAGGTTCCATCAATCTTCATTATCAAATGCCAAAAGGAGAAATCGCTAACAGTCGCGAAGACATGACATTCCTGACACAATTTGAAGACGGAAGCAACATGAAACTGCAATGTTTCGGTCCCAACGGTATGTCGATGAAGAAAGAACCGGGATGGTGCTCAACTGCTTATCGCAAACGTTACAAACGTATGAATGTATCTTTCAACGTGAAGAAAGACGGCGAAGAAGCTGTACGTTACATTACAGTTATCTATCCAGTTAAGAAAAGCGCAGATGCCCCTAAATTTGCAGCTAAGTTCAAGAACAAAGCGTTCGATGAAAACGGACTGGAAGTAGAAGTGAAAGTAAACGGAAAGAAACAGTCATTAAAATACAAACTATAATAAAGCTGACTAAAAAGTCGGTCGCATCTCAATTTCTCCTCCTTCCGGAAGTGAAGGGAATTGGAGATGCAACCGACTTTTTAGTCACTCTCCTTCATCATTATGGAAAACTATTACACCCCCTCTGCCCTACTCCTCCCACTAGCTGCACTAAGTCTCGCTTCCTGCGGCAATCAAAAGAAAGAAGAGACCAGACAACCGAACATCATCTTCATGATGACGGATGACCATACCACCCAAGCAATGTCCTGCTACGGAGGAAATTTGATTCAGACTCCTAACATGGATCGGATTGCCAACGAAGGTATCCGTTTTGACAACTGTTATGCTGTCAACGCTCTTTCAGGACCTTCACGTGCGTGCATCCTCACCGGTAAGTTCAGCCACGAGAATGGTTTTACCGATAACGCCAGTACGTTCAACGGAGACCAGCAGACATTCCCCAAACTGCTTCAACAAGCCGGATATCAGACTGCAATAATTGGTAAATGGCATCTTATCAGTGAACCGCAAGGATTCGATCATTGGAGCATCCTTAGCGGCCAACACGAACAAGGTGACTATTACGATCCTGATTTTTGGGAAAACGGGAAGCATATTGTAGAAAAAGGATACGCCACGGATATTATTACTGATAAAGCCATTGAATTCCTCGAAGGTCGCGACAAGAACAAACCTTTCTGCATGATGTATCATCAGAAAGCTCCGCACCGCAACTGGATGCCTGCTCCCCGCCATCTGGGTATATTCAACAATACCACTTTCCCGGAACCGGCTAATCTGTTCGACGACTATGAAGGCCGCGGAAGAGCAGCCCGTGAACAGGACATGTCTATCGAACATACACTGACAAACGACTGGGACCTCAAATTGCTGACTCGTGAAGAAATGCTGAAAGATACCACCAACCGTCTTTACAGTGTATACAAACGTATGCCTGTTGAAGTTCAGGATAAATGGGACTCTGTATATGCCGGGCGCATTGCCGAATACCGCAAAGGTGATCTGAAAGGCAAATCATTAATCAGCTGGAAATATCAGCAATATATGCGTGATTATCTGGCAACAGTTCTGGCAGTAGACGAAAATATCGGCCGCCTGCTGAATTACCTCGAAAAAATTGGTGAGCTGGACAACACAATCATTGTCTACACCTCCGACCAAGGTTTCTTCCTTGGCGAACATGGCTGGTTTGACAAACGCTTCATGTATGAAGAATGTCAACGCATGCCGCTTATTATCCGTTATCCGAAAGCAATTAAAGCAGGAAGTACCAGTAATGCCATCAGCATGAATGTGGACTTTGCTCCTACTTTCCTCGACTTTGCCGGAATAGAGATTCCATCGGATATCCAAGGAGCCTCCCTGAAACCGGTATTGGTGAACGAAGGCAAAACTCCTGCCGATTGGCGCAAAGCTGCTTATTATCATTACTACGAATACCCTGCTGAACATTCTGTGAAGCGTCATTATGGTATTCGCACACAAGACTTCAAATTGATTCATTTCTACAACGACATCGACGAATGGGAAATGTATGACATGAAAGCTGACCCAAGAGAAATGAACAATGTCTTCGGAAAACCGGAATATGCTGAAAAGCAAAAAGAGCTGATGCAACTGCTTCAGGAAACTCAAAAACAGTATAAAGATACAGACCCGGATGAAAAGGAAAAGGTTCTTTTCAAAGGTGACAGAAGATTGATGAAAAATCGCTAAATGATTATTTTGCGGAGTGCCCTGAAAGGGCTTAATTATATAGCGTAGGGCAACGCCCTACGTAAAAACGACAATCTGAATTTGCGCCCTGAAAGGGCATAATTGTATACAGTTCCGCCCTTTCAGGGCTTGTGGCTGGTGTGCTTTTTTCGTAGGGCGTTGCCCTACGCTATATAATTAAGCCCTTTCAGGGCACCCCCAATAAATATATAATTGTAAGAACCGATAAATTATTATTTAACCGATAAATTATTATTTAACCGATAAATTATTATTTAACCGATAAATTCCCATTTATATAAATAAAGATTAACCAAAAACAATTATATCATGGATAGAAGAAAGTTTTTAAAAAACACAGGCTGGTCTTTCCTCGGACTGGCAGCTTCGGGCAGCTTGCTCGGTTCTTGCGCAGCAGGAAGCAAAGAGGCTAAGAAAATTATGCCATCAGCCAGCAACCTCAAAATGTATTGGGGCGACTTACACAACCACTGTAACATCACATACGGACACGGCGACATGCGCGATGCTTTTGAAGCAGCGAAAGGACAATTGGATTTTGTTAGTGTTACTCCTCATGCTATGTGGCCGGATATTCCCGGAGCAGATGATCCCCGCCTGAAATGGGTGATCGATTACCACACGGGAGCTTTCAAGCGTTTGCGTGAAGGCGGTTATGAGAAGTACGTAAAAATGACAAATGAGTATAACAAGGAAGGTGAATTCCTGACTTTTGTAGGATACGAAGCTCATAGCATGGAACATGGAGATCATGTTGCGTTGAACTATGATTTGGACGCACCACTTGTAGAATGTACTTCAATCGAGGACTGGAAAGAAAAAGCAAAAGGACATAAGGTATTCGTTACCCCGCACCACATGGGTTATCAGGGTGGCTATCGCGGTTACAACTGGAAATGCTTTACCGAAGGAGATATTACTCCATTCGTAGAAATGTATTCCCGTCACGGTCTGGCAGAAAGCGATCAGGGAGACTACCCCTATTTGCATGATATGGGACCACGCCAATGGGAAGGAACCATTCAATATGGTCTTGAATTGGGCAATAAGTTTGGTATCATGGCTTCCACCGACCAACATTCCGGTTATCCGGGAAGCTATGGTGACGGCCGTATCGGTGTCTTGGCTCCGTCACTGACTCGCGATGCCATTTGGGAAGCTCTACGTACCCGTCATGTATGTGCCGCAACCGGTGATAAGATTATTATCGACTTCCGCCTCAACGATGCTTTCATGGGTGATGTAGTTCGCGGTAACAGCCGTCGTATCTATCTGAATGTCACAGGTGAAAGCTGTATCGACTACGTAGATATTGTAAAGAACGGGCAGATTTTAGCTCGTATGAACGGTCCGTTGACTCCCGTTGCTCCGGAAGGTGATACGGTACGTTGCAAAGTTAAAGTTGATTTTGGTTGGAATCGTGAAGAGAAATACGTACATTGGCAGGGCAAACTGTCGGTAGACAAAGGGCAGATTCATAGTGTAACTCCTTGTTTCCGTGGTGCAGCATTCACTTCTCCGCAAGAAGGTGAAACTGAATTCCACACACATGTCAACCGTATTGTATCCGTTGGCGACAAGGAAACCGAACTGGATATGTACAGCAGCAAGAATCCGAATACGACTACAGCAGCCATGCAAGCTGTAATCCTTGATGTGGAAATGCCAAAAGACGGTAAGGTCATTGCCGAATTCAATGGCAAGAAGTTTGAACATACGTTGGGCGAGTTGCTTGAAGGTTCACGTTCACACTTCATGATCGGTTGGTTGAGCGAGGCTATTCTCTTCAATCGTGCCATGCCGGAAAGCTGTTTCACTCTGGAACATTACATGGAAGATAAAGAGCCGCAGCGAGATACGGATTACTACTATGTACGCGTTCGCCAACGTGACGGACAATGGGCTTGGAGTTCACCGATTTGGGCGGAAAGAGTGTAGTTTTTAAGTATTAAGTATCAAGTATTAAGTATTAACGTGGTATGGAGAAAGAATACGCTATAGGAATTGACCTTGGCGGAACTTCAGTAAAATACGCCCTTATTGATAATGAAGGCGTATTTTACTTTCAAGGGAAGTTACCGTCGAAAGCCGATGTATCAGCAGAAGCTGTCATCGGACAGTTGGTTACTGCTATCAATGAAGTGAAAGCCTTTGCACAGGAAAAAGGCTACAAAATTGATGGTATAGGCATCGGAACACCGGGCATTGTGGATTGTACGAACCGTATTGTTTTAGGAGGTGCAGAAAATATCAACGGCTGGGAAAACATTCACTTGGCAGACCGTATTGAAACGGAAACCGGACTTCCAGCTTTATTGGGAAATGATGCCAATCTGATGGGACTGGGAGAAACAATGTACGGAGCCGGTCAGGGAGCCACTCATGTTGTTTTCTTGACGGTAGGAACGGGTATTGGCGGTGCAGTAGTCATCGACGGCAAATTGTTCAACGGTTATGCCAACCGGGGAACGGAACTGGGACACGTACCTCTCATTGCCAATGGCGAACCGTGTGCTTGCGGTTCCGTCGGCTGTCTGGAACACTATGCTTCCACTTCTGCTTTGGTACGCCGCTTCAGTCAACGAATAATAGACGCAGGTATCTCCTACCCGGATGAAGAAATTAACGGAGAATTGATTGTCCGTCTTTATAAACAAGGAGATCCGATTGCAAAAATATCACTGGAAGAACACTGTGACTTTTTGGGACACGGAATTGCAGGCTTTATCAATATCTTCAGTCCGCAAAAGATTGTGATTGGTGGAGGGCTCTCCGAAGCAGGAGACTTTTACATTCAGAAAGTAAGCGAAAAAGCACGTAGTTATGCCATCCCCGACTGTGCTGTGAATACTCAAATCATAGCTGCCGCTCTTGGAAACAAGGCCGGAAGTATTGGAGCTGCGTCACTTGTATTTACTCAATTATCTGCTCCAAACCTGATTAAATTATGAGAAAGAATTTAGGAATGTTGGCGCTGATTATGGCGTTCTGGTTCACCATTTCGTTTATTACTAATATTCTGGGACCACTCATTCCGGATATTATCCACAACTTCAATCTAAGTGACCTAGCGATGGCGGGATTTATCCCGACTTCTTTCTTCCTGGCATACGCCATCATGTCTATCCCTGCCGGATTACTGATTGACCGTTTCGGTGAAAAACCGGTATTATTCGGTGGCTTCCTGATGCCGTTCATCGGCACCATCCTGTTTGCCTGTATGCATACGTATCCGATGTTATTAGCTTCTTCTTTCATCATCGGATTAGGAATGGCCATGTTGCAAACTGTATTGAATCCGCTCCAGCGTACTGTAGGAGGAGAAGAAAACTATGCATTTATAGCCGAACTGGCACAATTCATGTTTGGCATCGCTTCTTTCCTAAGCCCTCTGGTATATACTTATCTGATTCGTGAACTTGACCCGGCAACCTATACAGCCGGTAAAGGTTTCTTTATCGACTTGTTGGCCGATATCACCCCACGGGAAATGCCATGGGTATCTCTTTACTGGGTATTTACTATCCTGTTGTTAGTAATGCTGATTGCTGTCGGTGTCTCCCGCTTTCCCAAGATTGAACTGAAAGAAGATGAGAAAAGCGGGTCCAAAGATTCATATCTGGCTTTATTCAAACAGAAATATGTATGGTTGTTTTTCCTGGGGATTTTCTGCTACGTAAGCACGGAACAGGGAACTTCTATCTTTATGAGCACCTTTCTGGAACAATACCACGGAGTCAATCCGCAAACTGATGGTGCGCAAGCCGTGAGCTATTTCTGGGGATTGATGACAGCCGGCTGTCTCGTAGGTATGATTCTACTCAAGTTGATTGACAGCAAGCGATTGCTACAAATCTCCGGAATCTTGACCATCATCCTATTATTATCGGCATTGTTCGGAAGCAAGGAAGTATCTATGGTCGCTTTCCCTACTGTCGGATTCAGTATTTCCATGATGTATTCCATCGTATTCTCATTGGCTTTGAACTCCGCTTCACAGCATCACGGTTCATTCGCCGGTATTTTATGTTCGGCAATCGTCGGTGGTGCCGGTGGTCCGATGATTGTGAGTACGTTGGCAGATGCAACATCACTCCGCACAGGTATGCTGTTTATCCTTGTTTTCGTAGGATACATCACCTTTATCGGTTTTTGGGCACGCCCACTGATTAATAACAAGACCGTTCGTCTGAAAGACTTGTTCAAACAACGTTGAACGTTGAACAACAAACGACGAATAAAAAAATGCAAAGTTATATGATGAAACAACGAATATCTATTTTTCTCTTGTTCACCATTCTGCTATCCGCCAACGGGTATGCGCAAAAAGGAATCATGCGCCTGACTCAACAGACTTTGATGCACGAGGTCCGCGAAACGCCTTCACCACTGGACGGACAGCATATCACTGTCAATCCTCCTCGTTTCATGTGGCCGGACAAATTCCCTCATTTGGGGGCCGTATTGGACGGAGTGGAAGAAGAAGACTACAAACCGGAAGTAACTTACCGCATCCGGATTGCACGCGACCCGGAATTCAAATCGGAAGTGATAACCGCTGAAAGGAAATGGGCCTTTTTCAACCCATTCAAACTGTTTGAAAAAGGAAAATGGTATTGGCAATATGCCTACGTTGACAAGGATGGAAAAGAAGAATGGTCGCCCGTTTCTCATTTTTATATAGACGGGCATATACATACATTCAACCCGCCTTCTCTACAAGAGGTGTTAGCCAAATTACCCAAGACGCATCCCCGTATCTTGCTTGATGCCAAAGATTGGGACAATATCATCGAACGGAATAAAAACAATCCGGAAGCACAGGCTTACATCCGGAAAGCCGATAAATGTCTGAATCACCCGCTGAAACATTTGGAAGAAGAAATTGATACGACCCAGGTTGTCAAGCTGACAAACATCGTTCAATATCGTTCCGCTCTGATTCGGGAAAGTCGTAAGATTGTAGACCGTGAAGAAGCGAATATCGAAGCCATGGTACGTGCTTACTTGCTAACGAAAGACGAGGTATACTACAAAGAAGGTATAAAGCGTCTTTCCGAAATTCTTTCATGGAAGAACAGTAAGTACTTTGCGGGAGATTTCAACCGTTCCACCATTTTGTCTATGAGTACTTCCGCGTATGACGCATGGTATAACCTGCTGACTCCGGATGAAAAGAAACTACTCTTAAGAACGATTCGTGAAAATGGAAAGAAATTCTATCATGAATATGTCAATCACTTAGAAAACCGTATCGCTGATAACCATGTTTGGCAAATGACTTTCCGTATCCTGAATATGGCTGCGTTTGCTACGTATGGCGAACTGCCGATGGCTTCCACCTGGGTGGATTATTGCTACAATGAGTGGGTATCCCGTCTGCCAGGCCTCAACACGGATGGAGGATGGCACAATGGCGATTCTTATTTTCAGGTCAACCTCCGCACATTGATTGAAGTTCCTGCTTTTTATTCCCGTATCAGCGGATTCGATTTCTTTGCTGACCCGTGGTATAACAACAATGCGTTCTACGTCATCTATCAACAGCCTCCATTCTCGAAATCCGCCGGGCAAGGAAACTCACATGAAAGTAAGCTGAAGCCAAACGGTACACGAGTTGGGTATGCAGATGCCTTGGCACGCGAATGTAACAATCCATGGGCAGCCGCTTATGTACGCACTATTTTGCAGAAAGAACCGGATATTATGGAAAAGACTTTCCTCGGAAAATCCGGAGACTTGACCTGGTATCGCTGTATAACAAAGAAAGCACTTCCCAAAGAAGGCCCTACTCTTGCAGAATTACCGATGGCAAAAGTATTCAATGAAACGGGAATCGGTACGATGAATACTTCTTTGGGAGACATAGATAAGAATGCAATGCTGTCGTTCCGTTCCAGTTCCTACGGTTCCACTTCCCATGCACTAGCCAATCAAAATGCTTTCAATACATTCTACGGAGGTAAAGCCATTTTTTACAGTAGCGGACATCGTACCGGTTTTACAGACGATCATTGTATGTATTCTTACCGTAACACTCGTGCGCACAACAGTATTTTGGTGAATGGAATGACGCAGAAGATCGGGACGGAAGGATATGGCTGGATTCCACGGTGGTATGAAGGAGAGAAAATCGCTTACATGGTAGGAGACGCTTCCAATGCTTATGGTAAAGTGACTTCTCCCCTATGGTTGAAACGTGGCGAATTATCCGGTACGCAATATACGCCCGAAAAAGGATGGGATGAGAACAAGCTGGATATGTTCCGTCGTCATATCATCCAATTGGGAACTACCGGAGTTTTTGTGATTTATGATGAACTGGAAGGAAAAGAAGCCGTAACATGGAGTTATCTTTTACATACCGTAGAACTGCCTATGGAAATACAGGAACTGACGGATGAAGTGAAAGTTATTGGTAAGAATAAAGCCGGAGGTGTTTCTGTTGCCCATCTTTTCAGTTCGGCAAAAACGGAACAAGCGATGGTAGATACTTTCTTCTGTGCGCCAACCAACTGGAAAAATGTGACGAACGCACAAGGGAAAGCGTTGAAATATCCTAATCACTGGCATTTCTCTTCTACAACAGTTCCGTGTAAAACCGCCCGTTTCCTGACAGTGATGGATACGCATGGAAAGAACCGCCCGGATATGCAGGTAGTTCGCAAAGGTAATACCATTCAGGTAGGCGACTGGACTATTACTTGTAACCTGACAGAAAAAGGGAAAGCTGCCATCTATGTAAGCAATAAAACGGAAAAGGTTTCTTTAAACTATGATGCCGGTAAAAAGGAAGGTGCAACGATAGTCACAGATCAGGTAAAAGGCAAACAGGTTAACAAAGTCCTGACAGACTATTTACCGGATTTTGAGATTTAATTTCTCCCCGCTTTAGATGAAGAAACATATACTCCTATAAAAACGTTATATTTGCAGAGTAATATTAAATAAAGAAGTAACCATGAAATATATCGGAGCACATGTAAGCGCGTCCGGGGGCGTAGAGTTCGCCCCCGTTAATGCGCATGAAATAGGAGCAAATGCTTTTGCGTTATTCACCAAGAATCAACGCCAATGGGTAAGCAAACCTTTAACAGAAGAAAGTATCAGTCTCTTTAAAGAGAATTGCGAGAAATACGGTTTTCAGCCGGAATATATCCTGCCACATGACAGTTATCTTATCAACCTGGGACACCCGGAAGAAGAGGGACTTCAAAAAAGCCGTGCCGCTTTTCTGGATGAAATGCAACGTTGCGAACTGCTTGGATTGAAACTTTTAAATTTCCATCCAGGCAGTTCTCTCAACAAAATTTCAATAGAGGATTGCCTGTCGCTCATCGCAGAAAGTATTAATATCGCTTTAGAAAAAACAAAAGGCGTAACAGCCGTTATTGAGAACACTGCCGGGCAAGGAAGTAATCTAGGTAGCGAATTCTGGCAACTGAAATATATCATCGACCGGGTAAACGACAAGAGTCGGGTGGGTGTTTGCCTCGACACCTGCCATACTTATACCGCCGGTTATGATATTGTCAATGAATATGATAAGGTATTTGATGAGTTTGACAAGGAAGTGGGATTCAACTACCTTCGAGGTATGCACTTGAATGATTCAAAAAAAGCACTGGGCACCCATGTAGACCGTCACGATAGTATTGGTGAAGGATTGATCGGAAAAGCATTTTTTGAAAGATTGATGCAAGATTCGAGATTCGATAATATGCCGCTGATACTAGAAACACCGGATGAAAGTAAATGGAAAGAAGAAATTGCATGGCTAAAGAGCATGGAATAATGTTTTCACCACAGAGGACACAGAGGACACAGAGGTGAATTTAGTTTATGACTTACGCTTGTGACCCTAATTTTGATGCATAATCCTCCTCCATAAAGTTGAAAAAACATGAAAACATCTGCCACCTGCAACCAAACGCGTATAATACTCTAATTTACAAATAGTTGTGGCGTGGCAGATACTGTTGCAGATAGGTTGCAGATAAAGTATCTGCAACACAGTATAAGCCTTGCATAAGCCAATTCTCCATGGGTGCAAAAGTTTATTGTATACATTAACCTCCCGTTTCCAGGCGGGGAACTGTCGTTTCCAGCATTAGAAATTACAGTTTCCACGGTAGGAAACGAGAGTTTCTAAGGCGGGACACTACAGTTTCTACGTAAGGATACTGTCGTTTCCCCGTAGAGACACTATCATTTCTCCATAGAGTCACCCCAATTATCCCATAGCTTTGCATCAAGGAATCAAGGCTTTTTCTTTGATTATATAACGTGTTGCAGATACTTTATCTGCAACCTATCTGCCGCAGGTATCTGCAACGTTACAACTACTTATTAACTAGTGTATTACACGCGTTTCGTTGCAGGTGGCAGATGTTTTTATGTTTTTCAACTTTATAGTAGGAAAAACTTTCGTTCATTTCTGCACCGTTTCATTCTTTTTTAGACTGTTCTGAATTTATACTGCCAACACCTATACTCAATAAATATTCGCCATACTCACTAAAGGTTCATACAGTTTCTCTATATCCTGTGAGTCCATCTCTATTTGGACCTGATCTCCAGGCATTAATTTCTGTCCTTTGGGAGGCCAATTCTTACGGTCACGATGCACATTTATAATTATGCAACGTTCCGGTAAACGAAGTTCATCCACCATCTTGCCATCTAAATAAGACCCGCTCATTACTTCTACAGACAATGTATAACGGGGCTCTTCCTTAAAGGCAGGTGAATGAATCATATCATCATATAAAATTACATTGAACGGTTTTATCTGAAGCATTTCCGTAAAGTAATAGGTTAATCCACCTACAACAATGGAAGGATAAAAGACTTCCAAATGTCCCGTAATCTCGGTTATTAAGACAATAGCCGTCAGAGGTGTACGAATGACTGCTACAAGAAATGCCGACATACAAATCAACATGATATAACTGATATTCTCATAAGCAATCACACCCTGTTGAACCATAATCAATCCCACTATTTGCCCCAAAAGTCCTCCTGTCACCAGTGTAGGGATAAAACTTCCTCCCGGTAAACCCGAAGAAAAAGAAAAGGTACTAAAAACGAAATGCAGCAACATCATGCCGACAATCCAAAGAATATGTGTATCCGGATGCATGGCCTGTGATAGCAAGAACTGTTCCCCTCCTCCCGTCAGATTAAACTCGGCCATAGAAATCAAAAAAGCAATAAAAAGCAAATACAGCATCTTCACGTATTCAGGATGCTTAATAGCGGGATAAATACGTTTCATCTGAAGAGTAGTGACAGAAAAGAATTTTCCAAAAACAGAAACTACTGCCGCCAACAAAAGAAACAGTTTCACCTGCCCCCAAAAAGTCATTCCAGGCACAATGGCATCTATATGAAAATAAGGATTGATGGGAAAAATCCAACTGGCAACCCCGCCTGCCACGACTCCTGCCAAAAGCGTGGTAATGGCTGTTTTAGGTGCATCGAACCGCTCGATAGATTCGATGACCAACAATGAGGAAGCTAATGGGGCAGCAAAAGCAGCCGCCAATCCGGCACCTGCACCGGCAGACAATAATTGTTTCCGTTCGCCACTAAGCACCCTCCCCCATTTTGATACCAAATATCCGACATACGAACCTATCTGTACGGAAGGTCCTTCACGCCCCAAAGACAATCCGGTACTTAATGCAAGTATCCCACCCACAAACTTCGCAACCAATTCCAGAAAAGGATGCTTATAATCAACCCTCCCATTAATAACCCCACGTGTTTGCGGAATCCCCCCGCCGGTAATAAGCGGCATTTTCTTCACCAGCCAGGATACAAATGCAAGTATTCCCCACATTAACAGGAAAAGAGGGATATACCAATACCACTTGGGATGAGAATCAAAAAAATCATGGCGGAGATTAAAGAAGAACTGTAACAGGTAATGATAAGGCACGGCAACAAGCCCCGTCAGTAATCCTACGAAGATACTGACAAAGTAAAGTCGTGCATCAATCAACTTCAGTTTAAAAATGCGCCAACGACCATTATCCTTCAATTTACCAAAGAAATCAAACATCCGACAAAGTTTTCATTATTTCTATGCACGACATACAACAATGCAAACCCTGCCGAGGTTCCCGAAATTACAATAAATTAGGCACGGATTTCACGAAATACGCGGTTCTAACTAAATAAAAGCCGTGTAATCTATGAAATCCGTGCCTAATTTACATGCGGAATGTGCCTTATCTAAAGAACCTCCATTTTCACTTTCTTCAAATCTTTATCTTGCGAAGATGAACCAATCATAATTTCAAATTCCCCTTTCTCTACTCCATACTGCATATTTCGATTCCAGTAAGCCAGTTTATCGGGAGTAACTGTAAAAGTAACCGTTTTCTTTTCCCCCGGTTTTAAAGTAACCCGGGCAAAATCCTTCAATTCCTTCACCGGACGAGTAGCGGAACTATAAATATCACGAATATAAAGTTGCACAACTTCAGTACCTTCACGGTCTCCTACATTCGTCAGTTCAATACTTGCGGTAAACGAATCTTTATCTGAAATCCTAGTATGAGAAAGTTTCAGGCTGGAATAAGCAAAACGGGTATAGGACAAGCCAAAACCAAACGGGTAAAGAGGAGTACTCGGACCATCGATATACTTATGGAAGTATTGCGACGGTTTATGATTGTAAATCATCTGAATCTGTCCACTATGACGGGGAATACTAATAGGAAGTTTTGCCGACGGATTCACCTTCCCGGCCAGGATATTGGCTAAAGCACACCCTCCTAAAGCCCCCGGTTCCCATGCTTGAACCAATGCCTGCACATTTTGCGCAATCCAATTTACACTTAACGGACGTCCGCCAACCAAGACAACGATTGTTGGCACACCGGTTTCATGTATTTTTTGCACCAATTGATTCTGTGTACCCAATAAATCAAGTCCCATACGATCAATATTCTCGCCACAAGTCTTGCTTTTCTGATAACGTAACGGATTCTCCCCTACCACTACAATAGCCAAATCCGACTTCTTTGCTATTGCAGCCGCCTCGTTCACTTTATCCATAGAATTTTGGCGGACATCATCACCATAATCGTAATAATTCACTTTTGCACTACCAGCAATTTCCCTGATACCATCCAAAATAGTCACCACATTAGCATCCGGTTGTTGAAGTGTCCAATCTCCTAAAATAGTATGATTATTCGCATTCGGCCCTGTCACTAAAATATTCTTATAGTCAGAGAAATCAAGCGGCAACAAATTATTTTCGTTCTTCAACAAAACGATAGATTCCTCCGCCATTTCAAGAGCACTCTGCAGGTGTTCCTCATTAGATAGAGTTTGAGCGGTCTTCTCCAAACTGACAAAAGGATTTTCGAACAATCCGAGACGGAACTTTGCTTCGAGGATTTTAGAACAGGCGCGATCAATCTGCGCTTCAGAGAGCCTTCCTTCTTTTACTAATTCTACAACCTTCTCCAAAAAATCAGGTCCGTGCATACGCATATCCAATCCTGCATCGATCGTTTCATAAAAGGCATCCTTTAAAGTAGGCGCCGCATGATGTAGGTCATGGATTCTATCCACGTCCATCCAGTCACTTACAATAAACCCGTTAAATCCATACTCCCCACGCATTATATCCGTCATCATCCACCGATCCGCATGACAAGGGATCCCATTCAGTTCGTTGTGAGCAGCCATCAGCGTAAAAACATTCGCTTCCTCAATCGCAGCTTTATATGGTGGAAGATACACCTCACGCAATGTACGTTCCGATACATCCATCGGAGCTGCATTTGTTCCGTTCGAAGGTTCGCTACCTGCAATAAGATGCTTGGCACAAGCCAAAGCCACTTCCGTTCCTTGACAGTCTTTCCCCTGAAATCCCTTGATGGTAGCCACCCCCATGCGGGTCACCAGATACGGGTCTTCTCCAAAAGTTTCACCTACACGCCCCCAACGGGCATCACGCGCTACATCAATATTCGGAGTAAATGTCCAATGAGCTCCTGTTGCACGGACTTCCAATGCCGCTTCACGGCTGATTCGTTCTACCAGCTCCGGATGAAAGCTGGCAGCCTGACCGATAGGCGTGGGATATACAGTAGCCCCACTGACTAAAGCATTGCCATGTATGGCATCAATGCCAATAAGTAAAGGTATCTGCAAACGACTTTTCATAGCCAGCTTCTGCAAATCATTACTTTCTTTAGCCGTCACTACATGCAGGAAAGACCCTACCAATCCTTTTTCCGTCAGTTCCAACAACTGATTGACCGAAAGATTCGGATAAAATCCATTAGCATCATCTCCTTTTGCTATCTTCTGCCCCTTAAAACGTTTTTGTGTTTCACGAATATGTCCGGGGCCGACATACTGGCACATCTGTGCAACTTTCTCCTCTAAAGTCATACGCCCCATCAGGTCCGTCACCCGGCGTTCAACAGGTTGGCCGGGCTCCTTATATATTGGTTGCTGTGCCTTACCAAGCAATGTAAACGTAAGCATTGCCATCATCATCCAAACTTTCATTGTCAGTTTATTCCTCATATTTAAGCATATATTTATCTGTCAGTTTTCTTCTTTCTTCCAACGACATCGTATCGTTATACTCCTTCTGCAATTTTACAATCTCTTTTTTAAGTTCTCTGATAATCTTGGCATACGCCGGATTATCATACTGATTGGTAAGCTCGTTCGGATCCGCCTGCATATCATAAAATTCCCATTGGTCGATATTATAATAGAAATGAATCAATTTATAGCGGTCTGTACGGACTCCATAGTGTGGCTGCACATTATGCCACTTCGGATACTCAAAATACTGGTAATAAGCAGACTTGCGCCAGTTCTTTTCCACCGATTTATCACCTTCCAGTAATCCTTTCATACTGACACCTTGCATATCAGAAGGAATCTTCACACCAGCATAATTGAGCAATGTAGGAGCAATATCCACATTTAAAGTAAGATTCTTCAAGCGCTGTCCTTCCGGGATATGCCCCGGATAGCTGATAAGGCACGGCATCTGCAAAGACTCTTCATACATCCAGCGTTTATCATACAAGCCATGCTCTCCTAGGAAGAACCCCTGATCGCCCATATAAACAATTATCGTGTTCTCGTAAAGTCCATTTTTCTTCAGATATTCCACTACACGCCCTACCTGATCGTCCACCGAACGCACCACTCGCAGATAATTCTTCAAATAAGTCTGAAACTTCCATTTCTTTAAATCTTCCCCTTTCAGGTTTGCATCCGGTGTCCAATACTGATTCTTGCCGGAACCTCCCCACCACAGCCATTTATTCTTTTCTTTCTGCGAAAGTCCTGTAGGAGGAATCTGTTTCAAATCCCCTCTCGACAAGTGGTTTTCAATGGTAGCCATTGACTCGCCAATGGTCTTTTCGCGGGTACGGTAATCATCGTCGAAAGTTGCAGGATATGGAAACTCCACATCTTTGAATAAATCGAGATAACAGGAATCAGGTTCCCATGGACGATGCGGTGCTTTGTAATGCAGCATCATACAAAACGGTTTATCTTTGTCACGCTGGCTTTCCAACCATTCCAGTGCATAATTGGTGGTTAGCCGGGTAGCATAGCCTTTCTCTTTTTTCTTCTTTCCGTTTGTACTGTAAACAGGATCCCAATACGTGCCCTGCTGACTTGGATTAGCATGAATTTTGTAATAATCGAATCCGGCAGGGTCAGAGAACAAATGCCATTTACCAAACAAAGCTGTCGTATATCCATTCTCTCTCAATATCTTTTGATACTGTTGCTGTGTATTATCAAAAACGATTCCTCCCTCATTCTGATAGAATCCATGAGTGGTGCTATACTTTCCGGTCAACAGACAGGCACGGCTCGGACCGGAAATAGAATTGGTGCAAAGCATATTCTCCATAATCGCACCATTATGTCCAATCGCGTCAATGTTAGGAGTCGGCGCCAGTTTTGCATTAATCCCACCATAAGCACTGACTGCCGTACGTGCATGGTCATCCGACAGAATAAAAAGAATATTAGGACGTTTATCCACCTTCTGCTGGGCTACGACCATAGAAGGCAAAGCAGCCAAGCTACACCCCAGCAGAGACAATAACTGTTTATTTTTCATTGTATTTATTATTTTACTAATTATAAGAATATTATCACTTTCTCTTGTGTGCCTGTGTGCCTTTCCTTTCAGGTTTATCCGCTTTCGGCACTTGTTTCATAAAGTCTTTTCCCCGGCGGGCCAATATCTCCTTCTGAAGCTGTGCGACAATCTCCTTATTCTCCGGTGCATCCGCTACATTCTTCGTTTCCAAATGGTCGTTACGATACAGGAACAGCATGTGCCCTTGGAAATTCCCCGCTTTGTCATTCCATTGAGTATAACCATAATCACGGTCGAAATAAGTCACCCCGCTATGCCATTTGATAATAGCACAATCCTTCCATGATTTATCCTCGCCAGTCATCAACTTCATCATGCTTTCTCCTTCCGTATGATGAGGAACAGGCAATCCGACCGCTTCACAAAGAGTGGGATACACATCGACGAACTCAACCACTTTAGGTTCCGCCCCTTTCTTTTGATTACCCGGCACTTTGATAATTAAAGGAGCATTATTCACAATATTGAAGTTTGAATGTTTACACCACTGATTATGATCGCCCAAACTCCAGCCATGATCGCCCAACAAAACGACAACTGTATTTTTGTCCAATCCCAACTTTTTCAGTTCTGCCATTATCTTACCCACCTGCGCATCCGCATAGCTGACACAGGCACGATATCCACGAATCAGCTTCAACGCTTCCTCCTTCGGAATATCACTCTTAGCGGGAATGTTTTTATAATAACGTATCTCATTGTAAGCATGAAAAGCCATATCCGGGAATCCCTCCCGATTGAAATCAAAAGTTTCGGGAACACGAATCTGTTTCGGGTCATACAAATCCCAATACTTCTTAGGCGCATTGAAAGGTAGATGAGGTTTCAGAATACCAACAGCCAGGAAAAAAGGTTGGCCACTCTTCTTCAACCGACGCAAGTCTTCCATCGTTTTATCCGCAGTCTTTCCATCAAAATAAGCGTTGTCCGCCACATCCAGACATTCAAAAGGTTCGGGACCACCTCTCTGCTTTTCTACTGACAGGTTCTCATCTCCCAAATAATCCCTCCATGTTTCCGATTTGCCTTCCGGCATCCAGACTTCCGTCCAGGAACGCTCTTTCGCATCATTCTTGCCATGTATCACCTTGCTATTGGAAATCGTGACATATCCGTTTTCCCTAAAATACTGTGGCAAAGTCACTGTACCGGGAGCTTCTCTGTCGATTTCGGCATTTACATCCCAAAAGCGAGTCTGCCCTGGACGTAAGCCGGAAAAAAGCGACGCACGCGACGCACCGGAAACAGGTACATTACAATATGCGTTTTCAAACATCACTCCCTGGGATGCCAAAGCATCCATATTAGGTGTTTTCATGTACTTTGCACCATAACAGTTGAGTTCCGTACGCATGTCGTCCATAATCAGAAACAGTACATTTTTCTTCTGTTCGCCCTTCTCTGCCTGGGCATGCACTACATTTGCATGCCCACACAGTAAAGAAGGGACTATAAATAAACTAAACCTATTGATATTCATCGTTTTTAATTTTAGTATCCGTAGTTTTGTTCTTCCTGGCTAATATTCTCATTACGAATAATCTCATCTGCGGGGAATGGCATCAGTAGATTCTTCTTCACTGTTTCATCTGTAATCTTATACGTATATACAAACTTCACATTGGCAGGATCTAGCTTCTGTGCTGCATACCACGCTTCCACTTGCGTATTATGTTCTTCCATTATTTTTCTTAAATATTCCGTTCCGCGGCGGCGGATCGTGTACCATTCATCACACTCTCCGGTCAATTCTTTCAAACGCTCACGGAAGATTCGTTCACGAAACAAAGCCTTGTCAGCTTCTTCCTCGGGAGATACGGCAAGCGGATAGACTTCCGTTGCCGGATCAATCACACCATTACCATCCGCATCACGTGCACGATCAAGCACCTCATTCAAGTAACCGGCGGCATCAGACGAACCAATTTCATTGGCAGCTTCGGCCAGTACCATCAACAAATCCGCATAACGGTAATATACAAAATTTGCATTAGAAGCAGAAGCAGTCATCATAGGATCATAATACTTCTTCCATGCCGGATATTCCGAGTCACCCTGTTTATAGACTAGTTTATTATCTCCTGTGCCACTTGTTCCCGCCTTTTTGGTAGTAGGATAAAGCAGGATATTTTTCTTTTTGGCATCTGCGATAAAGATATTAGTATAGCGTCCGTACACGAAACTAGCTTCCCTGCGTGGGTCACCCTCGTCAAACTGGTCGAAAGCACGCTGCGAAGGACGCGTCTTTCCCCAGCTTTTTCCTTCAGTTGCTATGTTGCTCATTAATTCGTGACCGACAGGGAAAGTAGTCTCCGTCAGGCGTCCGCTATTGACAGCCGAAGCAAACTGAATTTCAAAAATAGATTCTGCATTGTTCTTGTTGGCACTGCCAAAGAGTTTTGCATACGGACGAACCAGTTTGTATTCTCCATGATCGTACACATCTTTGGCAGCGTCATAAGCCTTTTGCCAGTATTCCGAACCTTCTGTATTGCCCGCCAGCGTCAGATATACTTTGGCCAATAAAGCCTGTGCAGCATATCTGTGCGGATGTCCTTCTACCTTATCAGCCGGTAAAGGCAACATCCCATACGCAGCTTTCAAGTCATCAATAATCAGAGTATATACTGCGGAAACATCGGCACGAGGAGCCTGTGCTTCATTATAATCAAGTACAGGTTGCGTCACAAGAGATACTTTGCCAAAAAGACGTACGAGATTGAAATAAGTAAGTCCACGAATAAAATGTGCCTCTCCTGTAATCCGGTTCTTTTCCGATTCAACGCTGATCGTACTGGATTTCATTCCATCAATAATATCATTAGCTATACGGACGGTTTCATACATTCCATTATAAGCATTGGTCATATTTACGTCCGAAGGAAGAATGTTCATGGTAGTCAGATTTACGTCATTCGCCTTGATGCTGACTCCCATACCGGAAGTGACACTCAACACATGAAAATAGTTGAATGCATAGCCGTTATACCCCGCCATATTTCCATAACACCCGGCAAGAGCGGCCTTTGCTGAACTCAACGAATTGTAGACACCTGATTTTTCGACGGATGTATCCGGTGTTTCCACCAGAAAATCATCACATGCTACTGCACCGAGCACCACGCATGACAAAAGAATATATTTAAGTGTTTTCATCTTATACTACTTTTTAAGATATACATTTAGAAATTAGCTATCACACCAAAAGTGAAATTACGGGCAGACGGATAGGAAGTCAAGTCAATACCAATACGGTCTGCATCATTGGCAAACGTATTCACATCCGGATCATAACCACTGTATGAGGTAATCGTGAATACATTGGAAGCCGTAAAGTTGAAAGTAAGGCTCTGTATTGTTTTCATTTTCTTCAATTTAAGCAGATAGCTTAATGAGATGTGGGATAACTTCAGATAAGATCCACTCTCGATATAGCGGTCGCTCAACACACCTTTCGGTTCGTATCCGAGACGGGGATATGTATGGCTCTTATTTTCGGCAGTCCACGCCTGAAAGAAAGCATCTTTCCGTACATTCTTGTTAGCATTCTTTACATCCGTTTCGTCTATCAGATTGGCATTGATGATATCATTGCCTACCACTCCGTTGAATGCCATATCCAAGGTCCATTGTTTATAATTCAGAGTCGTATTCAATGCATACGTAAAGTCCGGATTGGGATTACCGATTATCACCCGATCTTTATCATCAATCACACGGTCGCCGTTTTGATCAACATACCGCACATCACCGGGAAGCATTTCCGTACCTTTCATCGTGAGCGGATGCTGCTGATTCTCCGCACTGTTATATTCTTCTTCCTGCATAATACCGGCAGTCTGATATCCCATAAACAGGCCAATAGACTTTCCTACCAGAAATACGTTTGCCGGGAATTTGGTATATGTATTATTCCCTACATTTTCGCCCCAGTAACCACGCATATTCTTCAATACGCCGAAATCAGCAGGCGACATTCCCAATTCTTTAATCGTATTCTTTACAAAAGCTATATTTCCTCCGATTGTCCAGTTCCATGATTTAGTAGCAACGGGAGTTCCTTCTATCGCAAATTCAAGTCCCTTGTTTTCGATCTTTCCATTGTTGACCCACATAGAGTTGTAACCACTGGCATAAGGCAAGGCTATCTGCTGAAGCAAATCTTTTGTCTTTTTAATATAAGCGTCCGCTGTAAACGTCAGACGTTGGTTGAACAAGCCGAGGTCGACTCCTATATTATATTGTTCGGAGGTTTCCCACTTCAAATCCGCATTTGGAATACGTGAAGGAACAATGCCGGGTTCCAAGCTTCCATCAGGTTTCGCTGAACTATTGCTGTTATAGCTTGCCAAAGTTTGATAAGGAGAGATGGCCTGATTGCCCACCTGTCCCCAACCCAAGCGTAACTTCAGATTAGATACTTTATCGAACTCCTTCATCCACTCTTCCTGATTGATTCGCCATGCCAATGCAAAAGAAGGAAAATAGGAGAAGCGGTTTTTCTTATCGAACTTACTAGAGCCGTCGGCACGGAAAGTAGCGGTTGCGACATAACGATTGGCATAATTGTACACACCACGCGCCAAAACCGAAAAGAGTTGTTCACCTGTTTTCGTCAACTGATAAGGGTATTGTCTCGCAGCCTGTGAAATTCCGTCAGCACGAAGGTCTTCAGTAAAAAAGTCCTCTCCCGTCACACTGGTTTGTTTCACTTGCTTATTATTGTAGACTACTCCTAGCGTTCCGTTCAAATTATGCTTCTTTGTAAAGGAATGATTAAACATCATCAGTGCTTCGGTGTTATACGAATAGGTTGTCAATCCGGCAATACCGGCTTTTCCATTTGTTTGCGAGCCATTGGAAGTCAATTTGCCGAACCACATGGCACGTTCCTTATTTCGATACACCAATCCGCCTTTCACTCTGAACGTTAACCATTTGAATGTTTTCACATCCAATGAGACGTTCGTATTAAATGTATTCTCCTTACTATCATCGTCATAATCAGTAAACCATGCTTCGGGAGAGGTCAGGTCTTCGTCGTAATTGGCATAGTCATCACCGGAAGACACTCCTTTATAAGGCTTGAATGAAATCATGTGGCGAACAATACTTGTACGTGTGTTTGCGAGCTTGTCCGTACCCGAAGTCATTGATGTGTTGATAGAACTAAATGCAGAAGTAGTCTTCAGGCTGATACGGTCATTAATCTCCTGGTCGAGATTGAGGCGGATGTCGTACTTGTCAACTCCGGTTTTACGAATGACTCCTTGCTGGTCAGAATAACCGAGAGCGAGATAATAAGTCGTTTTCTGACTCTTCCCACTGACGCTGGCACGATAATTCTGCGAGACAGCCGTGCGGGTAGCCTCTTTCTGCCAATTGACCGGGAGTATACCGTCCATCGTCATCGGAGTGCCGTCTTCGCCTATGAATTCTTTGGCATTACGGAAATCAATATAGTCTTTAGTGCCCAACATTGGAATTTCACGAGCTAATGTAGAGAAAGTAACATTGGCACTTACAGTTACGCTCGGTTTCCCTGTTTTCCCCTGTTTGGTAGTGATAAGCACCACACCGTTGGCTCCCTGCGAACCGTAGATAGCCGTAGCAGAAGCATCTTTAAGAATCTCGATATTTTCAATATCCTGCGGACTGATAGCTGCTAACGGATTTTGTGCATCCGCACGCGAATTACCTCCTCCGGTACCGGCAGACATCGGATCAGCCGTATCTCCCAAATCGGAGATTATATTTCCATCCACTACATACAGTGGAGAATTGTTACCACGCAAAGAACTGGTTCCACGAATGCGTACACTTACCGAACCGCCTGGAGCGGCACTGCCAGTAGAAACCATTACACCAGCAGCTTTTCCCTGAAGCATTTTGTCGAATGAAGTGGCACGGGCAGCTTCTTCAGCGCTGGCCTTTACGGAAGTGACCGAACCTGTCAGGTCACTTTTACGCATCGAACCGTAGCCCACTACGATTACTTCATTGAGTTCCGTAACTTCCGGTTCCAGTTCAATAGTTAATATAGAACGTCCCTTTAAAGCTACATGCTTGGTTTTATAGCCTACATAAGAAACGACAAGTATATCTTCCTTCACACGGTCAACTTTCAAGGTGAATTTCCCGTTCAAGTCTGTAATAGTCCCACTGGCAGCACCTTTCACTTGAACTGTTGCACCAATGACGGGTTGCTTCATTTCGTCCAGCACTGTACCCTCCACTTTGATAGCCAAAGCCAGAGCTGTTTGCAGAAGTAAGACAATCAAGAGCAAAAATTTTGTTTTCATAAGTTTTCAGATTTATTGTGTGATATGATTTATAAGTTCTTGTTTGATACGCTCGTATCCGGGACGGGCTCGTCCTGCATTATCCCATAGGCAGCCCATCCATTTTTCATTGGGTGTATCTTCATCACGTACATTCCAAAAGCTGATACCGACTACTCCTTCATGTACGTGTTTCAGCAAGGTAGATGTCACTTTTCCATACGTTTCTGCCTGTTCGGTTTCACGTGTTGTATCACCGTCTTTAATCCATACGTTCATTTCTGTAATATGAAACTCCAGCGAATGTTGATGACACCAGGAAATAAATTTGTCCAGTCGTTCCACATTGCCGGGTATTTTCTCCCAGCCGGTATCAATATGTGCCTGCCAACCCAGTCCGTCCACCCGGTAGCCTTTCTCGCGAAGATAACTGACTAGCTTTTTCATACGCTCCCACACTACTTCTTCAAAGTTTCCGTGTTGGTTAATGATTAGTTTCACCCCTGAAGGCGCATATTGAGTGGCTATCTCGAATGCCTTATTAATATAAAGAGGAGTACGGATTTCACTTTCTTCATCGAAACCGATAATTGTCCAGGGATTCTCCCAAAGGGATGTTCCTTGGCGGGCGCCAAACCATTCTCCCCGTTTTTGATCGCCGAATACCGGATCTTTCACGTTTTCTTTCGCAATCGTTTCATTCACTACATCTATCCATTGTACATTCGGTTGGTTAGCATATCGGATACATAGCTGTGTCATGTATTCTTCCAACATACGGGTCAGTTCTTCCGGAGTACGATTGTCTTCCTTCACCCACTTCGAGCATTGCGGACTGATAGGGCTATGTAGACGAAGCCGTATTTTTTTATCTTTGACATAGGTAATCCAGTTATCCGGCAATTCCCACCGCCAGGAATCATAAGTAGGATGAATATAACTCTGCTTAAAGTCATTCGCCGGAGTCATATAGTCAAACTCACGGGCGGCTATCCGGCCGGAAAGTTCATCTATCAGTTTTCCATGATTGGCGGTTCCGATATAGAAATTACCATTATAATAATTGGTAACGATTTCTTTGATGGGAAGCCTCATCAATTCACTTTCCGGAATAGGGACTTTTTGAGGAATCTCCTGTGCACAAGAGATCCAATGGATGCACAACAAATAAATTACAGGAATTAGTTTTTTCATAAGCATTACATTAAAAATGATAGGGCAAAAGTAAGCCTATCAGCGTATCAAGAGGTTATTTTTCCGTTTTATAAGGTTTGATATCCGGTCATTCTATCTTATTCTTCATCTAATCTATTAATAGATAAGTTGTTCGTTCCTTAGTATAAACTTGTTGCCTACCTGTTGCAAAGTTCCTTTTCTCTAATTGTAATCTATAAACGCAACTTGCGTTTATAAAAATGCAAGCTTTGTTTTTATAATTGCAAGCTTCATTTATAAAAACAAAAGTTGCGTTTATAGTTTATCAGTAAGCAAAAGCAAGTTATCTATTAATCAAATAGAAGTTTACCAGTAATGGAAAGGAAGTTTGTTATTAATGGAACAGAACTGATCTAACCGTATCTCCATGATACGCCCGCATCAATGGCCTTTCCGTTGTACTTTGCCGGTTTGCTTTTCAGTCCTTTTCTCGTTTTTTTCTACTTTCTCCTTCTTTACTTTCGCTGAAAGTGGTTTTAGTTTTTCAAGCGGGATAAAACTTTTCAGCGTTTGCGCTTTTGCTTCATTGCCGGAGATGATATTTTTTAGTTCACCATTATCCGACTTTAAATCAACGTACATTTCCCCGCTGTTTTTGCCATCAAACAGAGTATATTTGTTTGTACCGCTAATGACATTCAGGAATCCGTCTCCTTCTGTATATAAAGCTTTGCGCTGGGGAGCTTTGCCACGTCCCAACACACGATCAGCCAATGAAAGACCGTCGGTTTTAGCGGGAAGAGGTATGCCAGCCAACTGGCAGATGGTAGGAAGTAAATCGGTTCCGTTGCATACCAGTGAATTGTCACGTTCACCATGCGCTATACCACGACCACAGAAGATGAATGGTACCCGTTGACATTCGTCATAAGGTAGATTCTTGGTTACAGTGTGGTGGGCACCTTGCATTTCTCCATGATCGGAGGTGAAAACAATGATCGTATTGCGTTTCAATTCCGGATGCCGATCGAGAGCGTCCAAAATATGACCGATATGGCTATCGACTAAAGAAACCAATTGCCCATAAGTCCAGCGATATTTGCGCCAATACCAATCAGGGAAGTCTTTATAAGGACTTTTCTTCATATCAGGAAAACCGTCAGTCTTTGCAAAATTAAAAGGAAGTGCGGGAGCATGTTCACGGTAAAACTCTACCGAATCGATTGCGGCAGCACGGGCACGCATCTGACGGACACATTGGGTTATCAGGCTTTTCTTACCTTCTTTTTTACCGATTACTTCGGAAGAAAGATTGGTCGATGATTCCAGGCAGATATCATGAGGATTAAGAAAAGAGGCAACCAACAGGAACGGTTTACTTCCGGCTGTTTGTGGTTGTGTCGCCTTTTCTTCAATCAGTTTGCCGGCAGCCACTCCCAAACCGTCACGTTCGTCATCGGTAAAGTAAGTTTCAAAACCATACCCTGCCGGAGCAGCAAATTTAGACTTGCCCTCTTTGGCGGAGAAAGGCAAATGTACTTTTCCACCATAATAGGTTTCATATCCGCCACGATTGAATACTGCTCCCATTCCATTTTGAGCAAGCATCGCACGGACTTCGGTTTCGTCGGCCTCCGTACACTGATTCTCACGAATACCATATTGTCCGCCGAACATTCCGGTGAAAAGAGCAAAACGTGAGGGGACGGATACAGGATTAGCACAATAAGTACGAGTAAACGAAAGCCCTTCTTTGGCCAAGCGGTCTATATTAGGAGTGGAAAAATAGGAACCGCCATACATGTCAGCATGTGCACTAATGGCATTATAAGATTGCTGATCGGTCATTATCAGAATGATATTGGGCCTGGTTGTTTGTGCTGCAACCTGCATTGCCGGAAGCGCAAAAGCTCCGAGAGTTATTTTTGTTAATAGTTTCATAAGGCATTTATTATTTCAGAGTTTGTTTTTTCTTTCCGTATTTCTTATCTCCATTCGCATTATCTCCAGGATTCAGTTTATTATCATTATGGTTCATTGTCTTAGGGTCGGCCATTTTCACATTCATTTCTTTCCGCCAGTCATTCAGCTTTTGCATCAACTGACGGGTGATTTCCGGTTGCTCGATGGCCAGGTTATGGTTTTCTCCGGGATCAGATTGCAAGTCATAAAGCTCAATGCGGTTCTGCTGATAGAAGTCGAGTAGTTTATATCGGCCGCTACGGATAGCAGTCGAAACATAATCACCTGTTGAAGTGGGACGCTGCGAAGCTTTATGCCAAAAAAGGTCACGGGCAGCCAATGCGGGTGGATTCTTTCCAGTCAAGGCTGGTTTTAAACTCATTCCGTCAAGTTCGGCTTTCCCGTCTACGGGTGCATTGCAAAGATCGGCCAGCGTGGGAAGTAAGTCGAAGCTCATTACGGGCAAGTCACATGTTTTGTTTTCCTTCTGTCCCGGAAGATGAACAAGCATTGGGACACGTAAGCCTCCTTCGTAAAGATGCCCTTTACCAGCCTTCAGGGGCGCATTGGTAGTAGCCAATTCACGTTTGTTTCCCCGGTTTGATAGTCCGCCGTGGTCGGAGATGAGTACGATGATTGTATGGTCATACTGTCCGGTGGTTTTCAACGCTTCGATCATCTTTCCTATTCCCTCGTCTACAGATTCAATCATTGCTGCATAGACAGGATGATCCTGCTGGGTCTTACAGTCACCCGCTTCTTCCTTTTTCATAGGATCTTCTCTCAATCCCAATTTCTCAATCTTCGTTTCATAGCGGTTTATCATCTCCTGCTTTGCCTCCAAAGGGGTATGAACGGCATAAAAACTACATATTGCGAAGAATGGCTGCGAACGTGGTGTTTTGAGATAATCCACCATTTTACGGGTCATATAATCCGTTAGGTATTCACCCGGTTGAGCATCTTCCATACCATAAATCAATTTATCCGGATTGGAAGTTCCCGGTTTGTTGAAAGGAGCAAAATATGTTCCTGTAGAACCGGCTTTTCCTGCACCGATATTTAAATCAAAACCTTTGTCTTCGGGCATCGTTTTACCGTCGCTTAGATGCCATTTGCCTATAATACAAGTGTTATATCCGGCTTCCTTAAAAGGCATAGCTATACAATAGCTGTCGGCATCTACTTTACGGTCATCGGTTTTGGCTCCTGTCTGCGGACGGGCACAATGCCGACCGGTTATGAGCGAATAGCGTGACGGTACACTTCGTGGATAGGCCACGTATGCCTGCGAGAAGTTGGTGGATTCCTGTGCCAGGTGATCTATATTCTTTGTTTCATATAGTTTAGAACCGGTAAGAGAAAGGTCGTGAGCCCCCCAATCATCCACCACAAGCATTAAGACATTAGGATGCTGCATTGTATTTTGAGCCTGCACGCACGCAAAAGGTATCACAGTGCTTGCCGCTACGAGTTTCAGAGTTAGTTTCATAAGTTATTTGTAGTCAATTAATGGTTTCCGATTATTTTTCATTTCTAACAATTCGAGTCTTTTTATATTCTTCCCAAAACCTCTTCATTTGCTGCAATGCGTCTGCATAATCACTATTTGCTGCAACATTAACAGTTTCATCCGGGTCTTTAGCATAATCATAAAGTTCTTCCGCAAGTATCTTTGTCGTATCTGTTTTCTTATCTTTCCAGTTTAGCCAGACTGTATAACGGTAACGGCCGTCTCGCAGTGAATATCCCATCTTACCTACTCTTGGATATTGGCTCACTGCATAAGGTTTAATGTTTACGACATCTTTCTTGCCTTTCACGACCTCTACTAAACTTTCTCCGTCCAAATTCAAGGGCTTTTTCAGTCCCGCCAAGTCGCACAAGGTAGGATAAATGGAAAGAAACTCTACCGGAGTCGTTACTTTTTGTGCAGGAGATGAAGGATCTATCAATAAAAATGGAACATGAGTAGCCTGTTCGAAATTGGTATGTTTATTCCACAATCCATGATCTCCCAAATGCCAGCCATGATCTCCCCACAATACAATAATCGTATTATTCAGGCAACCGCTCTTTTCAAGAGCTTCCACTATCTTACCTATTTGAGCATCAATATAAGAAATGCAGGCATAATAACCATGCACCAGTTCACGAGCTTTTTCGTCGGGAATCTTCACATTTTCAATATCCGAAAAAGAAATAAGAGAGGGAATATCGGTGTACAATTGCAGTTCACCACATTTATGATAGGCAAACTCCGGACTCCCCACCGCTTTCTTCCGGTAGGTAGCCAAAGGCATCGTTTCACGATGATATAAATCCCAATACTTTTTGGGAGCACAGAAAGGCAAGTGAGGCTTTTTGAATCCAACTGCCAGGAAGAAGGGTTTATCCGAATGATAACCGGTCAAAAAACGGACGGCTCCGTCGGCAATAGCTCCGTCAGGATAGGCATTGTCGGGAATATCCGCACATTCAGTAGTAGGTTTCACATATTTCTGAATATATTTCTCTATCTGATTTTTCTTATCCATACCTTGCGCCTCCGCTTCTTTATAGTATTTATTATAAAGTTCATGTATTTCCGGACTTTGGTATTGCGCCATTACAGGTTGTTCGAATCCGGCATTTATAAACTGGGCATGTTCCATATATTCTTCCGACCAGGGACGGGCATCCTGTTGTTTATCGACCGAACGGGGATCGTAGATTTTTCCGATACCTGCTACTCTATACCCGTTCTCCTTAAAGTACTGCGGCAGGGTGACAACATCCGGATTCTGCGAGCGAATCAATGTTTTAAGATCCCACACACGGGTACGATCCGGACACATTCCTGTCAACAGACTGGCACGTGTTGCTGCCGACACGGCCTGCTGACAATAAGCTGACATAAAAACGGTTCCTCTTGTGGACAAACGGTCTATATGAGGAGTCTGTGCCACGGGATCACCATAACAACCAAGCAAAGGCTTAAGATCATCTACAGCTATGAACAATACATTTTTCCGGGACAGTTGCGTTTCATCAATAACAGTTTGTGCATTCATTACAAGAGGCAGACAAGTACTTGCCAAAGCGGAAACTGCAACTGAATAGGGTATTAGATTCTTCATCATATACTTATTTTAAAATTAACACATCATTATTTCACTTTACATAAATTGGAATTCTACCGGTTCGGAGTCCTTATAACCAATCCGTTCCAGCTTCAAGACAATGCATTCTCCTGCTTTCAGAGAAACCGGACTTGTATACAGATGCCAGTTACCTTCTTTATTCTTTATCCGGTAAATAGCTGAATAAATACTCAAATCATTCTCTACATATACTTTCCCATTTTCTGTTCTCAAATGAGGGCGTTCACAACAAGGTTTCGTTCCTTCCGGCCACATTTTATTCACGAAATCTTCTTCCGTTCTCTGCTCCCAATCAATATTGAACGGCTTTATCCATTCTTTCTGATAGGCAGCGCGCATCTGTTTCAATACCTTTTGATAACCAGCGTCATTACACAGATTATGAATCTGATGCGGATCTGCGGTACAATCATATAATTCTTCTTCAAAAGCCGGTGACATGAACCAACGTTCTTGAACAGTATCTAATTTTCCCTCCTCATGGAGCCGTAACATCTCCTGCATCATCGGCATATCCAAACGGAACTTCACAGGACGGTAAACCGACTGTTGAGACATATAATTCCGTATATAAAGATAACGTTCCGAACGAATGGACGCACGTTTTTCTATCTGTTCATCAAAGCGATCGGTTGCACCAAACACATATTTTCTTTTTTCAGTCGCTTTATAGGGGCCATACATCGCTTGTCCATGCATATAGGACGGAGGAACTATTCCTGCAAGTGATAATATTGTCGGAGGAATATCTACGAACATATTCAGAGATGTATTCTGTGTACCTGCCCCTCTTCTGTCCGGGAAACGAATCATAAAAGGAACATGAGTCCCCGAATCCATAATCTCACGTTTAGCACGCGGCAGAGGACCTCCATTGTCTGAATAGAATAAGACAATGGTGTTTTTTGCACGCTCGCTTGCCTCCAGTTCCTCCAAGAGTCTTCGGAATTGTTCATCCATCTTTTTTATATTAGAGTAAAGCACAGCATGATCATGACGCACTATTTTAGTGTCAGGGTAATAGGGAGGCAAAACAATATCCTCCGGTGAAACCACCAAAGGCAAATCTGTATTTTTCCATATAAAAGACTCATGTGTGACATTCAAATTAAAGATAGAAAAGAATGGTCGGTCGGCAGGCGCCTTCTTCCAATGTGCCTTTCCTCCTTGCTCATCCCAGGCAGAAACAGGTGAAGTGAACTGATAATCGGTTTTTGCATTGTTCGTACAATAATATCCTTGTTGCCGCAAAAATTCGGTATAACATTTTACTCCTGCAGGCGGAACAACTCCAAACTCTTTATTAAAATAATTGGAACGCATATAATTCGCCCCATCAACCGAAGCATACCGTCCGGTTATTAATGAATAACGGCTGGGAGAAGATACTCCCACGCACGTATACATATCAGTATGCAAGATAGCTTGAGCCGCAAAAGAATCGAGATTAGGGGTTACTGCAACTTTATCTCCATAACATCCCAGGTACGGACTGATATCCTCACAAACAATGACAAGAATATTGGGCCTTTCCTTCACCGGCTCCATCGGGTTTTGCATAGGTTGCCGGGCAATTCCACAGGTAGATACTCCTGCTAATAACAAACTGGAAATCATCTTATAATTAGTATCCATGTGCTACTGTTATTAAATAGTATTAAATGAAAAGTGTAAGGCAAAGATAGGCATTTGGACAAACCGGAAGGTTTCATATCCGATAAAATAGGTTTCATTTCCGGTTTATCTATACAGGAGGTATTCCTACTATGCTTAAATTCGCTATCTTTGTCTGAAAGTGATGACTACAAAAACCAATTTTGAAACCATGAGACAGACGCTACTACTACTGTTTTTGGCACTCATATTAATGCCGGATACAATCAACGCACTGCCGTTTAAAGAAATATCGACAGACAACGGTTTGAGCAACCGTCGTGTGCAAGAATCAATTTTGGATGACAACGGGTATATATGGTTTGCTACCCGGTCTGGGATTGACAGATACAATGGAGAGTTTTTTGTGCATTATACTTTATCAGTATCTACTGAAAATCAGGTGACAGAGCATCCCAGAGGCATCCTAATCAACGATCAAAAAGAAATTTATGCTTTTAGTGAAGCAAATATCTATAAGTTCTCCTATGAAACGGACTCTTTTCACCAAGTGAACAATGTCAATCTCACGCAACGTGAAGCTATTAATGCAATTACCTTCGACCCGACAGGACATTTATGGATTGGTACTACTGAACATTTATACAGATTCAATACAAACGATTCCACCTTGCAATCCATCAAACAGAAAGTGGCTGTTCACTGCCTGCTTTTCGAAAAAGAAAAACATGGTTGGGCAGGAACATCCAAAGGGGTTTTCCACCTTGTCGAACAGGAGGATGAAAGTTATCTACCCAGAAGGGAGAAATATCTTTCCGCACTCAACGATAAACGGATACAATCATTGTATCACGACTCATTGACTCATCATCTATGGATTGGTACTTTTTCCCACGGCATTTATATCTATAACAAACCACAGAAAGAACTGATTGCAGACAAGGCTGTTCACCAAGCTGTTCCGGTACGAAGCATCACCTCCGTAGGAACAGACCGTATCTGGGCAGGAGTAGACGGGGCTGGAATTTATGAATACAACAGATTTACCGGGGAACGTGAAACAGAATATTCTCACAATGCCACCGGATACAAGTACCTGAAGGCAAATACGATCTATCATATCTTAGATAATAAAAACTCTATCTGGGTATGCACACATACAGCCGGAGTATTTGTGTACAATAAAAACCGACTGGTAAGCACCACTTATCACCACATAGAAAACAACTCCCAATCACTAGCCAACAATCACGTAAACTGTTTACTGGAGGACGACCGCAACCGCTTATGGATAGGAACCAACCAAGGTATCAGCCGATATGATCAAACAGATGGTCAATGGCGTCATTTTTTTCAGAATGACCAGAAAGATAATGCCGTCATTCTCTCACTTTGTCAGGATAAAGAAGGGAACGTATGGGCAGGAGGCTATGCCAGTGACGTAATCAATATCGACCGTAACGACCGGATTCACATCATCGATCTTCCCAAAAAGGAAGGAAGCAAATCAACCAAGAATTATATTTATGCCATTACGCAGGATCAGGAAGGCAACATTTGGTTAGGTGGAATCATCAACGAACTGATGAGATATAATCCTGCCACTCACAAGGTGGATTATTATCCCATCAAAGGTATTAACCAACTTCTTACTTACGGAAAAGATACACTATTCGTTGCTTCTACCAAAGGAGTGATTATCTTCAATATCCAAACAGAGAAAGGTGATTACCTGCCCGTCGGAGAAAAAGAGAAGAGTATGCAATTTATTACTCAAAGCCTCTGTATTCCCCCTTCCACCCCACAGCAACTTTGGATTGGAACAGAAGGAAAAGGAGTACTCTGTTATCAGTTGACTGACGGAACAACCAAACAATACACACAAGCGGACGGTCTTTCTTCCAACAATATTTGTGGAATACAATATGATGGACAAGGACGTATCTGGGTCAGCACCGAAAACGGTTTGAACTGCCTGCATCCCAAACATGGACGGATCGATGTGTTTTATGAAGCGGACGGACTGCCCGACAATATCCTCAACTTCCGTTCCTTTTCACAGTTCCGCAATAACCATATTGTATGGGGAACTCCCGAAGGAGCTTTTGAACTGAACCCTGATGAATTTGCCCAAAAAGATGAGACTTCTTTCAATCTCCGTTTTGAAGAATTCGCCCTGTTCAATGTGCCGGTTCGCCCCGATACAAAAGATTCTCCCCTGCATACTGTGATTGACCGCACCGAACAGATTGCCCTGACTCACGGACAACATTCCTTTTCTTTCCGCTTCCTGAATTTAGGATACTTGAATGTATCCAAGAATCTATATAGTTGGTATTTGGAAGGCTTCGACCATGCATGGAGTTTACCAACCGACCATCATCATGCTGTATATACGAATATCCCTCCGGGCAATTATACGTTCCGTGTCAAAGTGTTTAGCGGAGGTGATGAAAAGAATTATCAAGAGAGAAGTATTCACATCACTATTGCTCATCCGTGGTGGAATACCCCGTTTGCATGGGTGTTATATCTTTTACTTACCGCACTATTAGTCTATTTCCTGATTAAAGCGTATAAAGATCGCATGGATGCACGGGATTCAGATCAAAAGATCCGTTTCTTTATCAATATAGCTCATGATATACGCACACCGTTGACACTCATTAAGGCTCCTCTGAATGAAATCGAAAATGAGCCTTTGACAGATAACGGACATTCCGCTCTTACCTTGGCACAACGCAACACGGAGAAGTTATTGAATATGGTGTCTCAACTGTTGGATTTCCAAAAGATAGAGCGCGAAGCGATGACGCTGCAAGTGGAAGAAACAGAAATGTCCGCTTTCATCGGCAGCGCGGTAGGCAACTTCGAACCGCTTGCACGTGAAAAAGGAATCAGCCTGCACACACAAATCTCCCCCGAAGGAGAACATCCTATTTTTATCGATCGCCGGAAAGTATCTCTTATTTTGGATAACCTGATTTCTAACTCAATCAAATATACGTGCCAGCACGGGAATGTATGGGTGAAATGTTCACTCACTGATGGGAAATTAGTACTTGAAGTAGTAGATGACGGAATAGGTATATCTACCCAGGCACAAAAGAAATTATTCAACCGTTTCTACCGTGCTGAAAACGCTGCCAACTCCAAAGAAACCGGTAGCGGCATCGGGCTCTTGCTTACCAAGAAAATGACGTTATTGCATAAAGGCAGCATCGACTTTTCCAGTACGGAAGGAGTCGGAACGACTTTCCGCATCCAGCTTCCTGTATCACAGAATGACTACAACAAAACGGAACTTATACAGAAAGACTTTCACCCGAAAAAAGAACTACAACAAGAGAAACAACCAGATGAAGCGGGGAAAATCAAGATCTTGCTGGTAGAAGACAACGAAGAATTACGGGAATACCTCGCCCGTTATCTGAAACAGGATTATTCTATTGTAGAAAGTGCAGACGGACAAGCGGCTTTGGAAATTGTACGCAAGGAAAATCCCGATTTTATCATCTCGGACGTAATGATGCCACTTCTTTCGGGAACTGAACTCTGCAAACAACTTAAATCGAATATTGAAACCTGCCATATCCCATTGATTCTATTGACGTCACTCGCCGAACGCGAAGACATCATCAAGGGGCTGAATGCAGGAGCCGACGATTATATCACAAAACCGTTCGATCCTGCGGTATTGAAAAGTAAAATTGCTTCTATAATCAATAACCGTAGCTTGTACAGAAAGAAATATATCGACAAGTCTGCTTTCAATGATGAGTCGTTGCTTGTAAACGAACTGGATAAGCAATTTATGGAACAGGTAGTGGAATACATTGAAGAAAAGATGATGAATGAAGACTTTTCTATTGATACACTAGCCATAGAGATGGCTATGAGCCGGTCTGTATTTTTCATTAAAATACAGCTATAAGATAGGAATAATTAGGAATAAGCAACTTGCGCACTTTTTGCCACAAGTGAGGTAATGACTTGGCAACGGTCATAAATTCTGCGATGTGCAGTACATTGCTGTCAAACAACTCTATGCAAAGGTAACATATATTTTCGACAAACGAAATGCAATCAGTATTTTATTGCCGTTTCCCTTCCAATTTTCCTAATCGCATTACTATCGAGGTTTGACTTCTGCCCATTTTCTCGGCTATGTATTTTATACTTTTCCCTTCATGATAAAGGGTAAGCAGAAAATTATCCGCACTGCGTGTCCACTTTTTGTTGGCGTTTGGATGCTTGGCATAACTTTCTTCCGTGATTTTTTCCGGATGCAAGAATTCGTCCACGAAAACGGAAGGAAAGCGTCTGTCATACAGTATATAGGTCTTTACTTTAGCTCTGGTAATGGCTACATAAAACAGCCTGCGTTCTTCTCCGTATGGATATTGGTCGCTTGTTGTCAAGACATAATTAAGCACAGGGTCATCGCTTACAAGTGAGGGAAACCCGTATGTGTCCTTGTTGCATTGAAGAATTATCACATAGTCTGCTTCAAGTCCTTTGGATTTATGAACGGTCAGAAACTCTATTTTCCTGTCTCCGATGATATAGAAAAAGCGATTACCCTCTTTCACGGATTTATACATGAACGACAGGTAATAATCGTCAAAGGAATATCTCCCTAACAAAAAGACTGATTTGTCTAATGGAATTGACGCGACCAATTGTCCGATAACATTGCAATAATCTCGTCTTTCATAATCGCAAAACTGTAATTCTGTTTTAACTTGTGGGTTAAAAGGATGGATGTTCTTTTTAATTTGGGCTTCGTTGCGTTGGATAAATTGCGAGGACAGGCTGACTAAAGGCTCTCCAAACCGATATGTTGTTTCAATCTTATTGATTTCTGTCTGGCCGAAGTAATCTGAAAACTGATTGAAAAGTGCCATGTCGCTCCCCGAAAAACGATAGATGGACTGCCAGTCATCGCCCACACAATACAACCTGGCGGGTGGATTTCCCTCTCGCAATACTTTTAAGAAGTTGTAACGGTCAACTGATATGTCTTGAAACTCATCCACAATGATATAATCATACTTCACAGGATGGGAGGAACGACAAATGTCGGTAGCTTGCAGAATTGCATCCGTAAAATCTATTTGGTTGATGTTCGCCAATTCTTCAATATACCGTTTATAAACGGGCTGAAAGATGTTTTTGATAATGAACGTACTGCGTTCGTCCCCTGCGTTTTTAGTTTGCCTTAATACTTCATCTACAGATTTGCAACTTGACTTTATCAATGTCACGAAAGTCACGACAAGGCGGATAAAAGCCTTCTCATGCTTGCTGTTCGGGGGAAGAACCATATTGTATAATTCTGCATCTGTTTTCTCTTGGATGGAAACATCAGCCTTTTCCAATAAGGTTTTCAACTTCTCCCGAATATCGGAATAATGAAAGTCTGCACTTGAAGTTGTCAACAGCTTAGTGCCGAATTTCTCATGTGCCGCTTTTTTCCATGTTATGCCATCGTTGTACTTTTGGTTTGCTTCTTCATAGGTAATGCCTCTGTCTTTGGCAAACCATATAGGAACAAGCCCATGCTCGTCCACTCCAAAATGCTCTAAATATATTCGCTTTGTTTCTCCACCTTGTTCAAAATAAATGGAAAAATCCGGTTTGTATTGAGAGTGCATCTCGTCTACCAATGGATGCTCGTATGGCTCTTCATATCTGAATTTTACGCTAAGGGAAGATAGCGCAAAGCATATTTTCTGCTCTTGTTCACTCCGTACATAAACAGTTTTTCCATCCATATCGGGAAACGTTGCTTTCAAACGCACCTCTTTTTGCTCTGAAAGTTGTTGCCTACGCTCATTCTTCCGCTTTTCCCACTCCTTTTCGGGCGTTTGATAATCAATGAAGTATTCTATTACGCTTTTCTTGAATTTCTTGTCGTTCAATAATTCATGGTAGATTTTCACGAAGAGCGCGTCCGTATTTTCATATATTGATGGCTTTTGTCCTGTTGTCTGTCCGATAATGTCAAGGGCAAGTTTGTGAAAAGTGTACCCTCGCAAACCAGCAATACCCATTCTTTCTGTTAATTCAGCGGCAGCCTTGTTTGTGTAGCTGATAAGGAGAATATTTTGAGGGTTGATTTTCTTTATTTCAGTCAAATACTTTACTTTCCCTACGATGGATGAAGTCTTTCCACTCCCTGCACTACTGACTACTAAACAATTTTCTTCTTCTGAAACGATTGAGCGTCTTTGTTGCTTGTCTAACGGATATTTTAGGCAATGGTCGAAAAACTCTTTATGCGTGTCAAGTAGAAATGTAATGATTCCCTCATTATGTTGTTTTACAAGTCTATTGATAGCCCCAAAGTCACTGATAAATTTGAATATGGTTTCAGATGGAGTGATATTAAAGGCTTCAAGTTTCTTAACAAGTGAATATGCTTCTTGAAAATGCGGCTTATAATGATTGACAAAATCTTTTTCTTGCGTTGCAGATATTATCTTCCCTGAAAAAGTGCTATTAAGGTCGGACGGAATATCAATAAATGCTCCGTTGTTTAATGCCGACAATCTTTCTCTTGCTTGCTCATAATTGGATTTATTGCTATAAGAAGATATGTGGTTTAACTTTTCAGAAAGTTCCTTGGACTTATTTTTTAGGCGTGTTCTTGTTATAGCTATATAACAAATTGAAATAGTTATAATACAAATTACCCCAATAAACAATGCCTGCATACTAAAAGAAAGATTTGCCGTTGATAAAGTTTACATTGTATAAAAGGTTAACGTGCCATGAAGGCACGCTAACTTTCTATTCTATTAAAAGACGGGAGTTACAGTAAAAAGCTATCCTCCCTAAAATAATCTATTATATCTTCATCAGAAGTTGCTTCATCTACAGCTTTCAAGATTTTTGCAAAGTTCTCAAACTTATCAACTTCATAACCGCCACAAGTTGTAAACTCTTTATCGCAAAAGAAAATCATTTCTCCCGGAATGGTCATTGAGCCTGCGCCATTAAGACTCCTAAATCTATGACTTACCGCCCAACCTGTAAATTCACCTTTGTGATATTTTGCAACATTTTCTTTTAGAGAAACAAGTTGTTCTGAAAGTTTCTTGGTATATTTATCCAAATCAGATTTGGCTTCTTCTTTCTCTTTTTTTGCCCGCGCATATTCTCCACGAGAGTATTGAGAAGAATATCCATTAGGAGCAAAAATATCCATAGAAGATTCTGCGGATTCGACTTTCATTTTACATCTGTTTATTTTAGACATCAAATCTTTGATGTCCTCACTAATTTTCATAATAGGTTCAATAGTAGTTACATCAATGAACATACTATCAACTTTTGTTGATATTGGTTCATAAGAATCTGGGTGATAGAGATAGTCTTTAAGCGTTTCTTTAACCAACTTCTCAGCTTTTTCCTCGTTAGAGAGTGTGCAAGAAGTCATAACTAATGCAACTGCACAGGATAGTAAGGTAATAACATTCTTCATAATGTTCACTATTTTAATGATAATTATTGACACTTATCCAAAACACGAAGCGTGGCACTGCGATGCTACGTCTTAGTTCGGAGGTCCTGAGAAAACCCTGTGTACAGATGTAGTAATAGCAGCCCACGCTATAGCGTGAGAACCACTATGCTACCCTTGTACACAATTCAGAAATTTCTCAGGTTTCCGTTCTACAAGATAAGCATAACGCTTCTTCTTTTTCTATGTCTCGGAAAGGGCTTCCCCAATCCAATTGCAAAAGTAGCTAAAATCCTTGATAAATTCCTTTCATTGAATGATTTTCTTTACTTTTTGAGACTGTTTGAGCGGGATTTATGCGCGTGCATTAAATTTTCATCCCATTACTTTGCTTTTGGGTAGTAATCCCCAAACCGTTTCTCCATTCATGCGCCTTCTGCCGGAACCATTGCACAAGCGGAATATCATTCACGCATATTCGGAAATGTCCAGTTCTGCTTTTGTCTTCTTCAAACGAGAAAGCCGCACCTTCTGCATGGAATTTACGGTTAAATTCGGGTGAATAAAAATCACCCTTTAACTTCACCTTCTTCAACTTGCACAATTCTTGGATTATCTGTTCGGAGAAGTGCAACGTATTACTACAGAAGTCTATCAGGGGCAACAATTTATCCACATGAGGAAAGTATCGTTTTACCTTGTCTATATACTCACCGAACTTGCTGCATTGGGTTTGGTGTTCACATTCCATCTGCTTGATATATTGCTCTAATCTTGCATTTTGATTTTCAAGTTCTGCTATGCGCTGCTGAAACCCTTCCCTTTCCGCTTTCAACTTTCCACCACCCAAAAGAGAACCGACCTTTGCCACGAGTGCGGCTTTCGCCTCGGTCTTAGCGGCTTCCAGTTTTTCCGACTTGATTCCTTGCTTCACCTCGTCAAGTTTCTGTTCCGCCTGTTGTCTTTCCGTTTGCAACTGCTGCACATTGGCTTCAAGTTCTCCCGTCTGCCGCTTCAAATCACGGTAGTATTGGGCGGTGGTGGTATGCCGTGCCTCCGAGCCACGGATGCCACGCTGCAAGCCGTATTTCGCCATTGCTTCGGCGTAGCTGTCGTGATAGGCTGACAGCTTCTCACGTGTCAGCACGTCATCGGCGCACAGGCGAATGGCATCCGTTTTCTTGCGGTAGGTGCGCTTGCCCTCTGCCTGTTGCTTCTTTTTCGCTTTCCTGCGCTCGCCCGTTACAATCGGTACAACCGTTGCGTGGATGTGCGGCGTATGCTCGTCCATGTGCAGGACTGCCGAAACGGTGTTCTCCCGTCCGAAAGTGCGGTGCAGCCATTGCAGGTTGTCGACACACCATTCGTTCAGTCTGCCCTCGTCCTGCACTTTCATCATGTCCTCATGCGTGCCTGAAAGCACGATGCGGATTGCCCTCACTTGGTCGGGCGTTATCTTCCTCTTGATGCCTGCCGTGCGGATGCGGTGGTTGATTGCTCCGGTGCGGTCTGTCACGCCATCGGGGAAGTCCACCAGCTCACGGTTGAGGCAAGTGCGTGTAGGGTCGGCGTTCTTGGGGACGGTCTTGCGTTCGATGTGGTCGGACGCGCCCGTGTCTGCCGAGCCTTTCGCCTTGTTGAATTGGATGCTTATGTATCCCATTTTTGTCTTTTATTTTTATAGGTTCTACAAACTTGTTTGTTCATGCCCGTCCGTTGCGGTCGTGCCGCATGAAAACGGGGGTGTCCAGAGGGGGTAACCCCGTTGGCTCATTGGGGCGTTTTTAGCATTAGCGCAGCGGTGCGTGAAGAAAACGCCCTAATGAGCTATGGCTTTTCCGTTCTTAAAATCCGCTGCGCAATCAGTGGTCGCCGGATGCTTTTTCTTCTTTCGCCAGCTTGGGTGGTACGTCATGCCGCCCTGTCGGTTTGTCGTCATGGTTTCGTGCCGTCACGTTGACATGCCTGCTTGTTGACATGATGGCATATCGGCATACGTAATACCCACTTGGAATGCCCTGCCGTTTCCCCACAGACTTGTTGACGGGTGTAAAAGCGTTGAAGTGTTGAATATGGAACATAACATATTGATATATTGTTTTATACGCACTCAACTTAGTCTCAACAAACGCATAATGCCCAACAAACGGCAACGAAAAGAAGAAGTGAGGACAGAATTGGATGCTGCCGCGTTCCCTCTTCATCGTCCGTTGGGTGTTGTTGGTATTCTGTTGAGTCTGTATATTGCTATATATCAACATTTTATTATATCTATTCAACAATTCAACAGAATATCACAGGCTTTCCAGCAGTTCCTTGGTCACGGTGTAATATCTGCCCACTCCCTTGCGTGGTTGGTAGCGTCCCTCGCCGCCATACATGTAGGTGGTATAGGTAAGCCCGTTGGGTGCAGGGGACAGTTTCCAGCACTCCTGCACCACTTTACGCACCTGCGGCTTCTCTGCCTTGACCTGCGAACACAGCAGCAGGGGGATAATGTCATGCAGGCAGAATGACACCGTTTTCACTTCCATCTTCGCCATGATGTCAAGCAGCAAGTCCGCCATTTCTATTTCGAGGCGGTTGCGGTTGCTGCGGATTATCTTCCGCAAGGCTTCCGTATCAATCAGCTTCGGGGCAAACCACATACGGCTTTCTTTTTTCGTTGATAATTCCCGATGGATAAGGAAGTACAGGAAAGCGGGGATTTCATCCTTCAGCTTTTGCAGGAAATCGGTGTCATCACACTGCAATCGTCCTATCTTGCGTACCCAATAGCGTGTCTCGCCTGCATCTATGATGACGGGCAGATGCTCGTTGTTGGAACACAACACAAACTTGGCGAAGAAACCGATTTCGTTACGGTCTTTGCCTTTCGCCTCCACCTTGTAGGAAAGTGTGGTGCTGAGGTTCTTCAACCGTTCGCTGTCCTCCCTGCGGTTGAGCAGCACCTCGTCCACCATGATGAGCAGCTTGCCTGCCCAATCGGAATTGAACTGGCTGCGGAAGTCCTCATTGGTGTTGAACGTCACGTTGTCTTGGAAGATGGCTTTCAGGAAATTGAGGAACGTGCTTTTGCCCGTGTTCCGTTCTTCGGACACCAACAGCAGGATAGGCAGCTTCTGGACAGGTTGCAGGTAAAGCAGTTGCAGGTAGTCCATGCCCAACTCGTATTGCTCTCCGAAGATATGCTCCACTAACGAGCGGATGCAGGGGAAACTGCCCTCCTGCGGTCGGTGTCCTATCGGCTCATAGAGATTGAGGAACTTTCCGACAACGGACTTGTAGCCCACATGGTCGGGGACGGTACAGAAACCGTCATACTTCGGCACGGTAGCCATGCGGTCTTTGCCGTAGTCCTGCCGCAAGGTCTCGGAGTTCCATGCGATGCGTTTCTTCACACAGCCCCCGTCAATCAGCGGCTGGTCAACAATCTTGTAGAGGGTTGTCCCCACACGGATGAATTCGTCTTGTTCTGCCATAGGCTTTGCTTGGTTTTGTGTCGCCGACAGCAGTGTCGGCAACGGGTTAAACAATCGGGTACAAAGTTATGATGCAACGCATAAAACTCTGATACGCAAAACGAAGCGGAACGGCGCAATCGTAACAAACTGACAAGAAAATGCAGAAAAGCACATAAGAAAAGGTGCGGCAAAACAAAAAGAAAGCCCGAAGAAGCATTCCTTTCTCGCTTCTTCGGGCTGTTTACGTAGGTACGTACCCACGCTCTAACACTCGCACATCGGTCTGTCAATTGACACCCACAGGACTTGTTTTTCTTTTCGCCCGTACAGCCTTTCCAGCAGGGTATCGCGCACCATTGCCGCACATGGGGTATTGATGCGGAATGCAATTGCCACGACCATAGGCAGGGCGTACACTTCCATGCCGTAGCCGTCGGGCAAACGGATATACCGTTCTGCCTCATGTCGTTTCAGCACTCCACTCTTATATACGGCTCGGATGGCGGCACGGAGTGTTGGGGCGATTGTACCCAACAATGAGGACAGCTCTGCCTCTGTCATCCATACATTTGTAGAAGTGGGTATAGTCACTCTACCGTACTCATTCATCGTAATAATGCCCCGTTCCATAATCAAGCGGTTATATGTCGAAACGTCCGCTTATTTTGTTCTCAAAGGCGGAAATGTCGCTGTTTAGTTTCGTGTTCGTTACCTTGGCATAAATTTGCGTGGTCTTGATGTCCGTATGTCCGAGTATCTTGCTCACGCTTTCTATCGGCATACCGTAGTTCAATGCCATGACAGCGAAGCTGTGCCGGCTGAGGTGAAAGGAAACCGGCTTCTCGATACCGCACTTCTTCGCTATGTTCTTTATGCGTTTGTTTACCATGTCAAGTGAGCCTATGTTAAATAGCCTCTTGTCTTTTCGGAACGGCTCGTAACGCTTGATTATCTGCATCGGAATGTCCATCAGCTTGACTTGGAACGGGACACCTGTCTTTTGCCGTTTCGACACAATCCACCACGCACCGTTCATTTCCACGATATTGTCAGTCGTGAGGTTCTTGATGTCTATGAACGATATGCCCGTCCAGCATCCGAACAGGAACAAGTCCCTTGCCAGCGCGAAGTTTGGATTTTTCAGTTTGATTGCGCCCAATGCCTGAAGTTCCTCCTCCGTCAGAAAGCCGCGCTCCTTATGGTCGGGGTCAACGTGGTACATTGCAAACGGGTTTCTTGGTATCTTTCCGTTGTAGTGAGCCGTGGTGACGATATGTTTCAATGGTATGGAGTATATCCACACGGAAGATTGCGCAAGCCCTGCCTCGTTGCGCAGGTACAGGCAATAGTCGCGGATGAAGTCCTCCGTAAGTTCGTTCATCGTTATGTCGGCACGTTTATATTGCTTTCTGATAAACTCGGCTACATACTTGCGGACAGTCAGGTATTTTAGATATGTGCGCTTGGAGCGGTCTTTACCCACACGTTTGGCAAAAGCCGCGTTCTCCTTGTCAAAGGCACGTAACAAGGTCTCATATTCTGTGCCTATGCCTTGATAAGCGTTACGTACCATTTCAGCGGTCACACAGGCTTCACGGTCGGAAAGACGCTGATAGTGCTTCACTATTTGTGCTTTGATGTTGTCCAACGCGAAGTTTACCGCCTGTGCCTCCTTGCTCTTGCCTTTGGCGCGGTTTCCCTTTGCATCCCAAAGTGCTTTTGGGATGGTCTGCTTGCAACTGAACTGTGCGATAGTCCCGTTGATGGTCACACGTCCCATGATGGGGACAACTCCGTTCTTCTCTTTGCTTGCGTTCACGTAGAACACGGTCTTGAATGTACTCCTCATAATCCTTACTTTTTGTTTGGTGCAAAATTAGTTTATGGGAGTTGTAAGGGCAGAATGTAAACCTACGCAGAACGCAGAAATATAGACCGTTAGTATTAAAAGTGCATCCGATATCGGGTAATGATTTGGAAGTGCATCTGTTTCCATATTCTTCCCAAAGCCTGTCTTCCCCATCTGTGCCACCTTGTGCCAACCTATGCCCAAACCTACTGACAGTCAGTTGAAATGCTCAATTCTGCTCAAATCTTCATTTTATCCTATTCTTTTTCAAAAAAATAAAGTCTCTGACAGGACAAAATCCACAGGAGTTTATCCGTGATATTAAGATGAAACGTGCTGCCACGCTTTTGCGTGAACACAAATATAGTATTGGAGAGATTGCTTATCTGACAGGTTATCCGAATGCTAAATATTTCAGTACAGCATTCAAGAAATACTATGGTTGTACTCCGAGTTCATTTGTAGAAGATGAAATCAGTGCCCCATCATATTCAGACGAAGTATAGCGTGTACCATAAAGTATGAACCTAGTGCATTATAATCTGTGTCGCGAATGGCAGTAGCAGTAATTGTGCGTATCATTGAAACGTCCTGACGAAGAATATCGTATATTTTGAAGCGGAGAAGGATTTGTTTCCGCTTTAGGAAAGCTTTCGACAACTGACAGTTCCACATCAGGTTTTCGCGAGCATAGCCACTATAACCATAACCGGAACGTTGAAAATATGTAAGATCACTGAATAGTTCTATGTTCCACGGAAAATAATACTGTATTTCTGTTCCGAAACGATAATCATAAGTCTCCGTACGTGTCTCTTTTACATTATTATGGGAATTATTATAAAGTAACTCCGCACGGGCACTGATTTCCATTTTTTTTGTCCGGTAAGTTAATTGCAGGCGTTGGCGGGCTGTCAAATGTTTCACTGTGCTTTTCACAGGAGCTTCTTTGTTTATTGTGCTATAGCCGTTCTGATTTCTGCATTGCAAATATGAATAAGTACGGAACCTCCAATTCCGGTTCTTGAAAGGAGTATTAAGAGAAAAAGAACCCATAATACGCCAGTTTCCGTTCATATTAAGGGGAGTAGTGGTTCGCACACCGGATTCACTGTCATAAGTCACCTGATTGGTAACACTATTAATGGTGTTCTCCGCCAAAACAGCAGCAACCATATTCCGTTGATGCTTGGCATTATATGAATTGAAGTTCAGCGTAAACGTATTCGTATAGGAAGGTTTCAATGAAGGATTACCAACCTTGATATTTAACGGATTGGTGCGGTCTGTTATCGGTTGAAGATCGCGTATATTGGGCTGGCGACTTTTCCCCCGATATACAATCTGCAAACGGGTACGCTTGGAGAACTTATAGCGGAAATTGACGGTAGGAGAAACATTAAAGACTGATTTTTCCAATGGTTCTTCCAACGATTCTTTTTTCTCTAAAAGAGAATGGCTGACAGACTTTTGGGGTTCAAAGTCAGCACCTATATTATAGTTGTATTTCTTCCGGGAAGTGCGGATAGCAAGATTAAACAGGTGATTGCTGTACTGATTCTCAAAACAGTTACTTGCGTCTTCGTCATAATCAGGAGCAAATTCTTCCGCCTTCTTATCCCAGTTATAAACAAACCGGTCGGAATTGTTAATCCGATGCTGATAACTGTAACGAAACTGAAGAAAATGAAGCCAGGGCAAGGGTTCCACGTACACCAGTTGCAGTCGGTAGTTATAACCGTCCACCTTATCTTCAATCCTCTGATTCTTAACATTCTTCGTGTTATTCTTAAAGTAATGCGTAGTAGAAAGATTCGTTCTATCGGTTGAAGAAGCATTTGTTCCATAATCAACCTTCAAAGCGATGTTTCTTCCCATCCGGCTAAGTTTCCGGCTAAGCTGAAGCATCATGGTCATGTTATAAGAAGAGCTATGAGTGGTTCCGGATGATTTCCTTTCATTCAACAATACGTCATTGCCCCACCCTTGCTGGAAGCCACTACTACCTCTGTCATTAACAGCCGTACGATATTGAGGACGGAAAATCAATGTTGTAACGGAGTCCATTTTCCATTCTAAAAAAGCATTCGCTACGAGATTATCATTTCCCTGGCGATTGTGTCCGGTACTTTCAGTAATAGATTTGTCTTTACGAAGATAATTATCAACTGTAGTACGACTATCCTCCAGCCGGTCTGTTCCCACATATTGAATGTTCGACCGGAGTTTGACACGCTGCCAGTCATAAGTGACGTTCACTCCCAAAGAACGGGAAGTGGTCAGTCCTTTTTGAGTGCGAAGATTACCGGAGGAACTAGCAGATTCTCCTTGCATCTCCGAAAAGCCCTGATTGTTTGTATTATTCAGATTCCCGATAACCGTCAATTGAGAGTTACTCCGGAAACGATTTAAAGTATTAGCTAGTTCATAACGGTCTTTGCTTCCATATCCGCCCATGAAATTCTCCATCCAACCCCGTTTCATATTTTTCTTGACCGACAGGTCGAGAATCATTTCCTCTTCACCATCATCAATACCAGTAAGACGGGCAAGATCGGACTGGCGTTCGTAAGCTTTCAGTTTTTCTACCATCTCTACAGGGAGATTTTTAAGTGCTGCCTTCGGGTCGTCGGAAAAGAACTCCTTCCCATCCACCAGAATCTTTTTCACTTCCTTTCCATGAATCAACAGTTTGCCATCCTCGTCTATTTCGCCGCCGGGAAGTTGTTTCACCAATTCTTCCAGCATAGAACCTTCAGGAGTACGATAGGCCGAAGCATTAAAGACAGTAGTATCTCCTTCGGTCACAACCATCGGTGCTTGTCCCACAACAACGGTTTCTGTTAATGAAATGCTCTCCGGAGTCAAAGAAATATCGCCTAAAATCGGTGTTTTGTTATCTGTTGAAGCTGATATAGTCCGAAAAACAGGGGTATATCCGATATAAGAAATATGTAACAGAATGGATTTACCTTTAGGAATAACGACGGCTAACTGAAATTTGCCTTGTGCATCTGTTGCCCCACCCGCCAGTAAGGTACTATCCGGTAAAGCCAAAAGCCGGACCGTAGCAAACGGTACCGGCTGATTGGTTTCAGTATCAATCACACGACCGGAAAAACGCTCTTTGCCGGACTGAGCAAAAACAGTCAAACTAATCAGTAACAAGACATAACAAGTAATCAAACGGTACTGAAAAGAATAAATATAGCTGCCTATGTTCAAATTGTGTTGATTTAGTAAAATAAAACTATAATAAAATAAACCTAATCTTTATTTCTGGGCTTGACGCGGAGCACGAGTTTTTTGTCCCTGGTGGTGTCCCTGTCCCGGTTTCTGACCTTTTCTGCGGTCAAATTCTTTTCTGAATTTATTAGCATTCATCTTTTCCTGCTGATAAATCTTCAAAATCTGCTTCTGCGAAAGTATCTTGCTGAATTCATTGTAATACTTTTCACGAATATCCAGCATTTTACGGCTTTGAGTAAACTGGTTCCGCAACATGGTTGCAATCTCGTCGTCAGTCATGGACGGACGTTCTTTCTTAGCATTAGCGTCTGTGCCTTGTGCTTTAGTTTTCTCTGTTCTCGCCTTATGAGTCATCATACGACATTCACGCAATTCTTTCAGATACTTCTCGTATACCGGAGTAAACTTAGCTGCCGTTGCATCATCCAACATCAATGTATTTACTATTTGTTTAGTCTGCATCTGCACCATTTGTTCCGGTGTAGGACGCTGTTTTTTTTGTTTATTATCCGTATTCTGTGCAGACAAAGTCATCTGGCTTCCCATCAGGAGAACGGCCATAATTACATAAATAAATTTAGTCTTCATAATCTTCACGTTTAAAATAATTAATTGAGTTACTTAATTCAAAAATATATCATTTTCAGAGAAGCTGACGAGCTCTTCCAACTCCTCATCTGATAGTTCTTTAATCCATTTATCTACCGGTTCCGTACCATTGGCTAATACTTTCGAAGAAGATGTTGTCACCTCATCTGCCTGTCGCAAAGACGGAACAAACAGAAATCCGACCCATACGGCTGCTATGGTAATCACCGTAGAAATAATCAGCTTCGTATGAGACTTCCGCTGTTGCTTCACTCCGGCACGTTCCATCACCTTTCGTTGCACGTCCTCGAAGAATCCATCGGGGGTACGGTAAGGTGTCCGTTTTCCAATATCATCAAAATCAAAATCCTTTTTCATCGTTCTATCTGTTTAATATATATTCCTTTATCTTCTCTTTCGCATAGTGGTAATTCACTTTTAGTGTATCCACTTTACTATCCAGTACACGGGCAATCTCTTCATATTCAAGTTCATCGTAATAACGCAAGTTGAATACCAGCCGTTGCTTTTCCGGCAGACTTAAAATAGCTTCCTGAAACTTTACTGCCAACTCATTTTCATAATCAATGTAATCGGAAGCCTTCAACTTGCCCATCAACTCTTCCTGAACATCTTCCGCAGAAACAACTCCTTCATCTTTACGTCCGTTGAGCAAACGTAAACTCTCATTCGTCGCAATCCGGTAAATCCAGGTTGACAATGAACTTTCTTCGCGAAACTGATCGATATGCCGGAATACCCGGATAAAGACTTCCTGAAGCACATCTTCCGCATCTTCATGAGATACAACCAGTCTACGGATATAATTATATATCGGCACCTGAAAAGAGTCCATCAGCATCTTGAATCCCCGTTCGCGATTCGAGGCACAAGCTTCACGAATTTTATTCTCGTTTATCATCAATTCTTTTTCTGAACTTTATTAGTTAGAACGCGGAAGGCAGGTGAAGTTAAATAGGAGATTTGGTATTTTGCTTTTATTAACAAGAGAGGGAGAACTGGCGGAAATCATTGTTGGTATATACGATAGGAATAAACGCATGATTCCTGATGACGTTTTGATGAAGGTAGAAAATTATAGTGACGCTATATGCTTGGGATAGTGACGGCATGAGACAATGATGCCGTCACTATCCCGAGCATATAGCGTCACTATGTTTTTAGTAGAAATACTCTATTTATAAGCTGTAAACAAGGAGATAATTACCAGAACTTATTGTGTTCCGCACTATATTCAAAGCCTGCGGCTTTCAACTGATTCACTAATTCATCCTTGTTCACATTCATATCTTCACAAAGTTCGTCAAGTGAAGAATAGCAGTCGCGCAACTTCATATTGATGACGCTGAACAACATCATCGGATCTTTCGGTAATTCCATAACATACAATCTTTTAAACCGGGTGCAAAGGTACAGCAATCCTGTTGAATGGCAAAATAAATCAATCTCCTATTTCTTCTATCTTCAAAGAGATTTTTTCTATTAGTTTGCTGATTTCTTCTTCCAATGGGATCACATTGAAGTCTTTCCAAAAGTTCTCATCGTATTTGAAATATGTGTCGGAGAAGATTGTACGAGTAGGCAATCTTTCTGTACGGGGAAACGCGACTACCTGTCCGTTTTCCACCTTGCAAGTAATCATCTCAAACCAGATATGAAGATCACGACTGCCAAACAGCATTTTTGTACGTTTCACTTTGAAATGAAGATCGCCCCGGATATGATGTATGTAATAAGTTCCTTGCCACGGTTTATAAGAAATGGTATATACCACTTTTTGAGGAATCATCCGTACGTTGCGTGCGCGCCTTTCGACAAACATACCCGCCGCATTTTTCACATATACAGGATGAACTTCCAGACGGGCTTGCAATAAGGCGCTCGTTTCAGAATCAAGGAATAGTTCTCCGCAAAAAAGAGGTTCACTGATTCCTTTTTTCTGTTCAAAATGCACCACATTTACAAACCGGTCTTCTAAAAATGTCACGCCCTCCGAAGTATAGGTATAAATGCTATTCTCTATATTGGGAATCAGGAATTCGGGCATATCTTTTATGATATCCATCTGAATACAAGCCTGAATTCCCGACTTTACTTTTACCAATAAGCTATCTTTCGCTTCCACATTACTTAGCCGACTCATTTTCAACAGCTTCACTTGATCCGACACTGCTGAATGTGAGGATGTCTTATAAACCTTGAACACTGCTTCCGACAAGTTTTGAAATTTATTTTTCAACTGAACTCCTTCACGATAAAAGGTAGTCAGATACACGGGAGTATGCGAATAGTTCTGTTCCCTCCGTTCAATCATTTCCCGCAAAAGTTTCTTTGGTTCACTTCGACGAATCACTACTTCCTGCAAAGGAACCACTTTAGGTTCGAGACTAAGTATATTGTGCCGTCCAATCAACAAAGCAAACTCTATATCTTGTGAAAGATAACCTATATGAGAAAAGGTAATCGAATCGTTTTTTAAAGAATCGGGTAAGGACAGTTTAAAATCTCCATTCTGATTTGTTATGCTGCCGATAGATGCCCCCCTTACTCCAACAGTAGCTGAAGAGATGGGCACACCTGTCTCCTTATCCAACAAAGTGCCAGTAATGGAAAAATTCATAGGCTGCTTCGGAATGGAATCCTGTTGTATATGAATCTTTTTCTCCGAAGGGAGAGTAATCAGAATATGAGTACCAATCACTTGAAACTCCAAACCGGTATCTCCTACTATATCATACACTGCTTGGCGAATAGATCGTTCTCCTCCCTTTATCTTCACGACAGCATCATTATCAATGACTTTACTGTCATAAATAAACATATATCCCGACTGTTGGGAGACATTACCTAATAATGAATAAACAGTGCCTTTTGACTTGGGAAGCCGAACTATCCGTTCCAATACATCGCCCCCATCCGCTCTCATCGTATCGACTACGAAAAAGAGTATGAATAGAATGGATAGATAGCGATAAGCCTGTTTCATTTTCTCAAGTTGAAATGAGTTTTATTCTGATAACAAAAGAATATCACCTTGCCGGACACATTGCAGACCGAGTGCGCTAGCTATCAGAGTAGCTACGACTTCAGAAAACTCATCAGAAAATTCAACCGTCAGTCTGCGTTCCTCCAATGCAGGTGAAGCCACTTGAATCTGCAAACTATCCGAATTCAGGTTCATCACTTTCAGAATGTTCGCCAAAGATTCATCTTTAAAACGTATGTGTTTAAAAAAGCTCCCCCACTCTTCATTCTCTTTATCCGCATCGAGAACGACTAATCGTTGCGATTGCACCACTACTGCCTCTCCCGCTTTTACATAACATTCCTGATTTCCTTTTTTTAGAGTAACTTTCACGATCCCTCTTTGTACAGATAAGCGGAACGGAGCATGTTCATCGCTCTGTACACTGAAAGCGGTTCCCAAAACTTCAATTTTAGCTTGTTCCGTATCAATCCAAAAGGGTTGTCCCTGCTTCTTTGCTACGTCGAAGAAAGCATTTCCCTGCAAACTCACTTCCCGTTTATCAGCAATAAAGTGCTCCGGATATAATAAGGAGGTTTCCTTTGCCAAAAGTACCACAGAACCGTCTTCAAGAGTCGTTGCCAAAGTGGAAATGCCTTGATTTTCCTGTGTAAGAAAATTCCGTGCCGGTTCTCTTTCAGAACCGGTCATCCAATACAAAGCTCCCCAGATGACGCCTATCAAAACGGAGGCAACTGCTCCGTATCTGATCCATTGTGAATGTTTGCGTATAGAACGGCCTTCATCAACTTTCGCAAGTAAACGGTCATTGTCCAGGCGATTATACAATCGGTTCCATGCCTGATCTGTCTTTATTTTATAAATTTCTGTTTTCATCACTTCATGTGAATATAAGTTTCAACTTCTTCTCGTAATGTCCGGAGGGCTTTTGTCATTTCAGCTTCTACTGTTTTTACTGAAAGAGAAAGCTGTGTTGCTATCTCCACATATTTCCGCCCCTCCAAACGGTGCATCTCAAAAATCTGTCGTCTGCGGACCGGCAGCTTTTCAAGAGTGTTATTTATGAATTTCTGTAATTCCTCATACTCCATCTGTTGATGAGGATCTGTCGACTGCTCCGGATTGGAAGTGTTCAATACTGCTTCACGGTATCTGTTCCGAACTTCTTCGTGTTCACAATACTGCAAAGATTGATTGCGAGTCGCCCTGTATAGATAGCTCTTAACGGACTGGAAAATCTGTAAGCGCTCCCTTTCTTTCCAAAGCACATAGAAAAGCTCTTCTACAATCTCTTCCGCTACCGCCATCTGCCCGGTAATGCCTGCCGCATAACAGCAAAGAGGAAAATAGTAACGGCGAAAGAGTTCCTCAAACGCTTTTATGTCACCTTCCTTTATCTTTTTTAGTATGAGCAGTTCATCCAGCATACTTGCTTTTCTTTATGATTGACCTCAAATATAAGAAAACTATCCCTGTTTCAATTCGATTGCTTTTTCAATTTATCCACTGCGTGCTCTAAAGATTCCGTAGGTTCGATAATATTGTAGTTTCCCCAAAAATCCGGATTCCAGTATTCGTCTACCTTATCATAAAATATTTGATTCAGGCTGAAAGCTTCTTTGTTGGGTATATTCTCCAATACTCCTTCTTTTCTATCGGTCACTACCATTTCGGAAGCTACCGTATAGCTTGTGGAAAATAACTTCCGCTTCCAGTCACATTTAAAACGGATCGTATTACGAATATAGTTCAGATACGTTTTTCCATCTACATCTTTATAAGTGACCAGGTAAGAGAGTTCTTGCGGTTTGAATCTTAAACCGAGAGGTTTCTTATACAGAATTGCGGTGGTCGCCTTCGATTTATTCTGCATATCCAGACTCATTTCTATACGGGTGAATGACAACCGTTCACGATCGATATACAATTTACCATATAATAAAGCGTACATGAGAATGACTTTCGGGCGGAAATTAATAACATACTGCATACGATTATCTATAAGCATGGATTCTGCCATCCAGAATTCGTAATTATTCAATTCTTCAAAATCGAGTAACGCTCCCTTGTTCTTCACGACATCCAAAGTGACGCCCAGATTAGGTCCACCCACAACTTTGACAGCTAATGTGTCACTCGCTTTCTGACTAAGCAGACGACGTCCCTTCTCCACCCGTACTTTGTCATAGTTTATATTTCTATTGGTATAGGCTGTTTTAGACACATCGAGCACTGCTTCCGATATACCGATATATCGACGCCCTTTCTGTACGGTTTCCCGGTAAAATCCTGTCAGCATATCACGCTTATCACTATAATTTAAAGGGATCTTATTGATTGCTTTCTCTACAATCATACGTGGATTTTCGGCAAATACCACCACTTCATTCAACAGATTGGAATGAGGCGTCAGCCAAACCGTCAACATAGCGGCTGTTTCTTTCTCCAAAGAGATATGAGTATTTACATAGCCGATATGTGAAATGTCCAGTTCACGCGGGGTTTCCGTTTTTTTAATCTTCAAAGCAAATTCTCCTTCCGCATTCGTCACAGTACCGATATTGCTACCATGCACCGATACATTTACGTTCTCCAGAGCTTTTTTATTTTGCTTGTCTTTCACCATACCAACGATCGTAAGATAATCTCCGGCATCTCCTTGCGCCCACACAGGATAGCTACAAAGCAGCAAACAAACTGATAGCCATCCAACCAAGTGTTTTTCTACATTCTTCATACTGATGCTTTTTAAAGGTAAATAAATTGCGTTTCTACTAATAAGAGCGCTCAAACCGGAAATACCCTACAGCTTTTACAAAAAAAAGAAAAAGAAATCAGATTTCAATACCATATCCGGAAATTAATAGTAATTTTCCCGGCAAATTAATGATAAAAGCAATCGCTATGATACGCAAATTAGACAAGACCGAATACGCTCTGGCTACATCGTTAGCATTGGAGGTATATATACAATGTGGAGCGGAAGACTTCGATGAAGAAGGTTTGAATTCATTTAAAAGCTTTATCTCCAGCGAGCAACTGATGAATGAATTAGTGATTTATGGTGCTTTTGAGGATAAGAATCTGGTCGGCATCATGGGGACAAAGCATGAAGGGAAACATCTTTCTTTATTCTTTATCCGAAAAAAGTACCAATGCAAAGGTATCGGCAAACAGTTATTCTGTTTCGCTATCAATGATTGTCCGGTAGATGAAATGACTGTTAATTCATCCACGTACGCTATTCCTTTTTATCAAAGTCTGGGATTTGAAAAGACTAAAGAGAAGCTATGTACTAACGGGATAACTTATACGCCAATGATATTCAAGAGGACAGTCAGAATCAGTTCCATCGCACCTTGTGGAATGGACTGCGCATTATGTTATGCTTTTCAAGATATAAAAAAGCCTTGCCCCGGTTGTAGAACCCAAACAGGAAAAATTCGGGAAAGTTGCCAAAACTGTATTATTTTCTCATGTGATAAGAAAAAGTATTATTGTTTTGAATGCACAAATTTCCCTTGCAAACGATTAAAAGCACTAGATGCAAGATACCAAAACAAATACAAAATGAGTATGATTATGAATCTTACATTCATAAAAGAACAGGGAGAAGAAAACTTCTTAATATGGCAAAATCATAAATACACCTGCCCCAAGTGCGGAAAACTGCGAACTGTGCATTACGACTACTGTATTCACTGTAAACAACAGGAGTTAACATAACTATAATGAATACCTCCCGATAGAGCTACAATTATAATTGTTAATTATGCTTGTGAATATGTATTTCATATAAAAATAGTTTCTACCTTTGCGACCGTTATGATGAAGTACATATTCTGTATACTATTAGGCGTATTTCTGAATTGGGGATTCCATCTGATTTCCGATGAAGCACAGGAGGCATACCGGTTAGAAACCGGTAGTACCAGTATACAAACCTATACCAAATCATACACCTCCAAAACTAATATCATACAGCTGGATAAAGAACAGAAACTAGTCAAAACAAAAGAATACACCGGAAAGCAAGATTACAATAACGATAATGGCGTTTTAAATCCATTCTCCTTCCGCCACCTCTCTCCTTTAAAGATACTACGATTCAATATTCCTTCTGTCACTATCCGTATACTAAGCTCTCTGAAGATCCAGCTTCCTCAAAACCAATGGACAGGTTTTTCATATTATACCAATCTTTTTAAATATTCTGATAGATATCATATCTATTCATTAGGCCACATACTCATTTAGCCATTTTATATTTTTCCGGCATAAGACTATTCCAGTCTTTGATGCCTCACTTTCGGTTTGCATCCTCCATTTGAGTGAAAAGAGTATTCACTATGGTCTGGAAGCCAATAACATTCTTTTTTTACCATAACAACCAAAGTATATAAAATGGACTTTTTATTAGATTTCATCCTTCATATCGATCAATATATGGTTATGATTGTGCGTGATTATCACGCCTGGACGTATGCCATTTTGTTTTTTATAATCTTCTGTGAAACCGGATTAGTGGTCACTCCTTTTCTTCCCGGTGATTCTCTACTCTTCGTTGCAGGAGCTATTTCTGCCTTACCTGACATGCCTATCAGTGTGCATATACTCGTTATCATTTTATTTGCCGCTGCCGTATTAGGCGATTCCTGCAATTACATGATCGGACATTTCTTCGGTCGAAAGCTTTTTAATAATCCCAATTCCAAGATATTCAAACAAAGCCATCTGGAGAAGACACACGAATTTTATAAGAAATATGGTGGGAAAACAATTATTCTTGCCAGATTCGTCCCGATAGTACGCACGTTTGCTCCCTTCGTAGCAGGAATGGGAAAGATGAACTATTACTATTTTATGATGTATAATTTAGCGGGTGGTGCGGCTTGGGTCGGCATATTCTGCTACGCCGGTTATTTCTTCGGAGACCTTCCGTTTGTACAAGAGAACTTGAAACTGCTGATCGTTGCCATCATATTCATCTCTATATTGCCTGCAATCATAGAGGTAGTACGAGCCAAACTAAAGTCTTAAAACGCCAAACTATAATCTGTATTCATTTGTTACTAATATAAATAGAGAAGAAAAAACAATTTAAAGTTTTTACACTTATGAAAAATTCTTTTTTTAGCCGGTTTACTCCAAAGGAGCCCAAATTTTTCCCATTGCTGAAACAACTTTCAGAAGTGCTTTGTGAAGCATCCGTTGTTTTAACAGAAAGCTTGCAACATGACTCACCTACAGAACGTGCAGACTACTACAAGAAAATCAAAGAGCTGGAACGTGAAGGGGACAAACTGACGCATCGGATTTTTGATGAATTGGGCACTACATTCATCACTCCTTTCGACCGTGAAGATATTCATGACTTAGCTTCCTGCATGGATGATGTCATCGACGGAATAAATAGTTGTGCCAAACGAATATCTATTTACAATCCCCGTCCTATCTCGGAGAACGGCAAAGAATTGAGCCGTTTGATTCAGGAAGAAGCGACCTACATCTGTAAAGCCATGGACGAACTTGAAACATTCCGTAAGAAACCGACTCTTCTCCGGGAATATTGCTCAAAATTACATGAAATCGAGAATCAGGCAGATGACGTATATGAATTCTTTATCACCAGGCTATTTGAAGAAGAAAAAGACTGCATTGAACTGATAAAGATCAAAGAAATCATGCATGAACTGGAGAAAACGACCGATGCCGCAGAGCACGTAGGCAAGATTCTGAAAAACCTGATTGTAAAGTACGCATAAAGTAAGCCGGAACACATGGAATTATTAGTGACTATCATTATTCTGGCTCTGATATTTGATTATATCAACGGCTTTCACGATGCAGCAAACTCAATAGCTACAATCGTATCTACCAGGGTGCTTACCCCCTTTCAAGCTGTACTATGGGCTGCTTTCTTCAATTTCGTTGCTTTTTTCATTGCCAAATACATCATAGGCGGATTCGGTATTGCCAATACAGTATCCAAAACGGTGGTAGAACAATATATCACTTTACCTATTATATTGGCAGGAGTCATAGCAGCCATCACCTGGAACCTGGTAACATGGTGGAAAGGTATCCCGTCTTCATCCTCACATACGCTTATCGGAGGATTTGCAGGAGCTGCCATTATGGCAAACGGGTTTGAAGCAATTCAACTTAATATCATTCTTAAAATTGCAGCTTTCATCTTTCTGGCTCCTTTTATCGGAATGGTGATTGCTTTCGGTTTCACTCTGTTTGTGCTTTACATCTGCCGCCGTGCACATCCTCATACAGCTGAAGTCTGGTTTAAGAGGTTGCAGCTCGTTTCTTCCGCCCTCTTCAGCGTCGGACATGGATTGAATGACTCACAGAAAGTAATGGGTATTATTGCCGCTGCCATGATAGCCGCTCATTCTATGGGATTGGGTATGGGTATCAACAGCATCAATGACCTTCCCGACTGGGTTGCTTTTTCGTGCTTCACCGCTATCTCACTCGGCACCATGTCCGGAGGTTGGAAAATAGTAAAGACAATGGGAACCAAAATCACCAAAGTAACCCCATTGGAAGGAGTAATTGCCGAAACAGCCGGTGCTTTCACTCTCTACATTACGGAAATGCTGAAAATCCCCGTTAGTACAACACATACTATCACAGGTGCAATCATCGGAGTAGGTGCAACTAAACGCCTCTCTGCCGTTCGCTGGGGAATAACAAAAAGTCTCATGACTGCCTGGATTCTTACAATTCCGGTCAGTGGACTCCTGGCAGCAGCTATCTATTATATTGTTTCCCTCTTTTTATAGAGGAAAACAATATAATGAATAATTGACTGCCGACACTCTCGAAAAAGAAAAGAGCTGAACATCCATGTCCCTTGGCTCTTTTCTGTCTAACTATCAGGAAGAAAAAAATGAATAAATCCATCACTAAATGTCACATTTACCAACTTTGATTGCCGACCTTGCGCTGATATTAATATCGGCCAGTGTAATAACCTTGCTGTTCAAATGGATGAAACAACCTTTAGTCTTAGGTTACATCATTGCCGGATTACTAGCGGGGCCTTATATAAATATTTTCCCCACAGTGGGAGATATCGAAAATATCAATATATGGGCGGAAATAGGTGTTATATTCCTGCTCTTTGCACTTGGACTGGAGTTTAGTTTTAAAAAGCTCATGAATGTAGGTTCCACAGCTTTTATTACGGCCACCACCGAAGTCGTCAGTATGTTGCTCATAGGTTTTCTGGTAGGACAATTGTTAGGATGGGGCACAATGAATTCCATCTTTCTTGGGGGAATGTTGTCTATGTCGTCTACCACAATTATCATCAAGGCCTTTGATGATTTGGGGTTACGCAACCAGCGTTTCACGGGCATCGTATTCGGTACTCTGGTAGTGGAAGACCTGATTGCCATTTTAATGATGGTACTTCTTTCTACAATGGCGGTAAGTCAGGACTTTGTGGGTGAAGACTTATTGATTAGTGTTCTCAAAGTCGTTTTCTTTTTAATCCTGTGGTTTCTCATCGGTATTTTCGTTATTCCGGCTTTTCTTAAAAAAGCAAAGAAGCTGATGAATAATGAGACGCTTTTGATTGTTTCAATCGGTCTTTGTCTGGGAATGGTGGTATTGGCCACCTATACAGGCTTTTCAACGGCGTTAGGTGCATTTATCATGGGATCTATTCTTGCCGAAACCATCGAAGCCGAGCACATCGAACATATCATACAACCGGTAAAAGACCTCTTCGGAGCTATTTTTTTCGTATCAGTCGGTATGCTGGTGAATCCGGCGGTATTGGTAGAATATGCCTGGCCTGTTATCATCATTACTCTGGTTACCATTATCGGTAAAGCCATTTTCTCTTCATTTGGCGTACTCTTATCCGGAGAGCCACTGAACACTTCTATCAAATCCGGATTCAGCCTGGCACAAATTGGAGAGTTTGCTTTCATCATTGCCGGACTGGGTGTTTCGCTCAAAGTGCTCGATCCGTTTATTTCACCTATTATTGTGGCTGTATCTGTTATCACCACTTTCACGACTCCTTATTTTATCCGTTTAGCCAACCCTTTTGCCGAATGGCTTTACAAAATATTGCCTACTAAAGTACAGGAGACATTAGATCGTTATGCTTCCGGCAAGAAAACCATGAACCACGATAGTGACTGGAAGAAATTACTAAAAAACATGATTGGCAGGGTTATTATTTATAGCGTATTGCTCACTGCTATCTGGCTGCTGTCTATACAAATCATTTATCCCGCCATCAGTGAAATGTTTGCTCCTGTTACCCTATGGATTAATCTGGTGATGTGTCTGGGTACCCTTTTGCTTATGACTCCTTTTTTGTGGGCACTCATCTCCAACAAATACAACTCTTCCGAATTATTCCTGAAGCTATGGAGAGATGAGAATTACAATCACGGACGACTGGTTTCTCTCGTTCTAGGCCGGGTATCTGTTGCTCTTTTCTTTATCACTAGCGTAGTTATCAGCTATTTCAAGCTGAACTGGGGAATAAGTGTGATCATTGCCATAGCTGTTGTGGCATTGATTCTTATTCTTAGGGAAGACCTCACGCAATATTCACGATTGGAAACGAGATTCCTTGCCAATCTTAACCGACGGGAAGAGGCTGCTAAAAAACGACACCCGCTAAAAACAAGTTTCAATAGCGAGTTCAATGACAAGGACCTTGATTTGACGTCTGTCGTAGTATCGCCTTATTCCGATTACATCGGCAAGTCTTTAGGAGAACTTTCATTCAGGCAAAATTTTGGAGTGAATGTAGTTGCAATCACGCGTGGTGATTTGAATATATACATTCCGAAAAGTTCTGAACCTATTTATCCGCAGGATAAACTGACTGTAGTCGGTACGGATATGCAATTGCAGGAGTTCAGAAATAGAATAGAAGATGTAAAAAATACAAAAGATACGGATGCAGTAGATAAAAAGATGACGCTCCACTCTTTCACTGTAGATGATGAATTCCGTTTCTTAAATAAAACCATTGCGCAGTCTCATTTGGGAGAAAAGTACGACGGTATCGTTGTGGCTATTGAACGGAATAATGAATTGATCCCTCTGGATAAAAATACGGCTTTCCAATTAGGAGATCTCGTTTGGATTGTGGGTAACCGCGAGAAGATTAGAGAAATACTGTATCTGACGTAATTGGAATTGGCTACTTACAAAACGGAAAAGTACAAAAACGAGAAAGCATGCTTAATAAAATAGCTTCGATGTTTCTAACACCACATACTGTAATAAAGTCCGGGGTCAAATAAATCACATTACATATAAAACAAAAGAGAGCTGTAAACATTTAATCTACAGCTCTCTTATTTTGATTTATTGTATATTCAGCGATCTTTACTTCCTTCCTCAAAATCAACATTATATATCTATCAGCGACTTGCGTACGCGTGTTGCAAATATAACGCAAACCCAGAAATAAGCATCCATAAGCAACCACAGCTCTTGACTACAAAAGTACGGATTTATTTAATAAAAATCGTGATATAAACGCATAATAATCAAATTAATGGGCTGATTTTAACAGAATATCCGGTTTTCTCCTTACCTTTGTATATAGAACTTGGGCTTTATCCCCAAACAACAAAAAGAAAACGATGCAAATTCATAACAATACATTGATAGCGGAATGCTCGTCTTACAATTTCAAGGAACTGCTGGAACGTAAGAAAGTGAAGTCATGGCTTAAATCCGTGTCGGCTTTTAGGCACGAAGATAAGTCTGGGAATGGACACGTGATTGTAAAAACGCATTTTCATTCATTTCAATACCACTTTTTTTATTTATGATGGAAAATCGAGTATGTTTTTATTCTCCGAATGATTTAAGCATCGGTTATAATCTTGAACTTGCAGAAAAAGCAATTGCAAAGTATAAATCTGAGCCAGCTTCTACGTTAACAGACGTGATAGAGTTATTCCACATCAAGAAACTCATAGATAATGATTGTCGATTGAAATGCTGGTCAGACGCCATGTTTAATCAAATCAAAGAAGATATAAAAGATTATAATGTTATTATTGCAAAACACTTTGCCAAGCTAAATAGAAACTCTTTGGAGAACTGCTATGATGCATTAGCTTGGGATTACAGACAAGCATTTTGGGACATTATTGACCAATTCAAATTATTTAATGTTATAGATAATGATTTTGTAAAACATATAGCAAAAGGCAAACAAAATGACTTGACAGAAATACTTCATTGCAGGAATGTTGTGGAAAAATTCAAAATCGAACTAAGGCAGATAATGCTTGAAGACAGTAATACGGCTCATATTCTCATAAATCATTATATCGCCAAACATGACAATATAACTGATAGAAAAATTCACCTTCCTTCAAATCTATCAATGGACGACAAAGTTAAAATAATAAACTCATATTTAGATAGCAAAGACCCTAATTTAAATTATGTCCGTCTAATTTGTCAGAATAAGGATGACAAAAATGGACTAATATTAGATCCCCAAACGAGAGTAAAAGCTGAACGTCTAGCTCAAAAGTTGAACGATGAGTTGATGTCCGACAGTCGTACTGTTAAAATTCCGCATAAATTAGCTATCGCATTTTCTAATGAAAACAATATAACACCAACAGACTATAGAATCGAAGAAGGTTGTCCTACTTATTTATACAGCATAAAGCATATTCGTTCCTGCAATTCTATAGAGCTAGTGGAGAATTGCAAAACCTTATTCTATTGGATAAATCATCACGGACTATTGGAACTCATCAATAAAAGTAGTGAAATAGATGGATTAGAGATTGCTTTTATGGATAAAAGCAAAAATGCCTATCCAGATTACAGCTATTTCCATCAAAAGAACGACTTAGCATTATATCAAATATATGGGTACAACAAAGTATTAGCTCAATTAAACATGTCTCTTGAGCAAACGCTAAAAGAATTTTACGAAGTACATCTTTTCAACAAATATGGCTATCCTGCATTGAAATTGAACTACCCTAATATTGAAGATAGTTGGTTAAATAAATGCCGGATACTATTCCCTGAACTAGATTCTGTTGTCAAGCAATATAACACCTATGTTCAGTATGATGAGATAGACAAAGATATCATAAGGTTAAGCAAGCCTTTGAAAATGACAGAAGGTAAAAGTCTTTTGCTTAACAAGTATTATGAAATCAATGAGGAGTCGTCAGAACTGCGTACAATACTAAACAACCTATTTGGCTCTAACACCCTACTTAGCTATATTAAGCCCTTTAAGGAGAAGCATTATCATAACCTTTTCAATTTATTAAACAACGAAGAGGTGTATTACGAGAACTACGAAGACTACAAAAGGCCTAGCATTGATTTCCTTATATCGCATAATGTTATAAAAAAGAACGAAAACGGACAATTATCCATACCCAGTAATGATCTAAAAATCATATTAAAGTCCCTATGGGAATATCGTGTTTGTTCTTATTGGCATCATTCGGAGAAAGGAATGAAGTGCCTTGATGAAATGGTAGATAAAGGTTGGCTTATAAAAAGCGACAATCTATTGACAAAAGAGGAAAAACAATACTTCAGCTACTACATGGATAATGGGGAGTTCACCAATGGATTTGCATATCGAAACCTCTATGCTCATGGCTGCATTATTTCTGAAGAAGATACCGAGAAACACCATATCGCATATTTGATATTCTTACGGCTTTTAACTATACTAATTTTGAAAATTGAAGATGATTTATGGTGCGCAACAAAAGCCTTTGTTACAGGGATATTATCAACCACAAAATGAGATATTTTAGAGATATAGAAATCTGTTGGAGTGAGTATTGCACATAAATCCATAAATATTAAGAACATCGTTCTAGTTTAGCAGATTCTCCACTTTTATCCTTACCTTTGTATATAAACTTGGGCTTTATCCCCAAACAACAAAAAGAAAACGATGCAAATTCACAACAATACATTGATAGCGGAATGCTCGTCTTACGATTTCAAGGAAATGCTGGAGCGTAAGAAAGTAAAGTCATGGCTTAAATCCGTGTCGGCTTTTGCCAATACGAACGGTGGCAGCTTGTTCTACGGAGTAAACGATGACGGAGTGATTGTAGGTTTAGAGAATCCACAAGCAGATGCCGACTTTATCAGTGAAATGATAAAGGCAAGACTTGACCCAATACCAGAGGTACAACTTATTCCGATTGAACATGAAGGACGTACCCTGCTTGAAGTGAGAGTAAAGGCAGGAACGCTGACACCATATTATTATTATCAAGACGGAACACGTACAGCTTATACACGAGTCGGTAATGAAAGTGTAGAGTGCAATTCGCAACAACTTCTTTCATTGGTATTAAAGGGTACGCACATGACCTGGGACTCGCAGCCTACACAAGTAGATGCCAATAAACATTCTTTCGTTATCCTTGCCAACACTTTCCGCGAGCAAACCCATCAGGAATGGAACGATAAGTTTTTGGAGTCATTCGGACTTGTCACATCTGACAGTAAACTGAGCAATGCCGGATTGCTGTTTGTGGATAATTGCACTGTATTCCAATCACGTATTTTCTGCACCCGTTGGACAGGACTTTATAAAGACGATGCTATCAGTTCCGTAGAGCATCGGGCAAATCTTGTATTGCTTTTGAAATATGGCATGGACTTCATCAAGAACTATACCATGAGCGGATGGGTGAAGATGCCGAACTATCGACTTAACCTCCCCGACTATTCCGACCGTGCTATCTTTGAAGGGTTGGTAAATCATCTTATCCATAGAGATTACACAGTAATGGGTGGTGAAGTACATATTGATATCTATGATGACCGAGTAGAATTGGTATCACCTGGTGCAATGCTTGATGGTACACAAATCCAAGACCGAGACATATACAAAGTTCCGTCCATGCGCCGTAACCCTGTCATTGCGGATATGCTTACTCAATTGGACTATATGGAGAAACGTGGTTCGGGTTTAAGGAAAATGCGGGAACTTACGGAGAAACTGCCTAATTTCCTGCCGGGCAAAGAACCACAATATCAAACGGAAGCGATTTCTTTCTATACCACATTCTATAATTTGAATTGGGGAGAGAACGGAAGGATACCTATAGAGGAAGTGGCTAACAGAGTAAATAGTAGCCTCGAAAAGTACTCTTTGGATGAAGAATCTTCGGTGAAAACTTTCGGTGATTTACAGAAATCTTCGGTGAAAACCTTCGATGATTTGCAAAAATCTTCGGTGAAACAAAAGCGATTGGGACGGACTGCACAAAGCATTCTTGACCTTGTAATATCAGACGGTTCTATATCTCAAGAAAAGATGGCGGAAAAGATAGGAGTCAGTAAACGAGCCATTGAAATGCAGATTGCAAATCTAAAAGCCAAAGGATTGCTTGTCAGAGAGGGAGCAGATCACGGTGGCTATTGGCGTATTGTAATTAATCCTAAAACAGAAGAATAAACCTATGGGAATATATCTTATACCAGTCAGTGTAATAGTTGCCATTTTGGTAATCGCCTTTTTGTTTGCTTCTTTACAGCAAGTAAAACATAAAACTCGATATATAGTACTCTATGTAATAGCCATCATCATGCTATTAGCAGTTATTCCTATCAATGAATATTTGATTAAATTTACGCAAATTTCAAGTGAAGAATACCTGCTTATTTTAATATTCGATATTGCAGTGGGGTATTTTTGCATGTACATTGCCGGTTTGCTGAAATTCAATCTCCTTAAACAAAAGAATCAAGCATTAGAAAATGCTTTGACAGAAAAGCAACAAAAAAATGTAGCAACCTTATTAAAACATCAAAATGAGAAGCAAAAAGCACTTCTCCAAGGAGAACTTGAATGGTTAACAGAAAAAATCAAGGTATTTACCGAAGAAGAGCAGAAAGCAATTCTTGCCTGTGCATGTGCATTTGCAGAACATGACCTGATAATCGCTCCATCAATATCTATTCAGCAAAAAGATACATGTAGTCAGCAAGACCTTATGTATTTTGTTTGTTCTGCTTTTTTCAACATGGGTAAGAAGCGTAATGATATTGCAAGTTTCTTGTATAAAGTTTTTCCTATCTATTTTCCTGCTGGAGAAAGTGTATTGGCTAAAAAGATGCCAGGACAGGAAAGGGTAAAAGAGAGAAGGGAGAAAGAAAATAATTAAAAAATAATACAACAATGGAACTATTAGATTTCATATTCGGCAAAAAGAAGGACGCAAGAACTTCTGTGCCACAATCAAAACCAGCCGCGAAGCCGCAACCGACGGCTTCAAGACCTGCGACAACTACAAGTTCTGCTCCAAAAACTGCAGAGCTGAGTATTGCGTTTGTATTTGAGTCAAACCAACACCAGCGCTACGAGAATGGTAATCCAGTACAAGGCTTGCAAGAATGCCCTCGTACAATTAAGGTTGAAAAGAATGTCAATGGTTGCAGTGGTTATCAATTGAAAAACGGTGATGGCTATATTGTTCGTATGATTAATGGCGATACTGGCCAGCCTCAGATGTCAGCAAAGCCTATGCGCATAATCAAATCAACTGTTACTGAAGTCATTTTTAGAGGGTACATGGTAAGTGCTCAGACTCCTTTCGGCTTTCAGGATTTTGATATGTCTGACTATGGACTTACTGTCTCTCTAGAAGACGGTAAGGTCGCGAAGTGTGTTCTTCATATGTATGACCGTAATGCGGATATTGAGTACCGAAAAGTATTGACAAAAACTTTTTCCCAATCATCAAACAAAGCTTCTGCAAAAGAGGAATTAACCGAAGTTGAATTATATGTTGTTCAAGCATTAACACAATTGGGTGCTGGAAATGATGGTGACGCTGTATATCATCCATTGTATAAAGCGTGGCGATCATTCCAAAATAATCCTGACCAACTTAAGAAGATTATTAATGCAGGCTCATTTGGTAAAGGTATGATGATATTCTTGTCGTATGGTACTGTTACAGACATTGACGACAAACAGCAGTTAGCAAGTATTGCTTATTTATTTTTAAGTCTTGCCATTCAAAACAATCAAAATGATGCAAATCTGATATTAACCCGTTTGCTCGTTATGCTAAATAACCGTGAAGCTTTCGAATATACAGTCTCATCTGTAGTAAATAAGGATGAAGGTATGTTGTTTATGAACATGAACCCTTTTAAAGCTAGAGATGCAATGTTTAAGATGGAATATGCAGATTTTTCGAAAGATTCTCACTTGTTATCTGTTGACATTTTTGCGCAAGCATATCAAGACCTAAGAAGTAAAATACAATCAGGTTTCTTCGGTCAAAATAAATCGGAGCTTTCCATTATAACAGAGGGAAGAAATCTTCATAAAGAAGTTACAGAATATCTCGTAAACAAGATCCTAGAAGAAAACGATATAGATTTTTAATTCAGAGGTGTATGGCTTGGAAGAAGGCAACTATTCAACTCGATAACGGAACTTGGGTTGATGCTCAAGTTTCAGAAATCGTTTCGGCAAGTAGAAGTACAGATATCCCTGCTTTCTATGCAGACTGGTTCTTTCATCGACTAGAGAAAGGATACTCAGCGTGGACGAATCCGTTTAATGGCAAGAAAAGTTATGTATCGTATAAGAATACACGTTTTATTATATTTTGGTCTAAGAATCCAGAGAGGTTGATTCCTCACTTGGATAAGTTAGAACAGCATACGCCTAAGATAATGTGCTACATCCAGTACACCCTTAACGATTATGTCGTTGAAGGTTTAGAGAAAGGCGTGCCTTCTGTCGAGAAACGTATAGATACATTCAAACAGCTTGTGAATAAGCTTGGAAAAGGACATGTTGTTTGGCGTTTCGATCCATTGATTCTCACAGACCAAATCTCAATGGACGATTTGTTACAGAAGATTGAAAACATTGGCGATCAACTCAATGGCTATACCGAGAAGTTAGTGTTTAGCTTTGCTGATATTGAGTCATATAAGAAAGTTAAGAATAACCTTATCCGCAACAATATACATTATCAGGAGTGGACTCAAGAACAGATGATTGAGTTTGCCAAACGTCTGTCTGCACTCAATAAAACCAAAGGTTGGAACTATGAGCTAGCCACTTGTGGTGAGAAACCAGAGTATAAAGAATATGGCATTCAGCCTAATCACTGCGTGGATGACAATTTGATGATTCGTTTTGCATGGCGCGACGAAGTTCTAATGAAGTTCCTTGGAGTGGAAATCCGAGCCAAGAATACTACTTTAAGCCTATTTGATGAGACGGAAGTAATTCCAGAGAATGCTATCATGCTTGACGATGATATTCATTATGCCATCAAAAAGAAAGATAATAAGGACAAAGGGCAACGAACGCTGTGCGGATGTATGGTAAGTAAAGATATTGGGCAATACAACACATGTCCACACCAATGCGAATATTGCTATGCCAACACAAGTAAAAAACTTGCATTGGCAAACTATAAAGTATCCAAAGAATCTGGTTTCCAATGTGAAACAATAACAGGAAAATAAGATGTCGAAGTATAAAGATAAGATAAAGAACTTGCCTCATGTCACCTTGGATGTAATATCTGAAGTGTGTCGTGATATGCTTCCATCGGAATATCGAAGTTATCCATGGGACTTACCCTATGCTGATAAAAATTTCGCAAAAATATTTAATCAAGAAGACCAATTGAATGGTTATGCAGCTGCATATACAAATTGGCATAAAGGGAAATTACGTATTGCTTTTGATAACACACCGACTGACACTTTTGTTGGTGAAATAGCTGTAATAGATTGGGCTTGTGGTCAAGGGTTGGCTACAATATTCCTTCATGAGTATCTCGAAGAAAAAGGTTATAACTGTCGACTCAAAGAAGTTATACTCGTTGAGCCTTCAGAAATAGCTCTTGACCGCGCTAAGTTTAATATTGAGGCAATTGATAACAAAATCAAAATTTCTACAGTCAATAAGAAACTGGATGAAGTAATTGATTTTGATATTAAGCTTTTTGAACGACGAAAAGTAATACATCTGTTCTCTAATATTTTCGACATCAAAGGAATAAGTCTCAAGCATATTAGTGAAAATCTCCTAGCAAATCTGACGAAGGATAATTATGTACTTTGTGTTAGTCCCTACTACCAACATGTGGAAAATCGTTACAATACATTGCTTCAATATTTTCAACGTCCACTTGTATGGCAGTTCCGCGATTCGCAATCACAAAAAAACGTTTTAGGATATACCTATAATATTCTTTCCTTAAAGCTCCTTGCTGATAAGAGTGAGCAGATTATTAAATATGATTTTTTTCCAGCCTCGCAATTCCGCGTATGTTTCGCATTAGAATGTGTGAAACCAATGGTTGAGGATTATGCTACTCACACATACTTTGATGTATATGCTCCATACGAACTTGGTGCGAGTATCAGTGATGACGTAGAGCCAATCTTCGCCGTTCTGAATAATATTGTTAGCAGAGGGCTTCCAACTAAACCTTCCTTAAAGGTTGAAAATATCCTTAGTGAGAAATTATCTTGTTCGGAAGCTTCTACACTTTATGGCGGTTTCCGTTTCAACTCTTTGTTGAATCATGCCGACGAATTAAAGCTGAAAGAGTATGCCAGGACGAAGTGCTTAGGTGAAGATTTGCGCATCAATCAATTGCTCTATACACCTATTGCAATAGCAAGAGTGCAGAAGGTCTTTGTGGAAGCTTTGATTAGCCATCGTTTGAATTTGCAGAAAGACGAGTGGAATGTACTCGTTGAAGAATGTGACGTTCCGTTCGCTAAGTTAGCTGTTGAAGATTTCAAGGAAATGTTCAACCATCTTACAGCTTTGTCTCAAGATTTCGACAACATGCGTATTCCACACATAAACCTGCATGTCATATCTAGCAAAGTTTATAAAGATTCACCGCTTCTTGAAGAAGATGCTATCTTTGATCCGACGGAAGAAATACGTAATACGACCTTTGATTTGGTAATTAGATACTCTTCTACCCCAAAGACGAAAGACTGCAACTTTACTGAATATCAAGTTAGTAATAATAGTTTCTATTGTGTATTCCCCGCAACTGAACGATATGCTGAGCGATATATCTACACTACGGATGGGTTGGAATATAATTCGCTAGTAAACGATGATAAGAAACCAGTCGACGACACTGTAAAGCATCTAAGATATTTCTTGCAGTTACTATTTAGAAAGGAGGATTTCCGTCCAGGTCAGCTTCCTATTCTCTCTAGAGCCTTACAAAATAAATCTGTTATCGGCCTTTTACCGACTGGAGGCGGTAAATCACTCACTTATCAGTTGGCAGCATTCCTACAACCAGGCATAAGTCTTGTTATAGACCCCCTTGTTTCGCTTATGAAGGACCAATATGATGGACTTATCAATGCCGGCATAGATTGTTGTACCTACATCAATTCGCAAGTTGCAGATACGCGTGCAGAGCGTGAATACGACATGGAGCATTCAAAGTGTCTATTCGTGTTCATGTCACCTGAACGTTTGTGCATTCATGGTTTCCGTCAAAGGCTCCGTAATATGCAAGACCTACATGTGTATTTCGCATATGGTGTCATTGATGAAGTACATTGTGTTTCCGAATGGGGACATGATTTCAGATTCTCATATTTACATTTGGGGAGAAATCTCTATCAGTATGTTTTGCCAAAGCAAAGTTCGGGACATGCACATATCTCGCTGTTTGGTTTAACTGCTACGGCTTCATTCGACGTTTTAGCAGATGTAGAACGAGAACTTTCCTGTGAAGGTGCGTTCCCATTAGATAACGATGCCGTCGTTAGATATGAAAATACCAATAGATTGGAACTTCAATATCGAGTAGTGCAAATTGATGCTTTTGGTTGCAATGATAAATGGGCAGTCTATGAAAGAAAGAATGATATAGCAGCCCAAGTTTTAGCCGAATCTTTGGATTGTCTTAGAGAACTTGAGAAGCCAGATAATATCAAATGCATCAAAAGTAGATTTCTCCAACGAGAGAATATTATGGATGATGATGTGATAGATGAAATCTACGAGCGAGACATTACGGTTCCTGTAGATGACGAATGGGCTACGAGTGAAAATAGTAATGCTTCAGCTATCGTATTTTGCCCCCATAGAGTTGGCTCTCTTGGCGTAAATAACTCAGTCAAGAAGCGTGGCATTAAAAATGCCATAGCAGCAGACCTTACGCAACGTGTAAGTAACTATGTAGGTGGTGATGAACTTACCGAACAAGATAGGTTCCTTCATGGAGATACCAATATCATGGTAGCAACCAAAGCCTTTGGTATGGGCATTGACAAACCCAACGTACGCTTCACATTGAACATCAATCACTCAGGTTCCTTGGAAGGTTATGTACAGGAAGCTGGCCGTGCGGGACGAGATCGGAAAATAGCTTTATCCACAATCATGTATTGTCCTCAAGAGTTCAGTGAACAAAACGAACGCACTCGTATATATGAGACTGTACCTGTAGATTACGGAGTACATCAATTCTTTTACGAGAACAACTTTATTGGAGCTGATTTTGAGAAATGGATTATGTATTTCTTAATGTCTAAGAATACAAATACTATCCTTGAAGTTGGTGAAGAGCAGAAGAATGTTGAAAGCGTTTCGGGCTTCTTGGATAGGTTGATGTCAGCTCAACCGGAAGAAGAGTTGGTCTACTACATCTCTTATACTTACACGGCAGAAGATGTGCGTTGGATAAATGAAATGCTCACAAAAAACAATCTCCCTCGATTCAAAACCGATTATGAACTTCGTCTAGAAGAGGAGGATAAACGAAAGCACGGCTTTGCACGTCCAGCGTACAATTATGGTTATGCTGACTATACAGAAACCCTTCAAAAGGCTATCTATCGCATGTGTTGTGCAGGCGTTATCGACGATTTTACTCAAGACTACTACAATCAACGTTTCCGTATTGTAACTAAGAGAAAAGCTGATGGGCATTATTTCATGGCTCTAAAGCAATTCTTGAAACGATATTATACCGATGAACGAGCAGATATCGAAATAGTTAAAGCTCATGAGGTGAGAGGCGACAATGAGATTCAGCAATGCCTTTCTTTTATTACAGAGTTTGTCTATACCAAGATTGCAATGAAGCGTAAACGTGCAATGCAGGACATGGAAGACTTTTGTAATAAAGCAATTCATAGTGATAAGAATTGGTTGGAAATAAATGAAGACCTCAAAGACGATATTTATTACTACTTCAATTCTAAATACGCACGAGATGGATATGAAACGGAGTTTGGAGAAGCTTTCTCGTTAACTCAAGATACGGATCATGGAAAGTATTCATCATTCGATGTGCTCTTTAAGTACTTGCGTGTTGTTGACGATGACGTAATGGGGCCGAGTGACTCACAAATTGGTAACATCAAACACTTACATGGTGCTGTTAGATTAATCCGCCGTTCTTTAACGGATACTAATCCAGCTCTTGACATGCTTAATGCCTATTGCCTTTTGTTCCTTGGAGTTGGTGACAATAAAAACCTTGCGAATGAAATGCGGAATAGTTATATAAGCGCATATAAGGAGTTCAGAGAAAGGTCTATTAATAACCTCAAGGATTTCTATGTCAATATGAAGCGTTTCAAAGAAGAAATTCAAAAAAAAGGACGCAATGTCGTTGACGAGAAGAAAATGATGCTCATCAATAAATGGGAGGCAGAAGCTGAGCTTATCATTCACTCATCTTGGGTAAAGATGTTTAGAGATAAGTTTGTAGGAGTCACAAAAGATAATGTTTAATTAAGCAAAAACAACAAAGATATGGAAGATAAATCTATTCTCGAAGTCCTCACTCAATTAGAGAGCGACTTGAAAGACATCAAAACTGCCAAAGAGCAAATTGATGACGTGTTAGAGGCAGATAGTGAAATCAACGAGAACCTCGCTGATTATTCGCAGCAATTGGCCTCCATTGCCACTCAACTTGGCTCTTTGAAAGAGCTTATCAAGTCTGAGGTAAAAGGTATCATTTCAGACATAGATTCTGATGTTACTGAGCGTTTAGCCTCTGTTGGCAAACTCGTTTCCAATATAGGCATGTTGTCATCTGAGATTGAAGGTAATGCTAAGAAGGTCGTCTCTAATACGACTGCGGCAATGAATGACTCATGCGCCAAAGTCATCAGAAGCTTTGAAGCTAGTATCAAGAACACTAGTGAGGTTTTCTTGAAACAGACTACTGCAGGTGTTGATAAACTAGCTCAAGTTGCTACGGATTTGAAAGGTTCCGCTACAGACTTTTCTGATTCAAAGAAGGAGATTCTCCAAAAGATTGATACTCTAACTAGGGATTTGTCCGCTCTTAAGGCCGTAGCCGATAGCCTTGATAAGGCTATGTCGAAGCTTGTGAGTGAAAGTACTCAACAATCGAGAGACCTGCAAACGACCAATGAAAATATCAATCTGGTTCTAACAAGCCTCAAGAACCACGAGGCTTCTCTTCAAAGTGCAGTAAAGGCTATTGAAGAGAAAAACGACAAGGCCAAGGATGAACTTAAAGGTGCAATTGATACCAACAAGAAAATTTTGTTTGGTGTTGTAGCTTTGGTAATTATTGATATAATTCTGCGATTTATTTAACATTTGACTCCACTCTCAATGAAGGGTAAAACCTTAGTAATAATACTACTAGTTACTCTCTTTGATATACGTGATTTTAGTGCACAGTCTATCATAGAAGAAAAACTTGAAAAGCTTTCTCTGTATCTTAGTAATAAAGATGCGGAGAAGGCTGAGCGTGTATGGGAAAGCATTAATTTTTCAGATATAGAATCCTTATTTGATTCTTTGAAATGTATGTATCATTACCATACGGCAAATTTGGATATTCTGAAAGGGAATAATACTAATTACTTAGGAAGAAAGGGGCAAACATTTAGAATTGGCAAAACAATATATGGAAAGAGCTCCTCACATAGGGGGATTTCAATGCAATAAGCATTCGGTAAACCACGTTGCAAATTTGAGAAATTAGTTCCGAATCCGTGCTATTCGTAGTCAGTTCGGAACTAATAGTATCTATTCGAAACAAATTTGGTTAGATTTACCCAATTACCGGGGAGAAGCTCTGTCATATCATTTTCGTCCCTTTCATAATATGGAATTTTGTGTAGGATATTCTCAATCCTAGTTCTAGGTTCTACTCCTGACTTGCAGGTGGCAATCAGAGAGTAAACGATAGCAGCCCAGTATGCGGATGCATCGTTTCCGCAGAACAGATAGTTCTTCCTTCCCAAAATCATACATAATCAAGGGGGGCATGTGTGAATAATAAACATACTAATCATCTTTTTGAGCAACTGTCCATTCTTCAATAAAAGACCGATATTGCTCCCTCACCACCCGATACATGGAATAATGTGCGAAAGATTCTTCCTTATATTTCAGACTACTAACAGAAGCAACAATAGTCCACATCAAAATAATGGCTACAATAGCCACAACATATCGAAGTTTAATATGATGCCCCCGTATAAACAACCCATTGATATTGGGAGGAATAACGGTTATTGGATGTTTCAAATCATTAATTTGTGCGAGTATCTCATCCTGCCGTTTTAATATATTTTCTGTATTAATCTCAATATTAAGGCGATTGAGATTGTAATCACAAACGTGGCTATATATGTATTCAAGAAACTTAGATTTTTGCTTAAACAGTTCGACAAGTTTTGGGAACCATAGTGAAAATGGTAGTGTATCAGGCTGTTGTTTCCAAACATGTTTCTTTATTACTGACAACGCATCGTTCCAGCAAGTACAGAAGCTTTTGGCAACTCCATTATAAATGGTCTTTTCATCCAAATCTACCTTCATATGTTGCTCTGGTTGGCTTGATGTGACATTTAGCCTATTAATGCGTTCCTTTAATTCATTAATACTTTGACGCAAATTTGCGAGATTTGCTGCTACTACATCTTCTTTCATTATCTTCTACGTTTTGAGGTTTTATAAAAAGGTTCATTTCTTTGGTTATCCTTGTTTTTATCATCCCGCCATCCCTGTTCGTTATTGGTTCCTCCACCAGCACTAGAAACAATTGCTTGGTGAGGTTGCACTATAAGTTCTGTTGCCACATTACCCAATGTTTCACAAAGACGGTTAAAGCTTAGATCTGAATCAAGTTTAGAACCTGCAATGCTAAATTCATCCATACAAAAGGATATACCACGAATTTTATCAGAGTTTTCTGCATGATTAAAACGTACATCTATTCCCTTCTCTTTGAGCATACGGAAAAAGTCATGCCATGAGCGAGATGCCGCCAACGCATCAAGAGTTGAGGAACGAAGATTATATTTCCGTAATTGATGAGGGCGCAAACGGCTCTTATTTCTCGCTTTGCTGTTTTTAGGAGCAAAGTAAAGTTTATACTCTTTGGTTAAAGCACGACAGACTTTTGCATTTCGTATCCGTTCGTTGCTATCAGAAATGAAATTGCCTTCATTGTCTATCCGATTGAACACCAAATGACAATGAGGATGTTTCGTATCGTGATGTCGGGCTATGATATATTGAGTATTGCTAATCCCCATTTGCTCCATCCATTTCTTGGCTATCTCCACCATCAGCGTATCTCCTTCTTCGTTATCGGGGAAACGGCTAATGTCTTGCGAAGAAAAAGCAAGTGATACGTGTTTCACCGGACTTTTTACTTTCGGGCGCATGGACGCTTGTATCTGAAAAGAATCAGCTATGGTTTTATTGCTGATGGCACAGACACCTTCGTGTGCTAAAAGTGTGGCACACTTCTTCTTGTTCTTTTGGTCATTGGCGTAATTCACAATTCCTCCAAAATCCGTTCTTGTTTTAATCTTCGCTATCATGGCTATTATTCTTTACTTGGGTGATAATTCTACTGACTTCTGATATGATTGAAAAGCATTGTTGTTTGACTGTATCCAAACCATAAGTGTGCATCTGATGGGCAATCTGGTTGACATTATTGGCTATACCGGAAAGGTCACGGATTGTCGATGCCACTTCCGGACTGATGCGCTGACAGACCTGACAATCCATTGCCGCCTGATGGCAAAATTCATTGACAGACAATCCTGCCTGTTCCGCTTTGGATTGGATATAGATATAGTCGTTCTCGGTAAACATTACCCGAAAACATTTCGTGCGTTTCTGATAACTCGCCAACTTAGGGCGACCGCCAAGTTTCTTCTCCTTCATATTTATTTTAACTTTATGTTCATAAATTGATTTTTTGAGAGTGGCAGTTCCATCCGTTTACCACATAGGTTTTAGTGACACTAAAACACAAACTTGCCACTCAAAAAATCTTCCTATATTTCCCCTGCTCTATCCGGCATAGCTTACCATCTTTAATAAAGGCTTCTATCCACTTGTTTGCCGTACTTCCATTTTCGCCCAAAGATGAAACCAGTGCATCATAATCCTTCTTTGTGAAAGTATCGGGTAACATATTATAAAGGGTATTCCTTCGTGCATAAACGCCAATCTCTTGCGAAGCGGAATTGAATCGTTTGGACTGATTTCCTGACAAATTCTGATAAATGAATACGGCATGATAAAGTAAGGTTTCGCAAATACTCATGGCTATAGAATAGTCATACTCATGGCAAACCAATTGCTCTGCCTCGTCAAGTGAGGAAGAATTACGATGTACATTCTCCAAATGCCGGACAGCGGTCAACACCATCATTATACGATAAGCAATCAGTCCCATCCGTCTGACTACACCTTGCATCTTGTTATCTACTTCGTCACAACACTCCTCATTCACACGGCTGAGATATTCAATAAAGTGTTCCTGTAAATCGGAGGGAAGGGAAAAGGAATAATTTCCCTGCCTTATAAATTCCTCATGCAGATGGCAGAACTTATCTCCCAATAGTTTGAACATTGCATTTTTAGATTGAGAAATATCGCTTGTGGCAAACACATTTCTTATGCCTCGCTTGAAGCGGATGATATAGAAGCAAAAGCGACTCATCAATCCGTTTTCCGCATCAGGTATCAATTTTCTTACCTGTTCGGGAGTTCCAGCCAAAGCTACAGAAACTCTCGGATTAGCTACTTCACAATATTCCCTGTCCTTGCGACGGCTCAAACTGACCAATTCATGATGAAAGGCTTTTCGCAACACATCGGAATAATTACCATAATCCGACTTCAATGTTTGGCTTAACGTGTCGCCTTCCGATTCAAACAACAGTCCGATTCCGTCATTATCTCCTAATATCTTCAAGAAAGAACTTGCGCTGCTATTGGCAGGAATGACAAGCATACGCATGGGCGGCTCGGCCGGCATAGACCTTCCACTATCTTTCTTACCTTTGATATAAGCATTCATCGCTTCTTTATATTCCTGTTCCAATCGTTTTGAGAGTTCATGCAAATTGCGGTTAATGGGTACTACCAGTTCTCTGCATAGGGTTAACGCCCCCTTTCCCATACCTGCATCTGCCACAACAAACAGATAAAGATTCGGAAAAACAATGCGCTCATCGTACACACCACAAACATTATGAAAGCATACCGACAAACACACAATAGTTCCTATCAATATCGTATCACGGTCATCCACCGAAATAGAGTTATTGACAACCTCATTTAGAAAAGGAGGAAGATGCTCAAACACACATTCAGGAAATGTAGGAAGTTCTTCCTCTGACTTTATCCAGTTACCCGTTTTACCATTTTGGATATTTGGCAAAATGGATAAATGTTCTTTGTTGGATGGAGCCAATGAGATTCCGGCTTGATTTGCCAAATGGAAGAAAGAACGGATAGTAATGCCTTGCCCTTTGGAGTGCAGACAATGCGTATATTGTTTATCCGTCTCTTCCTTTTGATAGGTAGAGTAAAACCTGCTGATGCGGTGATAATACTCCCGTCCGTTCTCTCCCAATCCATCCACAAGCGCAAAGCCTAACTCCACCCAATCTTTATAACTAGATGCTATATCAATGGCACGCTGTTCTATCTCCCGAACAACACTTTCCACATCTTCCTCTACTTTATTATATATAGGGGTAATACTTGGTGTATGTGCCTGTTGTATTTCAGAAGGGACATTCTCCCAATCTTGGGCAGAAAAGATTTTCTTCGACATCATCTTTGTATTTATGGTTTATATATGCTTGTGGGTCGTAGGGTAAGAAGCATGAACGAGCCACATCACTGCCGGACATATCCACTAATGGCAAACCTGTTGCTTTGATACAGTTGGCAACAGCCTTAAAATACCGGGAATGTTCCCAACCTTTCAAATCAACAGGTATTATCCACTTCAATCCATTACCGGATGGACTGACAAATAACAGTTCCGTATCAAAATATTCATGATTGAGCAATTGCTGTTTTAGCTCCACGATATTCTCCACATGATCAAAATCCAAACACATCAATCCTGAGTGCATAATCAGTTCCTTCTCATTACGCTTGCGGAATAATCCCGAAAAAGTACAATAGTCAAAATGAGTGGCTTTGTATCTTTTTGCTTCGGGGGAAGATAGCATCGAACGCAGGGCTTCAGTTTGTGGTTGCGCATAATGTCCGATGACATAACGATACACATCCACAATACCTACCGCCCTTATTGGTTCGACGTTTTGAATGGGCTTGCGAAAGAATGAAAAACAATAGTCTGTCGTTTCCATCATCTGATAATCTTTTTAGATTCGACAAATCGTCTGGCTTCTTCCATTAAGTCATCCTGTGTCTTATGCGATTTGTTCTTCAACCAATCATCAATTTCCGATTGCAAGAAAGCCAATGCCTTATTTATTTTATGTACGGGAATCTGTTTGACTGATACCCATCCATAAACTGTTTGTTTGGCCGGATGTGATGGCAGATAAGCACAAAGTTCATCTATATCCATCCACTTGGGTGAATTACTTGCCTGCTTATGCTGCAAGGCATTTACTTTGGATTGTAGTGCTTCTACGGACTCAATCAGGTAGGACAACGCATTCGGCATTTCCTCCAATGAATTTACTTTATAAGCCATTTTTTCTTCGTATTAAAGTTTATGCCGCAAAAGTATAGGGATGCTTATAGGTGCTAAATAGGTGTTTGAAAGCCACCAATTAGCCACTTATTTGCCACCAATAGATTTAAGTTTCATTAACACAATGATTTGCTGAAAGAGATAATAAAATAGGGATAAACCACTATTAGGACTAATATTCTCTTCACAGAGAACGTCTATACAACAAAATCCCCCTCAAAAAGCCGATGCTTCATGAGGGGGATACGGTGGTAAGTGTGTCGTTGATACTATATAAGTTATTGGTGCTCAATGGTGGAAATCTCCACTATAACCTATAAAGCCAAATTCTCTATATACAGCGTATTGGCGGCTTTCTCTTTTTGTTCATTTACGATATGCGTATAAATCTGCGTAGTTTTGACGTTTGTATGTCCCATCAAAGACTTGATGGTGTATATGTCAACACCGTTTTCCAATAATAGCGAAGCGTAGCTATGTCGCCCACAATGAAAGGTGATATGTTTCTTGATGCCAGATGCTTCTATCCAAACTTTCAGAGGGCGGGAAATCCAAGAGGCATCAGTCAATCCTTCAAAAACGAAAGCTTCGTCATTGCTTGAGCGTTCACCGCATAACTGAAGGGCTTGTTGGATGACTGGCTTATAATCGGGTCTTTTTGTCTTTTGCTGAACTACGACTGCTTGCCATGTGCCCTTACTTGTTTGCTGAATTTGTTTCCATTTCAAAGTTTGAATATCACTATGCCGCAATCCTGTGAGAATAGAGAACAAGAACGCACGTTTCAAAACATCATCCTTGCAAGGGGTATCAACCAACATTTGCACCTCATTCATGGTAAGTGCAACACGGGGTTTCTCAATGTTTGTTATTCCCTTTACTTTTGCACTTATATCAACTGTAAGATATTCATCAATAAATGCCTGTTTCAGTCCGGCTTTGAGTATGGAGAAATAGGTTGATGCCGTATTTTGTGAGATAGTACCTTTCTTATTCCCTCCCATTGGAGCACGGAGAAGGAACATCTTTATATCTTCAAGCAGTTTAACGGAAATCGCCTTGAATGGAATTGGCTGCCCTTGCGAATACATTTTCAATAATTCACCTACACGCCTCCAGTTGACTATAATCGAATCGGAACTATTGGGATGACGTGTGCTTATAATACCATTGAAATACCTGATAAAATCCTGTTCACTCCGCTCATTCTGTGCAGCGATTTCGTTTTCCTTATCAGTGTAAAGGATGGCACTATCGTATTCGTGTTGGCGTAACTTACGAACATTGTCGGCATAGATACAAGCCTCTTGGTCTATCGTTGAACGGCATTGGATAATCCCGTTCAAATCACGCTTGGGCTTATAGTTGAATGTTCCATCCGGCAAGATACGTGCAATGGACGACTTGTCCCAAACAGGTGTGGATATAGTCCGGTTAATAGATTCCACCACACGGCTTGCCCGTTTAGAACCTCGCTTGTAAACGGGATATGATTCTATAATCAGATACCACTCTTCTTTGTAATTCGACCTTCTGAGCTTGACGGTCACTTTGGTATTAGGTAATGCTTTCTTCATAACGTCTTATATAATTTATCAATTTCAGATTTGGGAACATAAACATAGTTACCAATTTGGCGTGTAGGAATAGAATGACGGCGTATGTGCTTAAATACACTGCTGTCATTGATATGGAACTTCTTTGCGATCTCTCCGATGGTGTAACAATCTTTGGGTTCAAAGGACAATGCTTCCTTTTTTCTCTTTCTACTCCCTGCCTTTGTTTTGAAGTGTTCATCCATATACTGCCGGTTAAGACGTGTCAGACGTTGACCAAAATTGTATGACGGTATCAAGCCTTGCCGTATCATACGATAAAGAATGTCTTTACTAATGCCGTAAATCAACATAGCCTCTTTAACCGTTAGATATCCCTTACTGGATGGTATTCGCCTGACCAATGCTTGACGTATCGCCTCTTTCTCTTTTGCGATTTGCCTTTTCTTATACGCCCTCTTGGAACAAGCCGGACAACAATACTTCGACACTAATATGGGAGGAGTAAAGATTTTACCACACTCCTCGCAACTTCTTTGAATGGTGTAATTTCCTCTTGGCATATTCTTCTCGTTTTAAATGGTTTATATCAATCTAAGTTGTACCTTATCGCCAAATAAGACGTGTCGCAAATATGTCGCAAATAAGAGATAAAAAAGCCCATAGAAAACGCATAGCAACCATGAACCCCATAAACGCAAAAAGCGTGCAACTCATTGAGCTGCACGCTTTTGCTTATTGTTTATTATCTGTTTCCTTATCGGAATCATTTGACTTCTTCAAATATAAAGTATATTGATAATCAGTTAGTTACTGTTATCAAGATACAAATGATATGCAAATGTAAGTATAAAACCATATAGAAAAAGTACAAATGGACATTACTTTGTATGATAACATCCTTTTCTACAGATTAAGGGTTAACACAATGTTATACTACTGATATTCAGCATATTGAAGCTGTTCTTCCTTGCATTCAACAAAGAGTGTTAAATTATATTAAATCCTACAGGGCAATTATGATTCGTGCAAAGATAATATTTTGCAGTCAAAGGAAGAAAGACTTCTTGAACCACTTCTATGGTTCTATACTTCTGTTTCTGACGTAAGCTGACCCGTACGGTTTTCGGGTTTTAGACGGACATATATACAGTTTACTTTAGGTTAGCATATATATAAGAGCTAACCAAGGTAAACTAAAGTGTTTTTGTCCTGTAGATACTGCACTTTGTGGACTCTTTTCTCCTTTGACTGCAAAAACCTCTTATAGCCTTATCTCCACCTATAACGTCACTTCACACTGCTGTACC